>Ga0247768_1000507_pt1 | contig 14042 bp, 10 predicted proteins | sample UWRJL016104C6_FD_179944 | JGI IMG/M metagenome (GOLD analysis project Ga0247768, IMG submission 179944) | Plant litter microbial communities from Arlington Agricultural Research Station in Wisconsin, United States - UWRJ-L016-104C-6 | ecosystem: Environmental > Terrestrial > Plant litter >... | reverse complement strand
CGCCACCCGAGCTGCAGAAGTGGTCGACGCGCGTTGGCACAGGGGACCGAAGCGCTTTGCGATCCCCCGACGGGGCGCTGCGCTAAACTGCTTGCCGCCTGGATTGTGCCGTCTGGCTCTACGTCCCCTTGCTCGAGGCTTGGGGAGCGGGGCGATTGCGAGCGGCGATCTTGGCCGCCAGGTGCATGGCCCCGAAGCAGTTTCTCGCGTGCAAGAGGTTATGAGCCTTACATAGCAGGCGCAGGTTCGAAGTGTCGGTCGCGCCGAATCTGGCAAAGGGTTTCACGTGGTCAAACTCGAGCAACGCCGTCGCGTTGCAGCGCCGGCCATCGCGCGAGACGAACGCGCACTGACCGCCGTCTCGAGCATGGATTTCGCGCCGAACCTGCGCGGAAACATGGCGCGGTCGCTTTTCAACATGTCTCGGACGTGCCGCGCGAGTTGGCATTTCCCACGTGCGAGGCGGGGCTGACGCTCCACCTGGTGGAGACGCCGGTTCCGGGCCGCTTGTCGGCTTTGCTTCAGAGCGAGCCCGACGCGGACGCGTCCCAATGCCGAAGCGTCGCTTCTCCTCCTGTTTGACGAAGCTCGACAACACCAGCTTCATCAAACCTGCGAGATCGCCGTTCGAGATCCGGTGACTGGCGAGCGCGCGGGCGCGCTCGATGAGCTCGCGTAGCTCGGCGTCGGCAGTAAAGTGCACGCCAAAACGCTCGGCGGAAAGAGGCTCGAGTTCACGACCACGCGGACGAGGGCGTGCGTCGAGAGCTCGAGCCGGGACGCTTGGCGGCGCGGAATTTCTCGCAACGCCGGCGATCTCCGGATCAGCAGCTCGCGCGCTCGGCTCTTCAACGCTTCGGGCATCGTCGAGCGCTGCGAGCGGCTCGAGCGCGCCAGGGGGCGGCAACCGTTGCGAAACGGCCTCGACCTGCACGTGACGAGGCGCCGGCAGCCGGCGAATCTGTTCGCGTACGTCCGGCCGCGGAAACCGCGCCGCGAGCAGTTGCTCGATTTGCCGCCGCGTCTTGCCTGTACATGCCTCGAACAGCTCCGCCGCATTCGCATCGTTCAAGAGCGGTGCAAGCGCGCACAACGCACACAGGTGCAGCTCGCCGCGAGCGATGCGCTCGAATGCCTCGGGGAATCGTCGACACACGCGCGCCGCCGCTACTCGCCGGCCCGCGCTACCTTCGCTCATGCCCAAAGCTTCGACGCAATAGGCAAACAGGGACGGAAAACCGAGTTCCAAATGCAGCGAGCGCAGCTCGAGCTCCACCAGGTGCGCAAGCACCCCTGCGCTCAGCGTGTTGCTCTGCCGAATCAACTCCGACAACCCCGCCAAGAGTTCTGAGTTCCCCAACTCTACCAATCGATGATGATTCCCCATCTCTCTTGTCTAACACGCGACATTTGGAGCCTCACGCTCGCGCCACGATGCTCGTTTCAGCGGCAAAACGGCTGCGAACTCGATCGCACGCGCGAAGCGCACGCATCACGAAACTTCGTGCAAGCAAGAAGGCAAATTCGACGCACATCCATCGGCGGTGCGAGCGGACGTCTGAAACCTGTCCACCAAAATCGTCACCTCAACCGTTGAATCCCAAGGGCGGACCGAACAAGCAATCCGCGCGTCTCCGTTCGCGTCGCTTCCAACCTCGTCCCACGCTATTCCCACGGCGGCGCTCCACGACCTCGTTGCCGCCAACTGCGTTCAGACTGCTTCACCTGGCGAAGTCACTCGCTGTCGCGTCGTGCCCGTTTCAAACTGGAGAACCAGACCGATGAGCCCGCACGATCTGTAGAATCATCAGGCGAGCGCCCACTCTCGACAGCTCTGTGCCTGCTCGCGGAAAGAGATGACGGATCGTGAGACGGGCACGGGCACGGGCACGGGCACGTTTACGGAGAGCTCGATCACGCAACTAACGCTTGAAGCGATAGCCCACGCCGCGCACGGTCAGTAGGTGCTCGGGTTCGGCGGGATCGGACTCCAGCTTGGTCCGCAATTGCAGCAGGAAATTGTCGATCGTGCGTAGTGTCCCGTGGTGACCGGCGCCCCAAACGCGCGTCAGAATATCCTCCCGGGTCAGCACGCGGTTGGATGCCTCGACTAGGCACCAGAGCACGTCGAATTCGGTCGCAGTGAGCGGCACGAGCTCGCCCGCTTTGAGCACTTGTCGCACCCCGGAATCAATCTGCAAATCGCCGGCACGGACGACTTGTTCGGGAGCCTGACGTGCGATGCCATCACGGCGCAAGACCGCCTTCACGCGCGCGAGGAGCTCAGCCAAGCTGAAGGGCTTGGTGATGTAGTCCTCCGCGCCCAGCTCGAGCCCCATCACCTTGTCCATCTCGGCGCCACGAGCGCTGAGCATCACCACCGGAACATGATTGCCCTGGCTACGAATGGCCTTCACCACCTCGAGGCCGTTCATCTTCGGTAGCATGACGTCCAAAATGACGAGGTCGACATTGGCGGACACCGCGCGAGTCAGGCCGTCTTCCCCGTCGATCGCGATGCTCACCTCGTAGCCCTCGGCCTCCAGATTCATCTGCAATCCGAGCGTGATGCTGGGGTCGTCCTCCACCACCAATATGTGCCGCTTGCCGTTCATCGCCATTTCGGGTCTCCGCCCACACCTAATGCTTGACCACGCGCAAGACGAGCGAAAATTCACTGCCCTTGCCGGGGTGACTGACCAACTCCACACGCCCGCGGTGCGCCTTCATCACGTGCTTCACGATCGCCAGCCCGAGCCCGGAGCCTTCGCGTTGACGGGACAGACGATCGTCCAACCGGTAGAACTTTTGGAAGATACGCTTGTGCTCTGCGACGGGAATACCCGCGCCGTTGTCGCGAACGGTAAGCCGAGCCTCACGCTCGTCGAAGGTGACGAAGACATCTATCTTGACCGGATCTCCGCCGTACTTGTCAGCGTTGGTCAGCAAGTTGAAGAGCGCATCGGAAACTGCGCCGCGGTCGGCACTCACCAGCAAAGATTCGGGCGGCAGCTCGACGTTCAGCTCGATCGAACGCCGCTGTCGCACGGTCTCGAAGGCCTCCAACGCGGTGGAGATCACCGATTTGAGATCGGTTTCGCGAAACGTAAATTCGCGCCGACCGCTCTCCATGCGCCCCCAATCCAGCAAGCGGTCGATCAGCTCTTGAAGGCGAGTGCTCTCGCGAGCCAAACCATCGATACATTTCTGTTCCGCGACCGCGTCGCCACGGCGAAGCTCCAAGGTCTCGGTAAACAACCGTATCGAAGTCAGGGGTGTGCGCAGCTCGTGCGAAACCTTGGACACGAAGTCGCTTTGAAGCAGCGACAAATTCGCCTCGCGGCGGACGAAAACCCACACCAACACCACGCCGGTGACAGCGGCGCCACTGAGCGCCATCACCAAGATCCCCATCAATAAGTTGAGGCGCGCCTCACCCAAGAAAATCAGCACGACTCCCGAAGTAAGAAGCAGTGACGACGGAACGACGACCAACGAAACCAACAGAATGACGATCCGTCGATAGCCGAGCGGGGTCGTGCCTCGAGAAGCCATGCGCGTCAGCACTATAGGCGGAAAGCTGCAAGCGGGAAGGGCTCGAATGGAACCGAACGAAGACAGCGCGTCACGTTTTCACCATGCTGGGCTTTCCGCGCGGAGGGCATCCAGGTTACATTTCGGAGCTCGCAGCTCAGCGCCCCGCGCGCGCCCGGAAGATGACCAAGCAAACCGACACCGCCGAGCTCGAAGGAGCCGCCTCGATTCCCGCCATTGGGGAAGTCATCGTCGGGAAATACCGCGTCGATTCGGTGCTCGGCTCGGGCGGCATGGGCATCGTGCTGGGCGCGACGCACCTCGATCTGGGCCAGCGCGTGGCGATCAAAGTGCTCACCGTTTCCGACGAGGACGAGCGGCGAGACGAAGCGCGCGAGCGCTTCCTGCGCGAAGGGCGCGCGACCGCGACGCTGGTCTCCGACCACGTGGTCCGCGTGTACGACGTGGGCACGCTGGCCAACGGCGCGCCGTTCATGGTGATGGAGCTGCTGCGCGGTCAGGATCTCGCGCGCACGTTGCAGCAGCAGGGCCCGCTGAGCATCGAGCGCGCCTGTGATTGCGTGCGACAAGCCGCCGAGGCGATCGCGTGCGCGCACGCGAACGGCATCGTGCATCGCGACTTGAAGCCCTCGAACTTGTTTCTGACCCAACGCAGCGACGGCACGCCGCTGGTCAAGGTTCTGGATTTCGGAATTTCGAAGACCACCGGCTCGGAGTCGGAGCGGGTACCGAGCAACCTCACTGCCGAGCGCAGCGTACTGGGCACGCCGTTCTACATGTCACCGGAACAAGTGCGAGACGCGAAAGCGGTCGATCATCGCACCGACATCTGGTCACTGGGGCTGATCTTGCACGAGCTCTTGTCGGGTTCGCCGGCCTTCGAGGGCACGACTCTGCCCGGGGTGTGCGCTTCGATCGCCGCCGATCCGCCCGCCGCGCTTCGCCTCAAGCGCTCCGAGGTGCCGCTCGAAGTGGAGGCGATCGTGCTCAAATGTCTGGAAAAAGACCAGGCCAAGCGCTTTCAGACCGCGCGCGAACTGGCCGCCAGCCTCGGCCCTTGGACGGGCCGCACCGAAAGCGCAGCCTTGAGCGACGCGACCATGCGTTCCTCGTCGCCACTCGGTTTCGAGCTGGAGGAACTGCGGACTGGGTCCACGCTCGCGCTCACGCCGACGCGCGACACGGGCACGCTTGCCAGCGCCGTGTTCACTCGCTCGGGGCCGCGCCGGGTTGCCTCGGCGAGCACCGGCCACTCCAAACACGATGCGACTCTGGCGGAGCCGCCACTCTCGCCCAGCTCCACGGCGTCCCCCTCTCTCGCCAGCCTGACCGCACGCCGAAAGGCCGCGCTCGGCATCGGCAGCGCGCTGCTATTGACCCTCTCGTACTGGGCAGTGCAGCGTCCAGCAACGCGCGAGCCCGCGACTGCACCGCTAGCCTCCCCCGGATCACCCGTTCCCATCGCGACGCCCGCCACTCTCGCCGCGCCCACACCGACGAGCGTCGTATTCACGTTGCAGATCGATTCGAAGCCTGCCGCGGCGGAAGTCTTCGACGGCGAACGCTTGCTCGGCACGACGCCGCTTCAAGTCAGCGTCGACAGCGCGACCGTCGCCCAGGCCCCGCGCAGCTTCTCCGTGCGAAAGGCCGGCTATCTGCCGTACACCATCGTGCAAGGGGCCTCGACGAAAGACGCTCGCGTGCTCGCCGAGCTCGCGGCCGAGCCGATGCTCGCCGCGCCCCGGCCCAGCGCCAAAAAGCCGCCCGCGACCAAACCGCCCAGTACGGGAGCCAAGGCCGGCAGCGACATTTTCATGCAGCGTTGAGCAGGCGCGGAGAAACCCGACTAAGCTGGACTCGTGACGCGTTCACTGTCCCGAATCGCGCTGCTGCTCGGCCTGTTCTTGCTGGCGCCGAAGCCGGCACACGCGGATGATTTGGCGGACCAGGCCGAGCTCGAATTTTCGCTCGGCGCCGATGCTTATCAACGCAAAGACTACAAGGTCGCGCTCGAGCACTTCTTGATCTCGAACCGGCTGGTTGCGAACAAGAACGTGCTCTTCAACATCGCGCGCAGCTACGAGCAGTTGAAGAGCTACCCCTCCTCCTTTCGCTACTATTCTCAGGCGCTCGAAAGCGAAAGCGACCCCGAGGCGCGGCTCAGGATCAACACCGCGCTGGAGCAAATCAGACAATACGTGATGGTGCTACGAGTCACGACGCGCCCGGCGGGGGCTGTACTATACATCGATCGCAAAGATCTCGGAGCACGCGGTTCGAGTCCCCTGCTGCTCGGGTTGGCCCCGCACGCCTACCAACTGATCGCGGAATACCCGGGCTACGAGTCGGCCTCGGTGGCCGTCCCGGCGAGCGCGCCTGGCCAAGAAGTGGCGCTGAATTTGGAGCTGAAGCCGATCCTCGGCGAGGTGTCGTTCAGCGGCGAGGCGGGCACGCGGGTGACCATCGACGGGGAGCCGGAGGCGACGGCGTGTACGGTGCCGTGCACGCGATCCTTGGCCGCGGGCAGCCACACCGCGATTTTCTGGCACACCGGCTTCCACGCCGCACAACAAGCATTCGTCGTACGCGCGCACGAACACGAAAAAGTGCTGGTCCGCCTGGAGCCACTCTTGGGCAGTGCCCTGATCAGCACCGACGAACCGGGCGCGCTGGTGCAAGTCGACGGTCGCGCGAGCGGGTTCACGCCGGCGATCATCAGCCTGCCGGTGGGGATGCATCGCATTCGTCTCGAGCTCAAGGGGTTTCGGCCCGAAGATCGTCAGATCGGCGTAGCGCTGAACGGCGAAACACGCCTCGACGTGGTCCTCGTCGAGTCGGAAGAAGTCGTGGCAGCCTCGCGCGTCAGCGAGCAAGTCGAAGACGCACCGAGCTCGGTGAGTCTAATCGGTGAACGAGAGCTCTCGACGTTCGCTTCGCCGACGATCGCGGAAGCCGTGCGCGGTGTTCCCGGCATCTACCTCTCCGATGATCGCAGCTACGTCACGCTCGGCATGCGCGGGTTGGGTCGACTCGGGAGCTACGGAAATCGCCTATTGGTCACGTACGACGGGCAGCCCATGAACGACAATTGGATTGGCTCCTCGTACGTCGGCTACGACGGACTCACCGATTTGGGCGACGTACAGCGGATCGAGGTCGTGCGCGGCCCGGGCTCCGTGCTTTACGGCACGAACGCGCTGTCCGGGGTGATCAACGTGGTCAGCCAGAACAACGCCGAGCCCGGGGTTTCGGCCGGTATTTCCACCAACCAGAGCGGTGTCGCGCGGGCACGGGTGCGCGGCGACGTAAAGTTCGGCAAAGAGGCGGGCGCCTGGGCATCGGTCGCTATTGGCCGCGGCAACGGCAGAGAATTCTACTTCCCGGAGTACGTCGGCAGCCCCGGCGCGGCAGACGGCATCGCGCGCGATGTCGATGGCTTTCAAGCGGGCACCTTCCGAGGTCGCGCATTTTGGAAGTTCGTGTCCCTGCAATGGTCTGCGCACTCCTACGAAAAGCATTTGCCGACCGCAGAGTTCGCCACCCTGTTCAACGATTCGCGCACCAAACAGAAGGATGCGCGTAGCTACGTCGAGCTGCGCGCCGAGCCGCGCCTCTCCGACAAGGTGACGATGCTCTCTCGTTTGCATTGGAACCACTACACCTTTCGCGGTCAATACGCGCGCGACCCCGCAGAGGGTGGCGTCGAAGTGGACACCTACCGCGGTTCTTGGTTGGGGATCGAAGAACGGCTGGAATTCACTCCGCTTCCCTACTTGCGTCTAACACTGGGCGGCGAAGGCCAGCTCCACTACCAAGTCGAACAACACGGCAGCGACGACGGCGGTACGTTCTTGGACGACACAGGCAGCAATGGCCGGCCATTTCAGGTGGGTGCGCTGTATGCGCTGGCCGATGCCACGTTGAGCTCGCGCGCTCAGCTCTCGGTCGGCGCGCGTTTGGATGCTTACTCCACGTTTGGTTCGTCCTTGAACCCGCGCGCCGCACTGATCGTCAAACCGTACGCAGCCGGCAATTCCAAGCTGATTGTCGGCAAAGCCTTTCGCGCCCCGAGCATCTACGAGCTGTATTACAACGACAACGGTCACACGCAGGTGCAGAGCCCATATTTGCGCCCAGAGTCGCTGTATTCCGTGGAGCTCGAGCACGCTCATCGCATCTCGGCAAGCCTCGTCGCGACCGCGAATGGCTACGCCAACTACGCGGCGCACCTGATTTCGCCGATGGGGCTCAGCACCGAAGCCGAACCACTACACTATCAGAACGAGAACTCACCTCTGGTCGTGTTGGGTGGTGAGGTCGGGTTGCGTCGCGAATTTCGCCAGGGAGCGATGTTCGCGCTGAGCTATGGCTTCGCAGTCTCGCGCTTTTTGCAGTCGAACGGCGCGGGCGATCTGTTCTCGTTCGCGAAAGCCACCGACAAGCGCTCCGTCGCCAACGCGCCGGTCCACCTGGCCTCGGCAAAAGCCGTCATTCCGATCATCAACCGCGCTTTGAACTTGGCTTCGCGACTGACAATCACCGGTCCCCGTTTCGATCGCTACGAGAACACCAGCGACCCCTCCCAAGGCAAGACTGGCACGGCGGTGATCGCAGATCTGGTGTTCAGCGGTGAGGAGTCACGCTACGGCGTGCGCTACGCTTTCGGCGTCTACAACGCGCTAGACTGGCGCTACAGCGTGCCGGTCAGCACCGAGTTCACGCAACGCAGCATCGTTCAAGACGGGCGAAGCTTCATGGCCAGCTTGGACGTGAAATTCTGACCGTTTCACAAGTGCAGGTCGACGACCAACGCCCGCAGTACCTCGGCGACGCTCGCCGCCTGGGCGGGACAGCCACGTGAGCGAAACGGACTCTCGCCGTCCGTGAGCTGCGCCACTTGACCGAGCAATAGATTGCTGTCGGCGGCGCCCTCGACGAGTGCCCGCAATTCCGCAGGCAAATCCTCGTCATCGGGCGAAAAGCGCAATGAGGCGCGCACGTAGAAGCCGAGCAAGTGCGCCCACGCGCTGCCCTGATGGTAGGAAAATTCGCGTTCCTCGCTCGTGCCAGAGAAGAAGCCGATGTAACGGTTGTCACTCGGCGAAAGGCTACGAATCCCCCTCGGCGTGAGCAAATCGCTCTGCACGCGATCGAGAATCGCGCGGGTTTGAATGGAATCGAACAACTCCGGGTCGATGGCGAGCGCGATCAGCGCGTTGGGGCGGACGCTGGCATCGGCCCATGCTTCGGCCGTGTCTCGCGCCTCGCTCACCACGTCGTACGGATAGTCGGTTTCGTGGCACCAAAAGCGAGCGCGAAATGCGGCCCGCGCGCGAAGCATGGTGCGTTCAGCCAACTCCGCGAGCCGCTCGTGCCCATACTCGCGCGCCATGCCAGCCAGCGTCTCTGCGCCTTTGGTCCAGAGCGCCTGGAGCTCGATGGCCACGCCGCGGCGTGGCGTGACCAGCTCTGGCCCCACGTGGGCATCCATCCAAGTCAGCGCGACGCTCGGCGCGCCGTTTGCTACGAGGCCCTCGCTCGTCAACCAGACGAAGCGCTTGCGGCGTGAACGCACGCGCAGAAAGGCGCGCACCAACGCCGGGTAAAGCTGGTCCTTCAACAGCGGGTCACTGGCCGGCAGCCGCAATCGGAGCTCACGCGCGACGTCGAACAGCCAGAGCGTGGCATCCGGCACGGGCTTGGGTCGCTTCTTGCCGACCGCCAGCAACGTTTCCGGCAAGAGACCGGCGTGCAACGTGGAGAGCACGGTACCGAGCGCTCGACGAGCGAGATCCAGGCGACCGCGCACCAAATGCAGCCCGACCACGGACAGCAGCAAATCTCGCGTATAAACCGAGTGCCAAGGGTAACCCGCAAGGATTACTGGCTGGTGCACCGCGTCCGCGCAGAACTGCTCGGCCGCAACGAACATCTGGCGCACGCGCGCCGGGCGCGAAGGCCCGGGATCTTGCGCGAGCAACGCTTCACGTACCTCGGCCTGCAAGTCCGCGGGTGATTCGGTGGGCAACGTGCCGACGGCGGTCAGCAAATAGGCCGTGCGATTCGGTTCGAGCGTGACTTCGAAGACGCCCGGCGTCCACATGTCCTCCTGGAACGCGTTGCCCAGGCGGCGGTCTTCCAGGTACTCGAAGCGGCGCCACCAATCCGGGGAGCCCATGAACACCCCTTCATGCTTGAACGCGATCGGCGGCAGCTCGGAAATCGGTTGGACTTCGACCGACCCACCGCGCAGGAGTACCACCTGATTCATGGCACCGTGCTCGACCATCAACCCCGCGACCGGCCGCAACGGCATTAGCGGGCGCGTGCTGATCCGGGCGGGGACTCGACCACGCCAGGTGTAGCCGATGATCAGCGCGTTGCGGCCACGGGCGAGGCACATGGTGCGCTCCAGCGTGTGCGCGCCCAGCCGAAATACCCAGCGCGGCAACGGATCTTGCGAAAAGCTCTGCAGCAGGCGATAGCCCGGCGTGGGCGCCACGTTGGGGAATTGGTGGGTCGCCAAGCGGTACACGCGTCGGCGATCATCGTCGACCGTGACGTTCGTCTCGGCGTGGCTCAGGATCACGTGCCGCCCCAGAGGGGGCGCCAACGCGGCGATGAACGCGCCGTGATGGCGACGCGTGTGCATCATCGCGATCGTGCTCATCGAGTACGCGCCGGCACCATTGGTGTGCAACCACTCGCGCTCGGCAGGCAGCAAGTCCGAGTGCGTCTCGACGAATGGCCACGGGCCCTCGAGCGCGCCTCGCTTGCCCTCGCGCGACTTCACTGTAGCCCTCGCGCCGCCAGCTCGGCCTTCGCGGCTGCCAAAAGCACGGCACGGGTCGGCGAGACGGACAACCAAAGCTCGATCGCCAACGCTGCTTGTGCGACCAGCATTCCGAGACCATTTTCGGCGCCGAGACCGCAACTTTTGGCACGTTGCAGGAACGGCGTGGCGGCCGGGTTATAAATCAGATCGTAGGCCAGCGCGCTCTGCGGGAGATGCTCCCAGGGCACGATTTCCGCGAGCTTTTGGCCATCATCTGCGCCCGACATGCCCGCGCTCGTGCAATTCACGATCAAGTCGATACGCGCCACCGCTTCGCGCAATCTAGATTTGGCGCGCGCATCACTCTCCGGCCAAACCAACAACGAGACGCCTTGGGCGATGAACTCGGCCGCGTGGGGCCACTCCGCCTCGGGCAACGTGGTCACGAATTTTCGAGCGGTCAGCGCAACTCGATCTGCGCCGGCGTCTTGGGCTGCAGCCACCACTGCCGGGGCGGAGCCACCGTTTCCGATCACGAGCACGCGACGTACCGAGCCCGACAAGCGTTGGAACTCCTCCGCCAACGCCGGCACGTCCGTGTTGTGCGCGACGATCGCGCCGTCAGCACCACGCGCCAAGACATTGGCCACTCCGACCCGCTGCACCGATGGCGCCACCATATCGGCCAGCGAGAGCGCCAAGCGCTTCCAAGGAATGGTCACGTTGGCGCCTGCGATCTCGCCGCTGCGCAGCGCATCGACGACCTTGACCACCGAGGCTTCGTCCGGGCAATCCACGAGTTCGTAGCGGTGCGGGAGATCGAGCTCTCGATACGCAGCGTGATGAATCACCGGCGACAGCGAGTGAGCCACTGGATGGCCAATCAAAACGAAACGCCGGCTGTCGGAAGCTGCTTTCACGGTTCTTTTCCTTCTACCCGAGTTCGCAAGCGCCCGCGCCCCAGACGTAGTGTCAGTTCATCACCGACATCGACCTCATGCTCCCCCCGAACCGCCCGGCCGTCCGCACGCGTGGCAATCGCATAGCCGCGGCCCAAGATGGTCAGCGGCGATAAACCGTTCAGGCGCGTCGCGGCATCCGCCAAGCGCGCTTCGGAGCGGGCCAAGCGACGGCGCGCCGCGTGCTGCAAACGCACGTCGAGCGGCCCGAGCTCTGCGCGCCCACCGGCCAAGACCGCCCGCGGGTGGCGCGTGTACAGGCGTCGCGTCAACAGCTCGAGCGCCGCGCGGCGCTCGGCGATGGTTTCAGTGGCGCGACGGCGCAGCGCCGTCGTCAGCTCATCGAGCTCTTGCTGACGCTCGGCAATCGTAAAACGGGGATCGGACAAGCGCGCACGCGCGCGCTCGATTTGCGCGCGCCAGCGCAGAACGCGAGCCAACGTCGCGCGCTGCAGCGCAGCATGCGCGCGCTGCCAAGCGGCCGCGCGCGCTCGCCCCTCGGGCACGACGAGCTCCGCCGCTTGTGAAGGCGTCGCAGCGCGCACATCAGCGGCCAAATCAGTGAGCGAAAAATCGACCTCGTGCCCTACCGCGCTCACCACCGGCACACGCATGCGAGCCACGCGGCGCACCACGCGCTCGTCGTTGAACGCCATCAGATCTTCGCCCGAACCCCCACCGCGCCCGATCACCACTACATCCAGGCCGGGATAGCGCTCAATCATATCCAGCGCGCGCACCAGACTCTCCGGCGCGCCATCGCCCTGCACCAACGCCGGCGCGAGCACGATCTTCAAATCACCACGCCGAAACGCAACACTGACGATATCGTGAAACGCCGCGCCCGAGCCGCTCGTCACGACTCCGACGACGTGGGGATCGCTCGGCAGAGCGCGCTTGCGCTCCGCCGCAAATAGCCCCTCGGCAGCCAGACGCTCTTTGAGTTGCTCCAGGGCCTCCAACAGCGCCCCGCGTCCGGCAGGCCGAACTTCATTGGCCACGAACTGCAAGCGCCCGCGCGGCGCCCAAACCGTCGCCTGCCCGAGTAACTGCAAGCGCGCGCCCTCGTTCAAATGCCGGCGCGCGCGCTGGGCGTTGAAGCGATACATCACGCACTCGATGATCGCGTCTTCCGCTTCATCCTTGAGGCTAAAGTACACGTGCCCGCTGGGCGCACGCTTCAGCGAGCTCACCTCGCCCTCCACCCAGGCTCGCCTCGACGCGTCCTCGACCGAGCGGGATAACCGCCGATCCAGCTCGGACACACTGATGACCTCTTCCGGCCCGCGCATCGGGCGGCGTATACCACGCGAGGCCAGGCGAGCCCGGCAATTGTGTCCGGCCCCGCGGCTAGCGCGGAATAGTCGCTACTGTCGCAAGCCCGCTTTGTGCGGCGCCGGTTCACCGGCGAGCTTTTTTTAATAGTCCAAAACGCCGCCGACCTGGTCAACTTTGCGAGGGAGACAAGTCTCGGGATTCCGCCGAAATGAGGTAGCGCCGTGGAATGAGCCCATAGCCTGAACGTGGGGGACCCAACGGCTCCGGGATTGCGTCAGCGCAGACACTACTTTTTTCGCGGCGTCAACGCCAGACGCGTTGCGTAAGTTCGCAAGTGCTCGAGCTCCACAGTTCGCTCAATCAGTTCGACAAACTCCGTACGACCGTCGACAATCAGCGGCAAACCGAGAGCTCCCCAATCATCGTCACCCGAGAACACGGTGAGATCTCGCGATCGAGCCTTGAGTGCCGTTCGAGCCGCCGTTACCGCATTCAATAGGGCTTGAAGTGGGTCGATGCCGAACCCGGATATCGATTCGGACGATTCGTCGACTGGCGAGATCTCGACACAGCACATCCACGTGCCGGTCTCACTCGCCGGATCGAGTGTAGGTTGAAAAAAGACTACACTAGTGTCGCTCATCTTGCGACGACCGCGCAACTGCACCTTAGCGAACACGGTTCTATCCATAAGCCTTAATCACCGTATTCATTGTAACACCAATTCTTGCATGCCGTGTTGCTCCCGTGAACGTTTGTCCAGCAACGCCGCTGACGATCTGAGTCCCAAATTCGCCGACAAAGCGAGTTTATCCACTCGCCGCCGTCGTCACACGCTTCCTCGCATTCGTCTAGTGTCGGTTCCCCCCGCCCGTCGCAGTTGTCGTTGGCTACTGGGTTGTCGTTGGCGGGCTTGGCAACGTAGTGGATCAAAGCGGCAGCAGCAGCGGCAGAACCGACAAATATCGCCGCGCCTGCAGCAGCAGACGCAGCAGCGGCGGCCTCACAACCGCCAGCCGCACAAATCGCGACCAACACAAAAGCGAAGTGTCCCGAGGGATCGAGCTTGTTGATCGGGTCGCTGTCCACGTACCCATAGAGATTCGCCTGCCCGCCGTCAAAAAGGATCGGATCCTTACTCACCCACCTGCCGACCACCGGGTCATAATCCCGTGCGCCGAACCTCACCAGACCAGTATCCGGATCATACAGACCACCCGCAAACCCAAACGGCATCTTGGCGGAGACCGTATCTTCAAGCACCCTCCCGAATTCATCGTGGCGCATTCGCGCCATGATCGCGCCCGAAGCGGCGTCGACCATCAGCCGAGGCGACCCCAGTTGGTCACTGAAGATGCGATACGTCGTGCTGCCTTGGATCATGTAGTCGGGTGAATTCTTGCCGGAGGCGTAAACGAAACGCTTCGCGATCGTACCATCGGCGTTCAGCTCGGCAACTGGATGAAGCTGGTCCC
>Ga0247768_1000506_pt1 | contig 14045 bp, 12 predicted proteins | sample UWRJL016104C6_FD_179944 | JGI IMG/M metagenome (GOLD analysis project Ga0247768, IMG submission 179944) | Plant litter microbial communities from Arlington Agricultural Research Station in Wisconsin, United States - UWRJ-L016-104C-6 | ecosystem: Environmental > Terrestrial > Plant litter >... | reverse complement strand
GATTGAAGTGGTATTATATGTATCATGGTCTTAGTATGGTCTAAAATCATCTAGCTTAACCCGATTACTGTCTGCATTAGCTTCCCAAATTGTCCCATCTCAGTCTCATCCGCAGTGAAAATGCGTTTCGGAATTTCAAACTCAACCACCGGTGCTTTCTTCAACTCCCTCCCCAGCTCAGCGTCAAGCAACTAAGAAGGGTCAGCAACTAAGGGGTTTGGTGAAGCAATCGAGACTTACAGCATTGTACGAATGGTCCAGGAAGTCTTCTAGGTTGTATGACTGCTTCGTGAATTGCTCAGATATGATTTTAGCCAAGGTGGCAACATTCGGGTGATAGTGTGATTGCAGAGTTTCAATCTCCCATAGACTGCTGTCAATGGCATCTGTAAGCATGGGATCCTGTTCGTCCATGTCAAAAGGTTCGTCCATTCCATGCTGGTCTAGGTCTGCCTTGATTGCTGGATCTCTTACTTCCCTATGGATCATAAACGTGCATGTAGGATGCCGCTTGAACATGTTATATATCCATGGGACAACGACGACAATGCCAGCCGGTGGGGCATGTAGGGCTAGTCTAGCTAGTCGCTTGATAAAGCTTGCTACAAGAGCCGCTGGCAAATGCGTCGAAGACATGAAGGTATCGAGTAGTCGAAAAAATCGCGATCTGTGTTTTGAATGCAAGAGGGTATCATCAAGAAGGGAGTAAAGTTTTTGAAAGAAGGAGGGATAGTCGAGGTTCTTCTCTTGCATCAGATAATAAAGTCCTGATAATGCGAGCAAGGAAGTCGACCCGCCAACGTCGTAGGAGTCTGTTAGGAAATCCATCAACATCTCAACGTGTTGGAACCATGGAGCGATTTGATGCGTGAAAACCTTCAGAACTGTTTTTCGCTCGTCTTTGCTGAAACCGGAACGAAGAACGGCCATCCATGCCTCTTGTGCCCGCTCTTTATGGGCCACAAGGGAATGCACAAGGCTCTTCGAAGATGGCGGCTCCCCAAAGAAGTTTTTCAAGTCATCTTTCGATGATGGCACCTTGTCCAGTGCCAACAAGAGCGACAGACAACTCGTCTTGATACAATTGCCGACCTCCGTCTCGTACTCATAGTCGAACATGGAACTACGAAATCATCAGTCTATGATTGCGTTTTATGGTGAGATATATTACCTGATGCTCTGAAATGTGTGGTATCTCACGTCGTCAAACGGTTTGAAATATTTCTCTCCGAATTCTTCTCTAACGGCGTCTCCATCTGGCAGAGCAAGAAGCACACCAACAAGTGTATTCGGAAGACCGTTTTTCCAGTTGTAGTCCTTTTGAGCCCGCGATTCCGATTTGATAAGACGCATCAACAAAGTCAAGCCCGTTGACTGTTTTGCACCACTTTCGCTCCGCAGATAACTGGCCAAGAGCAGCGCCGTATATTCATTATATCTCTCCTTGAGCCATTGCACAATCACCACCTCGGACTCAGCCATTCCCTTGCTCCGAACCATGTCCCCGGCGGAAAGCAGCCGGGAGAACACTCGACATAGAGAAACGGCAGCGAGGATTTGGACGTCTTCTTCCACATCTTGGCCTCGCGCCGTTTGAATGAGTGCAACGATGTTGTTGTAGTGTCGTCGGGATTCGACTATCTGGGCTTCGAGCTGTAGAATGGTCGCCTGGCCGTCAGAGGCGTCTGTGTCGAGGGACTTGCGACGGGCCTTCACCTTGGATGGCTTGCGATCCGACCGAGTAGGGTCCCTTTTCCTCTTTTGACCGGCCACGGCGGCAGTCTCTGGAACCGGCATCTTTGATTCTGGTTGAGATGTTCGGTGCTTCAGGCGGAGGGCGAATATTCCAAAAAGTTTTAAACATTGGAAGGAAACATCAATGATGGATTTGAACATGGTCGGCTTAGTCATAGCCTTGGCGGCACCTGCAATTCTCAACCTCAACCCGAAAGCTCCTCCAACCTGACTAGCCATCCCTCAACCTCCCCACTCTCATCCTCAGTCATGGCATCCCGTCTCGCAAGGAGCGCGGTCGGTAAGTACAAGCTGTTTTGATACTGTTTTGATGCCATTGGTCTTCAATCTCACCTGCCACAGGCGCTGCCCGCCTCCGACCAATCGTCCCTCTGCGCGCCCTTCCGACTATCGCATCCCAGGTCGCCTCGGTCCGTCACTCCTCCAATGTCCCTGCCGAAGACCCCAAGAAGAAGGCTCAGTCGATCTTGGACTCGATACCCGGAAACAGCCTTGTGTCGAAGGCCGCCGTCCTGTCTGCCGGCGCTGGTCTTTCCGTTGCTGCCATCAGCAACGAGCTTTACGTCGTCAACGAAGAGACCATTGTAGCCATCAGCTTGTTGACCATCTTCTGGGCCGTTGGCAAATACGCCGGACCTGCGTACTCCGAGTGGGCCCAGGGTCAGGTTGACAAGATCAATGGCATCTTGAACGCTGCCCGTGCGGACCATACCACGGCTGTCAAGCAGCGCATCGCAAGCGTCCAGGAGCTCGGTGGTGTCATTGATGTCACCAAGACGCTTTTCGAGGTTTCAAAGGTGCGATAATGGCCATGTTCCTGTCATGGAACCCCATCCGTTGAGCCGAGTGTAATTTAACACCACATAGGAAACCGCCAAACTCGAGGCCCAGGCTTATGAGTTGGAGCAAAAGACTGCCATCGCTCACGAAGCAAAGTCGGTTCTAGACTCGTGGGTGCGATATGAGGGACAGGTAAAGCAGAGGCAGCAGCGCGAGCTCGCTGAGTCTGTTATTGCCAAGATCGAGAAGGAGCTCGAGAACCCCAAAGTGCTCAAGCAGATTCTCGACCAGAGTGTTGCCGATGTTGAGCGTAAGTTAACATCCCTGGTAGGATTGACAAATGCTCATATTAGCCTAGGGATCGTCTCACAAAAGGCATAAACACCCTCAAGTCGTCTAATTTCATACTCGACCCTGTTACATAAATCTGTGCAATAGTCAATTTGGTTCATTAGATTATCTTGAGTCATTAAAAAGAAGCCACTCTAACCGTTATGTGATCTTTTCCACTCTACAATGGTTTATTCGAACTTGTAAAGAGTGAACATGTTCCGCTACCACAATCGAGTGCGGTTACAGATTCTGCTGCGCTCTATTTCTGAAGGGATCGATCGATCTCATTTTTGGCAGTTTACATCCTGGCTTGGCGCCTTTCAACCAACGATTTGATTTTTTCTTCCCACATTGCGGCAGACTCCTCGCTGATTCCTGTTCCGTCGTGACAAATTTGAAATCCTAATATTTCTCCCACAGTCGAGCTTCCCACGAAAAACTCGTTAATCCTTGCCTTGACACCCATCTTAATGTCTCTGTATTCTGCCACGAAATCATGCGTGTTCACGTCACCCAAAACACCTCTACCTGGCCCAACTAGGTGCTCTACTGAACCTAGCCAGCTGATTATGCACGTCGGGCCGATTCCACTCGCGCTTGCTGGATATTGCCCTTGAGGGTTGACATCAGACTTCCGCTTCTCATGCAGCTTATCCTGAATATTCTCTATCTTCCAGAGATACCCATCCGCTAGCATCCTACCAGGGCTTCCAGGTTCAAGATTTGCAACCCCTTGTGATGGCTTCCCTCTCTTCTGATATATCTTCATCTGCCGCTGTGCTTGCTTTGCTAATAATTTAAAACGCCCTTCAAAAGGCAAATTGGAGGGTAAGAATGGTAGAATTATGCCACTGCAAAACTGTAACATACAGTTGTCAGGGGGAGCGGTGTGTCCAAAGTGCTGCCTTGGATTCAAAGGAAAGGACGTAGAGAACGGTTGTCTTTCGACGAGCGGGACACTCGAACGACGGGTCTCGTCCAGTTCCATCATAGCCATAGCCACGAGGGCGAATCCTCCGGCCCCGATGCTAGTTCCGGCTGAACGGGAAAGATTAAATACCAGCTTCGATCCTGCCGCGGATAAAGGGAAGCTATAAGTGTACGTATTCACCATTGGCTTTCGTTCTGCTGAGTAGTCAAATACTTTTGAGTATGTCGGTGGTGGAGATGTTGCCTCTAGAAGGGGATTCTCTCTAACCAAGGGATTGGTAAAAGTTGGGGGTAAGGGCTTTCGAATATGCCTTATCACTCGCAGAATAGCCCAAAACCAGCGCTGTCGAGCCTTATTGCCAGCAACTGGATACAAGTCCTCTTGCGCCGGGGGAAGCTTCGACCATATACTCTTAGGAGTTCTGAAGGTGTCTATGTCGCGCTCAAGGTCCGTAACCGGTTTGTTTAGAAGTTGGATCAGATGTGCCCACCAGTTGAAAGCTGCCATGCCGTCGGATATGATGTGGGCCATGCTGACGCAGAATTCGAGGTTCATATTTCCGTTTGGCAATTCCTCCAGGGGTAGCACGAAGACTTTTCCGGTGCATTCCTCCGGGTTGATCGGGCGGCCCACGTTCAGAGAGTGACGAAGAAAATTATCACCATTGACTTTGGAGTAGTGATCATCTACCCAAACTAGCGTCTTTGTTGTTTCCTCCAGGATCTGCTCTTTCGATTTCGGTACGTCAATCGCAAACTCCTGTCTTCCCAATTCTTCATTCTCGTAGATTCTGCTCATGAGAAGAACATGCTGTAGACGTAAACTCGTCCAAGCCAAAAGGATCCGGCGCCTAAACTCTTCTCGCGATAGTGAATGTCGAATCTCCAACTTGATGAGTGCAAACATGTCTGATCGGCCACCAGATTCCCCATCAATGTGGAAACCCAACTCCACCAGGCCCAACGGACGTCTGTAGACTTCGTCTCCGTCCAAGACATATTTCTGCCATGCATGATAGTTATTTGCATACCTGGCTAGCCAGTGTTCTGGGATTTTGTTGAACATCGTGTGAAACAAACAAGGTCGAATTGTGAATGTTCGGTGGGAAACTGTTGCGATTGACCTTAGACCTTGACTAGATGTGCGGATGGTGATTTTCGCGTTCAGGTTCAAAGTGTGGAGAACTTCCTTCGCCCTGGTCGAGTTATCCTAATGGGAGTAATGGGTTACGAGTCATTCCACGAAACGCACCCAGCTTTCGAACATCCTTAACCGAAACCACCATCAGGAGTCCTCATTAAAGTGGTCACTGTGCCCCGTGGTCAACATCCCCATCACATTAGATTAATTCATATTCTATAATCCATGCGATTTTTTCTAAAACGAGACATATACCACCAAGTTGTGGGAAATTTTCGGTGTACTTCGAAAGATTTAAGTAGCTATGTTACAATTGTAGCAGAGAGGAGTTCCACGCCCCCTTTGTTCCATTGGCTTTATGATTTGTATTCATTGATCTATCCATGAGTATAAGGGTCGTTTAATGCATTAAATTGGTACGCTCACGATCCAAACAAGAGAGAAACACTCCATGAACCTTCACCCGGATATCCTTGAATATTATGATTACGCACTCTCATCAAAGGCTTACCTACATACTTTTCGAGCGCTGGCAGAAGAAGAAAAAGTAAAGCGGATAAACTATTTCCCTCCAGAAGTGTAGTCGAAGCCACAGATCACACCAAAGCCCGGCAGCCCGAAGAAGATTTCCAGAGGAAAGTTATATTGATGATGCATCAAAGGCCTGTGTCGACCTCATTCTTTCAAATCAAGAGCACTCTCCGTGTATTCCCGAACTAGAACTCTGGGGCCGCCTCCAATACATCCAACACTGCCTGATCAACGATATTCCGCTTAACCAACAATTTGAAGTACTCTTTTAGCCAACACTGACTGTCATCTCCCTGTACCACATCAATATCCGAATCAAGCACCGCATATTCTTTGGAGGACTTACGCATAGAGGCTCCAAGGGTTTTTTCCACACCCCAGGCGGATCAACGTTCTTCGCCTCAATTTCTATCCGATCCTTCGCATTGATATCCTCCACTAGTCTCCCATCCCCAGGCGTATCAATCACATACTGGTCATTGACCTCGCCTAGTGGAACGATCTGGTATTTTCGATCATCATTCGCTAGATTGTAATTGCGTTTGAAAACGGGATCAAATCTGGTGAAAGGGGTGCCGACGACGTGGATTATTTTGCCAGCTTGGGAACCAGAGACTGTGGGCAGGGACAGAGAGTGGTGAGCGCGGACTTTGCTAACTTTGCGGCCTTCGATGGTGTAGACGATAAGGAATAATTGGCGCGGCATTCGTGTTGTATAGTGCTAGTAATCGATGGTTTTTAGAAGACTGCTGAGATGAACGGAAAGAAAGATTATTGAGGAGATGAAAAGAGGTAAGAGAAGATATAGGGCTAGGGTGCAAAGTCCTTGAGCATGAGTGTGCGAATCGTTGCGTGGATCGTGGATTGTTGTTGCCTTAGGCCACAATGGGTGTAGCGATAGATGGCTAGCGGGAGCCAGTTGACTATGTAATAAGATGAGGCACTTCGTGTACGATAGATCCCGCACACCGTTGGCGTAAAATGGAGATTGTGGATAATTATATGGCTGAGCATCTGTCTAAATGATCATTTTTGAAACCACACTGTGCCGTTCCGCTTTTGCCAAACGTACCCATTTCGTCATTAAGGTCATACACATTGCAGAGGAATCTATTATTTTGGTTGTGCCCACCATTTTACTGGTGCACCGCTATTGTAGCCAAGCGTCATCTTTACTCCTCATCCGCGTCCTCTGCCACTGGAGCGATCTCCTCAGCCTCCTCCTCGAAAGTGTTTTCCGGTACCGAGTAAAGTCTGATGATTGACTTGTTCGGGTCCTTAATCAAGACATACTTGCCGTCATCCATCTTCTGGATCATATCGACGATGGTCCGGACGATACCCCATCCATTGTTGAGGTTCAGGGCCATCTGGGCTGCAAAATCACGGGGTTTATTGGTTAGAACACCGAGGATGACATGGTCGTTATTGTTCTTGGGGTTTGCACGGGAAACAAAACTAGGATACTGTTAATGACTGGTATTGATCGACCACACTTATGTGGAACGTACCCAAGCTTCATAGCATCAGCCTTGGCGAGGATGCTCTGCACTGCCCAGCGGGCGAGTTTGCAGCTGTTGTTCTTCATCTCAGTGGCAAGGACGGCACCCCTCTGGCTGGCCAACTTGGTACGCCAGTCAAGGGCACCCCCACTTCCCTGAGCCTTATTGTCGAATTCATTCAAGGCCTTGATGGTCATGAACTGGTCTTCCCCATTGATAGAGTTCTTGAGGACGGCGTCAAGCTCTGTGCGCACAATCAAATGAAGAGGTTCCTCGTCCTTCTCCAACGACAGATCGAAACGGCGGTACCTGTAAGCTTTGGAAGCTGGCGGGTCGGTCTCCTCCTCTTCGTTGTAGAAGGGATGCTCATGCGGCATGCTGAGCTTGGAGGTTTGTGATTCCAGAACGACTTGGAGAGGGAAAACATTATTGATATGAGTTGCCTCTAGCATCAACGCCCCCGGGCTGTTGATAGAATCCTTATTACCTTCAGAAATCTCAAGAGGCGCATCGGTGGCATTCTCGTTGACGGTCACCATGTCGAGATTTGAGTTATCGCGCTTGTCGATAAAGATTTTGCCACCCCTCTTGGAGATAACCAAGTCCCATGAGTAGACCGATTTTGTGGCACACATAAGCATTGAGAGGATGTTATCCGTTGCGAAGACGGTCGCCTCGTCCTTGTCGGCGAGCTCCTGGATGATGGGATCGCTCGACGTAGTGACATTGTAAGCCGCCCGCTCCAAAACCTTGAGTTTCCTCTCAGAAGTCTTTGCGCCTGGTTGCTTATCGTACGCACGGTCGTAGTAGTAGAGGAAGCCATAGCTGTCAAGGTCTTCAGCTTCGCTGATATCCAGGTTGAGTTTGGAAAGACGGGAGAAATCCATTTCTTCCAGCACGCTCCAGTCTGGCTTGACGGCCACCGAGGCATCCCGGTTGCGCTGGGGCTTGTCATCCCTCCACCCGTACCTCCGACCTCCCCGTCCACCCCGGCCGCCTCCGCGGTTATCATATTGCTGTTGCCGGCCTCCAACACGTTGAAATGTGCCTCTGCCGCCCCTCTGTGCCTGTCCGCCGCGCTGTCCACGCCCACGGAAAACTGTACCGCCTCCTCTTCCAAAACCCCTTGTCCTTGCAGAAGTGCGGGTGTTGTCGACGACCGAGAAGGTCGCTTCTTCTTCGGCAGCCTGGATCGCGAAAGGGTTGGTCTGGAGGTTTGCCCCGAAGACTTGCTGATCTAAATCGAGGGTTGGCATTCGTAATTCAAGAATGGGTGGAAATTGGTCATGTTACCTCTGTAATTCCTTCCTCCAAACTGACGTCCAGGACGATCGCGATCTTTGCCTTCAGTCCAGTCGGCCATACGGCCTAGTTTGTCTGCTTTCGAATATGGGGCATAAGGGACGCCGTCGAGCATAGTCTCAGTTGAGACGGGAGGTCCCCAGCCATCGTTAGTGGGGAGTGCGGCCACAAGGTCGAGGAGCGATGTGGGCGCCATGTTGATGCGTGGAGTGTGGTGTGTAGGATGGACGAAGGGATGGATGGATAGATGGATGGGTGTGGGGAACAGCAGCAGCAATATCGTGCAAGCCTTTGTTTTCCGGAGTGGGTTGTAAATCTTGGCACATCCGGAACAAGAGTTAATCCGACGACCACTGTTGACTCTGTTCAGTTGGTCTGACTCTCACCCGGAGCCATCAATACTATGTAGTATACTATGCCCAGGTGCACTTCACCTGATGAATCATGCTTGCGTCTTCCAACTGCTTTTTTGACATCTTCTTATTCACTGGACCCGCTGCTTCGTCATTTCTCTCAACCACATTATAATGGCCGAAACACAACCTCCGACTTTTGACAGTACCCCACATGGACGCCGAGATTCTGGTACATATATCTGTCCCTACCACATTTCAGGATGATGAGAAATGCCGGACAAGGGCGGACGCTTATCTGGATTTTGAGCCCCATAGACCGGATGCGTCCACCGATGTGGTTGCCTCGAATGTTTGCCGAGTCGTCTCGGTCGAACATGAAGCTGCAACCACAACTGAAGACTCTTACAGCAGTTTCCCCTCGACAACTCTCGTTGTGGAGGAAGACGGTAGAGGGGTTACTCTTCCATCTTGGGCGTACTCGGATGGCGAAGATCGTCCACCTCCTCGGAACCGACTAGAGCAACTTGAGCTTATTCATTCCCGCTGGAACTCCAGTGCCCCCAAGTCCAGCGCCGGAAACGAGAAGTCTTCTTTCGGCGAAGAATCTCCTCTGTATATCGAGGATGCACAGCTTGCGGCGCAAGCTCTAGAGAGCCAACTCTTTGATGATCTTTCTGAAATTTCTTTCCAGAGCAATTGGGACGCCACAACTCTTGCCCGGGTCGATACCATGAGCGAGGATGTTGATGTAAGCGGGCGAAACTCTTCAACACCATCCATTGAGCACCTTTCTAGCACAGCCTTGGAAGATATTCCAGGCTCGGTAGGATGCCCGGAATCTGCGTTGGACCAGCTGCCTCCCGTAAATGGAAACCACATCGCAAGCGCTGGCAGTCCGTTCCGCCGACCGCTGCTGATGCATTCGCACTCCGCTCCCGTTGGGTCGACTTGGAGTGTATGCGAAACACATGATGAAGTGTGGGATCCTTCCACCCCAAACCCAGAATCTCAGCAATCTCAATACGGCGATCGCGAAATCCACGGCCTCTCGAAGGACCTTAAACATGACGACCCTTTCGGCTTCCGCTCGCTTCCTTATGATGTTTTAGCGCCATCTCCAGGAGTGTCCATAGAGACTCCGGCAAAGCTGCCCTCACAGATTACGAGGGATATGGACTCAGTTCTGCAGAATAACAAAGGGAAATTCAGACCTTTAAACCAGCACCGCCTTCTGGATCCTGATGAGCGTGGATGCTGGATAGTGAACACCAGTGGATGGACCCACCTGAGCCAGCTTGAATTTTGGTCATCGCTCAGCGATCATATTCGTCAAGGAACGTTAGGATGGGGTGTCACATTGCACAGGGAGCATACAAATACGGGAGAAACCGACCCAGCTGGCATGTCGGTGGGAGTTGTGCGACTGTATTGTTGGGGCGAAATAGCTGAACACGTCTGGATCTACATTTGGCTCTGCAGCAATGGACTGGTGATTGGGTCAGAATCGCATTGGGTGGATGCAGACGAGGTTGTAGTTCTTCAGATGGCTTAAATTAGTCGTAAGCCACATTCAGTTTCTACAACCATATTTCTTGTAATCTGTCGATTCTTAACGTGCCTTCTTCAGCCACCACAGCAAGGAAGGTTGCTAACCGGCATTGACGGATATCCCCCTCCAGTGCGCTTTTTGAGTCATTCAGTCCCCCCGTCCTGCACGTAGATATTGATCTCCAAAATCACTCGAAAATCAAATTGGTTACATCAGGACACAGAGTCAACCATGTCAGAACTTTAAAATGAATCACCCTTCCTCGGTGCGAGTCTGTTTGACAAAAGAAGGAAAACAAGATATTCATAATAAACTCCTATCCTATGCACTACAAAACACCCACACTCCAAAGTCTACACACTAACACCTTCACACCCGGTTTATCTCCAATGTATTCTTCATCTCTATCGGTCACCCTTCTTCATCTATCTACAACTCGTCATGTTTCTGCTGCTCACCCTCCTTGCCACCTTCCTCCTGCTCCTTCGCCTCGCGCGCCTCCCTCGTAGCCTTATCAATTGCGGCCTTGATATCCTCCTCACTTGCATCAGGCGGGAGATCCAGCTTCACAAGCGGTCTCCCATCCTTCCCCTTCCTCTCCCCCAAATTGATCTTGATACCGTCACCCTTGATGCCCGCCTTCTCGAGCGCCTCTCGGATCTCAGCTTCCTTTTCCTGATCCGTCTTCTCCTCTTCCGGCTTCTCTGCTGCCGCTTTCGCTTTCTTAGAGTCGTTTTTCTTCGGCTTCTTGACTTTGGGTTTTGGCTTGGCCTTGGGCTTAGGAGGGACGCGCATTTTCTTCATCATCATGTCCATAAGGACGTTGTTGAGTTTCGTAGTTTGCTCATTGATGTCCTTGACCGTGAAGGCGGGGTCGTCGGACTCCTTGAGCTTCTTCTGTGCTTCAAGTTTCTCTTCGAGCCACTTCCGTGAAGCAGCTTCGGCCTCGCCGAGGGAGTTCAAGTCTTCTTCACTGTAAAGAGGGGGGATTTCAGCGGGCTTGGAGGGCTCAGGCGCTGTTGCAGATGATGAAGGCGACGACTTCAACATCTCGTCGTCTTCCAAATCATCTAGAGGATCAACGCTCGTAGTAGCAGGTTCGGCCGAGGAGCTTGTAGATGAAGCTGCCTCAGCGGCGGATTTGCTGCTCTCCTCAGCAGCCTTAGAACTTGCCTCAGCGGCCACCTTGATCTGCTCCTTGACCATATCAGTAACCTTGCTTAGCTGATCCAGCGCGTCCCGCAAGCCCTTTACGGCTTCAGGTCGCTTAGCAGCTTCGTCTTTTCGCTTTTGGATAGGGTTCGTGATGTCCTTCAATTCCTTCAACTTGGCGTTGAGGACCTCCTCGGTGGCGTCGTGACCCTCTTCGTAGATCCAATCACTGGCGGCGCTCAACTTCTCTTCTAACAAAGTACGTTGTTCTGCAGTTGAAGCGGCCATGAAGGCTTCATCCTCAAGATAGTCGCGCGCACGGTAAGTAAATGCCTCGAGGTTATTGAGCGCCTCTTCGCGGACGCGGCGCGCTTTATCAGAAGCATCAAAATCAGCCAGCCTAGGCGTTGTTAGCGCATGGTTTAAAAAACACTGGATACAACGTACCTATCCATCAGGCGCTTCAGTTCCTTTTTTGGCACCCTTTGGTACCCTTTCTGGGTGACATGATATGTAAATCCGCTCTTGATTGTCTTCTTCTTAGGAGCTGCATCTGATGCTTGTGCATCAGCAGATGAGGATGACGAGGAAGGCGAAGCAGATGTAGAAGCAGAAGCAGATGACGTAGCCGATTTAGCCCCCTCAGACGTGCTCTCACCTTCCTTCAGAGGTTCTTGCTCTTTCTTACCACCCATTCCGAAAAGGCCCTTGACATTATCCATTATGCCACCCTTCTTTTCAGGCTCTTCAGTTTCGCAGGTGACCCAAGCAGCTGTTACTTCAGGTAAACCGGTGACGGGACTGAGTCGTACTTGGACAAAGTTTTCAAATGTCTCCCGGTCACACCCATCCTTGTCAATCATAACGGTGACCTGCCTGGTCAAATTGCCGCTCCGGAAATGAAGAACAGGGGCCTTTTCTAGTCCATCTTTGCCCGGGAGAGCCTGATACATTGTGAAATCAAACTCGCCCATCATCTGGAAAGGAAGGTCTTTAGCAATTCCAATTTTGGAGGTCGGCTTGAAAATAGTTTGATCGTGGTCCTTCGTGTTGAACATGTACTGAATGCCTAGAGGGTATCCTTGGATGTCTATGTCGCGGATTTCTTTTACACGGAAGCTTGGAGAAAGACCAGCTGCTTTGAAAGCTGCACCGAACACGGCAGCTTCGTCAGAGTTCACATTGGATCTGAGTTTCGAGGCACCAGCGAATGCCTCAAGTTGCTTCTGAACGAAAGGCGTGCGGATTGCACCGCCATGCAGAATGACTGTATCAATGTCGTTGATAGTAAGGCCGGCGGTATTAAGGGCTCGCTGGATGGGTCCATCAACCCTTGCGGCGAATTCGGCGGCCATTTCCTCAAAGTGCGACCGAGTTATCTTGTATCGGAAATCGATATCATCGATGAAGCTCTCAAAGAATGCAGCTGTCTGCGTGTTGGCGCTGAGAACCTGTCGGACCTTTTCCGCATCTTTCCACATCTTTGAAGCCGCACGTCCATGGGCCTTGACTTTGTCCGCGGAGAAGGATGCCGCTTTCGCGCCAGATGACTCGACGAAGGAGGATACCATATCGTTAACGATAAGAGAGTTCAAAGCATCTCCACCGAGAGTCCTATCCCATCCAGTGCCCAAAACCTGTACTTCCTGGATGGTCTTGTTGAATCGACCGACGTCCTTGACAATCTTTCCCTGGAATTTCAACACAGTTGCTGATGTGGAACCGGCGCCCATATCGAATACCAGGTGGATTTCAGGCTTGCCTCCGTCGTTGACGACAGGGAAAGTCCGGCTGGTGGCATAGTTAATACCAACAGCGAGACCATCGCTGACCACCCCAAGCAGCTTCAAACCAGCCAACCTGGTCGCAACCTCAAGCGCGCGTCGCTCATCCGTGGTATAGAATGGAGGAACAGTCAGGACAACGTCCTGGATATCGACGCCTTTTCCTGCCAAAGCCTTCGCATTCTCCCTGATGTTCTTCAGCTCCATTGCCAAGAGCTCCTCAACCGAGAACGGCTTCTCATCAGCGAGACTGGGGCTCTTGAAGGCTACGGTATCTCTGCCCTCTTGGCTGGCAATCTGCAGCGCAGGATATCTGTCTGTAAACACAGTGACCACTTCATGGTCCTTTGGTATGCCCAGTAAAGCCTTCAGGTTCGGGTAGACGTCGTTGGGGAAACGAGCAGCGAGCGCAATGGCATCCGATCCGTAAAACCGCTCGGGGAATTGGCCGGCGGGGAGCGGTCCAGATTTAGACGGCTTGAAGGCAACCGCTGCGGTCTCTTTCCGCTTCGAATCTTTGGTGAGGACGATTTCGAGGGGTATTCCAGGCTTCACCAGGGCCGCTTTGATGTATTCCGTTCCCAAATCTATTCCAAGGACAGCAGAAGCGGCGGAAGCAGTCGAAGAGAACAGAAATAAGAGACCGAGAATTGCGGTTAGAGGCGAGACCGCCCGTCTTCGACGACCCGGAGGAGCCATTGTGCGTGTGTGTGTGCGTGTGTGTGTCTGGGTTGGTATAAAAGCGAGCGAGAGTGGGAGTTGGAGCTGGGGCAGGCGGAGGAGGATCGGGGGAAGGCGGTGGTGGGGTGCAAGTGCGACAGGGCCTACCGGGCTAGGTAGTTCGGTAGTGAATCTAAGATACAACTATAGAAAAGAAAAGAGGGGGGACGAGAATCCCAAGGTTATGTGGAGTGGGCATCCAATGTACGA
>Ga0247768_1000505_pt1 | contig 14046 bp, 16 predicted proteins | sample UWRJL016104C6_FD_179944 | JGI IMG/M metagenome (GOLD analysis project Ga0247768, IMG submission 179944) | Plant litter microbial communities from Arlington Agricultural Research Station in Wisconsin, United States - UWRJ-L016-104C-6 | ecosystem: Environmental > Terrestrial > Plant litter >... | reverse complement strand
CGGGGAGTTCCCGGATGTCGCGGCCCGGCGTGGGCACCTGGTCGCCGTCGTCACGGCGCTGGACGCGCTGGCCGAAGCGCGGGCGGCCCGCACAGCGGCGCAGGGGCAGTTCGACGAGCAGCAGGTCGTCGTCGAGGAAGCGTTGCGGCAGAAGGATTTCGAGAGCGTCGAGCAGGCGCGGGCAGCCGCGCGCGCGGCGGACCACGTGACACGGCTGGAGCAGCAGCTGTCCGCCGCCGAGATCGACGAGGCCAAGGCACAGGCCGCGCTCGCCGAGCCCGAGCTGTTCGGGATTTCGCCGGACGACGAGGTCGACCTGGAGACGGCCGCGGCGGCCGCGAAAGAGGCTCGTGAGCACGCTGACCGGGCGCTGGTCGCCGTGCGTGCCGAGACACAGCGCGCTCGCGACCTGGACGGCTTGGCCGAGCGGATGAGCGTCGCGATGGCGCGGCTCGCACCCGTCGAGGCGGAGTTCGCCGAGCTGAAGGCGCTCACCGAGGTGGTCAACGGACGCGGGCAGAACTCGCGGAAGATGTCGCTGCGTTCGTATGTGCTCGCCGCGCGGCTCGAAGAGGTCGCGCTGGCCGCGACCGAACGGCTGCGGACGATGAGCCAGGGACGCTACTCGTTTGTGCACTCCGACGCGGCGGGCCCGCGCGGGATGAAGGGCGGGCTGGGCATCGACGTCCTCGACGACTACTCCGGGACAGTGCGCCCGGCGAAGACGCTCTCCGGCGGTGAGTCGTTCCTGGCTTCGCTCGCGTTGGCGCTCGGGCTCGCGGACGTCGTCGCCGCGGAGACCGGCGGGGCGTTGCTGGACACGTTGTTCATCGACGAGGGCTTCGGGACGCTGGACGCGGAGACGCTGGACATCGTGATGAACATCCTCGACGAGCTACGCGCCGGTGGCCGCGTCGTCGGCCTGGTTTCCCATGTCGAAGAGCTCCGCCAGCGCATTCCCACCCGCCTCCGCGTCCGGAAGTCCCGCGGCGGCTCCACCTTGGAAGTCCACGCGGCCTGAAGGAGACCGTCAGCGGGCGGCGGCCTCGTGGTCGAGCAGCCACCGCTTGGTGTCGGCGCCCCAGCGGAAGCCGCCGAGCGAACCGCCGGTGCGCACCACCCGGTGACACGGCACGAAAAGCGCGGCCGCGTTCTTGGCGCAGGCCGACGCCGCGGCGCGGATCGCGGCCGGGCTTCCCGAGAGCGTCGCGTAGTCGGCGTAGCTGACGGGCTCACCCGCCTTCACCGTGCGCAGTGCGTCCCAGGCGCGTTCCCGGAACGGGCCGGACTTCTGGCGGACGACGATGTCGTCGACGGCGCCGAGTTCTCCGGCGTGGTAGCGGCGAATCGCGTCGGTAACCTCACCGAGGTCCTGCTTCTCCGTCAGTTCGGCCGGTGCGAGCGTGGGTGCGATCAACGGCGTCAGCTCGGTAACCTCACCTGTCCAGCCTGATGCCAGCACGGCCCCGTCGTCGGCGACGACGGCGGTGAACGGTCCGATCGGGGTGTCCACAGTGGACCAATGGGCGATGCTCATCGTTACTGCTCCTTCGTTCCGGCGCCTGCGCGCCTCAGATACATGCCTGCGTAGGAACGCCATGGCCGCCAGGCCTGGGCGCGCCCGGCCAAATCGGTGATGCCGAGCGCGGTGGCGTTTTCGGTCAGTACGGGGTCGTCGCCGAGCAACACGTCCGGCATGCCGAGGACGCGCATGAGGACGTAGTCCGCGATGCGTGGCTCGATGCCGGGCAGGGCAAGCAGCTCGGTTCGGAGCTCCTCCGGGTCGCGGCCGACATGGATGTCGACTGTGCCATCGGCGAGCGCCGCGGCCACTTCGAGGACCGTCGAGTCCGCTTTCGCGTCTTCGACGATCTGAGCTGCCGTCGGGAAAAGCGTGGTCAAGCCGTCTTCGCCGGCCGGGAGCCGTTCCCCGATCGCCTCCGTGAGCGGCCCGGCCGCCCGCCCGAGCACTGCCCGCAACAGCAGCTCGTCGCCGTCGACCGCCCCGGGCACCCGGATTCCGGGCACCGCGGTGACCAGCGGGCCGAGTGCCGGGTCCGCGCCGAGCACACGCATGACGGCTTCCGGGTCGGCGTCGAGGTCGAGCAGCCGCCGGACCCTGGCCACCGCGCTGCTGAGGTCGCGCAGGTCGGCGAGCTGAAGCTCGCACCTGACGTGGTCCTCCTTCGCGGTCAGCCAGACCGTGCCGGAGCCGTGGGCCAAGCGCAGTGTGCGGCCGTACCCGGTCTCGCCGGTTTCGTCGCGGCTGACGTCCTAGACGCCGGGCATCGCGCGGTCCGCGAGGAACGTGAGCACGCCCGCGGCGTCGAACGGGAGCCGGAACGGCAACCGAAGGCTCAACCGCGTCCCCGACACCGGAAGGTCGCGCCGACGTCGCGCGCTTTTGACACGCAGCTCGGACGGCGTGGTCGCGAACACCTCCCGAATGGTCTCATTGAACTGCCGGACGCTAGCGAAACCAGCCGCGAAAGCGACATCGGTGAGCGGAAGTTCAGACATCTCGATAAGCAACCGAGCGGAATGCGCGCGGTGTGCCCTGGCGAGGGCGAGCGGGCCCGCGCCGAGTTCCGCGGTGAGGACCCGGCCCAGCTGGCGCTCGGAGTAGCCAAGCTGCTTCGCCAGCCCCGGCACGCCGTCACGCTCGACGGCGCCGTCGGAGATCAGCCGCATCGCCCGCGCGGCCAAGTCGGCCCGCACGTTCCACTCCGGGGAGCCGGGGACGGCGTCCGGGAGGCACCGGCGGCAAGCGCGGTATCCACCGGCTTGCGCCGCCGCCGACGTCGGGAAGAAGCTCACGTTCTTCGGCTTCGGGGTCAGCGCCGGGCACGACGGGCGGCAGTAGATGCCGGTGGTGCGGACGGCCATGATGAACTGGCCGTCGAAGCGCGAATCGCGCGAGGTGACGGCCCGGTAGCACCGTTCCGTGTCGCGCCACACGCCCGGTGCGGCGGGCGCGGGGATCGTGGTGGTCGCTGTCATGTATTCGATACTGCCACCAGGTCGCGGGCCTGACTGGCGGAAATCCGACACGGCGGTCAGGCCTCGGATGCCTGGCAGCTCAGGCGCCGTGGACCCGGCCCCGTAGACTTTGCCGCCGTGAGCCTGACCCTCGGTATCGTCGGCCTGCCCAACGTCGGCAAGTCCACCCTGTTCAACGCGCTGACCCGCAACAACGTGCTCGCGGCGAACTACCCGTTCGCCACGATCGAGCCCAACACCGGTGTCGTCGCGATCCCCGATCCGCGGCTCGAACAGCTGGCGAAGGTGTTCAACTCGGAGCGGATCGTGCCCGCCGTCGTGTCGTTCGTCGACATCGCGGGCATCGTGAAGGGCGCGTCCGAGGGCGCCGGGCTGGGTAACAAGTTCCTCGCCAACATTCGCGAGGCCAACGCCATCTGCCAGGTCATCCGCGTCTTCGACGACCCGGACGTGATCCACGTCGACGGTCATATCGACCCGCTGGCCGACATCGAGACGATCAACACCGAGCTGATCCTCGCCGACCTCCAGACGCTCGAGAAGGCCGTCTGGCGGCTGGAGAAGGAAGCGCGCACCAAGAAGGAAGCGAAGCCCGCGCTCGAGGCCGCCCAGAAGGCGAAGGAAATCCTCGACGGCGGTCGCACGTTGTTCGCCGCGCAGAAAGAGGTCGACCTCGCCCTGCTGCGTGAGCACAGCCTCCTCACCACGAAGCCGTTCCTCTACGTCTTCAACGCCGACGAAGCCATCCTCACCGACGACGCTCGCCGCGAAGAGCTGGCCAAGCTCGTCGCCCCCGCGGACGCCGTCTTCCTCGACGCGAAGGTCGAGCAAGAACTCCTCGAACTCGACGACGAGGAGTCCGTCCGCGAACTGCTGGAGTCCGTCGGCCAGCACGAACCCGGCCTCCACTCCCTCGCACGCGCCGGCTTCCACACCCTCGGCCTGCAGACCTACCTGACCGCGGGCCCCAAGGAGTCGCGGGCCTGGACCATCCCGAAGGGCGCCACCGCCCCCCAAGCCGCCGGGGTCATCCACACGGACTTCGAGCGTGGCTTCATCAAGGCCGAGGTCGTGTCGTTCGAAGACCTGATCGCCGCCGGCTCCATGGCCGCCGCCCGGGCCGCCGGCAAGGCCCGGATCGAAGGCAAGGACTACATCATGGCCGACGGCGATGTAGTGGAGTTCCGCTTCAACGTCTAGTAGTTGCAAAGACTCGTGAGCGTTGCAGCCGGTTAGAACCGGCCGCAACGCTCACAAGCCTCACATCCGGGTGACTACCGGGTCCAGCACCTTCATGAGCAGGTTCGAATCCGCCTTGAGCAGGTTTTCGCGTGATGCCGCGGTGTTGTCGTCCTTGTTCAGGGCGGACCAATCAAGGCGCCAGCCCGCGGCGGCCGCGAGTTGCCGAAGGAATGCTCGCTGCGTGCGGCCGTTTCCTTCCCGAAATGGGTGCCGGACGTTTATCTCGCCGTAAAAATCGGCGAGCAGTTCCAAGAATTTCGGTCGCTTGAGACCGATGAGCCAGTTTTCGTCCTCCAGGCGAGCGAGAACCGCCGATACCTGGTCTTCGACGAATTGCCATCGGCAGAACATGTCGCCGTCTTTTGCGATGTTCACCGTCCGAGTCTTGCCGGCCCAAGGGTAGACGTCGCCGAAGAGCATGCGGTGGAAGGCTTGGAGATGCTCAAGATTGTATTCTCCGGGCAGTATCTCCCTGGCAAGCGCGGTGTCCCGGATACTGACGATTCGACCTTCTGCGATCCGAAGTTCATCAGGGTCGGACAAGCCGAGCTTGTTCGCGAGGCAATTGCCGCCGGCGAGCATGTACGGGTCGATCACTGGCGAGTGGCCCGCCTGATCTCCGCTGCCACCGCGTCGTCGGCGGAGATGGTTCCGCTTGCCACGGAACGCAGTGTCTCCTGCCACTCGTCGTCGAGTTCGATGCCTTCCATGGCCGCGCTGGCCGCGGCTTGGGAGACCGCGACGTCGACGTCCGCGCGCTGGCGGGCGTAGAAGTTTTTCATCTGGTCCAAGGCGATCGGCTCGGACGACTTTTCGTCGTCTTGAAGCAGTCCACGCGCGATCTTCCACGGGTTTTCCATGTGCGTCATGCGCGACAACGCTTCCGCCGAGAAGTGTGCGTACTTCTCCAGGACCCAGGAGAGGGTTTTCGACTCCAGCGGAGTCAACTTGCTCTTGTCCCCGTGCGGCCAGCTTTCCACCCGGTACTTGCCCTTGTGCTTTTCGTACAGGGTGGGTGTCACCGGCCCTTGGGGCCAGGCTTCGATCGTTTCACCGAATAGCGGTTCCGAAGTGAAGGCGAGGTGCCACGCTTGCGAGTAGTACACCAGCTTCTGCAGTTTCATGGTGGTGACCGCTCCGGTCTCGGCGAGCAGGGCAGCGGCCACGTCGTCCGCCTTCGCCATAACGGCACCTCCCATCGTTTCCATCGGCTGGAACCTGTATGGCCGAGTCTACAGTCGCCGGACGGCGAAGGACGCATCTCGCCGTTCCGGTCCGGCGTTGACCAAGTTGCCGGTACCGCTTAGTTTCACCGGGATCGGGGTTGTGCGGGTTCGCGGGAGACGAGGGTTCCATGGCGCGGGCAGTGGAGGACCGGACGGCCGGAGGCGGGCAGTTCAGGGTCGAGACGAACGGGATCAACGTCATCGGCGACGCCGATCGCAAGGGGCGGGCGCGGCAGTTGTTCTGGCCGTGGTTCGGCGCGAACGTGTCGATTTTGGGGCTCAGTTATGGTTCGTTCGCGCTCGGGTTCGGCATCTCGTTCTGGCAGGCGCTGATCGCCGGGGTGCTGGGGATCGTGTTTTCGTTCCTGCTGTGCGGATTCATCGCGCTGGCGGGCAAGCGCGGGTCGGCGCCGACGATGGTGCTCAGCCGGGCGGCGTTCGGGGTGCGCGGCAACAGGGTGCCCTCGGCGATTTCGTGGTTGTTGACCGTGGGCTGGGAGACGGTCCTGACGGCGTTGGCGACGATGGCGACGGCCACGGTGTTCGACCGGCTCGGGTGGGGCGGCGGGGCGTCGACGAAGGTGATCGCGCTGGTCATCGTCGCGGCCTTGATCGTGGGCGGCGGGGTGATGGGGTTCGACCTCATCATGCGGATGCAGACGGTGATCACCGTGGTCACCGGGGTGCTCACGATCGTGTACATCATTCTGGTCGCCGGGCACGTCCATTGGGACGCCGTCAACGCGTTGCCGTCCGGCTCGGCGGAGCAGGTCATCGGGGCGCTGGTCTTCCTGATGACCGGGTTCGGGCTGGGCTGGGTGAACGCGTCGGCGGACTATTCCCGTTACCTGCCAAGGAGAACGTCGAGCAGTGGGGTGGTCGGCTGGACGACGTTCGGGGCGTCGGTGGCGCCGATCGTGCTGTTCGTCTTCGGGTTGATGCTGGCCGGGTCGTCCACGGAGCTCAACACCGCTGTCGCCGCGGACCCGATCGGCTCGCTGACGACGATTTTGCCGCTCTGGTTCCTGGTGCCGTTCGCGGTGGTGGCCGTGCTCGGCCTGGTCGGCGGCGCGGTGCTCGACATCTACTCGTCGGGGCTCGCGCTGCTCGCGGCCGGGCTGCGCGTGCCGCGGTACGTCGCGGCGCTGATCGACGGCCTGATCATGATCGTGGGCACGGTCTACATCGTGTTCTTCGGCGGCAACTTCCTCACGCAGTTCCAAGGGTTCCTGGTCACCCTCGGTGTCCCGGTCGCCGCGTGGTGCGGGGTCATGCTCGCCGACATCGCCTTGCGGCGTAAGGACTACACCGAGCCCGACCTGTTCGCGCCGTCCGGCCGGTACGGCGACGTGCGGGCGGTGCCGATCGTGGTCGTCCTGGTCGCGACGGCCCTGGGCTGGGGGCTGGTGACGAACCTCGCCGCGAGTTGGCTCAGCTGGCAGGGATACCTGCTCGACGCGTCCGGGCTCGGCGGGAAGGGCGGGCAGTGGGCGGCGGCGAACCTCGGCGTACTGCTGGCACTGGTGATCGGCTTCGTGGTGACGATCGTTTTCGGCCGGTCCAGCGTGCGCGCGCAGGAGGTCACGGCGTGACGCGCGAACTCGTGGTCATCGACATGCAGAAGGTCTTCGCCGACCCCGGAAGCCCGTGGGCGACCCCGGGTTTCCCCAAAGTGGTCCAGCCGGTCCAGAACTTGGTCCAAGCGTTCCAACCGCACGTCACCTTCACGCGGTTCGTCGCCCCGGAGGTCCCCACGGGTGCCTGGCGCAAGTACTACGACCGCTGGCCGTTCGCGTTGCGGCCGCCGGACGCCGACCTCTACGACCTGGTCGACGAGTTCGCGGGTCCGTCGCTCGACACGACGACCTTCGGTAAGTGGACCCCCGAACTCGCGGCCAAGGTCGGCGAGAGCGCGCTCGTGCTCGCCGGGGTCTCCACCGACTGCTGTGTGCTTTCGACGGCCGTCGCGGCGGCGGACGCCGGTGTCGAGGTGTTCGTGGCCGCCGACGCCTGCGCGGGCCTGACGGACGAGACCCACGAGCAGACGTTGGCGATCCTGCGGCTGTACAGCCCGCTGATCGAGGTCGTGACCGTCGACGAGCTGCTTCAGCCTTCGTAGGGCGGCGCTTCGCCCCAGCCCCAGCGCGGAACCGGCGCTTTCGGCGGCGGGGTCGCGCCGGGCTGGGAGTTCTCCATGCCGATCCTCGAGCCCCACTCGATGTAGGCCACGAACGCGGAGCGGAACTCGGGGTCCGCGGGCAGGCTCGCTTCGTCGGCGGCTTCGGCGATCAGCGTCGCCCAGCGGGCTCGCTGCTCCGAGGTGATCGACAGGCCGAGGTGATGACCGAGCATGGCGGGGTAGCCGCCATGCTCGGTGGTGTACGTCGCCGGACCGCCGAACACCTCGCCGAGCCAGATCGCGACGTGGTGGGCGTGGTCGTCCCCGGCATGCACGAACACCGGAGCCAGGATCGGATCCGCGTGCACATGCCGGTAGAAGACCTCGGTCAGCCGCTCGATGGCGGCCGCGCCACCGGCCCACTCGTACAGCGTTTTCGTCATGATTACATGATTACATCAAGACGGGTTATCCGGCCATCGCCAGCAGGATGACAAAAAGCAGGGTGGCGGCGGTGGCGATCGCGGTCACCCACGCGCGCTGCGCGGCGGTGAGCGGGGTGGTGCTGGTCCTGGCGGTGCTGCTGTCCATGGCGGGGTCCCAACGAGCGGAGTCGATACTTCCGCTCGTGAGAGCGCCTTGATCTTGCGGTTCGTTAACAATTACCGCACTCTGTGCCGAAGATCACCCTTGCCGCTGCTGACGGTGCGCACGAGCGGTGAACCAGAGCACCCCGCCGGCGGCGGAAATCATCGCGGCGAAGGCGATCCCGCCGACGACCAGGGCTTCGGTGACAGTGGACATATTTGCGATCTCCTTCCTAGGGACTTACTAGGAAGACGCGCGAACCGCGCTCGCGTGGCGCGGCCGGGACGCAGATCACATTTCGGTGACGACCTCGTCGATCTGACCGGCCAGTGAAATGTCCTTGCCGGTCAGGCCACCGTCGGAGTGCGTGCTCAGCCGGAAGGTGAGTGTCCGCCAGCGGATGTCGATGTCCGGATGGTGGTTGACGCTCTCCGCGATTTCGGCGACGCGGTTCACCACCGCGATGGCGCGCGGGAAGCTTTCGAGCTCGGCTTTCCGTTCGATCGTGTCACCCTCGCGCCGCCACTGGGGCAACCGGCCGAGTGCCTCCGCCACCTGCTGGTCAGTAAGTAGTTCAGCCATACACCCAATGGTGTCGCAGGCTCGGCTACGCTGCACCTTCGCCGCGGGAGTCCGGTGCGCTGGACTGAGAGGCGGGGGCCTGCCCGCGACCGTTCTCGCACCTGACCCGGATCATGCCGGCGCAGGGAGGGCTTCGACTCCTTCTTGCCGGCGAGAGCAGGAGGGTTTCGATGAATCGCAGTACCCTGCGCGCCGCACGTGTGGCGGCGGCGTTCTGCCTGGTGGGGGCCCTGACGGGCTGTACGTTGGTCGGCTCCGGCGGCCAGGATTCCGGGCCGAAGACGGTCACGCTGGTCACGCACGATTCCTGGGTGGCGCCACAGGAGGTGCTCGACGCGTTCGAGAAGCAGTCCGGGATCAAGATCCTGGTCGTCAAGCAGGGCGACGCGGGCGCGCTGACGAACAAGCTGGTGCTCACCAAGGCGAATCCCATCGGGGACGTCGCCTACGGGGTGGACTCGACGTTCGCGTCGCGGGCGCTCGCCGAAGGCGTTTTCGAGCCGTACACCAGCCCCGAGGCCGATCGCGGCCCGCAGCGCTACGCCGTCGACCAGGAACATCGCCTCTCCGCGGTCGATCTCGGCGACGTCTGCGTGAACGTCGACACCGGCTACTTCACCGACAAGGGGATCCCGGTGCCGAAGTCTTATGAGGACCTCGCCAAACCGGTGTACAAGGACTTGACGGTCGTCGAGAGCCCGGCGACTTCCTCGCCGGGGCTGGCTTTCCTGCTCGGCACGATCGCCAAGTACGGCGACGGCGACTGGCCCGACTACTGGTCGCGGCTGAAGGCCAACGGCGTCAAGTCGGTCAGCGGCTGGACGGAGGCCTACACGCAGGACTTCTCCGGCTCGTCCGGCAAGGGGCCGCGCCCGATCGTCGTCTCGTACGCGTCGTCCCCGGCCGCCGAGATCGGCGGGGACGGCAAGCCGCGCACCACGGCCTTGCTCGACACCTGTTACCGCCAGGTCGAGTACGCCGGGGTACTGACCGGCGCCAAGCAGGAGGACAAGGCCCGCAAGGTGGTGGACTTCCTGCTGTCCCAGCAGTTCCAGGTCACCGTGGCGCCCAGCATGTACGTCTACCCCGCCCGCCAGGGGGTCGGCCTGCCCCCCGGGTGGGCCCAGGTCGCGCCGCTGCCGGCGGACCCGCCCGCGCTGACGGGCGACAAGGTGCAGGCAGGCCGGGAAAAGTGGATCGGCCAGTGGCGAACGATCATCGAGGGCTGACCGCGAGGGGGACCGGGCTGGGCCTGCTGGCCGTGGTTCCGATCGGGTTCCTGGTGGTCTTCTTCGCCTGGCCCGTGGCGGCGATCGTCAGCCGCGGGTTCTCGGCGGGCGGTGTCGCGGAAGCCGTCGCCGACGGCGAGACCTGGAAACTCGCGGGGTTCACCCTCGCCCAGGCCGCCGCGTCGACGGTGCTGGCCGTGGTGGCCGGGCTGCCGGTGGCGTTCCTGCTCGCGCGGGTCCGCCTGCCGGGCATCGCGTTCGCCCGCACGCTGGTCCTGGTGCCGTTCGTGCTGCCGACGGTGGTGGTCGGGCTGGCTTTCCGGGCGCTGTGGCCGGACGGCGGTGTCCTTTCCCTCATTCTGGCCAACGCGTTCTTCAACGTCGCCGTGGTGGCGCGGACGGTGTCGGGTCTCTGGGCGCATCTCGACTCCCGCGCGTCGGACGCCGCGCGGGCGTTGGGGGCGTCGCCGTGGCGGGCGTTCCGCTCGGTCACGCTGCCGACGCTCGCGCCCGCCATCGCTTCCGCGGCGGCGGTGGTCTTCTTGTTCTGTGCCACGAGCTTCGGGGTCGTACTGATCCTGGGCGGCGCGCGGTACCGGACGCTGGAGACCGAGATCTACCTGCGCACGGTGAACCTGCTCGACCTCTCGGGCGCGGCCGCGCTTTCGCTCGTCCAGTTCGCGGCGGTGGTCGCGGCCCTCGCCGCCGGGGCGCTGGCACGCAAGCGCCGGGAGACGGCGTTGCGCCTGCGGTCGAGCGCGGAGACCGTCCGCAGGCCCCGGCGCGGTGAGTGGTGGGTCGTCGCCGCCGGATGCGGGGTACTGGGGCTGCTCGCGGCGCCGATCATCGCCCTGCTCGTGCGCTCGGTGTCCACATCGGACGGGTGGAGTTTCGCGGGCTTCCGGGCGCTGGCGGGCACCGGCACGCAAGGCACCCTGCAGGTGTCGGGCTGGGATGCCGCGCTGAACTCGTTGCGTACCGCCTCGGACGCGACCACGCTCGCGATGATCGTCGGTGTGCTCGCGTCGGTGGTGCTGGTCGCCTTGCGCCGCACACCGGGACGGCTGGCGCGGGGCGCGGGTGAGGTGATGGACGTCGCGCTGATGCTGCCGCTCGGGGTTTCGGCGGTCACCGTCGGCTTCGGCTACCTGGTGACGCTGAGCGCGCTGCCCGGCGACCTGCGGACGTCCCCGCTGCTGGTCCCGCTCGCGCAGGCGCTCGTGATCATCCCGCTGATCGTGCGGATGGTCCTGCCGGTGCTGCGCTCGGTCGACGATCGGCTCCGGCAGGCGGCGGCGACACTCGGGGCGTCCCCGGCGCGCGTGTGGCGGGAGATCGACCTGCCGCTCACCCTTCGTTCGCTGGTCGCGGCGGCCGGGTTCGGGTACGTCGTCGCCCTCGGCGAGTTCGGCGCGACGAGCTTCCTCGCCCGGCCGGACACGCCGACGCTGCCGGTGGCCGTCGCGGCGCTGATCTCACGGCCCGGCGAGCTGAACAACCAGATGGCGTACGCCGCGTGCGCGATGCTGATGGTGGTGACCGCGCTCGCGGTCGCGGTGATCGACAGGGCCGGCCGGTCTTCGGTGGGGGAGTTCTAGTGGCGCTATCGGTGACCGGCATGACTGTCCACTATGGATCATTCACGGCGGTGCGGGACGCGCGCCTGGAGATCGCCGACGGTGAGGTGCTGGCCCTGCTCGGGCCTTCCGGATCGGGCAAGTCGACGCTGCTCAGGGCGATCACCGGGCTGGAGCCCGCCGCGAAGGGCAAGGTGCGCTGGGACGGTGACGACCTCGCCGGGGTGCCGGTGCACCGGCGCGGGTTCGGGCTCGTTTTCCAGGACGGCCAGCTGTTCCCGCATCACGACGTCGCCGGGAACATCGGCTTCGGACTCCGGATGCACGGGATTCCCAAGGCCGAGCACGCGGCGCGGGTGGCCAAGCTGCTCGACCTCGTCGGGCTGACGGGCTACGAACGACGCCGGGTGACGGAATTGTCCGGCGGTGAAGCACAACGCGTCGCGCTCGCCCGCGCACTCGCGCCCGAACCGAGGTTGCTCCTGCTGGACGAGCCACTGTCCGGTTTGGACGCGGGGTTGCGTGAACAGCTGGCGATCGACCTCGCGGAGTTGTTGCGGCGCAGCAAGATCACCGCGCTGCTGGTGACACACGACCAAGAAGAGGCGTTCACGCTCGCGGACCGGGTCGCCGTCCTGGAGCGGGGTGAGATCCGCCAGGAAGGGGCCGTCCGGCGTGTGTGGAGCCGTCCGGCCGACGACACCGTCGCGACTTTTCTCGGGGTGACAACGATTCTCGCGGGCACGGCCGCCGACGGGGTGGTGACTTGCCCGCTGGGGCGGGTGAGCGTGGAAGGCGTCGTCGACGGCGAAGTCCGGCTCGGCTTGCGCCCCAACGCCCTCAAGCTGTCGGCGGAGGGCGTCGCCGGAGAGGTCAAGGGCGTGGTGCACCGGCGCGAGCACGTCCGTCTGGTCGTCGAGACCGGTACGTCCACTGTGGACGCGGTCGCGCCCGTCACCGCGGACGTCCGCCCCGGGGACCACGTCCGCCTGACCCTGGATTCCGACGGCGTCGCGCTTATCGGCTGAGGTCCGGTGGTCCTGCGGACACCAGGATCACCGGACCGGGCATCAGCCGTCGCGCGTGGTGAGCCGGGCGTAGGCGAGCGAGAGCGCGATCACGATGTAGCAGACCGCCCGCAGTGCCCCTTCGACCAGCAGGCCACCGCCGCCCATCGGGTCCTGCAGCACCTCGACCAGCGCCGTTCCCCAGTTCTGGTTGAGCAGGAACGGGTGCAGCCAGTCCACCGCGGACAGGAAGGTCAGGATCTGGAAGACGATGTCGCCGGCGAGCACCGAGACGACGACCAGCATCGGATGCTCGGTGGAGGCGGAGATCGCCAGCGCCACCGCGCCGACGGCCCAGAGCTGCAGGGTCACCCAGCCGATCGCGACCACGAGCCTGCCGAGGGTTTCCCACACCGAAAGCGTCGTGCCCGAGAGGGTGAAAAGCGAGTCGGGGCCGTTGATGATCAGCCCGGTGATCATGCCCGTCGCCGCCATCACGGTCACGGCCACCAGCGAAACGGTCGCGACGCCGAAGGCCTTGACGGCGAGCAGCCGTCCCCGGCTGACCGGCGTGAGCAGCCAGCCGCGCAGCGTGCCGTGTGATGACTCGCCGGCGATCGCGTCCGCCCCCGCCATCGCCGCGGCGAGTGGCAGAAGCAGTTGCAGCGTCAGCAAAAGCGCCGCGATCGGCAGGATGAAGCCGTTGTTGACCGCGGAGACGAGCAACGCCGCGCCGCCTGGCCCGCCGTCGCCGGTGTCGGTCGAGCCGACCAGCGTCAGGCCGACGCCGATCACGATCGGGATCAGTGCGAGCAGGCCCAGCACGATCTGCGTCCGCGGGCGCCGGAAGATCCAGCGCAGCTCCGCGCGGAACAACCGGATCAGCGGGACCGTGTCCTGGCCCGTCCGGCTCACCGGGGTGGGCCCGGTTTCGAGGACCTGTGTCATGGCGCCACTTCCCCCATGCCCGCCGGACCGTCCGATGTGGACGGCTGGTGTTCGGTCAGCCTGGCGAAGAGGTCCTCCAGGCCGGTGCGGGCGCGTTTCGCCTCGTAGAGCGCGACGTTGGCGCGCACCAGGATGGCCAGCACGTCCGGCGCGGTCGTCGAGGTGAGGTCCACCCGGACGCCGTCCGGGGTCAGCTTGCTGCTGATCCTGTGCTCTCGCAGGGCATCCACCGCCTCCGCGCTGTCCGGGGTGGTCACCAGCAACGCCGGGCTGCCGGATTCGAGAAGCTCGGCGAGATCACCTTGGGCCACCACGGCGCCGTCGTGCAGCACCGCGACATGGGTGCAGGTCGCCTCGACCTCGGCGAGCAGATGGGACGAGACCAGCACGGTGACGCCCTCCGCGTGAAGCTCGCCGATGATCTTGCGGATCTCCCGGGTGCCCGCCGGGTCCAGCCCGTTGGTCGGCTCGTCGAGCACGACCAGCTTGCGCGGCACGAGCAGCGCGCTGGCCAGCCCGAGCCGTTGT
>Ga0247768_1000499_pt1 | contig 14129 bp, 14 predicted proteins | sample UWRJL016104C6_FD_179944 | JGI IMG/M metagenome (GOLD analysis project Ga0247768, IMG submission 179944) | Plant litter microbial communities from Arlington Agricultural Research Station in Wisconsin, United States - UWRJ-L016-104C-6 | ecosystem: Environmental > Terrestrial > Plant litter >... | reverse complement strand
CTGTGTGGGCGGCCATTGGCAAGCAGAGACCGCACACTGTGTCCGAGTGCTGGCCATGGTTCATCGAAGTTTCTTCAGTGATTCGTGGTCTGGACGACGAGAACAGTAGCGTTGAAGATATTTGGGACCGGCTGAGAGGTCAGACCAACGCATACCTACCGGAAAAGCAGAAGTCGGCATGTCTTTTAGCTATCTTTGCCGTTCTCTGCTGGGGAACCATGGCGCTTCAACCGAAGCTTGATTGGAGTAGCTCCAACAATCAGCCCACTTCGTCGGTGCCCCAACAGCAGCCCAACCAGGCTGTGTTGAGGATGGACTCCATCCGTCGACCAATTCCGGCGATGTTCCTTCAATTTCAGCGTATCATGTCGACCTCCAGATGGCGGCATCCCATCAGCGAAACAAAAAACGCCACGTCCGCCGTCCTTCACGTTGCAAGCTTGAATTATGCATCACTGTTCAGGATCGGCAAAATTCATGTCGTGTGGGTCGACGACTTGAGCAGCCACTTGGATTTCGATGCGACCAATCGTCGCCTATCAGTTTTCAAATTTCCAACCTTTTGCGCCTTAAGTGCTCTTGAAGGCAGCAGAGTGCCTCCTATATTTGCTGGGTCGGTTAAGATTGCTCTAATACTATTTCACTAAATTGCTGACCTTTCGCCTAGATTGTTAAGAACATTATATAATGTTAAGAACGAAGCAAATAGAAACTACGATGAAGTTGCACAGCTGCATCGGGAAGTGCTTATGTCTTACCGTTTGCTGTTCGGGCAGGGACGTGCCGCTCGAAGTTTGGCCAAGTCCGAGCTCGCCAGATTAAAAGCCCAAAATACCGAATACGATCATCTACTCGATATCATATGCACTCACCCATGTGATAGCACGGTGCGTGGGTTGCATTTATCCTTATGGCCCGTAACATGCCGGAGCTTCGAAGGCGAGCTGCAGGAAGAAAGTGCCTACAGCTCCCAAGACGACTTCCCATTGTTTGGACAACGGCTTATGAAGCTCCAAGAGTTCTCTCTTCGGCAGCAGCCAAGCAGGCTGCGGGACCTGTGGCGAGACCGAAGGAATCCGTTGCAATGGTACACCTTCTGGGCCGTATTGATCTTTGGTGGTGTCTCCATCATTATAGCCCTTTTGCAGTTGGCCGTAGGAATAGCCCAATTGGTGACCAGCTCTAGCTCTTCCCCGATGTGTATTTGTAAACCTGCAGCTTGATACGATACAGTAAATCGATAGCCTCAATTTTTGATGTCAGTTGATGACGACCGGTTTTACAGCACGCGCGCACTTGGGCTGAAGAGTCAATATGGTTCGAACTACTTTGCAGTACCTCGCTCGCGAAACCCTTTATCAATCGGAGAAGCCTTATTCCGCCGATTTTGAAATTGAGGAACATGATGGAGTGAAGAAGTCAAATTACGTTCTTACAAAGGAGTCTGTAGTCGTCGGTCCAATGGATCGATCAAACAAATTTACACTTGACACCAACGGGTTCTGCATCATTAAATCGAAAACGGCTCTCCAGGCAGATCAGGTGCTTTCAAATCCACAATCTGTTGAAGCCCAATACTTTGACGAACTCAGGGCCATAATTTTCGAACACTTTCCGGAATATACGCAACTTGAACCCATGGAATTTGTGGTGAGTTTAACTTAACTTCCTCAAACTCGCCCTACTGAAGTTCGTAAGGTCAGAAAACGCGATGAGCGATTCCCATCAAACGAGGTCGCCATTGTAACCCATGAACAACCAGCATGTCTTGTGCATAGCGACTATTCGGTAAATGGCGCCATGCTGCAGCTCAGAGCATCCTTCCCCGGGCAAGAGGATTATTTTGCAGGAAAGGATTTTGACATGATTAAGTGCGAAACCCTCCCTATTTACCGCTTCTGTTTTAACAAGTTGTAAAGTGTGTGGAGGCCACTGATTGGTCCGAATAATGACTGGCCTCTGGCTCTTTGTGATTATACGTCGTTGGATGTCGGGCACGATATCGTCACCGCAGATTTGCTGCATTACAACAGGGTCGGTGAAAATCAGCTGCTTTATCCAAACAAAAATCATCGGTGGTACTACATTGAGGACCAGCAGCCAGACGATATAATGGTGTTTCGCAATATTGATTCTACTGGCAAACGCGCAAGTAGGTGATTCTTGCCTGCAGATATTTGACCAATTAATGAGATTGATAGGAGCTTTTCATTGCGCTTTCTTCAACCCTAACTCTGTAGGGCCTCCGAGGCAAAGCTGCGAAGTGCGCTTCGTTGCCATTCGGTAGAAAGACAATTTGGGAAAACTTGTCTCTTGTTGCCATGGACGGATACCTGGGCAGTTGAATACATCATGATTAGGAGGTTTCAAGATAATTACTATACCTGATATGTACACGGCTCTAGGGCTCAATTCACTATCACGTGAGTGCACATTGTCACGTGTTCTTCCCAAAAATGTCCGATTACAAGTTACCACAACTCCTCTTTCGAAAAGGGGCTATGGGCTATGACGTGAAAGAATGATCAAAAATAAAACAAGATGATGTCTTCTATGTGAACCAATAACAAAGCTTAAATCCCGGTGACCGATTACGTGCATATCTTAGCGTCATTGACTTTGGTCCACCCATGTTTGAATACTTTGGCAAAGCTCATGCAGTAGGGCTGCATCTTTAGCGCCGGCAGCTAAGCAAGTGTGAGAGCGCATGAGCAGGGGATTAGAACACCACGCGAGGACAATGATCTGCCCTACATCCAACTCCTTTTGGAACGCCCGCTCAAATTCCTCTCGACTAGCGGAAAATTCCTTGAACGGCAGAACACGGGCTTGATTGAAGCGGAGCCCATCAACGAAATGGGAACGTAAGCAACCAAGTACGAAGGTGCCCGTAGGGCGTGGGTTGAGGTCAACGATTTCATAGTGCCCTGACTCAGTTTGTACCAAATCTACGCCGGCGGGACCATGATAACCCCGCGAACGGAGAAATTTGGCCGTTGCTTGGATGATGTCGTCGTGCGATACGGCTAGTTGACGTTGCTCTGAGTAGGTTATCGTTCCCCCTGACCAAAGGCCGGGAGCCGAGAACTCTTGCTCACAGCAACTGGAAAATTGGGCTTTGCCGTCATTCCTGACATAGAAGTTGACAGATACGCTGTGCCCTGGTAGGAAAGCCGTCAAGATAAGGCTACACGGGTGGAGATGCGCGTTCTCGAGGGTCAAATTGGATAGTTCGGACGGCAAGTGGTTGGTAATAGTGTGTTCAACTGCCGCTTGTTCTGCCTTTGTATGTATGATGTAAGTCCCTTTTCCTCCACCAGCACAATTAGTCTTCAACACGAACGGTCGGGTGTTATTCCGAATGGCGCTAACAGCTCGTGCTACTTCTTTGTCGATGATCGCGTCAGTCCAGCCACCTTCGGGTAAATCGAAATCTACGAGTTGGGCTCTAGGCGTTGGTAGGCCTGATAGCGCCAGACCTCTTTTTGACAGGAGTTCGTAATGGATATCAGGGTGAGTGTAATGAGCCGCATCAAGTCCATCAGCGGGAAGGTAGGGAATGACCGTCGAATTCTTCGCGAACTTGCAGATAGTGGTCCTCGAGGTGCCAAAAACGGGCTGAAAGCGAGATTGGGCATCGATGATGCTAAGCGTTTTGGCGAGATCTGACTCAACAGTGTTGAAGATTGTATCCTCCTGGTTTTCGGGCTTCTCCTTCTTGAAGAACACGACAGGCATTTTCCCAACCATCCATGCCATTCTTTGGGGCATTAACACAAGGTTGATAGTGGCCGATCTGTCCCCCGCACAACGCCGCCATTGTTGGGTAATATACTTCCGATTTCGCGGTAACTCGGAAGCCAGGTCAACTTCAGATATCGGATTGTAGGATATGAATATTTTGTTGAATTCTTCAGGGTTGGAGTGACGAGCTTCTGAGGCAAAAAACTCGCATAAAGTGTCCTCGAGCTTTATTTGAGCCATGATAAGGAATGGATAGCGTCGACCAGATTCTACAATACGCGCGGTGGCACTTGCTTAAGTAGTATTTGCGCTTATTTACCCCGATTTATCACCTTCTGTTTTCAATTTCTTATCCTAAATACTTCTATTGATTTTCGGTTTCCTTTTTCAGATGGGCAGCAGCTGAACCCAACGCTCTGCAGGTTGACACAAAGCCCCAATTCCGGCAACAGTTATACTCCGCGCTCAGTTGCGCATATGGAGGACTATCTGTAGCACAACCATCTTTCAATAGAATGGTATCAAACCCACCGGCATGCGCGTCTTGTAATGTTCCCATCACACATTGGTCTGTATTCATGCCAGCAAACAGTACGGTTCGGATTCCTTCTTTTCGCAAAAATTGGTTGCAATCGGAAAGTGGATCAAACAAACCAGAGTTCCTGTTCTTATATATCAGGACATCTGGCCGGGATGTTTTACGACTCTCTTCAAACGCCGCAGACAATGGGCCGTGTAAGGCCGTATTCCATGTATCTTTCATAAGAGCTCTACCAGCGCCGGTTCGTTGCCCTCCTGTTAAGATGACCTCTCCTAGATCTTCTCCCAGCTTTGTGATTCTCGGTATTTCACCGCATCGAATGAAGTTGTCATTGGTTTCGAAAGCCTCTGGGCGTCTAGAAAGGCCGTAGTCGGCCTCCGTTGTACCTGCCTTCCAATTAAATACCCGCAATGCTGCCGGGGGCAATGTTTTGAGATCCTCTTCCGTGAGACCCCAATTGAGCCATACGATCTGAATCTGGGCGCTTCGAGCAGCAGGTATGGCGTATTTCAGCAAATTGTCTTCGGCTTGAAACATGGGAGGAACTGCAATAGACGAACCCAATTGGGCGCTCAATGAGAAGTTTTGCATATCGATAATCAAAAGTGCCGTCTTGGCCGGGTCAATGGTAACATTGCTGATCTCGCATTCGAGAAGCATATGCGGTCCGGAAGGCTCAGCATCAGGACTTGCCGGGTGTGTTAAATTCCATCCAGAGTCACGTGACCATATCCAGAAATTATCGGGCGAGCCTACGACAACCTATCCAGAGGTGGAATGAATGGAGTTTTCTGAAGGCATAAATTTCGAGTCCAAGTAAATCTCCCTTGAGCGAAGCAAGAGTCCGATGGCCGAAGGTTATTCCACTTCTGGTAGAAAAGGCGAACAGGAACCCAAGGAAGATGAAATTGCTTAGTTTACCACCCTAGTTAGAAACTGCGACTAAGATATACTTACGTTGTTTCCTCAAAATGGAAAGATGACATAGGGTGGTTTTACCTTCATGATAGTTGGCAAGTGCCAACCAATGGGAGTGGCTGTGTGCAAGGGTTCACAAATAAACACATAGATTCTCCGGTCAAGCCGCTATGCGGGGCATTCCCACCCGCTGATATGCAGTATGACACGAACCTGTCACCTCACTTGCATGCATTAATGAAAGTTTACACTCGTTCGCTTAAAGTTGCACCGTCTTCACCAGCAGCAACAGAGCCTCAAGATTTTGGGTACCCCGCTCCTGCCCTTACTCCCGAATCTCACTAAATCTCCCCTCGTTAGCTTCAGTTAGCGCGATTGATCTATGCGGTACTCGGCTCCCCTCAAAACCCCAGCGTCACTTGCTATTGGCGGTCTTCTCTGCCTGGGCTTCTCCTCCTATATACGATCCTTTTCCTCGCATTCTATTCATGCAAGGTTTCCATTAAAGTTCCAGAGAATTATGGCTTCTCAAGATGGAGGTATGGATATGGTTCGGCTTATTCTGTGGTCAATTTTAAGTGTAACTCAGGTCCCGATGATCTTCCTTCAATCTTCAATTTAACGATTCAGAAAGCCTCCGAAGGCCTCGAGTCCGGCCGTTTCACGTCTGAAGATTTGGTGAAGGTATATGTGGCGAGGATACAAGAAGTCTCGGAGTTCAATGCTGTCCTGCAAATCAACCCTAATGCCCTTAGTGATGCACAAGCTTTGGACGAGGAACGCACACGCTCAGGGAGCAGGGGGTCGGTGGCAAATTCTAGTCTATCTGCATAAAGCTAATGATGATAGTTTTCTCCACGGAATCCCCATACTCGTAAAGGACAACATAGCCACGAAGGATAATTTAGACGCGTCTGCGGGCTCCTACGCTCTCCTAGGAGCCAAAGCAGCTGTTGAGTCTTCGCTGATTAGCAAGCTCCGTGATACTGGCGCGATCATCCTAGGAAAAACGAATTTGTCTGAGTGGGCAAACTTCAGAGGTCTGAATATCACTGCAGGTTGGAGCCCACGAGGTGGACAAACACTGGGCACGTATTACAGCAATGGGAACCCCGAAGGAAGCAGCGCAGGGTCCGCGGTTGCGACGACTTTAGGACTATGTGTTGCTGCTCTCGGCACTGAGGTAAATCTGTCTTTCGGCAACTCTGATGGTTTACTAATATTAGAAAGACGGTTGGAAGCATTTTGGACCCGGCGGAGATGAACAATGTCGTCGGGTACAAGCCTACTCGTGGCCTAATCGCCACAGACGGCGTGATCCCCATTTCCAAGCGTCAAGACACCGTGGGCACGCTCACGCGAACAGTCAAGGATGCTGCTTACATGCTTAGTATGATGGCGGGACGAAGTGACAGAGATAACCGAACGTGGAATATTCCATTTGACACGATACCTGACTTTACTACTGCTTGCCAAGAAACTGATTTAACTGGCATCACTATCGGGGTCCCTCGCAACGCCTTCAGCAGTGATGCCCCAAATCCGATAATGACCTCGTTTGAAGGTTCGCTGGAAATTTTCCGATCAGCGGGAGCGAACGTCGTTGATCCCGCAAACTTCTCGGCCGCAGAAGAATTCAAGAAACTCAACCAGCAAGTCAAAGGCATTGTCCGATCCTCTGAATTCAAGCGTGACATAGTGCAATACCTTCAAACCCTGGAAACAAACCCCAATGGAATTCACTCGGCGGAAGATATCATTGAGTTCACCAAGACCAAACCAGAAGAGCAATACCCGGAACGTGACATCGGAAAGTTTCTCTGGACCCAGGCGGAAGGAATCGATGTTGATAGTGAAAAGTACAGGGAGATGGTGAAGCAAGAACTGTATTTTGGGGGTGAGGGTGGGATCTTGGGGGCTATGGATAAGTATAAGCTTGATGTGCTTGTTGTTCCCTCTACGCTGGGTATCGCGAATGATCTTGCGGCGAAGATGGGATTTCCAGCTATGGCGATTCCGCTTGGATTTTGGCCTGAAGGGACGCCCATCGAGGAGAAAGGAGGGTTGGTCAAGGTTGCGCCAGGAATCCCGTAAGCGCATCTGATCTATCACGGTGATACTACGCTTACTGTGTGGTAGTTATTGTCTGACACTAATCACGAAGGCATTTTCGGACGCAGTCTTGTTGCAGGTGGCATATGCTTTTGAGCAGATTGCTGCTGTGCGGGAGAATGGGCCGTCGCCGATTAAGCTTCCGAGGACTGAGTTGAGGGATGTTACAATGGATGCCGCGAAGATATAAGAACTGGGCACAATTTCAGTGTCTTGGGTTCTTTAACTTGGTTTCATAGGTATGCTTTTCGGTTATGTTTTCTCAAAACTTCTCTTCCAAGGAACTGCGGTAGGTTATCAAGTGAAGATGGTTAATCTCGTCAGTTTGAGGTCGATTTCGGTGTCTTAGCTCAATAAGGGGGTGGGATGGCGCTAGGACTACGTCATTTTGCGTAATGATTTTTCCGCTCTGTTTTCCATCTGCCGTTTATTTGCCCTTTCCCTCCACAGGGGATGCGATAAATAATGCAACCTGAGAAAATCAGACCAGTTGACAACCTCTTAATATATGACACAACAACGGAATAATAAATAATAACCTTCTTGACGTCTTTGGAGGGATTAGTTCCTTTAAAAACTCGAATTTCAAATTTATTACTCGTGTTATGGGTGGCTTTGTGTAAATGTTTGTGGAAGGTGTTCTTTGGGGGTGTTGCATTTATTTTGCCCACCCTGTGCTCTGTATGCAATTCTTGATGTCGCTGTGCTGTTCTGTTGCACATATTTGTGCGTACTGAGATGTCTATGTCCTTGACTCAATCAAGTTCAAACTCGTGAATACCCCAGGCAAACGCAAACCTTGACTTAATGAAGCAAGAATTTAAGCCAAGAGAGATACGCTGCGTTAGATAGTTTTCAAGATTCTCACAGGCGAACGTCGCTATAAATGCAAGTCAAGTTCGGGCCGGGGTGAGGTGGAATGGTCAACAGTGCCTAGGGCGAGGCGAGAGCAAAACGTTATGATGGCTGCCGAGATTACAAGTAACCAGAAATCTCATACTTACAGATATTGCGATATCGTTATGGTCGCTGTCCTAGCTCATAAGGTCTGTATATGGGTGAACGTGTGAGCTCTTATCGTTATGATGATTGGTTACGTAGAGCTATGCAAGGCTTCGTCAACCACCCAATCCTCTTCCTCTGATTCGCGAAAACTTCGAGAAATAGCCGCCGCCAGGGGCTGTGCTCACCGGTCTATCTCTTCCCCGCAATTCAGCACAATACCAATCGTGCTGCAATCCAAACGCTCGTTTTAAAACTCAAACCACTCCCGCACTCATAGCATGTAAGAACTCTCATCGAAATCAGCATGCCACTATGGAGCCTGGAACGGCACTCGCGATCGCCAGCTTGGGCATCCAAGTTGCGGAGGGGATTCAAAAATATTTTTCCCTGCTGAAGGATTGCGACCACGACATTACCGAACTACGAAACTCCTTGCCTAGAATAGAAACCATCTTTGAGCACCTCAAAAAAACTCTCCGACGTCCTGGACTAGAGAGGAGGTTAGTGGCAACAATATGTCTCAGTATCAAGGCATGCGAAGGGAAAATTGAAGAACTGGAGTCAATTCTCAAGAAATTCAAGAAAGATGGAACACCGGAAGGCCTTTTGGAAAAGTTGAAGACCAAGTCTCGTCGCGCTCTGTATCCTTTTCGAGCCAGCACCATATCAAGAATCTCGGAGGTTTTGGAGGATATGAAAGATGATCTCAGATTGGTGTTGGATATATTGTCGCTGGAGACAGGTGCCAGCACCAATGAAAAGCTTGATACGATCACGAACGGTATCATTTCCGTGAATTCGAAGGTTGATGGCGTTGCGCAGGCCCTCGAGGCCGAATCAAAAGCCTCGTGGCGGAAAGAGATCTACGAATGGCTTGCACCGCCAGATGTCACCTCTGCTCATATTTCGGCGTTAGAGAAACGCCACCCAGCGACAGGAATGTGGTTTCTGGAGAGTACGGAATTTGAGACCTGGAAGTCGCAACCTGGTTCAAGATTGTGGCTGTATGGAGGTGGTGAGTATCCCTCTCTCATTATGGAGTATATAAGAAGTAAGCTAACAATAGTAGTCGGTTCCGGTAAAACAGTGCTGTGGTATAGTATCTCGTCCTCTCTTTTGTGCTCTTAGATTCTCACTCTTATGCAGTTCGGCTATCATCGCAGACGTCCAGTCCTCGATTCGTCGCACCTCTGAAGGGGACACACGCCCGAACCTGGCCTACTTCTACTTCTCTTTTGACAGTGTACTTGGGCAGGATATGTCCACAGTCCTCAAATCGCTCATCTGGCAACTTTGTCAAAATCGAGACATCCCACTTGAACTCCAGACACTCTTCCAAAGGAAGCATCCAGAAAAGCCAAGCCTTTCCGACCTTCGCATAGCTTTCAAAGCGATCCTCAAAAGGTACGGCGGAGATGTAGAAACGTTAGGAGATATATATCGCCATCCCGAACAAGGAAGTGAAACATACTTAATCTTTGATGGACTAGATGAGTTACGGCATGGCGCATATCGAGAATCTATGCTTGGATTTATCCAAGACATATCTAGGACACCAGCCGGCCAACGTATCCATATCTTGCTCACGAGCCGGGCGGAGAAGGATATTTCAGATCATTCACCCTCTACTGAAGGCTGGTGCCGCTATTCCATAGGACGTTCGAAGATTCAGAATGATATCGCTCTCTTCGTTTCCAGTCAGATCTCGAGTCATCCAAAACTCAATGCACTTCCAAATGCTGTTAAATCTGCCATACGGGGGAAGCTGATTGACGCGTCAGAAGGAATGTGAGTAACGTCTTAAACAGGAGTATTTTCGCAGCCTAATAAATTTTGCCAGGTTTCGTTGGGTCGCCCTCCAAATCCAAGAGTTGCGTCGATTGAGAATTATGTGAGCATGCGATGTGGTCAAAATACTTGAAATCCTACCTCCCGATTTGGATGCTACTTACGATAGAATCCTTCAAAGGGTGGAACCAATGTTTAAGCAAGAAGTTTTCACAGCGCTGCAATGGCTAGTATTTGCCCAACGGCCTCTTTACCTAGAAGAACTTGCGGAGGCGGCGATAATTGACCCTACCTGCAATAGTCCTGTTGATCCAAGTCGACGCTTTGCTGGTTCAGACATTGCAGAACTGCTATCTGGGTTGATTGTCATTGAGCCCGAACCTAACGAACCCAATAGCGCTCAACCTCGGACTCATTCCGTTAGTCTAGCGCATTTCTCGGTGCAGGAATATCTGCTGTCAACGGGAGGCAGCCCTGAAAGAGCTTTCTGGTCGTTGAACGAGTCAATATCTCATGAAAGGATAACTATGAGCTGCATGGCATATATACAACATTGCTTTACGGCGTCCCTTTCTGATCAAACGGATTCAAGTCCGTTAAGGTCATATTGCCTGGATTATTGGGCTGAGCATGCAACATCAATTACCGAAGAAACGAGCAATAAAGTGTGGAACATAGTTATTTCCACACTCACCGACCGTAAGCTTGCCGAGTACTGGATCCAGCACGGCAGAGTGTACTGGAGAGAAGCCCTCTCTTTCAAATCCTCGTCATTTAAGCTGTCGCCCTACATCAATGATGCAGTGCTTCCATATTTGGAGCGACATCGATATTACCCGATATACCATTGTGTCATCTTTCGATTATACAAAGTGGTTGAGCTGCTCCTCGAAGGACATAAATTACCTTTTCGTACACCTCAGTACGGAGCCACTCTCGAGGCAGCTATGCTATTGGCAGATCGACTTCTAACTAGAATTCTGCTGGAGCATGGAGTGCACTTTCGCCAATCTTTCAAACTCGCACTGCGTTTGCAGAAATCGAAAATTGCTCATGATTTGCTGTTCTGGGGGTACCAAGTCCAGGGATCTGACCTGATACTAGCAGCACGCCGCTGTTCCCTGGATATGGTGACGCTAATTCTACGCTCAACCGAAAATTTCAAAATAGAGGACTATCTACTGGCCATAAATGCTTCTTTATTCGGTTCAAAAGGGGTCACAGAAGCCCTTCTCAGGACAGCTTTGGATAAAGATGCGAAACCCTTCGCGTCCGGGGACTTGCAACATACTGAGAAAATGTTCCAAATACTTTTTAGAACAGCATGCAAAATGGGACTCCACTGTATAGTGGATGTGCTTACTGGTCTCAACGCCTCATCAACGCTGTCCCTTTGCAATTATGACAAAGCTTTCAAATCCGCCATTTCAGGTGCCCACGTGGAAGTAATTAAGACCATACTCAATAGTCCCGCAAAGGCCATGATAACGTATCGAAGCTTTGCGAAGGCGTTCAAGAAAACTGTTCGAAAGCGAATGTATGTACGTTCTGACAAGACCTCTTCTGTGGAATATCACAATCGGGTCAAACTCCGTCAGCTCTGTTTTAGGAACTGCAATCGGTACTAAAAGTGAAAACTTAGTATTCAAATTGCTAGAAAAAGGCGCCGGCTACAACGGGGACGGATGTTGGGTGGATGACGTGTCCTTACTTGGAGCAATTCTACTGCAGCTGAATTCAGTTGTGAGGAAATTGTGTTCATTTCATGATGGATGTTCAACGCTCTGGAGAACTGGGGAGTTAGACAGGATCTTTGTAAAATTCTGTACACGTGGGGGGCAAAACTGGCCATTCATGATTTACCAGAATGGACAGTCACAGAATGGGACAAACATCGAAGGGCCATCTTTCCGCCGAAACATGGAGTGTGGTACAGGTTCCCGAAAGATCTCGCCTACGTACCATATATGCGATACGTAACGGCGAACAATTGGGCGGAACGAGCCTGCCTTAGTCTGATCCACGCAGAAATGGTTGTACCAAGTGATCGATCACGAACCAAGATTGTATCTGAACTAATCCCGAGCAGTCCGCCATCGCGCCCGCATAAAACCCAATATGAAGGGTCCGGTGAAAACGGATGTTTACACGCGATTGCTTTCACATCCGATTGTCTAGCAGACGTCACCGTTATCAGGAATCAATTCGAAGTCTTGCCATGTCAATCGGGAAAAACGATCAAGGCTGTCACTTCCAGCTTTTTCGTAGCTGGCAATCATCCTTTTTTGCGCAAACCAAGAAAGGATCTTGAAGTTTAGAATCATTACAGGACAGCATCCTTACCCATCATGAAACTTTTCCAACTCACCTCTTCACATGGGGATCTGACCTTGGAAGGTTACAAGTGGAGCATAAGCGCATATGCGAAAGGGTATGTTCGAAAACAATCTGGTAAGGTATTAGACCGAGCTGATCGCTTCGAAAACTCACGTTGGACTGTGATATTCCAACGTCTAATATGGTTAGAGTGAGGGAAGCTTTTCTTGAATAGAAGTGTTGGTTCATCCATCCATATTCTCAGAAATTCCGCAACTCTCGGCCATGCTCAGGCTGGATGGAATAGTAGCAATTACGTGCCCCACCGACGAGGGCCAAAAGAATCTGGACATCCAGCAAGAACGGACATTGTTGAGGGCAAAGGACTTTGCAAGCTCCCAGCCTTATCGTAGTGTGATTGTCCCTCCCGATCTTTATTTACATTGAAAGAGCAAACGGCATCGGTTCTCACCACATTCGATACAATAATTCTTATTTCTCTTCATTCGCACTTGCTTCCTCCCGCCAAAAAGAAGGCAATTCCATTTTACGAGTCTCGATCAAGCAATCCCGCCATCCCGCATGCCCAATCATATCTCTCTAGAATCAATGAAATCCAACCTAAATCCAGGAATCTGGGACCGTCTCCCCAGTCTGCTGTTAAAATCCGGAGTTCGGCCTCAGTGGTCCGTGGGCGTATATTTGGGATTATATATCGGCATCCGAACTTTTGATTAAACTTTGGGGTCCGTAAAGGCTTCCCCGCATCTCGGACCACTCTACACCACGTTGTCTCCACGCGATTGCTGGCAAAGAGGGCAACGAAACCCTATATGCTAATCTCAATTCTATACATTGCAAATAAAGCTCCGCCGCATGGACTCATATATGGGTCCGGGACGTACTCGCGGTTTATAATCAATTCTAGCCCCATGACGTTCCGCACTGCCTTATGACGCAAGCGCGGAGCCCGGAGCCGGAGTATTTACTTCTTCGATGCGAATGATATTGGTGTCAGCCTTATGATATCGGTTTCATCTATAGGAAAGGACGGGGAGGGCTTCTCGTATCAATTCCTCCGATTGGAATCCGTTCCGGACGAGATCGCAGGAACGATGGGGGGGTATCTCTATACTAGAGCGTATATATGCAGTAAGGATTGGCATCGGACCTGACTATCTTTCCCCTATTCCTTCATATCGACTTTGGTTTGCGTCCCCGCTCATCGTTCAGTGTTCTTCTTTGGTCTTCTTTTCTACTGAGGAAAACAGCGTGAAAATGAAGAGGTGACGACATGGACACCGATATCACACTCAACAAAACCACCCACCATCCCCTTAAGAAAGACTTTTTTTCTCTTTCTCCGGAGGCAAATTCCTCTACCTTTGATTGGCCGGAAGTGTTCTTCGCACTTCTCTGCCTCGCGCTGAATTCCATTACACAGCCATCCGGACGTATGTGTTTCTTACCTTCAGCACTTCGCTTCGTGGCTCGCAGTTCACCGATCTTTTGTGGGATGGACGTTTTGAGCGTTGCGGTTCTGTGGGCTTATCGCGTGGGGTGGAAAAGAGAGGGAGTTGCACGGGCAGCAGGAAGAATCGTGAAGGCAAGGTTCCGAGGAGTGCGGAAGATGGCAGAAGGCGACTTGGAAAGACTGGGAGCGTTGGGGGTTTGGGCGCCAGAAGGAAGAGATGACGATGGTGAA
>Ga0247768_1000498_pt1 | contig 14140 bp, 10 predicted proteins | sample UWRJL016104C6_FD_179944 | JGI IMG/M metagenome (GOLD analysis project Ga0247768, IMG submission 179944) | Plant litter microbial communities from Arlington Agricultural Research Station in Wisconsin, United States - UWRJ-L016-104C-6 | ecosystem: Environmental > Terrestrial > Plant litter >... | reverse complement strand
CCTCGGCCTGAAGTATCTCGGCCCGGTCGACGGGCACGACCTCGTCGCGCTGGAGAAGGCCTTCCAGAGCGCGAAGGACTTCGGCGGGTCGGTCATCGTGCACGTGGTGACCGAGAAGGGCCACGGGTACGAGCCGGCGGTCAACGACCAGAACGACCAGATGCACCAGACCGACCCGATCGACCCGGAGACCGGTGTCCCGCCGGTCAAGGGCCCGAGCTGGACGGGGGTCTTCGGCGACGAGATGGTCGCCATCGGCGCCGAGCGCGCGGACGTCGTCGCGATCACCGCGGCGATGCTGCGCTCGACCGGGCTGGCGAAGTTCGCCGAGGCCTACCCGGACCGCTGGTTCGACGTCGGCATCGCCGAGCAGCACGCGGTGACCTCGGCGGCCGGGCTCGCGATGGGCGGGATGCACCCGGTGGTCGCGGTGTACTCGACGTTCCTGAACCGCGCGTTCGACCAGCTGCTGATGGATGTCGCGCTGCACAAGCAGCCCGTCACCCTCGTGCTCGACCGCGCCGGCATCACCGGCCCCGACGGCCCGAGCCACCACGGCATGTGGGACCTCTCGCTGCTGGGCATGATCCCGGGCATGAAGGTCGCCGCACCGCGTGATGCCATCACCCTGCGCGAAGAACTGCGCGAGTCGGTGTCCATTTCGGACGGTCCCAGCGCGCTGCGGTTCTCCCGCGGCGGCGTGATCGAATCCGTGCCCGCCCTCGAACGTGTCGGCACCGTCGACGTTCTGCGCCGGCCGGGCGCCGGAGCCGGGGAGGACGTCTTGCTGATCGCCGTCGGCGCCTTCGCCCCACTGGGCCTCGCCGCGGCGGACAGGCTGGCGGACCAGGGCATCGGTGTCACCGTGGTCGACCCACGGTGGGTCGTACCCGTGCCCGCCGAACTCGTCGCGCTCGCCGAGCGGCACCGGCTCGTGGTGACAGTCGAGGACAGCGGCCGTCACGGCGGCTTCGGCTCCGCGCTTTCAGCCCTCTTCCGCGACGCCGAATGCGACGTCCCGCTGCGTGATCTCGCTGTGCCGCAAGAGTTCCATGCCCACGGCACCCGTGACGAGGTCCTCGCCCGCATCGGCCTCACGGCCCAGGACGTCGCCCGCAAGGTCACCGGGTGGGCCTCGACGACTCTGGGCGCTTCGCGCGTCCCCGTCAGCGAAGACTCCTAACGCGCCCTTCGGGTGGTGAAGGCCTCCTTTACGGCGTCAGACGCCGTAAAGGAGGCCTTCACGCGCCGAAGCGGGTCATGACGTGCTTCACCCGGGTGTACTCGGCGAAGGCGTAGGCCGAGAGGTCCTTGCCGTGCCCCGAGTGCCCGAAGCCGCCGTGTGGCATCTCGCTCACCAGCGGCCCGTGCGTGTTCACCCACACGCACCCGAAGTCCAGCTCGCCCGAGACACGCACCGCGCGCGAGTGATCGTTGGTCCACACCGAGGACGCCAGTCCGTACGGGACGCCGTTGGCCAGCTCGACGCCTTCGGCCTCGTCGGCGAAGCTCTGCACGGTCACCACGGGGCCGAAGATCTCCTCCTGCACGATCTCGTCGTCCTGCCGGAGCCCGGAAACCACCGTCGGGGCGAAGTAGAACCCGGGCCCGCCCGGCGGTGTGCCGCCGGTGGTCACCGTGGCGTGCGAGGGGAGGCGGTCGATCAGGCCGCGCACCCGGCTGAACTGCGCTTCGCTGTTGAGCGGGCCGAAGTCGATGCCCGGCTTGGTCGCGGCGGCGGCCTTCGTCAGCTCCGCGACGAACTCGTCGTGGACGGACTCGTGCACCAGCACCCGGCTTCCGGCGGTGCAGTCCTGCCCGGCGTTGTAGAACGCGGCGCCGATGACCCCCGCGGCGGTCTCGGCGAGGTCGACGTCGCCGAACACCAGAAGCGGCGCGTTCCCGCCGAGTTCCAGGTGTGTCCGCTTGAGGTCGGCCGCGGCCACGGTCGCGACGTCGATGCCCGCGCGGGTCGAGCCGGTGATGGAAACCAGCTCGGTGTTCGGATGTTTCACCATCGCGCGGCCGGTGTCCCGGTCACCGCACAGCACGTTGAACACGCCCGCGGGCAGGAACTCGGCGGCCACCTTCGCCAGCAGCACGGCCGTGCTCGGCGTGGTCTCGGCGGGCTTCAGCACCACGGTGTTCCCGGCGGCGAGCGCGGGCGCGATCTTCCACACGCCCATCATCAGTGGGTAGTTCCACGGCGCGAACTGCGCGCAGACCCCGATCGGCTCACGCCGGATCATCGAGGTGTGGCCCGGGGTGTACTCCCCGGCCGCGGTCCCTTCGAGCAGGCGCGCCGCACCGGCGAAAAACCGCAGCGCGCTCACGCTTTCCGGGATTTCCTCGTCGAGGACGACCTGGCGGATCTTGCCCGTCTCGCGGATTTCCGCGTCCGCGAACTCCTCCGCCCGTGCTTCGACGGCGTCGGCGATCTTCAGCAGCGCCAATTGCCGTTGCGCGGGCGTGCTCCTGCGCCACACCTTGAACGCGCGCGCGGCGGCTTCCAGTGCGGTGTCCACATCGGACTGTTCGGAGAGCGCGCTGGTGCCGAAGACCTCCCCGGTGGCCGGGTCGACGAGGTTGAGCGTGCGGCCACCGGCGGCGTGGGACTCCCGGCCGTCGACGAAGTTGGGTACCGTCACTTGTCCTCCAGGTGAGTCGCGGCGAACATCTTCAGCAAAGCGGGCAGCACCACGACGCTGGGCCCCGGAGTGCGCAGCGCCTCGGCGACGTCCGCGCCGACGGTGTCCACAGTGGACAACTTCGCGGGCACCCCGAAAGACGCGGCGAGCGCGACGAAGTCCGGCCTGGCGAGTTCCGTCGCGGTCGACTGGCCGAACGCCCCGGTCAGGTACTCCCGCAGGATGCCGTAGCCGCCGTCGTCGACGATCAGCCAGGTGACATCGAGCCGGTGCTGCACGGCCGTCGCCAGCTCGGCGATGCCGTACATCGCGCCACCGTCACCGGACACGGCGAGCGCGGTGCCACCGGCCGCGGCCCCGCCGAGCGCGCCCGGAAAGCCGAAACCGAGCCCGCCCGCGCCTTGCGCGGTGTGGATCGGCGCGCCGTCGGGATTCCACGCCGACCAGGCCCAGTACCCCAGGATCGTCATGTCCCAGTACGTCGGCGTCCCGGCGGGCACGGCCGCGCGCAGATCGGCGACGAGCTTGCGCTCCAGCGCCAGATCCTGCGCGTCCAGCCGGGCACGCACCTTGGTGAGCAATTCCGCGACGGCGGCCTCGGCACGCCCGTCGGATCGCCGCATCGGCACCCATTCCAGTAGCGCTTCGAGCGTGGCCTTGACGTCCGCGTGGATGCCGAGCGCCGGATAGTTCGACTCCAGCCCGCCCGCGTCCGCGTCCACCTGGACGATCCGTCCCCGCGGCACGAACTCGCGGTAGTTGCTGACCAGCTCGCCGAGCCCGGAACCCAGCACCAGCAGGACATCCGCCCCGGCGAGGAACTCCGTCGAGTGCCAGTCCTCGATCCACGACTGCCCCGAAAGTGCGTGGTCCCAGCCGAAAACACCCTTGCCGCCGAACGTCGACAGCACGGGCGCGCGCAGTGCCTCCGCGAGCGCGAGCAGCTCGGCCCGGGCGCCGGAGCGCAGCGCGCCGCCACCGGCCAGGATGACCGGGTTCTTCGCCGCGCCAAGGAGTTTCGCCGCTTCGGTGATCAGCTCGGGCAACGGCGTCAGCGGCGCCGGAGCCGCGACGGCCGAGGTGATCACGGGCAACGTCGTGGGCGCGAGCAGCACGTCCTGCGGGATCTCCACCCACACCGGCCCGTACGGCACGCTGGCGGCCGATTCCCACGCCTCACGCAACGCCGTCGGGATCTGGCTCGCCGTCCGGACCACGTGCACCGACTTGACGACACCGGCGAAGCTCGCCCGCTGATCGGGCAGTTCGTGCAGGTAGCCGTGCCGCCCGCCGCCGAGCCCGGCCACCGGGATCTGGCTGGAGATCCCGAGCACCGGCACCGAGGACGCGGCGGCTTCCTGCAGCGAAGCCAGCGTCAGCAGCGCGCCGGGGCCGGTGGACACGATCATCGGGGTGACCGGCGCCGGGCCGCCCGGATCGGCGTCCAGGCGCGCGCGGGCGTAGCCGTCGGCGGCGAACGCGAGGTTGTTCTCCACGCGCGAGCCGATCAGCCGGAGGTCCGGGGCGCGGCGAAGCGCCTCGAACAGGCCGAGCGCGTGCTGGCCCGGCAGGCCGAACACGGTGTCCGCGCCGAGCGCGCGCAGCGTCTCGACCACGAGATCTCCACCGATGCGTTCGGTATCGCTCACTTGCTCACTCCCAAGGACAGCAGGCTCACCAGGTCGTAGGTCACGTGCGACGCCGCGATCGCGGTGATCTCGGCGTGGTCGTAGGCGGGCGCGAGCTCGACGACGTCGGCGCCGACCAGGTTCAGGCCCCGCAGGCCGCGGAGGATTTCGAGGAGTTCACGGCTGGTCATGCCGCCCGCCTCCGGGGTCCCGGTGCCGGGCGCGTGCGCCGGGTCGAGCACGTCGATGTCGACCGAGACGTACAGCGGCCGATCACCGACTCGCTGGCGGAGCGCGTCGACGGTCTCGGTGACCCCGCGCCGCATCACGTCGCCGGAGGTCACGATGCCGAAGCCCAGGCGGCGGTCTTCCTCCAGGTCACGCTTGCCGTACAGCGGGCCGCGGGTGCCGACGTGCGAAAGCGCGCTGGTGTCGAGAAGCCCCTCCTCGGACGCGCGGCGGAACGGCGTGCCGTGGGTGTACGGCTCGCCGAAGTAGGTGTCCCAGGTGTCGAGGTGCGCGTCGAAGTGCAGCAGTGCCACCGGTCCGTGCAGCTTCGCCGCGGCCCGCAGCAGCGGCAGCGCGATGGTGTGGTCCCCGCCGACGGTCACCAGCCTGGTCCCGTCGGCGGTGAGCGCTTCCGCTTCGTGCTGCAGGGTTTCGATGGCCTCGCCGATGTCGAACGGGTTGATCGCGAGGTCACCGGCGTCCACGACCTGCGCGGCCTCGAACGGCGAGACGTCGAGCGCCGGGTGGTACGGCCGCAGCAGGCGGCTCGCCTCGCGCAGGGCGGACGGGCCGAACCGCGCGCCCGGCCGATACGAGACCCCGGCGTCGAACGGGACACCGACGACCGCGACGTCCGCGCGCGGGACCTGGTCGATCCTCGGCAGCCTCGCGAAGGTGGCGAAGCCGGCGAACCGGGGCACCTTGGACGAGTCGGTGGGGCCGATCACTTCACCACTCCTTCGTGGACGGGCAGGCTCTCGTGGTCCGCGGTGCCGCTCCCGTCGAGGCGGCGGATCCAGGCGGTCAGGATCGCGTCGGAGGTGGGCCGGGTGGCCAGGCTGACGACGACGTAGAGCAGCAGGCCGGTCCCGAGGCCGTAGAAGATCGGCGTGTTGGCCTCCATCCCGTCGATGATCATGAAGGCCACCACCGCGACGGTACCGCCGATCATCGAGGCCAGCGCGCCCTCGCGGGTGCCGCGCCGCCAGAACAGCGCGCCGACGATCGCCACCAGCAGCCCGCCGACCAGGATGTCGTAGGCGATGGTCAACGCGTTGACGACGTCGTCGACGACCATGGCGATGCCGATCGCGAGCAGGCCCAGCACCAGCGTGGTCCAGCGGTTGCGGCTCACGTTCGACTCGGTGTCGCTCCCGGCGCGGCCACGCAGCTTGCTCAGCAGGTCCGAGGTGCTCACCGTGGAGCACGCGATCAGCGCGCCGCTCGCGGTGGACATCATCGCGGACAGCGCCGCCGCCAGCACCAGCCCGCGCACGCCGGTCGGCAGCAGGCGTTCGACGATCGTCGCGAACGCGTCCTGCGCGCTGGCGATGTCCGGGTAGAGAGCCTTGGCGGCGGTGCCGATCAGTGCCCCGGCGAGACCGTAGACAAGGCAATACAGGCCGGAGACGATCCCGCCGCCGGTGGCGATCCGCGGGGTGCGCGCGGTGAAGACCCGCTGCCAGATGTCCTGGCCGATCAGCAGGCCGAAGGTGTAGGTCACGAGATAGGCGAGGATGGCGCCGCCGCCGATCGCGGTGATGTCGAAGTAGCTCGCGTCCAGCCGCGCCCGCATCCCGCCGAAGCCGCCCGCCGCGTGCAGCGCCACCGGCAGTAACACGAACAGGATGCCGACGGTCTTGATGACGAACTGGACGATGTCGGTCAGCGTGATCGACCACATGCCGCCGAGGACCGAGTAGAGCACCACGATCGACCCGCCGATGGCGATCCCGATCCAGTTGTCGACATCGAAGAGCACCTTGAAGATCGTCGCGAACGCCAGCGTCGAGGTGACGGTCAGCATGAGCGTGTAGACCCACATGACCACACCGGAGATCGTCGAGGTCGAGCCGCCGTAGCGCAGGTCCAGCATCTCGCCGACGGTGTAGACCCGCAGCTTCACCAGGCGGCGGGCGAACAGCGCGTGCAGCACCAGGATGCCGGCGCCGATCGCGACGACCAGCCACGCGCCGGAGACGCCGTAGGTGTAGCCGAGCTTCACCCCGCCGACGGTGGACGCGCCGCCGAGCACGACCGCCGACATTGTGCCCGAGTACATGAACCAGCCGAGGCGGCGGCCCGCGACCAGGTAGTCGGACTTGGTCTTGGCCAGCCGCAGCCCGTACCAGCCGACCCCGAGCATTCCTGCGATGTAGAGCGCGATAACCACGTAGTCACCGGCCACGGTGCCTCCTCGTCCGGTTGGGTGTCCTGGCCAACGTAGGTTCGCCGCCACCGTCCCGACATGGGACGATCCGGCCCAGTTGGGCGTAACCTCTGGACGAAATGACTACAAACCCGGACCCGATCGACGCTGAGGTGAATGTCCCGTTACGGGCGGTCGCCGGCAACTCGGACCTCGCCCTGGACACGGTCGTGGAGACGCTGCGGCCCGGCGCGCTCGACCTGCCCGTCCGCTGGGCGCACGTCAGCGAACTGAGCGACCCGGCGCCGTACCTCCTCGGCGCCGAACTGCTGCTCACCGCCGGAGTGAACCTGCCCGCCGAGCCGCGCGAAGTCGATCTCTACGTCCGGCGCCTGCGGGCCGGTGGGATCACCGCGCTCGGTTTCGGGCTCACGCCGCCGATGCACGAGGAACTCCCGGACCGGCTGCGGCGGTCTTGCATCCGGCATGGGCTGCCTTTGCTGGTCGTGCCGCCCGAAACGCCGTTCCTCGCGATCAGCCGCGCTGTGTCGGTCGCGCTTGGCGAGGCGAGCCAGCGCGAGCAGCGGCGGGTCACGCACGCCCGCGAGGCACTGACCCGCGCGGCGGCCCGGGGGCTCGGCGAACTGGCGACGACGCTGGCGAGCCGGGTCGGCGGGTGGGTCGCGATGGTGGACTCCGAGGACGAACTCGCCGCGGCCCACGGCGCCCCTTCGCCACTTCCCGGTGAGGTGGCCGAGTTGCTGGGCACGCTGCGCACCGGGTCCGGGATTCGCAGCGCCACGACAACGTTGCCCGACGGCACGTTTGTCGTCGCGCTGCCGGTGTACCCGCAGGCCACCGCGTCGCACCTGCTTGTCGTCGGGCGCGAACGGCGGTTCGGCGGCACGGACCGCGCGATCGTGGCGGTGGGCGCGGCGTTGCTCGGCCTGGTCGGCCGGGCGGGGTCGGACGCGGCCGAACTCGGCGCGGCCGCGACGGTGTTGCTGCTGGGGCGTTCGGGAGCGGACCCCGTGGTCACCGAGCTGTTCGGTGGCGCGGAGTGTCATCTCGTCGCGGGTATCGCTTACCGGCGCGGACCGGACGAGGTGGCCACGCGGTACGACTGGCTGCGGGCGCGACTGGACACACCGCTGGTGGAGCTGTTGCCGGGGCCCAGGTTCCTGGCGATCACCCCGAAGGCGCCGACGATGGACGAGCTGGTCGAACTGCGCGCGGACGGCTGGCTCGCCGTTGTCGGCACGGCCGTCCCCGCGTCCGGGCTCGGCAGGGCCGGTGCCGAGGTGGAAAGCCTGCTGAACCGGGCCCGGGCACTCGAACGGCCGATCGTCGCGTCGGCCGGGCTCGGCCTCGGCGCGGTCGTGGCGCCGGGCGCGGCGAGCGGATTCGCGGAGAAAGTGCTGGCACCACTGCGTGAACGCGACGCCGAGCTCGTCACGACGTTGCGCGCCTGGCTCGCCAACCACGGCGGCTGGGACCGCACCGCCGCCGCGCTCGGCGTGCACCGCAACAGCGTCCGGCACCGCATCGGCCAGGTGGAGCGGGTGCTCGGCGTCGACCTCGCGGACCCGGAGACACGGATGGAGCTGTGGTTCGCGCTCCGCTGGGCAAACTAACCGGTTACTCACAGTGTCCTTAAAGGCCACTCTCAGGAAACTATGGGACCGTGGAGGGGTGCGGATTCTGGTAGTCGAAGACGAAGAGCCCCTCGCCGATGCGATAGCGCGCGGCCTGCGCCGCGAGGGCATGGCCGTGGACATCGCGTTGAACGGCGATGACGGCCATGAAAAGGCGACCATCACACGCTACGACGTGGTGCTGCTGGACCGGGACCTGCCCGGGATGTCCGGTGACGAGCTGTGCCGCGAGATCGTCGCGTCCGGCGAGCTGACCAGGGTGCTGATGCTCACCGCGAGCGGCTCGGTGTCGGATCGCGTGGACGGGCTCTCCCTGGGCGCGGACGATTACCTCGCGAAACCGTTCGCCTTCCCCGAACTCGTCGCGCGGGTACGCGCGCTGGGCCGCCGGGCCACCCCGGCCGCGCCACCGATGCTGACGGCGGGCGATGTCGAGCTGGACCCGGCCAAGCGCACGGTACGGCGCACGAGCGGGCCGGTCGACCTGACCCGCAAGGAGTTCGGCGTGCTGGAGGTGTTGCTGTCGGCGGGCGGTTCCGTTGTCAGCAGCGAAGAACTGCTCGAGCGGGTGTGGGACGAGAACGCCGACCCGTTCACCACGACGGTGCGCGTGACCGTGATGACACTGCGGAAGAAGCTCGGTGAGCCGGGCATCATCGAAACCGTGGTGGGCTCGGGGTACCGGGTGCCAGGCCCGGGCACCCAGCCGGGGTGAGCGGGGGACTCCGCTTCCCGCCGATACGCAGCCTGCGTGTCCGCATCACCTTGCTCGCCACCGGCCTCGCCGCCGGGGTGAGCCTGGTGCTGCTCTGGCTCGCCTGGACGCTGATCGGCGACGCCGTGTCCGTCGTGCCGCAGATGCCGCCGGGTACCTCGGTCCGCGTCGGCTCCATCGACGTCGACGCGTCGGTGCTGGCCGAGCATCTCCGGTCGCAGGCGCGCGAGAAGGTGCTGCTCTTCGGGTCGATCGCGTTCTGTTTTGTGGTCGCCGCGACCGGGATTCTGGCCTGGGCGTTCACTTCCCGGGTGCTGCGGCCGTTGCGGGAGATCACCGGCACGGCGCGCCGGCTGTCGGTCGAGTCCATGGGCGAGCGGATCGGCGCTGTCCGGTCGAAGGACGAGCTGGCGGAGCTGGCCGGGACCTTCGACGACATGCTCGACAGGCTTCAGGCGGCCTTCGACGGGCAACGGCACTTTGTCGCCAACGCCAGCCACGAGCTGCGGACGCCGCTGGCGGTGATCCGCACCGAACTCGACGTGACGCTGTCCGACGAGCACGCCGACATCGCCGAACTGCGCCGGATGGCGGGGGTCGTGCGCGCGGCCACCGAGCGGGCCGAGCAGCTGGTGAACTCGTTGCTGCTGCTCGCCAGGACGGATGGCGCCGGGCTGATGTCGCGCGAGCCCGTCGACCTCGCGGTTGTCGTCGCCAGCGCCTGGGACGCCGCCCGTGCGGAGGCCGGGAAACGCCGGATCCGCGCCGAGTTCGCCACCGCGCCCGCGCCGGCCGTCGGGGATTCCGCGCTGCTGGAACGGATCGCGGGCAACCTGCTGGAGAACGCCGTGCGGCACAACGTCGACGGCGGCTGGCTCGACGTCATGACCGCGGCCGGGCCGCAGTGGTCGGTGCTGCGCGTGCGGTCCTCCGGCGGCCTGATCGACCCGATGATCGTCGCGGAGCTGTTCGAGCCGTTCCGGCGGGCTGGCGTGGCGCGGACGGCCCGATCCGGTGCGGGGCTCGGACTTTCGATCGTGCGCGCCGCCGTCCAGGCGCACGGCGGGATGGTCGCGGCGGAGCCGGTGGTGGGCGGCGGGCTCTCCGTGACCGTGCACCTCCCTGCGCTGCGCTAGGACTCTTCGCCGGGTTAACGTGCTGGTCATGGTTCCCGAGATCGAGCTCAACAACAAAGTCCAGCTGCCCCAGGTCGGTTTCGGGGTCTACAAGATCCCGGACGACGAAGTCGAACAAGCCGTCCGGGTGGCGCTCGACGCGGGCTACCGCAGCATCGACACGGCGAAGCTGTACGAGAACGAGCGCGGGGTCGGCGCGGCCGTGCGGGCCAGCGAGATCCCGCGCGAGGAACTCTTCGTTACCACCAAGCTGTGGAACACCGACCACGGCTACGACGCCGCGCTGCGGGCCTTCGACACGAGCATGGACAAGCTGGGCCTCGACTACGTCGACCTGTACCTGATCCACTGGCCCATGCCGGACCAGAACCTCTACGTCGAATCCTGGCGGGCGCTCGAAAAGATCCTCGCCGACGGCCGGGCGCGCGCCATCGGCGTGTCGAACTTCGCCGAGGAACACCTGCGGCGGGTGCTGGACGAGGGCGACGTCGTCCCGGCGGTCAACCAGATCGAGCTGCACCCGTGGCTGCAACGGCCGGAACTGCGCGGCTTCCACCAGGAACACGGGATCGCCACCGAGGCCTGGAGCCCACTGGCGCGCGGCGGCGAGCTGCTGACGTCCGACCCGATCACCACCATCGCCCGCAAGCACGGGAAGTCCCCGGCGCAGGTCGTGCTCCGCTGGCACATCGAGATGGACCACATCGTGATCCCGAAGTCCGTCACCCCGCACCGCATCGCGGAGAACATCGACCTCTTCGACTTCGAACTTGACTCCCACGACATCGCCGCGATCTCGACCCTGGAGGCCGGTCGCCACGTCGGCAACCGAGGCAACTGACGTCCCACCCTCGTGAGCGTTGCGGCCGGTTCTAACCGGCCGCAACGCTCACGAGTCGTCGTCGCGGCCGCACGTATAGCAGCTACGGCACTCCGATTCTGGCCCTCAAGGGTGGTGCCCGCCGGACGGTCAGAAGGTTCGCATGTGTCGACTCGCCTGAGTCAATGCGCGTTTTGGTGCTCTCAGCGCACCAAAACGCGCATTGACTCAGGCGCGGAGTCGCATAACAGGCGTTGGCGTGCCGTTCCCGGCCCCTGATGACCAGCAGAACACCCCAACGGCCAGCAAGCCACAGGCCAGGTCGCCTTCGTGAGCGTTGCGGCCGGTTCTAACCGGCCGCAACGCTCACGAGTCTTGAGGTGCGGGGGGCTCGGTCGCCTTCGGGGGCGGGGCCTGGGTGTGCAGGGCGGTGCTCAGGGCTTCCGCGGTGAGTGCGACCTGCCACGGTCGGGCACCGCCGGCCCGCAGGGCTTCGGCCACGCCGTCGACACCGAGGTCCGACGGCGGCCGCCAGCAGGTGCGGCGGACGAGGTCGGGCAGCAGCAGGTTCTCCAGCGGCAGGCGATGGTGCTCGGCGATCTTCGACAGCGCCGCCCTGGCCGCGGCGAGCCGCGCGGCGGCGTCCGGGTCCTTGTCGGCCCAGCGGTTCGGCGGGGGCGGCCCGTCGTTGTGCTGGCCCGGGTTCGGCAGTTCGCTGGCGGGCAGGGCCCGCGCGGCCTGGAGGTGGCGGAGCCAGTTCGCGGAGTACTTACGCTGCACGCGGCCGCCGAACACGGGCAGCGCCTGCAGTTCGGCGACGGTCTTCGGCTCCGCGACGACGGCGCTGATGATCGCGCTGTCGGGGAGCACCCGGCTCGGCGCCCGGTCCCGTTTGCGGGCCAGTTCGTCGCGGGCCTGCCAAAGCGCGCGCACCGCGGCGAGGCTGCGGGCGCTGCGGATCTTGTGGACCCCGGAGGTCCGGCGCCACGGCTCGGCACGCGGTGCGGCCGGAGGAGCGGTGCGGACGGCTTCGAACTCCTGCGTCGCCCAGCCGAGCTTGCCTTGCGCGTCCAGCTCGGTCTCGAGCTTCTCGCGCAGCTGGATCAGGAGTTCGACGTCGAGGGCCGCGTAGTTGAGCCAGTCGATCGGCAACGGCCGCTTGGACCAGTCCGCCGCGCTGTGGCCCTTTTCGAGGGTGTAGCCGAGCAGGCGCTCGACGAGAGTGCCGAGTGCGACCCGCTCATAGCCCGCCAGGCGGCCTGCCAGCTCGGTGTCGAACAAACTGGCCGGATGCAGGCCGAGCTCGGCCAGGCACGGCAAATCCTGCGAGGCGGCGTGGAGCACCCACTCGCAGTCGTTGAGCACCTCGGCGAGCGGCTGGAGCTCACCTTCGAGCGGTATGGGGTCGATGAGGATCGTGCCGGAGCCCTCACGCCGGAGTTGCACCAGATATGCCTTGGGCCAGTAGCGATAGCCCGAGGCACGTTCGGTGTCGACCGCGATCGCGCCATGGCCCGCCGCGATTTTCGCGCATGCTTCAGCCAGTGCGGTCACATCGGCCACTACTGCGGGCGTGCCGTCGGCCGGCTCCTTCAGCAGGATCGATGCAGCCGGCTCCGATGAGTCGTCGAGGCCGTGATCTGCGGTTTCCATGATGGTCAACCCTACGGGACGGGCGTACCGCGCCTGGTCCGCCCGTCCCAGAAGGTTATAACTCTCGGTCAGCGGATCACGCCTGCGCGCATCGCCAACGCGACCATCTGTGCCCTGTCCCCGGTGCCGAGCTTCCGGCCGATGCGGGACAGGTGTGATTTCACCGTGAGGGCGGAGAGGCTGAGTTCCTCACCGATCTCCTTGTTGGACTGGCCGTCGGCCACGAGCTGCAGCACCTCGACCTCGCGTGCGGAAAGCTCACGCGGGGTGTTGTCGGTGCCGGCAACACGAGTGCCGGTGGCCAGGACCGGAGCCACGCTCGGGTCCGCGTACACGCCGCCCTCGAGCACCCTGCGCACGCCGTCGGTGACAACCACCGGCGACGCTGACTTGAGCAGGTATGCCTGAGCACCGGCCTGGAACGCCGACCTGACCGCGTACGGGTCGTCGGATGATGCGAGTACGACCACACGAGGCCAGCCCTGGCTACGAAGTTCCGTAACCAGCTCTATGCCGCTGCCATCGGGCAGGCCGAGATCGAGGATTGCCAGGTCACATGGCCCAGTGGCCTGTGCCCTTGCCCTCGCCTCGGCCACCGTGGCGGCCTCGTGCACCGTGCCCGCACCCATTTGTGCGAGTCGTGCTGCTATCGCCTCTCTTAGTAGCGGGTGGTCATCGACCACCAGCACGGAAAACAGCTCTTCCCGCGGATGCGGAACCATGCTCGCCGGCAAAGCACCGGCTGGCGTGGATCGAACGGCCTGAGATAAGCCGACGGTAGCCACGTCACTACCTCCCTGGAGTCGGTCGTGCCCCCCGACCGGCACCGGGACCTTCGGCCATTTAGCCGCGCCAGCTTTAGACCGAAAGTGGTGTCGTCGGAGGCACTGTATCTCTCCGGAGGGCACTTCGGGAGGATCGATTGGGTATCTGTCTGAATCCTGTGCTCACTCAGCGCGTTCGTCGTCACACGATCGGGCTAGTGCACTGTCCGTTGTTAACGGATTGCCCACAGAACACGATGAAACTTTCTTACCAATCCCCATGCGGTCGTGCAGATGGTTCGTGCAACCGACCGAGCTACTGCACACCGGGCTGTGGTAGCCCCCGCTCAAGATCAAAAAAAGTGGCGTCTTCCCGGGAAGTGTCCGGGTGATTCCTGTCCGCGAGAGTACCCGTGCCGACGGCCGGGATCTCGTCCGCGGACGGGTTGCCGGGCCCTGAAGGGCGGGTTTGGGTGCTCAAGATCGAGTTGCGGTCCGTGACGAGGGGTGTCTCACGATAGTGAGCTAAGCGGTCGTATAACGCCTGCCGCGCGCTGGAAACCACCTCGCCGCGACTGAAGTACGAACGATCGTTCGCCTTGCTTGCCTTCGCGAACGCGGCGAACGGACCTTCGTATACGTACGAATAGGTGAATTTGGGGCCGATACGCGTTCGTGTCCACCGACTGAGGCCGTTTCACCCACGGAAAGGGCGGATTTGGCCGCTGCTCACCCGAGCCCGCC
>Ga0247768_1000497_pt1 | contig 14144 bp, 12 predicted proteins | sample UWRJL016104C6_FD_179944 | JGI IMG/M metagenome (GOLD analysis project Ga0247768, IMG submission 179944) | Plant litter microbial communities from Arlington Agricultural Research Station in Wisconsin, United States - UWRJ-L016-104C-6 | ecosystem: Environmental > Terrestrial > Plant litter >... | reverse complement strand
TCTGTCTTGGGTTTGTACAATATCAAACCCGTCAACGTGTTTTATGAGCTAAACTGCTACAAAATCTCACTCGCGATCGTCGTCACTATAAGAGTCTTCTTTCTGTGAACACATTTTAAAGTCCTGCGTTGCTCAACCTATTTAATATTCCTAGGATATCGCTTACTATATCGCGACCGCCAATTTTCACAACATTACTTACTACCAAGCTTCCTCCATCAGGACTAATCATTTGCAGTGTCGCCCCGACCTTAACTAAAGCACCCAGCGTATTTTGCAGTTTAATTTCGTCGCCGACCTCAATCCCGCCGCCACCGAAACCTCCAAATTTAAGCTTGTCACCGAGTTCAAAAGATCCGCCGTCGAGGGATTTCATCAGCATTTTGCCTCCTTGGATCGCCATTGCTGCTTGAGGATTGGCTCCGAGATAGGCGTCCATCGCCATGCCAGCAATACTGGAGAAACTTAGTTTTGCCAGTGGATCGTCGATAAACGATTGGAACATCGCGACTCCGCCTTTAATACCGGAGAAGGTTTCGGGTTTACCTCCCAGAAAAGTCTGCAAGCCCGCTACAGCTTTTGTCGTTCCTTCGTCGCTTGCGAGGTCGAGCTGCGTTGCAGGTTTTCCATCCTTGAGCGTTTGCATCATCGCTTTTGCCGGTTTTCCCTCTTTACCGGCACTGAATGCTAGATTTGTTTCCGGTTTTCCATCCTTGAGTGTTTGCATCATGGCAGTTGAGGGCTCGCCTTTCTTGCTAGCGCCAAATGCTAGTTTTGTTTCCGGTTTTCCATCCTTGAGAGTTTGCATGGACGTACTCGCAGACTTTCCGTCTTCTTTGCCGTCGCCGGCTAAAAATTCCAGCAGCGCTTCCGGCTTACCGTCTTTCAGAGTTTGCATCAATGCTTTCGCTCCTTCGACGGCGGTGCCTTCCCCTGCGCCTAACTGACTTGCCGCAAACTGCATCAACGCTTCTGGTTTGCCGTCTTTGAGAGTCTGCATCAGCGCTTTTGCGCCCTGGCTCGCACCGTTTTCACCCAACAAACCGGATGCAAATTCGAGTCCTGCTTCGAGATTTCCATCTTTGAGTGTTTGGAGAGCGGCCTTTGCTGCTTCGCCAGCCTTTCCTCCTATCAGATCGAATACTGCTTCCGGCTTACCTTCGCGGATAGACTGCAAAGTGGCGACGCCGCCGGCACCGAGCGCTTCGTTCGCGGCAAACCTCATCATTGTCTGAGGCAGACCTTCCTTGAAAGTTTCGAGCGAAGTGATTCCACCTTTTAGATCGTCGCTCGATTCCATCCCGAACGCCGACTGAGCTACTTCGTCTATGAAGGTTTTAGCTCCCATTTTTTTCTCAGAAACGCCCATTTCCGAAGTTTGACCCGTCCAGCCGAGTCCGTCTTTGTGCAAGTCGAATTTGTGCTTTTCTTCCTTATCGATCGCCGGATAGGACGCTACTTTATATTCACCTTTGCGATCCATTACCCAGCCGGCGGATTTGACGCTCGTTTCCGAATTGCGAGTGGCGATCGATCCTTTGTTGAAATTTGTCTGCCAAGCTTCTTCCAGCCCGTCGTCGTCTTTTTTGTCGGCGTCGTGGTGCACGTTGAATGCGTTTTCTTTCCCTAACTTCATACCCATATCTTTCGGTGAGGCGAACACCGAGCTTTTGCCGTTGGGTGCGAACATCGCGCCCTGAGTCGAGTTCAGTACCAATCGCCCGCCCACATTTTTACCGGCAGCTACGATTTCGCCGGATGCTTCCGATATCTCGAAAGATGTGGCGTGAAAGTTGTCGGGAATTGCGTTGATCAGCGGTTGCAAAACTTCGAGAGCTTCTTTTAACTTCGGGCGCATCTGCGTAATTAAAGGTCGGCAAGCGCTCTCGGCGATCGCGGAAACTGAATCGATCTTGATTTCGTTTTCCGGCAACAGTTTTTTAATTTGCTCCATCGACCAGTCGAGCTGCTCCACGTCGGATCTGATTACCGACTGCACTGCCTGTCTCGCCGTTGGAATTAGTTCCACAAATACTTTGCAGCCTTCCAGCGGTCCGACCGCTTTTTCGCATAGCTCTTTCTGCTGTTTGCCGATTTCTTCAATAATTTCTTCTTTGTCTTTGGTCGATTCAATTTCGCCGGGACGCTTGATCGCCCACGGTTTCTCCGTCACTTTGATCGAACTTGCGACTTTCAATCCCAACAAATTTTTAACCGACTCGAATCCTTTGGGAACGCATTCGGAAACTAGCAGTTCGACTTGTTTGTCGGGATCGTGCTTCAACCCTTCCAATGTCGGTTTCAATTTATCTCGCAGTTCTTTTGACGGGAAAGTACCCATTTCTACAAGTTGCGCCGGCACGACTTCTTTGAGTCTCGCTCTCAAATTCGACAGGGCGACCCCTCGGCTCAATTGACTTTCCAAATCTTTCTTTTCGATATTGAGAGACGCCGCCAGCTCTTTGACGACATCTTCGTCTTCGGCCAGTTTTGACAGTACGTCGGACAGTTTAATTTCTTCGTCAACGTCCACGTCAACTCCGAACGCTGCGCTGATCGCCGGTTTGATTGCCTTGCCCAACTTTTTGAGGCGATCGTCGTAACCCGGATCTCCTTCTTTAATTTGCTCGATCGCCGACAAAACTGTACCCGCACCGGGTTCTCCGTCCATCAATCGAGTGATGAAGTCCATAGCGTTTTGACCGGGATTGCCGCTGAGAACTTCGTCTGCCCATTTATCAGCTTCTTCGCGGGTTATCGAACCGAGGTACATTTCCGCACTCACCCGAGTGAGGCGAGAAGGGAAGAAAGTAAACATTTTTTCCAGACTTTTGGCGATTTCCTTCGCTGCATTCTCGCGGACGGCAGCCAGGGAGCTTTCGTCAAAACCTCCGCCTACAATTCCTTCGACTTCGCCCAGAATAGAAGCTAGATCGATGTCGTAAGCTTGACCGATCTGATCGCCAATTGTCCGACCGAGTTCTTTTTCTGAAAGTTTCGACAGTTCGACCATCGTTTCGATTCCCTGCTCGAAATCTTTTGAGAAGTATTTTTCGAGGCGATCGAGCAAGTTGTTGATTGCAGAACAGGCGAGCTGCGGATCTGCTTCTTCGCCTTTGAGCGCTCCCATAATTTCTTCGAGCAGATCCATGATCTTCAACCCGCGCCCGATGTTTCCCAGCAACAAGTTGCGAGCTTTCTTTACCGCTTCAGAAGCTTCGCTCAAAGGACCCGCGTAGACTGCACCCTTTTCTCCGAGAGTGACGCCTGAGCCGAAAGCAGATTTCATTCCCGCTTTCCCGTTCGACTGCAAATCGAGTCCGGCCCCGACACCGTTGGCAACCGACAGATCTCCGTTTTCGAGAGCGTGTAAAAACGCCTTGGGCGATTCGATCCGAGCGTCGCCGTTTCTAGTGAGCTGCGATCTGGCACCGCCGGCCGTAGCAGTCTGTACGTCTCCCTCGCCAGAAATTGACTTGACTACACCGTGCGGGTAAGCTTCAATTTTGCTTTGATTCGTGTCATCGTGCGCCACAGTCACTCCGCCCGGAGTCGTTTCGCCGTGCCGACCTTGAGCTCTGTTGAAGTCGGGATTCGGGCGATCGTACACGTTAGGCAAGCAGTCGAGCAGCAGCAACTGCCGCATATCGCCGAGCATCGGAATTGCTGCAATTTGGGTTCCGGTTTGCAGCAATCTGTGACTGCCGCCGGCTTTTTCGTTAACGGTGTACCTTTCCCCTACCCAGCACCAACCGTCCTCTAAGTTACTGATCGAAGTGTTCGGATCGATTAAGTCGATCTTGACTCGAATCCGACCCAATCCTTTTGGATCGTCTAAATCGGTTACAGTTGCCGGCACCCACCCGATAACCTGACCTGACTGCAAATTAGGGAAGTGAGACTCAGGAAGTTCGGGATTGATAAATTGATTCAGGTCCATATTATTTGCAAATAAAAAATCCCCAGCAGCTTTGTGGGCTGCCGAGGATGGATAAGCGACGATATTGAGTTATCGCTATTCTAACTGAGAGTGGCGATCGGAAAAGCGGTTAATCATTTAGAGACGGAAAATCTTTGATTTCTCGAACCGACTTAACTTCAAGTTCGCAACCGCAGGGTTCTCCGTCTTCGTCTACTATTTCAAAACACAAGCCAAATCTCTTGCTTGTTTTTAGATAGTAAAGTGACAATTCTGTGATTTGTTCTCCTTCTTCTAAAAAGCTTATTTTACTAACAGGAGGTTTTAGTTCCCAGTCTTTTTGATATTCTGTCTCTGTATAGCCAGTGACAGTTGAAACTATTATTGCTTCGTGAACAAGTAGATTATCGTCCGGTAGTATGTTGATCTCAAGTAGCATCGCAATTCAATATAGACTACATTTATATTGTAACAAGTTTCAGGGGTCGATCAAGTCAATAAACAATTGCATTTAATAATCAATTTTGGTAATATATTTATATTGTTCATCGAATAAGTAAAATGAAATCAAGTAAACCATCGTTCACCTTGGCAAACGCAATCTCTGGTCGATATTGCCATCCCGAAAAAGGATGGATAAATAAGACTTGGAAATTGACCCAAGAACAAAAAGACGAATTTGTCAGAATTTTTGGCAAGGGTTGCACAGAAAGACGCAAGCATTGCTTGCGCGCTTTTATTGAAGGTGATTTACGGCAAAACAAAAGTCACGGAATCTACGATAGAGTAGTTTTCAATTGCCATGTACCGTGCCAGTATGTAGCGGGTCAAGATTACCCGTCTGAAATACGTATTGTACGAGAGCTAGTTTGCGGCTGGTAATTCATTTAGACTTCAACTTTTGGAGGTAAATTCATGATCGTAGATATTGCATTACGCGATGGCGAATCTTTCGAGATCGCCCGTATCGATCTAGAAGTCGAGAATGGTGTACCAGTCTATCCAGACTGCGTTGCCTGCCTGGAAACTCAAAGGGTTTGGCGGCGCAGCACTTCTCCTTCGCAGGGGAAAGCTCGCTACGATCTCGTGCGATCGAATTGGTCGATCGTTAAACGCGATTAAGATTGAATCCTAAATAAATAGGAGTGCTGAATGGTATTTAGCACTCCTATTTTGTTGTTCTATATGAATAAAATTGGTATGATTAATTTGTAGTTATTCAATCAATTTTATGCCAACGCAAGAACAATTATTACAGTATTGTGCAGTCGGCGTTCCTGACGACGAATCAGTCGATTTGCGAGAACTCGCAATCATGCTTTTGGCAGACGCCGTGGCAAGCGAGGTAAGAGACAGTGAGTTTCATTGTTTACGAAAAGAGTTTCTTCGTCCACAAGAAGAAATCTGTGAAATATTTACAGACGCAACTCAAAACATTGACATTGAACCAGAGATTGAGATCGGAACCAGAGATTGAGATTGTCCAGACTCATGTTTTGGAAATTATAGCTAACATTGACGAAGTTCTCAAGCCATCAAGACTGACTTTTGAGCGAATGTGGCAGATCGACAGCAATGCTGCGTGTATGCACATATTGGGGGCGATCGGACATGGCGTCGATTTTTGGGACAATCACTCTTGCGAAGATGTCTTAGAACATTTTCCTGATGTTAAGGAGTGGGAGATCGAGACTGGAGCAAGAGGTACGACACGCTACTTTGAGTCTCCCTACGAAGAGGCTTATGCAGTATTGCGTAAGCTTTTGAATTACGTCAGAGAGCAGCTCGTACTCGCATAAAGCAAAACCCCAGTTACTTTTTAAGTGGCTGGGGTTTTGTTTTGCAGGCGATCGCCTTCTACGATTTGCCTGATTCGTTTACTCTATCCTTAAATGCCTTACCCGCAGAAAATGCGGGAACGTCAGCCTCCGGGATTACGATTTTATCTCCAGTTTTTGGGCTGCGACCATCTCGTTCTTTGCGTTTGCGCCGCTCAAAAGATCCAAAGTCTATTATTTGCACCTTCTCTCCAGCGCACACCGCTTGAATTACGGCCTCGATAACTCCGTTGATCACGGTAGAAATAGTTTGTTTGGGTACTCCCGTAATAGTTGAAACCTTGTCGATCAGTTCTGTTTTGTTCATCGTGTTATTATTTATTGGTAAAATACTTATTCATACTGTATTATAGTATATGAAAGTTAAAAACAACTTCCACTGTAGAGTCTCATGAGGTTTATTATGCAATTTCAAATTATGCCAAATCCTTCGGGTGAAGGTCCAATCCGCGGCGACGGAAGATCCGGAGGTGACGGAAGGTAAGACTTAAAGCAAAAGCCCCAACTAAAATTAATTAGTTGGGGTTTTTGCTTTTTCAAGGCTTCGGAGAATCCATCTCGATATTTTCTATGTTTTCAGCGTTGACTCTTTTTCCGCTCGATTGTACCGAAGCGCCTCCGGCAGCACCGATCGCCGTTGATGCTAAAGTTGCGGCGATCGAAAAAGAAGGCGGGTCTAGTTTAGAAAAGGCGGCGATCGCGAAAATCATCAAACCGATTGTGGACAGCCAAACCGGAGTAAGAGCGCGAATTGTATTTTCAGTCATAACTTTCAAGGTTCAAAAGTAACGTAGTTGAGCGGATCTCGCAGAGCTTTAGCTGTCGCAGAGGACAAACCAAAACTACCGGCCTTCCAGGCAGCGCGGTTCCATACCGAAGGATTTTCCATACCGCCGCGGGGAACGGCTTCGAGCTTGAGGTTTTCGTCGTAAAACGAAATTCGCCACCAAGCCGAGCCGACAATCTCGTGATCTGGGGGTTGTCCTCTGTACAAAGTTTCTCCGTCGTTCATGTCGCCTTCTATGTCGCGACGGAGAAATATGGCGTTTGGATTTGGCGGACGAGCTGGAGGTAGCGATTTTACTCGCCACCGCACGAGCGTGTAGCCGCCATAGATAGAGTAACCAATTACCCGCCATTCAACTTCCGCTGCGTCAGGTCTTTTCTTGCGACGAGAATCGTCAAACAAAGGCATTTGAAAAAATGTAGGATGCAGCATAATTATTCAATAAAGTGAGCCGAATTCGTACCGTTTTGATGCCAAAACTGATTCACTACAGTCGCGTATTCGTGCAAGTTTCCAGCACCAGAAGCGTTGTTGTCGTAGCTGCCGAGCGCACCCAAAAACTTGCCGTAAGGATCGTTGACGATAAAGCCCTTGGCGTTGTAACCAATGACGCAGATAATGTGACCGCTTCTAGTGAAATCGCCGTGAATGACGACCGGCTTGCCTTTGTCGAGGTGCTTTCTGATATCGTCGTCCGTTGCAACTCCGTTGTGATTGTCTTTTTTGCCGTACTTCTCTACGATCACCACCATTGCTGATGCCGTGCCCGGATGCACCCCAGAAGCTTGAAGCTGTTCGTAAATTGCATCTTCGAGTTGCCCCGATCCAGTATGTTTGACTCCTAAAAACTCCAGAGCCATTGCCAGGCTGGTTGCGTTGCAAGAACCGCCGGGATTAAAGGCGTTGTCGAGCTGGGATTTGTAGGGAACTCCAAGCTTGACTTCACCGTTGATTCTGGTAACTTGTCCGGGCTGTCCGGGTGTCGAACTGCTGCTTGCACCCGCTACTGGATTTAACCCCTGAGCGTCAAATAAAAACGCCCTTGCCTCAGCAGCTTTCGGATCTGGGCGCTTGGCTTTTACGATCGCCTGTACAGTTTCTGTTAAAGGTAAAAAGGTGACTTCATCGACCGTGTAAACGCCGTCGAGATCTTTCGACATTCCTTTTAGTTCAAACGTTTTTTGGGCTTCCAAATCCAATATTCTCGGATCTGCCGCGCAGTCGAGCACCGCATAAAATTCGTGAGAATTCATGCGATCGCGCGCGTGAAGATTTAACGCATACGCAAGAATATCAGCCTGCCCTTGAACGCCTGTTGCAACGACAGTTCTAGATTGACCTCCACCGGTGTCAACGTCGCTCGCACCGTAAGAATTTCCCGTGTTTATAGCACCTGTTGCTTTAACGCCTTGCGTAAACCGCTGAAGTCCGCGCTGCACGGCTCCTTCGTAAACGTCGTAACCGCTGTAGCCTCCGTTTACTATTTTTCTAACTTGTCTCCAGTCACCTGCTTCAGCAGCTTTGTCTACTCCATTCTTTTTCCAAAACCACGTAATTACTTTCGTCGCAATATCAGCTTGCAATGCCATTTCGGGTTTATCAACCAACTGAGTCCCCAATCCCAACGCTTGACCGGCTTCTCGATAATTATAATCGTGGGTTAGTTGGATATAACCACGACCAAAATAGTTTGCGCCTCCACCGTAATTTCGCTCTATAGCATTTTGTCTTCCTCCAATTTCTTCAATAGGATTAAACGGATCGATTTCGGTTTCGACATTGATAGTTGCAACAACGCTTATTAATATGTTTTTTGAAGTAAAACCAGCTTTTGCTAGTTCTTCAATAACTCCCGGTAGATTCTTGATAACAATGTCTTTTTTTGCTGTCGGACAGACAAACATAATGTCTTCGACAGAAGGATACTGCTTTTCCTCTGGTTTCGCCGGCGCAGTTGCAGTTCCTCCAGTAGGTGTTGCACCTGGAGTCGTCGCAGTCGCTGCTGTAGTTCCCGGAGCAGGAGTTGTCGTCGGTTTTGTAGGATCTGCGATCGTAGTTTGAGGGGCGATCGGGTTGGTAGTTGTAGGTTTAGTATCGGCCATCAGAACAACCCCGTCGAAGTGTAACTGAGGTGGCTGTAGGGCCAACGTCGCTTGGGAGGCTCTATTAAATCTACGTGCATGAATTCCCCGGTCGGACTGCCTGCCGGACTGATCGCTACGCCGTGGTCCCAAGAAGCGTCGAGCTTGTCGTAAAATTTTTGGAATCCTTCAAACCAAACGTCAACAGCAGACCCGTGGGTATGCGGACCGTTTGCTCCGCTGCTGGCAACTTGCAAGTTATACCAGCTCGGTCTGAACCAAGATGTCACTTCCCATTTTTTACCGCCGGTTTCCTGAGTCCACTGCGTCAAATACTGCGACATTTTTACCGCACCTTCGATGTGGTTCTCTTTTAAATCGTCAGTGAACTTACCTTCCCTGGTCATGTCGCCCCAGGTATAAGGACAGCCCGGAGAAAGCGGATCTGCTAATTTAATTTCTCCCTTGCTGGGGATTTTTACGATGCCTGTGGGGTGTTGCGCCGGTTTGCCCGGAGTTGCAACGGTCGCACCGTTCACAGTTTTCTGCTCGATATTTGGAGACACGACTGTGATCGCACCCTGTCCAGAAGAAAGTTGCAAGGGCGATCGCTTGGTAATTTCCGGTTTGCCTATAAATACTGCACGATTATTTGCGTAATCCAAAATAACTCCCGAAGGTTCGCCCTGACCGGGACCGACTTGCTTCATCGTGTCTCCGTTCGGTACGACGATCACGTCCCCTTGCAGGATGGCTTCAAGTGCGGCTGCGCGTCCTTTTCCCGTCCCCAGGAGCACTTCACCGCCTTTAGATCCGTTAAAGTCGGTACTGTTTTGGAACTTTAACCGACCGCCGCCCGCTCCTCCTGTAAACGACAAGCGCTCCGCAGTCGAATAGTTTAATTTATTGCCTTTTGCCAGCGCGCTCGTTTCTTTTACCTTGTCCATCAATTTGTCGAAGCTGGGAGACTGACCTTTGAAGGTTGCCTGAAATTTTTCTTCTTCTTTAGGTTTCTCGGTCGTCTTTTCTGGAGGTTTAACTGGAGAAAGATCTGGTTTCTCCTCTTCTTTTTCTTCGGACTTGGATGACGAACCCGAACCGCTTCCAAACTTCGACGTTTTCTTTTCGCCTGCGGCTTTCTTTGAATCTGCTAATTCTTCTGCGACTTTCTTCGGGTCCATTTTCCCTTTCTTTAGGGCTACCGCAAGTTTGTGCGGATCTATTTTTTCCGATTCCGGGCGTTCTATTTCTGAAGGCTTCTCCGCAGCGGAATTTGTAGCGCTCGTACTTCCCTTTATACCGGCAGAAGGATCGACGATTACCACTACGGTCGCGTCCGGAGGAACTCGCCCGATCGACCAAATTTTCCCTTTCAACTTCGTCCGCTTCTCGCCGTCGGCAAAACCGATAATAATTTCGCAGTCCGACTGATCGCTCATGTCCTTGATAATTTTTTCGTCCGGATCGTTGAGGAGTACGCGAGCGTGAGAATACGATCGCGTCGAAGAAGTTATTTTCGGACTGCCCAGCAGATCGCCGTCTAAGTTGTTGTAGGTTTTGTTAGCGATTTTGACTTCGATATAGGTCTTGTACCTGGGCCCCGGTGGCGGATCGTTCGCAGCTCCGACCGCAGTAGCGTTTTTAGGCGGAGAAGTTGCGAGTTTGCCGAGGTCGATCGCCTTGTCTGTTTGAACTGCTTTAAGCTGTTCCGGAGTCATTGACGAGAAGCGATCGGCTTTTCCCGGCTTGGGGTTTGCCAGTTCAACTCCGGGGTTCGGCTTTTTTGCGGGTTCTACCCCTGGCTTGATAGGCTCGGTCTTGGGCGGAACAATCGGAATAGGCGGTATTGTCGAAGACATGGGTTTGATTTTATTGTAAAGTTTGATAACAGATTCTCCATCCTTGTGCTAAGTGCGGTAGCATAAAAATGGAGGTAAAGGCAATGCTAGTTTTTGAATTCAAAGCATACGGGAAAGTAGTTCAGTTCGATGCAGTAAGTGAAGCGATTCGTACTGCTCAGTTTGTTCGCAATAGCTGTTTACGCTACTGGATGGACAATCCAAAAAAGAACAAATACGACTTGAACAAATATTGCGCTGTACTTGCAGCGACTTTTTCGTTTGCCGACGAGCTCAATTCAACAGCAAGACAAGCCAGTGCCGAACGTGCCTGGGCTGCTATCTCTAGATTCTATGATAACTGCAAGAAAAGGATTTCCGGCAAAAAAGGGTATCCGCAATTCCAGAAAGATTGCCGATCTGTCGAATACAAAAATAGCGGTTGGAAGCTTGCAGAAGATAGAAAGTCGATAACTTTCACAGACAAGAAAGGTATCGGCAAACTCAAACTAAAAGGTACGTGCGACCTGCATTTCTACCAAATCACCCAAATTAAACGGGTTCGATTGGTGAAACGTGCTGATGGCGTATACGTCCAATTCTGTATTGATGTTAATCGACAGGAGAATACAGCTCCAACGGGCAGCACTATCGGGTTAGATGTAGGGTTAAACGACTATTACACCGATTCAAACGGAATCACAGTTGAAAATCCTAGATTCTTGAGAAAAGGTGAACGTGTTCTAAAACGCAGTCAGCGTCGCATATCCAGAAAAGTTAAAGGTTCAAAAAATAGAGGCAAAGCTAGACGGATTTTAGGTAAGCGCCATCTCAAAATAAGTAGGCAACGTAAAGACCATGCCGTAAAAGTGGCACGGTGCGTAGTTCAGTCAAACGACTTGATAGCCTATGAAGATTTGAGAATCAAGAATATGGTGCAGAATCATTGCTTAGCTAAGTCTATCAACGACGCATCTTGGTATCAGTTTCGCGTTTGGTTGGAATATTTTGGAAAAGTATTTCAGCGTGTAACGGTTGCGGTAAATCCGCAATACACTAGCCAAGAATGCTCTAGCTGCGGTGAAATTGTTAAAAAAACACTATCCACCAGAACTCACACTTGTAAATGTGGGTGTCTGATGGATAGGGATTGGAACGCAGCTAGAAATATCCTAAGTCGGGGATTGGGTAAGGTAGGGCATACCGGAACCTTTGCGCTAGACGCAAGCAACGCTTTGGGAGAATTGACCTCTACTTTGGCTGGAGAAATCCTGTCAGAGCAAGTCAGCTCGTAGATCAAAGAATCCCCTCGCCTTTAGGTAGGGGAGTGTCAATTATATGGCAGACCTATTTATTAATAAAAAGACGCCCACCGATAATGTGGGACGCCTAATAAGGGTAAGTCTGTGTGAGATTAAACTGGGTTGGGCAATAAGCTTGCCTTGCTAAATTCTACTGAGATCTCTCGGTTAACGCTCTAGTTTGTGCGAGTAAGCCAAGATTTCCTCCAGGGATTGTTATCTGTCCATGTAGGCTGTGGTGCTGCTGGTGGAGCTGGTGGTGAGTAAACCTGTATAGATCTCCCGCTCCTGTCCCAAGTTGTGATCCAAGTACCGCTAGTTTGCGTCGAAGACATAGTTGACTCCTGCCGTAAATACACTGTTTATATTATCTAATAAATGCAAGCATTAAATTGAACTATTTTTTTATTACTGTTAGAATAAAAAAGTAGTTCAGGCGATCGATCCAATGAAATTTTACGGATGCAGTTCGTGTATCTTTGCTCGCACTAACGCGAGCGACCGGGATATCGAATCCCAAAATTACTGTTCAGGGCTTTTTGCTTATGACACTGACGGTTATAGAGCATATCCGGGCCCAGTTAGAGAAAACCTAAAACAGTTCTTCGTGCAAGCAAGACCAAAAGGAATTCCTGTTGAAAAAACTTTCTGGAAGCCAAAAATACTTGCAAACGGAAAGCCAGATTGTCCGGGGTTTAAATTGGCTACTTACAAACTTGTTGTAGAAGCGGAACTCGCTGACGTAAACGGAATTTTTGTTCGAGGTCCGTTCGCTTCAGTCGAAGATGCGATCTTCTTCGAGCAAGAAGAGTTTGCTCCCAAGTATATTAACTTTCACGGTGCTTCGGTGAGAGTAGTAGAAACAAAACAAAATGTCGCTGTAAGTAACGGCTCTTGGAAACAGAGCGACGCGGACACGCATTATTGGCACTGCTCGCCCTTTTCTATTTAAGTCTTTTTACGTGTGATACAATAAATCTACCGTATAGTATAATCGCACAAATGAGCTTATTGCAGATCGCTATTCCACCTCAAGTAAAGAAAGATATCGACATTGACATTGATATGCTCGTAGTAGCAACCGTTATTGGTTATCATCGCTATCTTGACGAGCTAGACGCACATTACTGGGCTTTGCAATCTGAAGGTCTTCATTTCAGTGGATTTCCCGACAATTTTGAAAGTCTCGTTCTTTGCAAGAATATGGAGAACAAAAAATTTTCTTTAGAAGTTTCGTACCAGTGTAGAAATATTAACACTGGTGAAATTGAAATAGAATCTGTACTGCTCGATGTTTCTTCTGTACAGGAAGTACAGAGCTTTCCTTCTGTATTGCAGTAAGCAATTTCAATCTTAAAAAAGTCCCAGCCATTAACTAATTGATGACTGGGACTTTTTTAGTAATAAGGTGTTGGTTTCGGTTTTCCTACACCGCCAAATACGAACGGTGTTTGTTTGGGCAGTACATCAAACCAGCACATCGCAGTTACTGCCGCAAAGTTAAGTGCGTGGAATGCGTGATCCGGTTCGTTTCCTTCTATCCACTGCGCTTTTGCCGTGCGCTCCGAAGTTAGCATCTGATAAAGAAAAGACTCCTTGTCGCGAGGATCGTACACCCAGTCCGGCGGCAAGTGAAGTCGCCCGGAGTGCACCATCTCTAACACTGAATCCAATCCAAACGTGCGGTCGAGGGCGAATGAGGGATAATCTTCACCTTGTACCGTGCGCGTCGAGCTTCGGACTTCCTCGCCCTTGAGCGCCGTTTGGTAGAACAAAAACACGATTCCCGTTTGCTCGAAATAATTTTGCGGGCGATCGACGTTTCGACCGCGACTCAGTTCGATCGCCCGCATTCCCTTGGTATCCCGTTCTGGTCGGAACTTACTTGCAAACTGTCCGGCAGAGTAAGCTTCCGGGTTCATGTCAATTCCGACAAAATCTGCTTTCCACGTAGAAGCGAGTTCTTCTATTCCGTCCATGCGGTACGCTGCGCCGAACCATTTCACTTGAACGTGCGCTGTTTCCCACTTTGCGCGCTCGTCGGTTCCTTCGCCCCAGTACCAGTAAGTCACTACTGAAATCTGATGTCCGAGCCCCTGGTCTGCTCCTACAACGATCAGATCTGGGACTGTACAGGTTGAAGGCAAAGGTTTGCCGATACATTCGAGCAGCAGCGATTTGTCGATCCTGCCGGCACCGAACGAACTGACTTCCCCAAAACCTTGCTGGAGCGAGTCGGCTCTGTCGCTGATGTTGCGGGCTTGAGTCAACCTCGCCAACCGCTCTTGCAGGTTGAACAACTTTGATGCAAGTCTAGGGAGCCTCAGCGCTACTCCGTCGCGCACTGGTTTGTGAGCTTTTTGAGTTTTCTCGGTGAATT
>Ga0247768_1000496_pt1 | contig 14170 bp, 9 predicted proteins | sample UWRJL016104C6_FD_179944 | JGI IMG/M metagenome (GOLD analysis project Ga0247768, IMG submission 179944) | Plant litter microbial communities from Arlington Agricultural Research Station in Wisconsin, United States - UWRJ-L016-104C-6 | ecosystem: Environmental > Terrestrial > Plant litter >... | reverse complement strand
TCACGGGTGCTCGACAACGATTACCGTCGGCTCGTCATGACGCAGAACGGCCTGGTCAAGGGCACCGTGCTGCTCGACGGCTCGGTACAGGGCCATTGGGAGATCACCCAGGGCCGCGAGGTCGCCACCCTGGTCATCACCCACTTCGTCCCGCTCTCGCGGCCCGAACTCGCCGCCCTCACGACAACGGCCGCCGGACTCCTCGCCTTCGCCGCCCCGGACGCCGGTACGCACGAAACCCGGTTCACCGCGCTGGGGTCATGAGCGTTGCGGCACGCCCGGGTACGGGTGTCCCGCAGGGCTCAATAACCGGCCGCAACGCTCGCGAGTCCGTCATCCGGCCGTGACCGGAAATGTGGATTGGGTGACCGGACGTGTCCTTCCCGAACCGGCGGCGCGGTCAGTAGCTTCGGGGCATGAGCACAGCGTCGTCAGTGGTCAGCCAGCCGTCCGTTGTCATCGTGGGGAGCGGGTTCGGCGGGCTCGGTGTCGCGATCGAGCTCAAGCGCGCGGGCTTCGACGACTTCACCATTCTGGAGCGGGCTGACGAGATCGGTGGCGTGTGGCGGGAGAACACCTACCCCGGCGCCGGTTGTGACGTCCCCTCGCCGCTCTACTCGTTTTCCTACGAGCCCAACCCGGACTGGCCGAAGCGGTACGCGCTGCAGCCGGACATCCACGCGTACATGAAGCGGGTCGTCGTCAAGTACGGCCTCGAATCACATCTCCGCCTCGGCACCGAGGTCATCGGCGCGAGTTTCGACGAAGAACACGCGCTCTGGCGGATCATTACCGCGGCCGGGGAAACCCTGGAGGCAAACGTTTTCGTCCCGGCCGTCGGGCAGCTCTCCCGGCCGACGTGGCCGGACATCCCGGGTCAGGACACCTTCGCGGGGCCCAGCTTCCACTCCGCGCTCTGGGACCACGACGTCGACCTCACCGGCAAGCGGGTCGCGGTGATCGGCACCGGCGCCAGCGCCATCCAGTTCGTGCCGGAGATCCAGCCGAAGGCCGGGCACCTGGAGATCTTCCAGCGCTCGGCGCCCTACATCCTGCAGAAGAACGACGCCCGCTACCGCGACTGGCAGCATCGCCTCTTCAAGCGCCTGCCCGCCACCCAACTGCTCGGCAGGCTGCGGATCTGGCTGCTGGCCGAGTACGCCACCTTCTCGATGACGGCGCAGCCGATGTTCGTGAAGCCCTTCCTGCTGCGCACCGCGCAGCTGCGGCGGCGCCACCTCAAGGACGCGGCGCTGCGGGAGAAGCTCAAGCCCGGCTACCAGCTCGGCTGCAAGCGAATCCTGTTCACCAACGACTACCTGCCCGCGGTCACTCAGCCGAACGTCCACGTCGAGACGGCCCGTATCACCGAAATCACCCCGGCCGGCGTGCGGACCGAGGACGGTGCCGAGCACCCCGCCGACGTTGTCATCTACGGCACCGGGTTCACCGCGACGGACTTCCTCGGCCAGCTCGACATCCGCGGGGCCGGTGGCCGTGTGCTCGCCGAAACCTGGTCCGGCGGCGCCCGCGCGTATCTCGGCATCACCGTACCGGGCTTCCCCAACATGTTCTGCGTGTACGGCCCGAACACGAACCTCGGGGCCGGGTCCATCATCTACATGATCGAGAGACAGGCGCGATACATCCGACAGGCGGTGGAGCATCTCACCAAGCCTGATGTGTCCTATGTGGATGTCCGACCCGAAGTGGAAGACGGTTATGACGAAGAAATCCAGCGACGCCTCGCGAAAAGCGTCTGGACGAGGTGCGCCAGCTGGTATCGGCAGGACGACGGCCGGGTCTCCACCAACTGGCCAGGCCTGGTCTCCGAATACAGCCGGCGCACCCGGAAACTGGACCTGGCCGAATACCGCAGCGTGGCGGTGAAAGTAGGTAGCTGATGACTGATTTCGACTACGACGTGCTGGTGATCGGTTCGGGGTTCGGCGGCAGTGTCACCGCGCTGCGGCTGATGGAAAAGGGTTACAACGTCGGTGTGCTCGAAAGCGGCAGGCGGTTCGCGGACGGCGAGTTCGCGAAGACCTCGTGGCGGCTGCGGAAGTACCTGTGGGCGCCGAGGTTCGGCTGTTTCGGCATCCAGCGGCTGACCCTGCTGAAGAACACCTTCGTGATGAGCGGCTCGGGGGTCGGCGGTGGTTCGCTCGTCTACGCGAACACGCTCTACGAGCCGCCGGACAAGTTCTACGAAGACCCGCAGTGGTCGCACATCACCGACTGGAAGAGCGAACTCGCCCCGCACTACGACCAGGCGAAGCGGATGCTGGGCGTCACGCAGAACCCGACGACGACCGCCGCCGACACGGTGCTGCGCGACGTCGCCGAGGACATGGGCATCGGCCACACCTACCGCCGCACGCCCGTCGGGGTGTACTTCGGCGACGACGACACCGGGCCTGGCCAGCCGGTGCCGGACCCGTTTTTCGGCGGCGCCGGGCCCGAACGCCACACCTGCACCCAATGCGGCGAGTGCATGACCGGCTGCCGGGTCGGCGCGAAGAACACGATGGTCAAGAACTACCTCTACCTGGCCGAACGGCTCGGTGCCGAAGTGCACCCGCTGACCACGGTGACCCGGGTGACCCCGATCGGCGGCGGCTACGCGGTCGACACGCGGCGCACCGGCGGCTGGCTTCCAGGACGCAGGCGCACGTTCACCGCGGAGCAGGTCGTCTTCTCGGCGGCTTCCCTCGGCACGCAACGACTTCTGCACAAGCTCCGGGACAACGGCGCGCTGCCTCGGGTCTCGCCCCGGCTCGGCCTGCTCGCCCGCACCAACTCCGAAGCCGTGCTCGCGGCGCGTTCCCTGCGCGGTGACACCGACTTCACGCGCGGTGTCGCGATCACCTCGTCCATCCACCCGGACGCGGTCACCCACGTCGAACCGGTCCGGTACGGCAAGGGCAGCAACTTCATGGGCCTGCTCACGACCGTGCTCGTCGACGGGCAGCCCGGCAAGCGCCGCTGGGCGCTCGGCCTGCGCGCGCTGGCCGCGCAGTGGCGGGACATCCCGAAGCTGCACAACCCGCGGCGCTGGTCGGAGCGCATGATCGGGCTGCTGGTGATGCAGACGCTGGACAACTCGGTCACCACCTACACCAAGCGCGGCCTGTTCGGCCGTCACATGACCACCAAGCAGGGCGCGGGCGCGCCGAGTCCACAGTGGATCCCGCCCGGTCACGAGGTCACCCGCCGGGTCGCCGAGAAGATCGGCGGGCTCCCGCAGGGCTCGTGGACCGACCTCGCGAACATGCCGATCACCGGGCACTTCATCGGCGGCTGCGCGATCGGCGACTCCCCGGAGACCGGGGTCGTCGACCCGTACCAGCGGCTGTACGGCCATCCCGGGCTGCACGTGGTCGACGGCTCGGCGATCTCGGCGAACCTCGGGGTCAATCCGGCGCTGACCATCACCGCGCAGGCGGAGCGCGCGATGTCGTTCTGGCCCAACTGCGGTGAGCCCGACGAACGTCCCGAACTCGGCGCCGGCTACGAGCGGCTGCGCGCCGTGCCGCCCAAGAACCCCGCGGTGCCGGAGGAAGCGCCGGGAGCCCTGCGGCTGCCCATCACCCCGGTGGGGCCGTAGCGATCTCGGCGAAGGCCAGGATCGCGGCCGTCTCCGCGGCCTTGCGCCACACCGGGACGACGACCATCGGCGGCATGTCCCGCACGGCGACCACTTTCAGGCCGGGGAACGGGTACTTGTCGAGCAGCGACGCGACGGTGAAGTGCAGCCCGTACCCGCGGGCCACGAGGGTCTGGACGTTCGGCGCGACAAGCTCCTTCGCGCCGGTCATCGAGAGGACGTCGTCGGTCGTGTGCTTGATCGGGCGGCCGGACGGGGTGACCTGCGGTGCCCACCGGTCGCGCATGAACGCGGTGCCGACGTTGCCGAGCGAGATGACCTCGTAGTCGGCGATGTCTTCGAGGCTGACCTCGTCGAAGGCGGCCAGCGGGTGGTCCGCGGGCATCAGCACCCCCCGCTGGACGCTGGTGATCACGCCCCCGACCCGGACGCCGTCGCTCTCCACGGTGCGCCCGTCACCACCCGGCGACCAGTGCAGGACGAGGTCCAGTTCCGCTTCGCGCAGCACGGTTTCCGGGTCCCAGCGCGGCCAGATGGAGACGGCGTTGAGCACCACCCGGCACTCGGGGTGCGCCGTTTCGAACCTGGTGGCGAGCGCGGCGACGACGTCGGTGCCGATAGCGGTCAGGTAGCCGATTCGCAGCGTCCCGCCGACCTCCCTGGCGGCGCTTCGGCATTCGGCCAGCACCTCGACGATCCGGTCGTAGGCCGGGCTCGCCCCGGCCAGGAGGTGCTCGCCGAGTTCGGTGAGCGTGCCGTAGCCGTGCTTGAACAACGCGCCGCCCGCCATACGCTCCAGCTCGCGGATCTCCCGAAGCAGGTCTTGCTCGCTGAGGTTGAGCCGCTCCGCCACGAGGTCGGGCGAGCGCTCCCGCGCCAGCATCAGGAAGGTCTCGACGCCGTTGGCGAGCCGGAGCGGCTCCGCCAGCCCGACCGGCTCGGGCGGGCGGACGTCCAGGATCGTGTCCGCGTTGAGCATCCGCTGGTAGAGCTGCCGCAACGGGCCGCTCGGATCGGCGCCGAGGCCGTCGGCGAGCCGTCGCCGGAGGTCTTCGTAGTGCGCGAGCGCGTCGGCCTGCCTGCCGCTGCGGTACAGCGCGAGCACCAGCTGCCCGGCGAGCCGCTCGTCCAGCGGATACCGCTCGGCGAGCTGGGAGAGCCCGCTCACCAGCCCGGCGTGCTGGCCGAGGCGGAGCCGGACGTCGTGATGGTCGAGCTCGGCGGCGTGCCGTTCGGCGTCGAGCACGCTCCGGATGCCCGACAGCCAAGCCGTGTCCAGGCCGTCGAACGCCTCACCGCGCCACAACGCCAAGGCGTCCGCGAAGAGTTCGGCCGCCAGATGGTCGTCCCTGGTGGCCCTTGCCCGCTCAGCGAGGTCGCGGAATTGGTGAAGATCGACCGCTCCGGGGTCTACTCGGAGTACATAACCGCCGGACACCCTTTCAATGGTGAAATCCCCGGCGTCTGCCAGCGTGCTTCGCAGCCTGGAAATGTAGCTGCGCAGGGTCCCGGCCATCCGGTGCGGCAGCCGCTCACCCCAGACGCGGTCGGCCAGCTGCGCCAGGGACACCGGCCGGTTTGCTTCGGCGAGCAGGACGGCGAGGACGTAACGCTGACGGGCGTGCCCCAGTTCGACCGGCTTTCCCCCCGAAACCGCCTCCAGAGCGCCCAGCACCCGGAACTCCACCCCGCACTCCTTAATCCCCACCGCAGTCTAACCGCCATGATGACCGTTTCGAGTGCTCATAACCGCACTTCAGGGGATTTACGGGGGTATTTTCGATTAATCAGCCTGCCAAGATCGACTGATCCCTCGCCAGCTCCCGCGACAGCGCGAGCGCCGGGCACCTGACCGTCCTGGAGGTACTCACCGGCGCGCGCCCGTCGTCCGGTGAGGTGACGGTTTCCGGCGGCCCCGCGCCGCGCTCACTGTGCGACGCCGTCCGGGCGGGCATCGCGTTCGTGTCGAGCGACCGGAAACGCTACGGGCTCATGCTGGACAACCCGGTGTGGCAGAACACCAGCGCGGCCAGCTGGCTCGGGGCCGGTCGCGGCAAGCCCGTGCTGCTCGCGTCCACCGACCTGCTGGAGCTGGTCGAACTCTGCGAGCGGGTGCTGGTCTTCCGTTCGTAAACACCGTTCACCGCCGTGAAGGCCTCCTTTACGGCGTGACGCCGTAAAGGAGGCCTTCACCACCAGGCGCGGCCTTAGGGAAGCGTCGCCAGGTGACCGCCGACGCTGTTGGCGAACGCGTAGCCGTTGGACGCGTCCCAGTTGATCGACCAGGTCATCGCCCCGCGCAGCGTCGGGTACGGCGTCGACGGCTTGTACGCGCCGCAACCCGTGCCCTTCGACAGGCAGTCCAGGGCGTTGTTCACGATCGTGGGCGACACGTACCCGCTGCCCGCGCCGGACGGCGACGCCGGCAGGCCGAGCCCGACCTGGTCGGCCCGCAGCCCGCCCTGCAGCTGGATGCAGGCCAGCGCGGTGATGAAGTCCACCGAGCCCTGCGAGTAGACCTGCCCGTTGCAGCCGTTCATCGAGCCCGAGTTGTAGTACTGCATGTTGACGATGGTGAGGATGTCCTTGATCCCCAGCGCCAGCTGGAAGTACCCGCCCGAAGTCGACTGCATGTCGATGGTCTGCGGCGCCATGGTGACGACGGTGCCGCCCTTGCCGTAGATGCTGCGCAGCGCGGAGCCCATGTACGTGGCGTTGATGCCGTTTTCGAGGTCGATGTCGACGCCGTTGAAGCCGTACTGCTGGATCAGCGTGCCGACGCTGTTGGCGAAGTTGGCCGCGGACGTCGAGTCGCCGACGCTGATCGTGCCGTTCTGCCCGCCGACCGAGATGATGACCTTCTGCCCGCGCGCCTGGACGGTCTTGATGTCCGCTTTGAACTGCGCGTCGGTGTAGCCGCCGAGCTGGCTCGACAGGCCGGAGTCGAGCGTGAAGCTCACGGCGCCGGGCGAGCTGGGCACGGCGTCGGCGAACGAGACCGCGATGATGTTGTAGCTCGTCGGGACATCAGCGAGCTTCAGCGCCTTCGCGCCGTTGTAGAAGTTCTGCCAGTAGCCGGTGAGGACGTGCTTCGGCAGGCTGCCGTTGGTCGGCGGCGTGCTGGTCGAAGTGGGTGACGTCGGTGTTGTCGACGTCGGCGTGGTGGGGGTCGTGGGAGTGGTCGAAGTCGGCGGGGTCGTGCCGCCGGGGCCGTCCAGGCTGACGTCGTCGGCGAAGTACGTCGGCTGGCCGTACCAGCCGTGGAGGTAGATCGAGACGCTCGACGCGGAGGCGCCGGTGGTGAAGTTGACGGTCAGCTGCGTCCACCCGCTCGTGCCGGGTGTCCAGGTGTTGACGTCGGTGGTGCCATTGCCGACCGCACCCAGGTAGACGTAGCTGCCCTGGACCCAGGCGGTCAGCTTGTACGCGGTACTCGGCTTGACCGAGACGGACTGCGCGCACTGGGCGTTGTCCTGACCGGCGGGAGTCGCCGACAGCGCCTTGGTGCCGGTGTGCGCCGGGGTGCTCACGACGGTGCCCGCGGTGCACGTCCAGCCGCTGAGGCCGCTTTCGAAGCCCGGGTTGCTCAGGATGTTGGCCGCGCCCGCGTTGCCGGAGAGCACCAGCAGCAAGCCCGCGCAGACCGCCATCGCGGAGAACAACGCGGCGAGCGCGTGTCTGGGTTTGATCGCCACGGTACCTCCAGTGAGCGAGTGATATAGACCACTTAAAAATGGACTAGACCAATCTGCCTGTCAAGGGGTGGCTTCGAGAGGGCCATACGAAAGTCGTGCGGCTTCGGGCGGCACAATGTGGGCCTGACTTAACCGAAGGGAACGTGACAGTGGGCTTGCAGTCGGTCGAGCAGAAGATCGCCGAAGAACTGAACGTGCGCGAAGGCCAGGTCAAGGCCGCCGTAGACCTGCTCGACGGCGGGTCGACCGTGCCGTTCATCGCCCGGTACCGCAAGGAAGTCACCGGGATGCTCGATGACACGCAGCTGCGCACGCTGGAGGAGCGCCTGCGCTACCTGCGGGAACTGAACGAGCGGCGCACCGCCGTGCTCGACTCGATCCGCAGCCAGGGCAAGCTCGACGAAGCCCTCGAAGCGTCGATCCTCGCCGCGGACACGAAGTCCCGGCTGGAGGACATCTACCTGCCGTTCAAGCCGAAGCGGCGCACGAAGGCGCAGATCGCGCGCGAAGCCGGGCTCGAACCGCTCGCCGACGGCCTGCTGAGCGACCCGTCGACCGACCCGCAGGCCGCCGCCGCGGTCTTCGTCGACGCCGAGAAGGGTGTCGCCGACGTACAGGCCGCGCTCGACGGCGCCCGGTCGATCCTGGTCGAGCGCTTCGCCGAAGACGCCGACCTCATCGGCGAGCTGCGCGAGAAGATGTGGTCGCAGGGCCGCCTGTCGTCCAAGATGCGCGACGGCAAGGCCGAGGACGGCGCCAAGTTCTCCGACTACTTCGAGTTCTCCGAGCCGTTCACCAAGATGCCCTCGCACCGGATCCTGGCGATGTTCCGCGGTGAGAAGGAGGAGGTCCTCGACCTCACCATCGAGCCCGAGGAGCCGTCGGACGAGCCCAAGGTGGGCCCGAGCGACTACGAGACGCGCATCGCGCAGCGCTTCGGCATCGCGGCCAACGGCAGGCCCGCCGACAAGTGGCTGACCGACACCGTCCGCTGGGCGTGGCGCACGAAGATCCTGCTCCACCTGGGGATCGACCTCCGGATGCGGCTGCGGCAGTCCGCCGAGGACGAGGCCGTGCGGGTGTTCGCGGCCAACCTCCGCGACCTCCTGCTCGCCGCGCCCGCCGGCACCCGCGCCACGATGGGCCTCGACCCGGGCTTCCGCACCGGGGTGAAGGTCGCCGTCGTCGACGACACCGGCAAGGTCGTCGCGACCGAGGTGATCTACCCGCACCAGCCGCAGAACCAGTGGGACCGCTCGCTCGCCGTGCTCGGCAAGCTCGCCGCCGAACACAAGGTCGACCTGATCTCGATCGGCAACGGCACCGCGTCGCGGGAGACCGACAAGCTCGCGATCGACCTGATCAAGGCGCACCCCGAGCTGAAGCTGACAAAGGCCATCGTCTCCGAGGCGGGCGCGTCGGTGTACTCGGCGTCGGCGTTCGCGTCGGCCGAACTGCCCGGCATGGACGTCTCGCTGCGCGGCGCGGTGTCCATCGCGCGGCGGCTGCAGGACCCGCTGGCCGAGCTGGTGAAGATCGACCCGAAGTCGATCGGTGTCGGCCAGTACCAGCACGACCTCTCCGAGGTCTCGCTGTCACGCTCGCTCGACGCGGTCGTCGAAGACTGCGTGAACGCGGTCGGCGTGGACGTCAACACCGCATCCGCTCCCCTGCTGACCAGGGTCTCCGGCATCACCACCGCGCTGGCGGAGAACATCGTCGGGCACCGCGACGAGCACGGCCCGTTCAAGACGCGGCTGGAGCTGAAGAGCGTCGCGCGGCTCGGGCCGAAGGCGTTCGAGCAGTGCGCGGGCTTCCTGCGCATCCCCGGCGGCACCGACCCGCTCGACTCGTCGAGCGTGCACCCCGAGGCGTACCCGGTGGTGCGGCGGATCATGCAGGCCACCAACACGGACCTGCCGAGCCTGATCGGGAACGAACGCGCGCTGAAGGCCGTCCGCCCGCAGGACTTCGTCGACGAGACCTTCGGGCTCCCGACCGTCACCGACATCCTGGCCGAGCTGGAAAAGCCCGGCCGTGACCCGCGGCCCGCGTTCAAGACCGCGACCTTCGCCGAGGGCGTCGACAAGCTGTCGGACCTGAAGCCGGGCATGCGACTCGAAGGGGTCGTCACCAACGTCGCCGCCTTCGGCGCGTTCATCGACGTCGGCGTGCACCAGGACGGCCTCGCGCACGTCTCGGCGCTGTCGAAGAACTTCGTCAAGGACCCGCGTGAGGTCGTCAAGCCGGGCGACATCGTGAAGGTGAAGGTGCTTGAGGTCGACATCCCGCGCAAGCGGATCTCGCTGACCCTGCGCCTCGACGACGAGCCCGGCGCCGCCAAGCCGCAGGACGGCGGCCGCTCCGGCGGTGGCCGCCCGCAGCAGGGCCAGCGGAAGCCGCAGCAGAACCGCGGCGGCGCCCGGCAGGCCCCGGCCCCGTCGGGCTCGCTGGCGGACGCGTTGCGCAAGGCAGGCTTCGGGAAATAGCCCGGCGGGGACGTCGAAGTTAAGATCACGGCTTCGACGTCCCCGCTGAGAGCGCCCGCACGGGGCGTGCCCGAGGAGGTCACCATGCGCAAGGTTGTAGCCGGACTGGCGATTTCACTGGACGGTGTCATCGAGGCACCGCACAAATGGATGAAATTCTCCGACGAGATGGCCGAGGTGATCGCCGCCGGGGTCGCCCAGGCGGACACCATCCTGCTGGGGCGGCGCACCTACGTCGACTTCGCCGCGATGTGGCCGACGCTGGACTCGGGCATGGCCGATTTCATGAACAACACGCCCAAGTACGTCTTTTCCAGCACCCTGGAGTCCGCCGACTGGGCGAACTCGACGCTGTGCTCCGGCGACCTCGCCAAGGAGGTCGCCAGGCTGAAGGAGTTACCGGGCAAGAACATCCAGATCCCCGGCAGCCCCCGCGTGGTCATGTCCCTGCTGCGCGACGGCCTGCTCGACGAGCTGAGCATGATGATCAGCCCGATCGCGCTCGGCTCCGGTGCCCGGCTCTTCGACGAAGTCGGCGAGGTCGGCGAGGAAATGAAGCTGGACCTCGTGGAGTCGGCCACGCTCAGCAACGGCGTGCTGTCGGTCACCTACCAGCGCGCCTGACTCCCCCTGCCGCAGACGGAGTGTTTCGCGGGGTTCTAGAGGGGATGGGCAGAGGTGTGGTGGCTTGGTCGGGGTGGTCGGGGGTGGTGAAGGCCTCCTTTACGGCGTCTGACGCCGTGAAGGAGGCCTTCACTCCCTTGCGGACTGCTCGAACGGGCTTGTGAGCGTTGCGGCCGGTTCTAACCGGCCGCAACGCTCACAAGGTCTTTGCCGGGACGTGCGGGCGATGTCCTGAACGACGCGTTCGAGACGCTCAACGTCCTCAACGCGCCGTTCAAGACATCCCAGCAACCAGACACCTTTGCCTTACCCCTCAATAACCCCGCGAAACACTCACGACCCCACCGGCCGGGTTTACGCGACGAAGTGGGCCTCGACGGTGCCGAGCGTGCCGAAGTCGGCGAAAACGTGGGAACCGGCCTTCACCGGGACGGGTTTCGTGGCAGTGCCGGTGGAGACGATCTCGCCCGCGCGCAACCGGCGGCCGAGTTTCGGCAGCTCCAGGGCCAGCCAGTGCAGAGCCACCCGCGGATCGCCCATCACGTGCTCGCCCGAGCCGCGGTCGAACTCCTCGCCGTCGATGCTGACGACCACCGGCTGCCTGGCGAGGTCGAGGTCCTGCCACCCCGGCACGTCACGCCCGGCGACAAACCGGCTGCAGCACGCCGAATCGGCCAGGAGCTGGGCGTTTCCTACCTTCGAATAGTCCGTATAGCGCGAATCCGGCATTTCCAGCGCGAGGACGAGCGAATCGACGGCATCGAGCACGTCGGCCATGCTGTGCTCGACCCCGGGCTCCAAGTCCTTGCCCATCCGGAACGCGAACTCGGGCTCCGCGACGGCCATCATCAGCGAGTCCGCGGGCACCGGCTCGCCCTCGTCGTGGCGGTATCGCTCGAAAAGACGGCCCGGAAAGGGCTGGTCAACCCCGATGTGCGCGCGACCGGCCGCGGTCGTGGCCCCGATCTTCCAGCCGTAGCCCGGCCCCGCCAACTCCTCCAGCCGGGCTTGCACGGCCATCCCCTGCTGGGTATCCCGCGGCCGGACGTCATCGGGCAGACCCGCCAGCTGCGTCCCGTTCTGCCAGGCGTCCCAGAGCAGTTCGGCAGCTCGAACCTCGTTTTCCATGCCGAGATAGTGCCACGAAACAGGCCCTTTGGGGCCCCCTGCTCTACTCTCCCGGCGCGGGCTTCAGCGCCAGCAGCTCGCGGCGGGGCGCGTCTTCGGCGTAGCGGAGTTCCTGGAGGAACTTGAACCACCGCAGCGCGCTTGCGGAGTCGACAAATCGGGTGCCCGTCTCCAGCCGCTCGTGACCGGCTTGACCTGCCTCCCCGGCGAGGGAGCCGCCGTGCGGGTTTCTCAACCGGAGCAGGTGCAATTCCCATTGCGAATAAGGCATTACGGGCTTCTCCGCCACTCTGACCCACCAGGTATCGAAGCCGCTTTTCGGCATTCTTCCGACAAGTGTTACCCAGTAATACAGCCATAACCGCCGCGATGCCACGAGCCGATCCGGTCCACCGCGGTAGTTCACCCTTTCGATACGCGAAAACAACAATTCCGCAGAATTAATGACGAAAATCCGCGCGGACCCGTTCCGATAATCATCGACGATTCGCGGCATGGGCGGGACCACCCCGTCATGAACCGGCCGTCAAGTTCCTGTCGACCAGTTTCGCACGTCCGGATCGCCCGCGGGTCGTCGATCTCCCGCAGCGCCGTGCCGAGATGGGCGAGTGCGTTCGCGAGGTGCCACCGATCGCCCAGCTCGCGATGGATCGCGGCGCACAATCCGGAGAGTCCACTCATGTGGATGCTCTTGGGAATTGTCCACTGTTTGACATGTTCCACCAGGCTTTCCCTGGTCCCGACCTTCGGCGCCGAAAACCGGAGGCGGCGAGCCCGCACGCTCTGCTAGCGTCCACCGGGCACTGGTATCCCACGCGAGGAGCGGACATGCGGCGAGTCTCGACAGGCCCCACCTTCTGTCGGACGCTCGCACGTAAGGACACCCCGCCCGATGCGGATGCTCAACCTCGGAATCGTCGCGCATGTCGACGCCGGTAAGACCAGCCTGACCGAACGCCTCCTGTTCACCGGCGGCGCGATCGCCCGGCTGGGCGCGGTCGACGACGGCAGCACCCAGACCGACGACATGGAGCTGGAGCGGCGGCGCGGCATCACGATCCGGTCGTCGGTCGCCACCTTCACCTGCGGCGACCACGAGATCCACCTGATCGACACCCCCGGTCACGCCGACTTCATCGCGGAGGTCGAGCGCGCGCTAGGTGTCCTCGACGGCGCGATTCTCGTGCTCTCCGCGGTCGAGGGCGTGCAGGCACAAACGCGTCTCCTCATGCGGACGCTGAAGGCCATGGGCCTGCCGACACTGTTGTTCGTCAACAAGATCGACCGGCCCGGCGCCCGCAACGAGGACCTGATGGCCGATATCCGGCGCCGGCTCAGCCCGTCGGTGATCTCGATGCGCGAACTCCGCTGGTCGGGCGACCAGATCGAAATCTTGGCCAGCCACGATGATTCCGTACTCAAGTCCTATTTGTACGAGCCGGAATCCCTGGACGCGGAGAGCCTGCGCCGCGAATTGTCCTCGCAGGCCCAGGCCGGGCTGACGCATCCGGTGTTCTTCGGCTCGGCCGTCACCGGCGACGGTATCGACGCCTTGTTCGACGGGATCACGGAATTCTTGCCCTCGGCCCACGGCGACGACAACGACCCGCTCGACGGCACGGTGTTCGCGATCGACCGGGACGCCCGAGGCGGAAAGTCTGCCGTGGCGAGGCTGTTTTCCGGTTCCGTGGCGCCTCGCGACGTCGTCACGTTCTCGCGCCGGACGTCTACGGACGAGATCGCCCGAAAAGCCGCGAAAGCCACCGCCGTCCACTCGGCCGGCGGACGGCTCGGCCGCGTCGGCGCGGGCGGCATCGCCAGGCTCACGGGACTGCACGGGGTCAGGGTCGGCGACCGGCTCGGGTCTTCGATCACGCGGCCGGATCCGCCGCGTTTCCGGCCACCGACCCTCGAAACCGTTGTCACAGCCCAAGACCGCATCGCCCTCTACGCCGCGTTGATCGAACTGTCCGAACAGGACCCGCTAATCAACGTCCGTCGGGACGGACGTCAGGTCACGGTCTCCCTCTACGGCGAGGTACAACAGGAGGTCATCGCCTCACGACTGTCCGAGGAGTACAACGTCGACGCCGAATTCTCGCCACCCCGGGTCATCTGCGTCGAGAAGCCGATCGGCACCGGTGCGGCCCTGGAGTTGATGGAGACGAGCGCCATCCCCGCCACCGTCGGCCTGCGGGTCGAGCCCGCTGATTCGGGCGTGCACTTCCGCCTCGAAGCCGAGCGCGGATCACTGCCGCCCGCGTTCATGAAGGCCATCGAGGAGACCGTGTACACGACGCTGCGCGACGGCCTCAACGGCTGGCAGATCGTCGACTGCTCGGTAGTCGTCACCCACACCGGCTATTTCAGCCCGGTGACCACCGCCGGTGACTTTCGCGACCAGACCCCCGTGGTGCTCAGGTCGGCCCTTCGCGAAGCAGGCACGGTGGTCTGCGAACCGCTCGATCGCCTCACGCTCGAAATCCCGTCTGACTCGCTCAGCGCCGTACTCACCGCGCTCACCGGCTGCGGCGGCCTGCCGGAAACCCCTGTCCCGCAGGGGGAATCGTGCCTCCTGGAGGCGGTGATCCCCACCGCGAACCTCCGCCGGTTCGAGCGACGGCTAC
>Ga0247768_1000495_pt1 | contig 14180 bp, 9 predicted proteins | sample UWRJL016104C6_FD_179944 | JGI IMG/M metagenome (GOLD analysis project Ga0247768, IMG submission 179944) | Plant litter microbial communities from Arlington Agricultural Research Station in Wisconsin, United States - UWRJ-L016-104C-6 | ecosystem: Environmental > Terrestrial > Plant litter >... | reverse complement strand
CGTAGCGGACCCACACCAGCATGACCGCGCCGACGGCCACCAAGGCCACCAGATACCGCAACACCACAGCTTTGGACGGCACAGCTCACTGTAAACAGCCCACCGCGATCCGTCTATGCTGGGATGTCGGCGAAACCGAGGACGGTCGACGGTTCGGCTCCGGATTGGGGAATCCGTTGGACACCATTGTTTGGACCGAGCTGCGTTCCTTACTCCGATCGGCGGCCCTCGCGCCGTCGGCATCGCGGATCGTGGCCGGGGCTTCCCGGAAAGCGGGCGAGTTCATCCGCGCGTTCGAGCACACCGTCCGGCCGATAGTCGACACTTCGATCACCGATCCGGCGCAGCGTGCCCAGGTGACCGAAGCGCTGCTTTCCTATGCCACGAAGACCTGTTTTGTCATCGCCGGATACGCGCGGATGACCGGGGTGCCCTTCGCGAGCGATGTCGCGGTACTCGGCCTTTCCTTCACCCGATTGTACGACGATCTTTTCGATCGGGCGGATTACCAAGATCTCGACGAACGGCTTCACGCGTTATTCGAACACAACGTCTTCACTCCTTCGGCGGATCTCGAATTGCTGCTGTATCGGCTGTACCGGGAAATCGATCTCAAACTCGACCGTGAGCACGACGACCCGATCTACGCCGCGGTCAGCGCCGTGCACGATTACCAGATCCGCGCCCGATGCCAGAGCGATCCGCTGGCGTCCCGTTCCACTCTCGAAGAAGTGACGTTCGGAAAGGGCGGGCAGGGCACGTTGGCGGTCTTCGCCCTGATGCGGGCCGGTCTTGGCGAGCGCGAGCGGCAGCTGATCCTCGAAATCGGCGAGGTGCTGCAACTGATGGACGACTACCTGGACATCGACGAGGACACCCTCGCCCACAGCCGGACCCTGGCCACCGAGGGCCACCTGGGGCTGCCGGATGTCTGCCGCCGTCTCCGGGTCGCGCGGGTGAAGCTGATCGCCTACTACGGACGGCGCAGCACGCGGGAGTTTTTTGGCGTCTGCTACCTCACGCTGTGGATGTGCTTCCTGCGCCGCCGATGGCCCCGCCGCGCCGGTCCCGGGCGGGCCCTATCGCCCTGGGATGTCGTTTCCCGCCCCGGCGGCAGTGTCATCCCCGACGTCATCCCCGACTGACCACTATGGGAGCGTGACAACAACTTTCGAAGCCGAGACGCCCTTCAGCTGGATGTCGAGCGCTCGCTGGAGCTCCTCGATTCCGTGGCCGACGACGGACGGCTTCGGCGCGGCCACATAGCGGCCCGTGGCGAGGGCGTCCGGCAGGAAGTCGCGGTAGATCGCGGTGCTGACGTCGTTCGCCTTCAGTGTCGTGCCGAAGATGAACTTGGTGCGGATGCCGCGAAGGCGACATTTGATCCGCAACGCCACCACGGAGGTGACGAGCTTCAGGAGCAGCTTCGGGGCGACGAACCGGCCGCGGTCGCCGTCGGCGAGGCCCTCGAACGAAACGGGCGGGCTGGCGATGGAGACGAACTTGGTGCCCTCACCGGCGCCGACGATCCGCACGCAGGCCGCGGCGGAGGTGGTCCCGAAGGCGATCGCCCCGGCGAGTGTGTGGCCCTTCAAGGCCGCGACGATGTCGGGCACGACACTCGGGCTGTGATAGTCGAAAACCTCTGACGCCCCAAGCGCTTTGACGTACTCGAAGTTGCGCGGCGAAGCCGTGGTGACCACCCGGTATCCGGCGGCGGCCGCGAGCTGGATGGCGTTGCTGCCGACGCTCGTCGAACCGCCCCAGACCAGGACCGTCTCCCCCACCGGCTCGGCGTTCGCCGTCGGGTACCGCAGCCCCAGCTGGTCGGCTTGAAAGAGGCCGCAGGCCGCTGTCGAGACCGCGAGCGGCAGGACGGCGGCGTCCTCGAAGGACATCGTGTCCGGGATCGGCGAGGCCAGGCGCTCCAGTACGACGGTGTACTGCTGGAAGGCGCCTTCGGCGGCGGTGTTGCTGTCCTTGTCGGTGCCGACCGCGTGCCCGAGCACCCGGTCCCCCGCACGGAACCGGGTGACCGCCTTGCCGACCTCGACGACCTCGCCCGCGACGTCGGAGCCCAGCACCGCCGGGTAGTTCAGCCACGGATAGGTGAACCTGCCCTCGACCTGGATGATCCAGTCGAGCGGGTTGATCGCCACGGCGTGGTTGCGGACGACGATCTGGTCGTCGCCGGGTGAGGTGTACGGCGCGGGGCCTACTTCGAAGCGGGCGTTCTTGGCGGTGATCCTGGCCGCGGTGTTGGTTGGCATGGAACTGGCTCCTTCTGCTCACTGGTGACTGCACTCGGTGCAATCGTCAGTGTGCCAGGTGATGACACCAAGTGCAAACACGTACGATGGGCACCATGGGACGCTGGGAGCCGGACGCGGAGGGGCGGCTGCAGGAAGCCGCCATGGCGCTGTTCCGCGAGCGCGGCTACGCCGAGGTGACGGTCGCGGAGATCGCCGAACGGGCCGGGCTGACCAAGCGCACGTTCTTCAACCACTTCGCGGACAAGCGGGAAGTCCTCTTCGCCGGTTCGAAGATCTTCGAGGCGACCGTCCTCGACCACCTGGCCGAAGTCGACGGCGACGTCGACGCCGTCAACGCTGCCGTCGTCGCGCTGACGCGGACCGCCCTCCCGCTCGCGGGCTACGGCGAACTCGGGAAGGCACGCCAGGACATCATCGCGTCCTCACCCGAACTACGGGAACGCGACCTGATCAAGATGACCTCGCTCGCCGCGGCCATCGCCGAGGCCCTGCGGAAGCGAGGCGTCCCGGAGCGGACGGCGACCTTCGCCGCCCAGTCGGCCGTCGCCGTCTTCACGACCGCCTTCGCCGACTGGGTCACCAACAGCGGCACGGACCTGGAAACCCTTATGCGGCAAGCACTCGCCGACCTGCGCGAGGCCATCGCCTGATTGCCCCCGAAGCTGCCCTCGATGGGCACCAGAGTCCCTGAAGGCCACCATGAGGGCACCAGAGTCCCTCAAGGCCACCATGAGGGCGTTAGCGCACGAGGGGCTTGATGCCCTGAAGGCCACCATGAGGGCACTAGAGTCCCTCATGGTGGCCTTCAGAGGCTTCGACGAGGCCCCTTGCGAGGTCCCTCTCAGGCGTCGAAGTGGAAGTACACGCTGCGGTGGTAGTCGCCCGCGCCGGGGTTCGGCGCGCTTTCCGGGCCGAGCGCGCTCACGCCGTGGAACTTGTTGCCGACGGGCGCGATGCCGTCGAGGAACGAGATGCCACCGGCGGGGTAGGCGACCACGGCGTTCTGCGCGTCGGGCCCGGTCGCGGGGGTGAACAGCCGGAGGAACAGCTCGTCTTCGGCCGCGACCATCGTGATGCTGCCTTCGGTCGTGCCGAGCACCGCCCAGCAAGTGCGCGCGTGATAGCCCTTGAACTCCGGGTACTGGAAGCCGCTCGCGCCCGTCGCGGTGTTGTTGTACGCCTTGGTCCAGACATCCGTGAGCACCCCGCGCAGCCGGTTTTTGTAGACGCGGTAAGGCCCGTCGCCGAGCCAGGTGAGTCCCCGCACCTTCGACTCCGGGTAGTCGAGGTTCACACCGAGGTAGTCGTTGTCGCCGGTGCGGTGGTAGCGGTACTCCATCCGCAGCCAGCCGTTGGCGTCCAGCCGCCAGCGCACCGAGGTCAGGTCGCCGGTGTAGTCCGCCTGCACCACCCAGCCGGTGCCGTCGCGGAAATGCGTGAGGCCGGTGAAAGTCGCCGCGCCGGTCGCCGGGGCCGGGCCGTTGGCCAGTGACATCGGTGTGCCGTCGCGGACGACGCCGCTGAGCCGGCCGCTGGACTTGTCGATGGTGATCGTGGTGGTCCCCGCGACGAGCGTGACGGCGACCGCGGTTTCGGTCGCGGTGACTTGACCGGTGCCCGCCGCGGGCACCAGGCGCGCGAGGTAGTCGGCGGCCTTGCGGATCCGCCAGGTCCAGGTGTTGAGGACCCGCCCGGACGCGTCGGTGGCGTTGAGACGCAACGCGTCAGCGCCGGTCCAGGTGGCGGGCAGGTCCAGCACCAGCGTGCCGGTGCCGCCGGGCGCGGTGTCGGGCCCGGCGAGGCTCGACTGCGCGACAACGTGGTGCCCGGTCCCGGCACCCGGCGCGGTGAAGGTGAGCAGCTGCCAGGTGAAACGGCACTGCCGCAGGTTCGTGAAGTCGTAACGGTTGACCAGCCGCACTGTCTTGTCGAAGGACGCCGGGAAAACCGAGGCGTAGTAGGAAGGGTTGGCCAACTGGACCGGCGACCAGATGTCCTTGACGGTGAAGAAGCTTCCTTCCTTTTCGCGATAGGGCCCGAGAATTCCGTCCGGCACCCGGCTGCCGTTGGTGTCGAGCGCCCCGCCCTGGTCGTCCCGCACGACACTCTCGTCCACAAGCGACCAGATGAACCCGCCCGCCGAACGCTGACCGCCGCCCATGAGCTTCCAGTAGTCGTTGAGCCCGGCGCCCGCGCCGCCGTCGTAGAGCCCGTGGAGGAACTCCGTCGGCATGAAGACCGTGCCGGCGGCGGCTTTGGACGCGGTGCTGCTGTAGGTCTGGTAGTGGCTCGTGTCGACACCGCTGAACGTCGTCCACGGGTGCAGGACGGCTCGCTTCTGCGGATCGCGCTGCCCGAAGTCGTCGTCGAGCGCGGTGTTCCAGCCACCCTCGTTCCCGTTGTCCCAGAACAGGATCGACGGATGGTTGACGTCGCGGTCCACGAGCGCCGTCACCAGTGGCGCGCCGACACCTTCGTCGTAGTGCTGCTGCCAGCCGGTCAGTTCGTCGAGCACGTACAGCCCGAGTTCGTCGCAGAGGTCGAGGAAAAACGCGTCCGGCGGATAATGCGACATCCGCACCGCGTTCATGTTCATCTCCTTCATCAGGCCGATGTCGAGCCGGGCCAGGCGCGGGCTGGACGCGCGGCCCAGGGTGGGCCAGAAGGTGTGACGGTTGGCGCCTTTGAGGACGATTCGCTTGCCGTTGAGGTAAACCCCGTCACCGGCCCGGACTTCGATCGTCCGGAACCCGAAGCGCTGGACGGTGCTGTGCAGCGTGGTGCCGCCACCGTCCACCAGTGTCAGCTCGACTTGGTACAGATTCGGCGTTTCCGCCGTCCACAGGAGCGGCTGGGCGGCGGTCGTCGTCAGCGTCGCGCTCGTAGCCCCGCTCGCGACGGCGACCGAAAAGGCACTACCGACGGCTGTGCCGTCGAGTCGGCGCAGTTGCCCGCTCAGCCGCGACGCCGTGGAGATCCCGGCGAGGGTGACGCCGGCCGAGAACGTCCCGGTCGCGCGCGCGTCGATCGCGACCCGGTCGATCCGGGCGGCCGGATACGCTTCCAAGGAGACCGGCCGGAAAAGGCCGCCGAAGTTCCAGAAATCGCCGCGCCGCTCGGCGTTGTTGACCGAGTTGTCCGCCGATTCCTTGCTGACGGTCACTTCCAGGAGGTTCGGCGCGCCGAGGTTCAGCAGCGCCGTCACGTCATAGCGGAAGCGGTAGAAACCGCCTTGGTGCACCGGGCCCGCCGAGGTGCCGTTGACCCGCACGTCCGCGTCGGTCATCGCGGCCTCGAACACCAGGAAGATCCGCCGCCCCGCCCAGGACGCGGGAGCGGTGAATTCGCGGCGGTACAGCCCCTTTTCCGCCGGGACCAGGTCACCGCCGTAGTGATAGCTGCCGAAACCGTGGCACTCCCAGTTCGACGGTGTCGGGATCGTGCTCCACACCCCGGCTCGGCGGCCCGCGGTGACCTGGAAGTCCCAGTCCACGGTGTTGTCCGCGTCGGTGCCGGTGAGGAACAGGGTCTCCGTCACCGGAGCGCCGGGTGCCGCCGCGGCGCGGGGCGCCGAGACCACCCCGAGCGCGAGCCCCGCCGCGCCGTAGGTCAGCAGTGTGCGACGCCTGATCTCCATCGATCCTCCAGTTTTGTGGGAGGGGCCCCGAATCATGAAAGTCGTGACGGCCGGTGCTGTCAACGCGTCGGCAGGACAGGACCGGACCATCCGACAGAAAGCGGGACAGGACAAGGAAAACCCTTGACTCCCGTGCCGTCTTCGCACAGCCTGCGAGGCTTCCCGGTGGTCTGTACCATCAGGACGCCCTTGCCAGGAAAACGGAATCCCACCGGCTATCCCGAATCGAAGGGGAAACGAATGTTCCCAGCCCTCCACCGCCGCCGGTCACGACCGCGCGTGCTGGTGGCGACGCTCGCCGCCGTCATCATCTGCGCCACCGCGGCAGGTGTCGAGCCGGCTTCCGCGGCCACCGGTTCGACCATCGTCGGCGCGGCCTCCGGCCGGTGCCTCGACGTGACCGGCAACGTCACCACCCCGAAGACCCTGGTCAACATCTACGACTGCAACGGGCAGGCCAACCAGGCGTGGACGTTCACCGCCGCCGGCGAGCTGCGGGTGTACGACCCCGCGATGTGCCTGGACGTGGCAGGCCAGGCCACCACGGCCCCGGCCACCGCGCAGATCTACCCCTGCAACGGCGGCGCCAACCAGCGCTGGAGGATCAACACCGACGGCACGATCGTCGCCGTGCAGTCCGGCCTGTGCCTGGACGTCTCCGGCGCGGCCACCGCGAACAGCACCCCCGTCGCACTGTGGACCTGTAACGGGCAGAGCAACCAGAAGTGGACGACGTCGCTGGGCAACGACACTCAGCCGCCGACCGTGCCGGGCAGTCCGCGGGTGAGCAACCTGGTCTGCGACGCCGTGACGTTCTCGTGGAACGCGTCGACGGACAACACCGGCGTGGCGTTCTACGACGTCTACCACGACGGTCAGCTGATGAAATCGGTCAGTGGCAGCACCTTGTCGACAAGTCTCACTGTCGTCGCCGGGGTGACGTGGGGCCTTTACGTCAACGCGCGGGACGCCGCGGGCAACGTCTCCCAGGCCAGCACCACGGTGCCGATCACGCCGCCGCAGTGCCAGGCGGACACCCAGCCTCCGGCCGCTCCGGCGCAGCTCACCGGCTCCGCGTCGGGTACCACGGTGACGCTGAACTGGAGCGCGGCGACCGACAACATCGGTGTCCGGGCCTACGACGTCTACCGCAACGGCACCAAGAGCGGCACCGTGACCGGCACCCCGACCTCGGCACCCGCCACCACCTTCATCGACAGCGGGCTCAGCGCGAACACGAGCTACCAGTACTACGTGGTGGCCCGCGACGCGCAGGCGAACGTCTCGCCGCACAGCCCGACGGCGACGGTCACCACCGGCGCGGGCTGCAGCAACCCGGTCTGCGCCGTGACGCAGGTCGCGACCGACACCGACATCCCGTGGGGCCTGGTCACCCTGCCCGACGGCACGATCCTCTACAACCGCCGCGACGCGCACGACATCGTCCACCTCGACCCGGCGACCGGCGCGAAGACGTCCGTGGGCACCGTGCCCAATGTGGACAACACCGACGGCGAAGGCGGCTTGCTGGGCTTGGCGCTTTCGCCGAACTTCGCCAGTGACCACTGGCTCTACATCATGCACACCTCACCGAGCGACAACCGCGTCGTGCGGATCAAGCTCGACAACAACACGCTCACCACCGGCAGCGAGCAGATCCTGGTCAGCGGGTTGCTGCGCAACAAGTTCCACAACGGCGGCCGCCTGCGCTTCGGCCCGGACGGCAAGCTGTACGCGAGCACCGGCGACGCCCAGAACGGCGACAACGCGCAGAACACCGCCAGCCTCAACGGCAAGATCCTGCGGCTCAACGCCGACGGCACCGTGCCTTCGGACAACCCGTTCGGCAACTACGTCTGGAGCTACGGCCACCGCAACCCGCAGGGCCTGGCGTTCGACTCGCAGGGCCGCCTGTGGGAGCAGGAGTTCGGCAACTCGGTCATGGACGAGACGAACCTCATCACCAAGGGCGGCAACTACGGCTGGCCCGCGTGTGAGGGAACCTCCGGCACCTGCGGCACCTCCGGGTACATCGCCCCGAAACACACCTACACCACCGCGGACGGCTCCTGCTCCGGCATCACCGTCGTGCGCGATGTGCTTTACGTGGCCTGTGAACGAGGCACGCGGATGTACCGGGAGGTGATCAGCGGCAGCGACCTGACCGACGTCCAGATCTACTTCAACGGCACCTACGGGCGCCTTCGGACGGTGGAACCGGCCCCCGACGGCGGGTTGTGGCTGACGACCTCGAACCTCGGTGACAAGGACAGCGTCCCCGACAACAGCGACGAGAAGATCCTGCACGTCGCCCTCGGATAGTCCCCACCCCTAAAGACTTGTGAGCGTTGCGGCCGGTTCTAACCGGCCGCAACGCTCACAAGGTTTTGCGGTCAGGTCAGCCCCTGTGCCACTTCTGGTTCGCGGTACCGGCGCAGTCCCACAGGTTCAGCGGGCCTCCGTCGTTGGGGTTCCAGTCCTTGATGTCGACGCACTTGTTGGCCTGGGGGTTGACCAGGTCACCGGCCGCCGAGAGCACGAACTGCTGGGCGGGGTTGCCGCTGCAGGTCGCGATCTGGATGACCGCGCCGTTGGCCGTGGAGCCCCACGCGACGTCCATGCACATGTTGTTCTGCGCCCGGATGGTGCCACCGGTGAAGGTCCACGACTGGGCGACGGTCCCGTTGCAGCCCCAGGTCTGGAGCGGCACGCCGTCGGCGAAGTTCTGGCTGGGAACGTCGATGCACTTGCCGTTCCAGTCGCTGATCAGCCGGCCTCCGCCGGTGGGCGGCGGAGTGGTGCCACCGCCACCGGTGAACGGGTTGAGGGTGATGCCCGCCGAGCGCGGATCCCCGTCGTTCACCAGCGACTCGAAGTTGCCGACATCGTCGAAGGCGAACGCGTAGGCCTTGCCGTCGGCCATGTTGGCGTGCACGAGCTTGGCGTACTGGTTGGTGGGGTTGCTGTTGTAGAAGTCGGCCGCGTTGGTGCTGGGCTGGGTGTCGATCGTGCCCAGCGTGCCACGGTTGAGCGCGGCGCACAGGGTGCGCGAGATCGGCCCGACGACCTGGTCGTTCGGCGCGGCCAAAGCCCCGTCACAGCCCCAGACGTTGGCCGTGCTGGGCTTGTTGAAGGAGGCGACCTGCTGCCCGGCGCCGTTGGTGAAGTTCATGACGTTGCCCGAGGTCCGGCCGAAGTACTTCGTGTTCGGCTGGTCGGTGAACGGGATGACGGTCAGCGTCTTGCCGGTGTAGGCGTTCCACGCCGAGGAGATGTACGGGTCCAGGTACGTGGTGCTGAGCTGGCCCGCGTCGGCGGCCTTGCCCGGCGCCAGGACCCGCAGCACGGTGCCGTCGGAGCGCGTGTAGACCGAACCGCCCCAGCCGGACTGCGCCTTGATGCCGTTGATGACGTTGTCGCGGCCGTTGGCGGCCACCGTGCCGGTCGACTTCACCGCGCCGCCGCTGTTCGTCACGCTCACCGTGTGCGGGACGGCGAACATGTCGACCTGCGAGCTGTTGAGCCACAGCCCGGCGTCGTTGTAGGTGAACTCGCTCCAGTCGAACAGGATGTCGCGGTTCGAGTCACCGCCCGCCCACGGCGCGGGCTGGACGAGGCCGTCCGGCGTGAGGTAGAAGTTCAGCTTTTTCCCGAGGGAGAAGTAAACCCGCCCGGAGATGCCACGCGGCACCTGGACCGTGGTGGAACCGCCGTTGCCCGGTCCCGCGATCGACACGTCGGGCGCCGGGGTCGGCGGGTTGCCGCCCGCGCCCCACGCGGTGAAGGTGCCGCCCGCGTCGACGTAACCGAGCCTGCCGGTGCTGAGGTTGGTGCCCAGCACGTACAGGTACACCGGGTCGGACCGCCCGGTGTTGTTGGACACGTTCAGCGGCAACAGGTTGGGGCCGACGGCCGAAGCCGTCTCCACGCCGCCCCAGGTGATCATCGCCGCGACCGCCACCACCGTGGCGGCGACTGCTGACAACCTTCTTCGAATTTGCACCGGCAACTCCTTGGGTCGAGATCCAAAACTGGACGGCCTTCACCGCATCAGGCGGTCCGCCGGCGGCGGGCCGCCCAGGAATCACGGCCAGGCCGGGAAAGAAACTGGGAAGGGCCCTTATGATTGGACTGCGCGCGCCCGCTGTCAATAGACCCGATGATCACCGGAATGGCGCCGCACAAAGAATTCCCGGACGTCGGAGTTCTGCTCCGGCCGCCAAGTGCTCGAAAGGGCAGCGCGGTGGAGAAAAACGGGCATCGCGCCCGGTGACGCCGAACTCCGGGCCGCGGCGGCCCGAAGAGAGGTCCGATCTCTCCTCGTCCAGCCGGCCGCGAACGCTGAAACCCGGCTTCAAACCGTGCTTTACCAGGTGTTCTGTCTTGTTGTGACAGTGACGAAACCACCTTCCGCGCGGTAAGGTCTAGACCAGCTTTTGCCTACGAAATTTCTGTTATCCCGCGATGGGGGTACTTGTGGTGCCCGGGTGACCGGGATTGGTTCAATGCTTAAGCAAAGGTTTTCGTGCAGTGCTTAAGCAAAGACTTTCCCTCGATGCGTAAGCAAAGTCTTTCGGGCAGGAAACCCGAAGCCGTGCGCATTCGCGAATTCCGCCCGGCGAATGACCGCGGGCCGCGCACCGGTGACGGCGGCTAGAGTCGTCGCCATGGACGCCGGAGACCTGGTGTGGTGCGACGCGACCGAACTGGCCCGCCTGATCGAAGCCGGTGAGGTGACCGCGGCCGAAGTGGTGCGCGCCCACCTCGACCGCATCGAGGCCGTGGGCGCGCGGGTCGGCGCGTTTGTCACCGTGCTCGGCGAACGCGCGCTGGCGGCGGCCGAGCGGCCGGTGACGGGCCCGCTCGGCGGTGTCCCGTTCACGGTGAAGGATTCCTTCGACACCGCGGAAGTACGCACCACCCGCGGTTCGCTGCTGTTCACCGGTCACGTGCCCGCCGAGGACGCCACCGCGGTGGCGCGGCTGCGGGCCGCGGGCGGTATCCCGCTGGGGAAGACCAATCTGCCGGAAATGTCGTACTGGACCGAGACCGACAACCTCGTCGCGGGCCTGACCCGCAATCCGTACGACCCCGGGCGCACCCCCGGCGGGTCGAGCGGCGGCGAGTCCGCGGCCATCGCCGCCGGACTGTCCCCGCTCGGGCTGGGCAGCGACGTCGCCATCTCCGTGCGCGGCCCGGCCCACGACACCGGCATCGCCTCGATCAAGCCGACCCACGGGCGCGTTCCCTACACCGGCCACTTCCCCGGCGCGCTGCGCCGCTGGTGGCATGTCGGCCCGATGGCGCGCAGCGTGCGAGACCTGCGCCTGGCACTGTCGATCCTCGAAGGACCCGACGGACTCGACCCGTACGCGACCGTCCTGCCCGCCGACGATCCCGCCAAGCCGACCCGCGTCGGCTGGACGACCAGCGCGTTCGGTCCCCTCGACCCCGACGTCGCCGCCACCGTCGAGTCCGCCGCGGCCGCGCTCGCCGACCTCGGCTTCGACGTCGACGAGGTCGACCTCCCGTGGCTCGCCGGGCAAGACCACACCCGGACGTCGGCGACACTGTTCACCGCGGAAATCGTGCCCTACCTCCGTGACCTGACCGCGGGCCGCGAGGCCGAGCTGCATCCGGTGATCGCGCGAACCCTGGAGGCGCCCGAAATCCCGCTGGCGGACTACCTCGCCGCCGAGCACGCTGTCGAACAGTTGCGCTCGGAGTTCGCGCGCTGGTTCCGCGACCACGACGTCCTGCTCTGCCCTGTCGTGCCGGTTCCGGCGCCACGACACGGGTTGCCGCGATACGACGTCGGCGGCCACTCGCTCCCGGCCAGGGCCGTGATGCGCGCGACCGTGCCGTTCAACCTCACCGGCCTGCCCGCGATCTCGTTACCCTTCGGAGTCACCGCCACCGGCCTGCCCGTCGGCGTCCAGCTCGTCTCCCGCTGGTGGGCCGACACCACCTTGCTCGCCCTGGCCGAGCGCCTGGAAACCGTCAGTCCGGTGCGCGGCAGGCGACCGGCGTTCTGAGCCGGGCGCCCCAACCCCGGCTGTTTGTTCCCAACCGGATCCGGCTACCCTCGGCGACGTTCCCGACACGCGATCCGGAGGTAGTCGATGCCGTCTAACGCCAAGGGCCGCGCCGACGATCCCAACATCCCGGTCGGTGTCGACCCGAACCGGGCGAGTGTCGCCCGTGTCTATGACTTTCTCCTCGGTGGCAAGGACAACTACAAGATCGACCGGGAGACCGCGCAGCAACTGGCCGCGACCCTGCCGGACGTCGTGGGCCTCGCCAAGGACAACCGGAACTTCCTCACCCGGGTCGCGCGGTTCGTCGCCACGCAGACCGACATCACCCAGTACCTCGACTGCGGTTCGGGCCTGCCCACCGCCGAGAACACCCACCAGATCGTGCAGCGCTTCAACCCCGAGTCCACCGTGGTCTACGTCGACAACGACCCGGTCGTCCTCGCGCACGGCCGGGCCCTGCTCGAGGAGAACGACCGCACGTTCCTGGTCGACGGGGACATCTTCGACCCGCCCAGCATCCTCAACTCCGAAGTCGTGCAGACCCGCCTGGACTTCGACGAGCCGATAGCGCTGTTCTTCATCGCGACCCTGCACCACCACAAGGGTGAGCGGCACCAGCCCGCGGAAATCATGCGCGAGTACATCGACGCGCTGCCGTCCGGGTCCATCGTCGCGATCTCGCACCTCATCGACCCCGAGGACGAGGATTCCGAGATCGTGCGGCAGCTGGAGGAGACCGTCGCCAAGGGCTCGCTCGGCGGCGCGACCTCCCGCACCCGCGCCGAGATCCAGGAACTCTTCCACGGCTTGGAGATGATCTCCCCGGGCATCGTCCACCTGAAGGACTGGTGGCCGGACGGTCCGCAGCTCAGGCCCGTCACCGTCGCTCAGCGTCTCATCGCCGGCGGCATCGGCCGCAAACCCTGACCGTTCCCGCCACACCACGAGAGGTCGCCATGCCACGCCGGGTCGACCACGAGCTGCGACGTCACGAAATCGCCGAAGCCGTCTGGCGCCTGATCGAGCGGGGCGGCCTCGAAAACGTCACCCCGCAGCAGGTCGCCGCCGAAACCGGCCTCTCCGCCCGGCAGCTGGCTGACTACTTCGGCACGCGCGATTACCTGCTGCTCGGCGCGTTGGAGATCCTCACGGCCGACGCCCAACGGCAGGCGGACCGGCGGATGGTCGCGGGCGACCCGCCGCCGGACCTGCGCGAGATCGTGCGCAGCGTGCTGTACGAACTACTCCCCCTCGACGACGAACGACGCACCAGGGACACCATCCGGGCCGCCTACTTCGTCCGCATCCTCACCGAAACCGGCTTCGCCGACGTCTCCGAGTCGACCGATCCGCCGCCCGAACACGCCATCACGGAACTGCTGGACGAAGCGAAGAGACAAGGCGAGGTCATCCGGCATGTCGACACCACCACCGAAGCCGCTCTCCTGGTCGCGGCGGCGGAAGGCCTGAAATCCAGCGTGCTCCTCGGGCGGCGCACGCCCGAAGAGGCGACGGCCCTCCTCGACCACCAGCTCGAACGGCTGTTCATCATCAAGCAGTTACCCACCCTGCACCGGATTCGGAACGCCCGCCGGTAAGCAGCCGCGTCGCCTTGGGGTCGTGAGTGTTTCGCGGGGTTAGAACCCCGCGAAACACTCACGACCCCAGCGGCGGGTCAGGGCTCGATGTTTTCCAGGTCCTCCAGCAGGCTGGGATGCTTCGGCTCCCAGCCGAGTACCTGCCGGGTGTGGGCGCTCGACGACGGCTGGTCGGCCGCGAAGATCGGGCCGATCGGGCCGTAGGTCTCCGACGGCACCGACTCGACCGGTACGCCCAGCCGGCGCCCGATGACCGTCGCGATGTCGAACACCTTGTCACCCTCGTCGGCCACGGCGTGCCAGGAGGTACCGGGCTCCGCCTTCTCCAGGGCGAGCCTGAAGAGGACGGCCGCGTCGAGCGCGTGCACGGCGGGCCAGCGCTGTGTGCCGTCACCCGCGTAGCCGGAAACCCCGGTCTGGCGGGCGATTCCGGTCAGCAGACCGGCGAATCCGCCCGTGCCCTCGTTGTGCACCGTGCGCGGCAGGCGGACGGCCGAGGTCCGGACTCCGCGCGAAGCCAGCTCCAGTGCCGCCGCGACCGCACGGCCGCGGCCGCCGACCGGCCCGTCGGTCGACGGCGCGTCAGCCTCGGTGGAGGCACGCCCCGGTACCCAGGGGGTACCCGAGACGATGA
>Ga0247768_1000489_pt1 | contig 14282 bp, 10 predicted proteins | sample UWRJL016104C6_FD_179944 | JGI IMG/M metagenome (GOLD analysis project Ga0247768, IMG submission 179944) | Plant litter microbial communities from Arlington Agricultural Research Station in Wisconsin, United States - UWRJ-L016-104C-6 | ecosystem: Environmental > Terrestrial > Plant litter >... | reverse complement strand
CGGGCGTGGTGTTGGAGCTCGTTCGCCGCCAATTTCAGCGTAGATTCGAGGACTTGCTCGATGTCCACGTCCCCGAAGTGGTCGTGGTCGCCGCGTGAAGCTTCCTTCAAGTCTTTGACGATGCGCTGTACCCGGGATGCACCCTCCCGCGCTTCGGTGAGAGCGGAGACCCACTCTCGAGCTTCGCGCTCGCCGAGCCAGGGTCCGTGTTGCGGCAAGCGTTGCGCCAAGAACTCCAAGTTTGCGATCACGTAGGTGAGCGGATTGTTGATCTCGTGCGCCATGCCGGCGGCGAGCGTGCCAACCGTGGACATGGTCTCGGTCAAGCGCAGCTGCGCTTCGAGTTTCTTGCGATCGCTGACGTCGCGCGATACGCCGACGGTCATGATCACTTGGCCGTTGCTGTCGAAGATCGGAGACTTCACGGTGTCGACCTGCAGGATGCGGCCATCCTTGCGCTCCAGGCGTTCGTCCGGAAGCAAGATAGTGTCTTGCGTGTCGAGCACCAAGGCGTCTTGTTCGAGCGAGCGATTGCGTTCGTCGAGCTTCGAGAGCGGGTTGTAGTCCTGCCCGACCAAGTCATCGTTCTCGGTGCCCCAAGCTTCGCGCAAGGCGCGATTTGCCCAGACGATCTTCGAATCGGCATCCTTGACCAGAATCATGTCCGCCATTGCGTCCAAAATCTGACGCTGGCGATCTTCTGCGGAGGCGCGGCCCGCGGCGTCTCGCGTGCTGCGTTCGAGCAGCTCCTCGGAGTGCCAAGCCACGACCGCCGAGCACGCCGCGGGCACGGCCGCGAACACGATCGCGATCGCGCAGTCGAAGATATTGAGCCCCGGGCCGATGAACGTGGACTGTTCGAGCCACGGCAGCGCGAACGAGTGGCGCACCCAAAATAGCAGCACGGTGCCGTAAAACAGCGTAAGCAATACAGAAAATAGGCTGGCCTTGGCACTGTAACGGACCGCGCCGAGGCCATTGAAGACGCCGATCATCAGCCATGTGCCGGGCGCGCGAAAGACCTCGTACGCGCCGGAGTGATTGACCAGGCTTGCCACGTGCAGCGCATACAAGCAGCTGATGTCGATCCACACCGATACGTACTTGAGCGTGGTCTGATGCGAGAGCGAACGCTTCAGCCATTGCCAAACCACGCCGGAGTAGATCGCCAGCACGCACACCACGGCCACGAACACGCCGTTGGCGGCGCGTGTCTGCGCGCTCTCGGCGGTCAGCAGCGTCAGTGCGCCGAAGACCGTCAAGCCAATCCGACACTGATTGACGAGCCGCTCGCCCGCCATCTGTTGCGCCTGCAGCGCGTTGCTGCTGCTGCCGGATCCGTTCGCGTCCAATCCAGGCGCTTGCATTGTCGGAGCCCGGCACGCTAGCAGGGCGAACTCCGCCGCACTAGCGTCAGTCGCTAGTCGGACTCGTGACGGCGTCTACGCAGCAACGGAAGCCGATGAAATAGTACCGAAACTCTGGAGCGTGGCTGGTCGTGACGGGTCGGCAGGCATTTCTGACGTGTCCCCAAGCGCCGCCCTTCAACGCCGAGAACTTGGCATGCTCACGCGGGCGCTCCCGATCGGCGAGCGCCCATTCATCGACATTGCCGGTCAGGTCGTGCACGCCGTAGTCGCTCACACAGCCCGCCATCTGGCCGCTGGGCACGCTGCGATCCAGACGCTCGAGTTCGGCTCGCTGGATCTCCGCATCTTCCGAGTAAACGCGGGACAAATGCGGGTCGACCCAGCGATTGTCGAAATTGCACTGCTTGCTCGAACGCACGTAGCCGTAGGGAAACGGCTTCTCGTCGGGGCCCTCGCAGGCAGTGACCCATTCACGCTCGTAACAGAGGCGCTTGTGCAGCGCCCCGCACAGATTTTGAGCTTCGAAAAAGTTGAGCATCACGGGCGGCTTGGCGCCGGCCCGGTTTGGGTACTCGTACTCGTCGATGCAAAAATCGAGCGGCACGCGCGGCTCTTTACATTCCGGCTTGCTGGTCGCGAAGCGATTGCAAATCGTGATGTGGTTCGGCTTGTCGTACTCTTTGTCCAGGCAGCGGCGCACGAGTTTGGGACAGTGATCGAAGCGCACGTGCTGCATGCCCACCGGGCAAGCGCGCCCAGGGGCTACCGGCACGGGGGGCGGGCCGGCATCCGGCTCTGGGCTCGCGGGCTCAGCTGATGGCAACGCTGCGGATTGCGCTGGCGGTGCAGCGAGTGCGGGCGACGAGCTGCTCGCCCTCGGCGATGCAGGCCCTGCGGGCCGCACCTCGGCGGCCGGTGGATCGAGCGGTCGGCCCGCGCAGCCTACGAGGCAGCTGGTGAGCGCCCAGGCGTTCAAGATTTTGGCTCGAGTCACGCTGAAGCGACTCTTCTACACGGGAGGCACGCTCCGAACAAACATACCGGCGGACTGCTCGCCGAAGCAGCCCGCCGGTTTACCGTAACTCATACCCCGGCCTCTCACTCCGACGTCATTGGGCCGCGGGCTTCGGCGCATCGAGCACTACGTGCGGCATGATCTTTTTCAGACCGCGTACCCCGATGCCTTTCACTCGTAACAATTCGTTGACTTGCTTGAACCGCCCCAGTCGCGCACGCAGCGCCAAAATGGAGTCCGCACGCTTCTGACCCACTCCGGGCAAGTGTCGCAAGTCTTCCACGCTGGCCAAATTGAGGATGACCTTGCCGTCTTCGGTCATCCCGGCACTGGTAGCGTTCGCGCGCGCGCCTTCGCGCGTATTCTCTCTCGCTTCATTGGGCGGCGAAGCGGTTGACGCCGTGCTGTTCGCGGTCGCCATAGCCAGCGGAGTGGTCGCTGCCGGTGTGCTGAGTGCGCTCGCGCTGCTGCTGGCGCGCGGCCCTGCCGCGGACTTGTTGGCCAGCCATGGCGCATGGATATCGGCGCCGAGCATACCGGCCAGCGGCACCGGTACGCCGTTCGCTCCGGTCAACATCGACGCCACTCCGACTCCGGAGAGCGCGATCATCGCCAGCGCGAACCCTACTAGTTTGAGCGCCACCGGCGCCCAGACGCTACTTCGAAATCTCTCCCGCGTGCGCCCGAACCACGAAGGCCGAGCGGCGGGGGTCTTTAGACCCCCACCTCCGTCCCCCCATGGCTCGGCCCCTGCCGGCGAGAAGCAAGCGTCAGCGAGTGCGCCTGCTCCTCGCGCGGTCGAAGCCGCGGGTGACACTTAGGCGAGCTCCGCGTAGGGCTCTTCCTCGACTAGGTCGCGCGAGTGGCCGCGGGAGCTGCCAGTGCCCGCGAGCTCGTCACGGGGCTGGTAGTCCCGGATTTGGATCTCACCGCTGACCGGCACCGCCTCCAGCTTGACGTTGATCGAGCCGTCACTGTTCACGAACGCGACGCCCACGCGGTTCCAAAAGTTGCGGTCCTTGCGTTGGGTGATGACGTACGCGATTTTCATTTTGTTCTGTTCCATGTTTTATCTCTCTTGTTGTGCACGCGGGACTTCACCGCGTGACTGATGAAGGAGATTGCGAACGCCGTGCCGGGCTGCGATCCGCCAATAACGCGGCATCTCCCTGGCATCCGGCTTGGCCATCGCCTGGCCGACGGTGGCGAAAGGCCAAGCCAAGGCGCGGAAATAGGGCCCTCTGGGGTTTGCGGTGCCCCACGGCGCGTGATATTTGCGGGTGGTCGGAATTTCGACGGAGGCAACGAATGCAAAAGCGCTCTACCCGGTCCCCGAACGTTTCTCGCCGTGAAGTCTTGCGCGCCGCCTCCGCTGGCCTCGCTGCTAGCGCCCTGGCCAAAACCACGTCTGCGGAGGCCGCGCAGATCGAAGCGCTGACCGCCAAGCCCCCTGCTGGCTTCAAGCCGCTGAACGTGCCCGGCAAGATCGTGAAGGTCTCCGCCAAGGGCGAGTTTTCGTCTTACATGCAGCCGAACCAACTGTGGCCCAAGCCAGAGGTTGCGAGCTCCATGCTCGAGAAGGCGCTCACCGAGTTCACCGGCGAGAAGACCCTTTCGGACGCGCTCGCCAAGTTCATCCACAAGGATGACGTGGTGGCGATCAAGCCAAACGGCATCGCCGGCCAAAAGGGCTACACCATGGCCACGAACTTCGAGCTGATCCTGCCGCTGGTGCAGGGTCTGATGAAGCTCGGCGTGCCCGCGGACAAGATCACGGTCTACGAGCAGTACCCCACGTTCCTCGCCGGCACGCGCGTCAACGTGCGCGATTGGAAGCTGCCAGATGGCGTGCGCTCGGGCACGCACAACAACAACGACCATCCGATGCCGGACATCAAAGTCTACCAGGGCATCAAGACTCGCTATTGCCGCTTTTTCACGGAAGCCACCGCGGTCATCAACCTGACGATGATGAAAGACCACGGCATCTGCGGCTACACCGGGACGCTGAAGAACATCACCCACGGCAACGTGAACAACCCGCACGAGCACCACGAGCACAACGCGAGCCCGCAGATCGCCATGCTCTACAATCACCCGATCGTGACCAGCCGCGTGCGCCTACACATCACGGACGCCTTCAAGATCACGTACGACAAGGGGCCGCTCGATAAAGATCCGAAGACCCGCATCCCGCACGGCGCGGTGTACGTGGCGACCGATCCGGTAGCCATGGATACCTACGGCTGGAAGGTGATCGACGAAGAGCGCAAGGCTCGCAATTTGCCGTCCTTGAAAGAGTCCGGGCGCGAACCTGCTTACATCCGCGCCGCCGGCCAATTCGGCCTCGGTATCCACGACCTGAACGCGGTCAAAGTTTCGACCTTCGAAGTCTGAGCCGCCTGGACCCTCCGGGCGTGCGCCAATCGGAGGCGCGGTCCGAGTTTTGTTGATGGTCAATCAACACGTCGCGGCCCACCCAGCCTTCGGCGTCGCGGACGTGCGTGCGTTGCTCTGGCGGCTGATCGAGCAAGGGAGTCCAGGTCTTGGTGGCTCCCGAGGTGTATCCTGGACGGGCTTTGCCACCGTATTACCCTCGAATGGTCCTCGTTGCCGCGCTGCTGAGTGGCGCGTGCCAGGCGCATGCGCCGGCTGGCCCCCCAGCGACGGTGCACCCTCCAACCGCCAGCCTCGACGGGGCAGCGGTGAGCGCGTCCAGCCGCGCGCGGCCCGACGCCATCGCCTTGGATGAAGCGTTGCTCAAAATGGCGGAGGCGGAGCAGGCGGAGTTTTTGCGTGACCTTGCCACGTTGGTGAACATCGACAGCGGCACGGACGACGGCGAAGGCTCGGCGCGTGTCGCGACGCTGCTCGCGGAACGCTTGAGGACGCTCGGCGCAGAGGTCGAAGTGAACGCCGCGCCGCCCTCCGTCGGCAAGCTCGTGGTCGGACGCTTCCGGGGAAACGGCTCGCGAAATGTGCTGCTCCTCGCCCATCTCGACACCGTCTTCGACCATGGCGAAGCGGCGCGCCGGCCGTTCAGGGTCGAGGGAGCGCGCGCGTTTGGTCCGGGCGTCGCAGACGACAAGGGCGGCGTGGCAGTCGTGCTGCACGTGCTCACCCTGCTGCGCGCACGCGGTAGCGCGAATTACAAGACCCTCACCGTGCTCTTCAATCCCGACGAGGAAAATGGCTCGCTCGGGTCGCGCGAGCTGATCCGCTCGTTGTCCCGCGAAAGTGACGAAGTGCTCTCGTTCGAGCCGCCGGATGGCGAGCGGCTAATCGTCGCAACCAGCGGTATCGCGCTCGTCGATCTCAAGGTGAAGGGCCGCGCGGCGCACGCTGGATCTGCCCCGGAGAACGGCCGCAACGCAGCGCTCGAGCTCGCGGCGCAAGTGGTGCAGCTGAAAGACCTCGGAGATCCGCGCAAGGGGACCACCGTCAATTGGACGCTGCTCCATGGCGGCGAACGCGCAAATATCATTCCCGAGAACGCGAGCGCCACCGCGGACATGCGCATGTCCGACTCGAGTGAGGTCGAGCGCGTGCAACGCGATGCCAACCGAATCGTCCAAAACCACTTCATTCCAGATACGGCGGTGACGGTCACGGTCGAACCGCGGCGCCCTCCGCTGCCAAAAAATGCCTCGAGCGACCGGCTCGCGCTCCTTGCGCAGCGGATTTATCTCGGGCTCGGTCGAACGCTGGAGCCCGTCGCAATGCGCTATGGCACCGATGCTGGGTTTGCCCATCAACCCAGCAGTCCCCAACCAGCCGTGCTCGAGGGCCTCGGTGTCGTCGGCGATCGGCTGCACACCGCGGACGAATGGGCAGACCTTCAGAGCGTGGCGCCGCGCCTGTACCTCAGCGTGCGGCTTCTCGAAGCCACCAACCTGTACGAGCCTTGAGCCGTCAGCGACGGGCTTGACGGCTGGCTGCGGCGTGTTATTTGATATTCGTCAAACTATCAAATTATGCGCTACCAGGCGATTTTCCAGGCTTTGTCGGATCCGACGCGGCGCGAGATCCTCAAACAGCTCACGGCGGGTTCGCTCAGCGCGGGGGAGCTCGCGAATTCTTTTGCCATCACCAAGGGCTCCATGTCGCACCATTTCAACGTGTTGAAGGCGGCTGAGCTCGTGCGCACGGAGCGGCGCGGTCAGAGCATCGTCTATTCACTCAACACCAGCGTGTTCGAAGACGTGGCGGCCATGTTGCTCGAACTCTTCCAGGTTCAGCGACCGCTCGCCAAGCGCGGCAAAAAGCTCGAACCCTCCGGGCGCTGAGTACGCGAGGGGTGCAAGGGAGTCGTCATGGATCGAAATACCACTCGGGCACTGAACTGGGCATTGATCGCGCTCGCGTTTGGAGTTGCCGCCTGGCTCTCGCCGCGCATTCCCGAGCTCGTTCCGACGCATTGGGACGCGCGCGGGCACGTCAACGGCTACATGCGAAAGCCGCTTGGGGTCTACATCCTACCGCTGATCATGCTTGGCCTGCACGGGCTGCTAACTGCGCTGCCGCGTGTCGCGTCCAAAGGCTCGAACGGCGAGCTTTTGGGTCGCACCTACAGCGTGATCCACACCGCGACACTGGCTTTTTTGCTGTTCACCACGGTGCTCGCCTTGAGAGCCGCCGCCGGCGAACACGTTCCCATCGTGCAAGCGACCTGCGTTGGGCTTGGGTTGCTGTTGATCGTCATCGGTAACTTCCTAGGCAAAGTAAGGCGCAATTTCTTCCTGGGCATCCGCACGCCGTGGACGCTCGCCAATGACGAGGTATGGCTCCGCACGCACCGGCTGGGCGGAAAAACCTTCGTTGTCGGGGGGCTGCTGATGATCGTTGGGGTGGCCAGGGGCGCCAGCTTCGGGCATTGCATGGCGATTGCCACGTTGGCCGCCTTGGTCCCGGCGGTGTATTCGTATATCGCCTATCGGCGCCTGGAACATCGACACCACTGAGTTCGGCTCGACTTTCATTGCTGGACATCCGGCGCCGAAAGAGCAGGATCGAGCCATGGCCGGACACGATCCGATGACTGCGGAGGAGCGGGCGGAGCAAATGCTGCGGCCAAGGCCCAGGCAATTGCCGATCGTACCGCACGCCCCGCGGGCCCGCCGTCAGCTGCCGCTCGCCCCGACCGCGCGCCCGGTCGACGAAGCGGCGCGGCCGATCTACGCAGTCTGGGAAATCACGCTGAAGTGCGACCTGGCATGCCGCCATTGCGGCTCACGCGCGGGGCACGAACGCAGTGACGAGCTGAGCCTCGCAGAGTGTTTGGATCTGGTGCGGCAAATGGCCGAGCTCGGCGTGCGTGAGACCACGCTGATCGGCGGTGAAGCGTACTTACGCGACGATTGGCTGGAGATCGTGCGCGAGCTCAAGCGCTTCGGTATCTCGCCCACGATGACTACCGGCGGCCGCGGGATGAACGCAGATCGCGCGCGAGAAGCCAAGGCCGCAGGCATGGACAGCGTGAGCGTGTCGATCGATGGCAGCGAAGCGACTCATGATCGCCTGCGAGGCGTAGCGGGCTCACACCGAGCCGCCTTGGAAGCCATGCGCACGATGCGCGCCGCGGGCATGAACGTATCCAGCAACACGCAGATCAATCGACTGAGCATGCCGGAGCTGCCGCAAATTCTGGAGACGATCGCGGCTCACGGCGCGCACAGTTGGCAGATCGCGCTCACCGTCCCCATGGGCCGCGCCGCGGACGAGCCAGACGTACTCTTGCGTCCGCAGGATCTGCTGGAACTTTTTCCGCTGTTGGCACGGCTCAAGGCGCGCTGCGACGAGCTGGGGGTACGGCTCTGGCCCGGCAACAACGTGGGCTACTTTGGACCATACGAGAGTGTATTGAAGGGTGGGATGCCGCGCGGTCACATGGCTTCCTGCGGGGCGGGGCGGGGCACGCTCGGTATCGAGGCAGATGGCGCGATCAAAGGCTGTCCCTCACTCCCCACGGAGGCATGGACGGGCGGCAACGTCCGCGACAACTCCCTGCGTGAGATTTGGGAGCGCTCGGCGCCCTTGCGTTACACCCGCGATCGAACGGTCGATGATCTTTGGGGCTTTTGCCGGACTTGCTACTACGCCGAAGAGTGCATGGCGGGCTGCACCTGGACCAGCCACGTGTTCTTCGGTCGGCCCGGCAACAACCCCTATTGCCACCACCGCGCGCTGGAGATGCAAAAGATGGGCAAACGGGAGCGCCTCGTGCAAACCCGAATGGCGTCGGGCACCCCCTTCGACTATTCTAATTTCGAAATCGTGGTCGAGGACGCCCCGGTTGCGCAACACACCGGGGTCCTTGCAAAGGAGACGAGCGGATGAATCAGCTGGTGCCGTGTCCGGAGTGTGGTCGCCATGTTCGAGTGACCGAACTCGAATGCCCGTTCTGTGCGCTTCCGCTCGACCTCTCGGCTACACCGGCGCCGCTCTTGCCGAGTACGCGCTTGTCGCGCGCGGCCACGCTTGCGTTCGGCGCGACCCTGGCATCTGCAACGGCGCTGGCCGCGTGCAGTGCGGACGCGCCGGTGCCGGTGTACGGCGCACCAGCGCCGCAAGGCGGAACGACGGGAGTCGCAGGCGCACCGAATGCGGGCGCAGCGAACGCGGGCACGGCCAACAGCGGTGGTGGCCAAGTGGCGATCTATGGCGCGCCCGCGGGCGGCGCGCCGGGAGCAGGCGCGGCTGGTGCGGCGGGCGCGGGTAACCCGATTCCGGTTTACGGTGCTCCCGCGGGCGGAGCTCCCGGCACAGGTACGGCGGGTGCTGCCGGGACGAACACGGGCGCGGGCGGTTTCATTGCGATTTACGGCGCGCCGCCGCCGGGCGGAGCGGCTGGAACGGGTACGGCCGGTACGGCAGGCACGGGCACGGCGGGCGGCGGCACGGGCGGCGGCGCAGGTCCTGTATACGGCGCGCCCCCGTAACTTGGGTCGAATCGCGAGCCGCGTTCAGCGCGGAAACAGTGCGGGCGGCGAGGTGCGCTGCGGGATCGCGAGCGCCCCCAACCCGAACCACGACCATTGGAATGTGCCTCACCCCCCCACTCGACCGCACTGAGCCGCGAGTTGCGGGGAAAAACCGCTCTTCGAGATTGGGAACCTGGCTGAGCCCGACCCGACTCGGACTCAGCCAAGCTTCAGCACTACTTCACGACCGGTACGGGCTCGAAGCAACTGATGTTGGTTTCGATGCGGAAGTTCGACTCGGTGGTCTGACGTTCGGCGTGGAAGATGTCCATCGTATAGGTCGAGCCGACGGTGATGCCGAGCTCACTTGCCCGCAGATCGAAGTCGATCGTGCCTTCGAGGGCTTGGTGCTGCCCGCCGACGTCGAGCGCGAGTCGGTTGTTCACGAAAATCCACAGGTCGTCGTCACCGCGGAAGGTGAATTTTTGCTTGGCCGCATACGTGAACTTCACGTGAATCTCGGTCGTGAAGGAGTAGTTGTGCGTTTGCCCGGGTGTGTTGCCGAAGCCCTTGCCGTCGATCGGAAAGAACATGTTCGAGTCGAACACGGACACCCCGGAGCCAGCGGAGGTTTCGGTGAGCATCAGCTCGCCCGGGATTTCCATGTTTACGTTGGCGGTGGTGTTGTACCACTGCGCAAAACTGCTGCTGTCCTTGATGGACCAGGTAGGCGGCTTGAACGTCCACTTCTCGCAGGTGCCGATGCTGCACACGCCGGTAGGGTTCTGGTTCGAATCGGACCAACAGCCCGGGCCGGTCACTGCGCGGCGTTGGCGGCCAGCACCGACCGGTACACCAAGCCCGTCGTTTTGGTCGGCCATCCCGGTATAGGCCATGGGCTTGCCATCGGTGCCCAACGTTTTCTGGACGAGCTCACAGCCGACGTCGTTCCAACCTTTGTAGATCCCGCCGTCCGTTTGCTTGACCATGCGCGCGGAGGCCTCGAAGTCGGAGTGCCCTCCTGGCTCGCCGTAGCCCTTGAAATCACGATACAGGACGGGCAGCACTTGGCCGCAGGTGCTGGCGCCGCCGGTTCCTGCGCTGCCGCTGCCCGGCGTGACGCCCAAGCTCGGACCGCCGCCGGTATTGGTCACCGGCACGCCGCCGCCGCCAGGGTTGATGCTGCCGCTGCCGCCCGAACCAACCCGGCTCGGCGCTTGGGCGTCGGGACCGGATGCCGAGCAGCCCGCGAACGCGAGCACGGCTACGGACATGGGCAAAGCAATGATGGGGAGGTAGCGAAAGGACAAGACGAGGCTCCAGGTTAAGTACGATCGAGGTTGATTGACTCTGACACTAAGGTTCAATTGGCTCCAGCCGGATCGCCCGAGAATCAACCGAGGCGAAAGCGCTCGCCGCGAGATCGCATCGAAAAGGCAAGACTGCTTCCCTTTGGGTTGTGGAATTATGCGCCGTGCGCATACGAGAACCGCTCAGCGCCGACCAGCCGCGAAGCGGAACGCCGCAGTGACGCTGCGCGTGATGAAGGTGCTGCGCCCTTCATCACGCTCCAAGCGGCTGACTTGGAGCTCGCCGAGGGCGCTGTCCAGCAAGACAGCCGCGCGCTGAAAGCGCGACGTGAGTTCGACCCGCAACTTTTCCATCGTCTGTTCGAAGGCTTTGTCGTTGCGGAGGGGAGCCTCGCGTGTGTCCACGACGAGCCCAAAGTTGCGGTGTTCTTCGCGCAAAGCAGAGAGCAGCGCGTCGTTGTCGGCCGCCAATGCGGCGAGCGAGGAGGCCGGCAACGGGGTGCGATGCAGCACCGCAATCTGTTGCTCGGGAAACTCTTCCAATAGCCAAAATTCGCTGTCGTGCAGGCGTCGAATGTTTGCGCTGGGAAAGTGCGAGGAAGTGCGACCATGACGCACGGGAGGCGCCTCGAAAATGGCGCGCCACTTGGCATCGATGCGTTCGTAGTATTCCTGAATTGCCGTCACGGCTCTTCGACAGCTCGCGACCAAGGCTTCGGCGCCTAGCTGTCGCGTCTCCGTTTGGAATGCTTCGAACACTTGCACGCCATGCGTGAGCGTATTTTTGAGCTCCTCGAGCAGGCGGGTGTCTTCCTCGCCGGCGGCGGTCAGCGCGCGAACCAGCTGATCTTCGTTCTCGAGCCAGCGCTGCGCGTCTTCGACCAGCTCGATGGAGATCGCCTTCACGTACGCGCTGCGTTGGTCGCGGCTGAGGTGCCGTAGGCGCTCGGTCATCCAGGTTTCGCTCGAATCAGGCGCGAAAATCCCATGCGTAATCGACCACAGTGCCGGCAAGGTCTCTTTTCGCACCAACTCCAACGAATTTCTCAAGAAGCGTAGGTGCGTCTCCGCGGCGCGTGAAAGCTTGTACGGCCCCCGCACCTCCGCTGCTTCCACAGGACTCGTCCGCGAATCCTGAAGGCCGAGATCGGCGACGTGCACGTTTTGCATCTCGACGACCAAGTGCAGCGCCCGGACCCAGGCTTGATATGACGCTCGGCAGCTGATTTTGGCTGGACCGTGCGGGCCGCTGACGACTGCGGAGAAATCCTCGAACGAGAGCGGGCGAATGCGACCGATTCGATACATCTCGCGCATGGCATCGACATCGGGTTGATGAGCGTGCGCGCGCGCGTAGCCGTGCCCTGCATCCATGCCCGCGTAGGCGTACACGATCGTGCGGCCCCCCGGGTGCAACTCGGCAAACTCCGTCAAATCGTAAACCACGTGATCGATGATCAACCAATAGCCGGCTTTGGGGTTGTTGCGTTGCGCGACCTCCGAGGTTGAAATCCAACGCGACTCATCGGCGATTGGCTTGGCGTCCGTGTGCAGCTCGAACACGAGGCGATTTTCTCCGGCGAGCCGACGCAACGAGTCCGTCGCGGATGTGTCCCGCGCCCCAGGAGCGCCCTCGTCGATACCACGTTGAAATACCGAGCGCAGCGTGTCGAACACGGTCGACGCAAAGCCGCTCCTGCCGCACACGTAAATGCTGGCGCCTGCGCCGCCCTCTTCGCGTGCCTGCAGTAACCGAAATAGCTCGCTTGCCACGTCGTCCCTCGCGAGCAAGTCTTGGACTCGGCGGCGGGGGCCAGGGACGGCCACGAAGCCGAGCTGCGGATCGAGTCGCAAATCTCCGCCTTCGCGAGTGAACGCGATGCTCAAGCGCAGAAAACCCGCTTCGGCGGGCGCCTTGAACTCCGCACCTAGCAAAAACTCTTCCGGAGAGCGCAAGGACAAGAACAACCAGCACAGCCCCGGCGAGCTCGCCTTCGCGCGTTCCTGGATGAAGGCGCGATACGGCGCGACGCCAGTCCCCGCCGCGAACAGAATGATCGGACGCGACGAATCGAGGGGCGGCTGGAAGCGCGCCGGTCGCTCGATACGGAAGTGAACCGGGCGCCGATCCTCTTCTGCGTGACTCAGAAATGAAGACGCTGTGCCCTCACGCACAATGCCGGTGCTCTCTTGCCTCAGCGTACCCGCGGCGTGCGGTGGCATCGTCAGTCGAGCTGGTTCGGCCGAATAGCGAAGCTGTCCGACCGTGAGCTCGATCGTTCGCGGAGGAGCATGCGGCGCGTCCTGCTCGACGGCGGAGATCGAATAAAGACGTGTGCGCTCCGGTGGGATCAAGCGCGCGAGTCGTTCGTCGACCGCGCCCATTTCGTTTTGCCACAGCAGAACCATGGATAGGCCCGTGCCCAGGAGCAGCTCGAGCACATCTGCCAGCTCCCAGCGCTGGGTCGTGCCGGCGCGAATTTGCGACAATAGCCGCGGATCCTGCGTGCGTGCATGCAGCGCCTCTGCCACCCGCGGAGCCACCGGACGGAGCGCTCCGAAGCGCAGCAGGTCACTCATCGGCAAGGCGCGAGGCGCATTGTCTTCGAACCGTAGACGCATTGCGGTTTGCCACTCGGCGGTGAGCGGCACCTGCTCGTCGCCGGTGGCTTGCAAAACGCGAAGTGTTCGTTCGATGATCGCGGTGCGGTTCTCGGGCAACACTGCGCAGCGACTGCCGACACGGAAGCGAGCGCCGCTGCTCGCCACATCGATGATCACGCGACGTGCACCAGTCGCTCCTTGCTCGGGCGGTGGGACGACGCTTTTGACTTCGCCGCGTTGGAACGCCGTTTGCTCGTGGGCGCGTCGCTCCGAGCGGGCCGCTTCGAGCTCGCTGTCGACTTCGTCCCAGGTTCGATCTTTGAAGGCGCCGGAAAAGCCGCCGATGGTCACCGATCGCCCGACCTTGAACGCGAGCTCGAGGTAGCCGTAGACTTTCATGCGGTGACGGCCGAGGAAGCCGTGCTCGCCCGCGTACAGAGCCATGGCTTCGCGCAGAGCGCCGCTGAGGTTGGGCTTGCACGCGGCCTGCACGAACTCCACCACCGAGACGCCCGAGAGCGCGTCCAGGAACTGCCGCCAGAAGGGCGGATAGTGCTGTCGGAGCTGGCGGATTTCCCGGCCTAGAAACGAAGCGTTTTGAGTACGACCGAAGAAAATGTCGAGCGCGCTGAAGATGGGTGACGAAGTCCCGCTCGGACCTTGATCTCCCGCGTGAAGTGGAACTGCCAGCGGCGCGACCGTCTTGGCCCAGACCACGGGATCCACGTACGTCTGGCTGTAGGGGTTCGGGTTGATCTTGAGCAATGATTCGGACACCAGCCTGTCCAGGCCGTCGATGATGTCGACCAGGGCGCATTCCACGCCTTGCTCGTCTGCTCGCAGCACGGCTTCGTGAGCGTTGACGAACGCGCGCACGATGCTGCTGGCTTGGGACAAAATCTCGAGTTGAGTGAGATAGAAGACGCGCTCTTCGCGATTGCCGATGGTAGGCAACAGGAGTTCGAGATTCTCGACTCGCAGAGGGCCGGCGGCGGTCGGGTCTCGCAGTCGCCAATTGTAGACGACGAGATCCGTGTACGTGAGCACCTCCTGACTTCGCTCG
>Ga0247768_1000488_pt1 | contig 14286 bp, 8 predicted proteins | sample UWRJL016104C6_FD_179944 | JGI IMG/M metagenome (GOLD analysis project Ga0247768, IMG submission 179944) | Plant litter microbial communities from Arlington Agricultural Research Station in Wisconsin, United States - UWRJ-L016-104C-6 | ecosystem: Environmental > Terrestrial > Plant litter >... | reverse complement strand
AACCTCGGCGACCCTCGACGCGCCCGTGCTGACCGGTATCCGGCGGCTGTCCGCTTTGGACACCGTCCGCGCGCGCATCGCCCTCGCCGTCGAACTCGGCCTGCTGGTGCCGGGCGAACGCCTCCCCGCGAACCCCGACATCGCCCAGGCGCTCGGCGTCGGCGAGATCACCGTCCGGCGGGCGCTGGTGTCGCTCTGCGAAGACGGCGTGCTCGAACGCCGCCCGGGCCGCGCCGGCGGCACCCTGGTCGCCGATCCCCCCGCCCTCGGGCAGGTACGCGAGATGGCCGTCTACACCGACGCCGCCACCGAGGTCCACGAACTCGTCGACCACCGGCTCGCTTTGGAGAGCGGGCTCGTCCACCTGGCATCGCTGCGGCGCGGCGAAAAGCAGCTGCGGCACCTGCGCAAGCTGGTCGGCGCCATGGAGAAAGCCGAGGGCTGGGCGGAATTCCACGCCCTCGACGCCGAATTCCACCTCGCGGCCGCCGCCGCGAGCGGCCTCTCCCCCGCGGTCAAGAAGTACGCGGACGTCCTCGACGACCTGTACCGCTACTACCTGCCCTACCCGGTCGAATACCTTCGCGAGTCCAATCGCGAACACGCGTCACTCGTCGACGCCCTCGCCCGCCGCGACCCGGCCGAGGCCGTCCGGCTCACCTGCGCCCACGTCGAAGTGCTGCACAAAACGATGTTCGTCGGCCTCAAAGACTCGTGAGCGTTGCGGCCGGTTACTGTGCCCTGCGGGACACCCGTACCCGGGCGTGCCGCAACGGTCACGAGTCTTCGAGTTCCAGGCCGTCCCGGTCCGCCCACTCCAGCAGGGTGTCCAGCGAGTACACGGCCTCGTCGATCCCCTGGTGCAGGTCGCCCAGCTTGGCGAAGCGGGCGGGGACGGTCGCGATCGTGCACTCGCGCGGCTCGACGTCGTCGATCTCCGCCCAGGTGATCGGCGTCGACACGGTCGCCTCGGGCACACCGCGCACCGAGTAGGCGCTGGCGATCGTGTGGTCGCGCGCGTTCTGGTTGTAGTCCACGAACAGCATGGTGGGATCGCGGTCCTTGCGCCACCAGGTGGTCGTGACGTCCTTGGGCGCGCGGCGTTCGACCTCGTGGGCGAAGGCGAGCGCCGCGCGGCGGACGTCGGCGAACTCCCAGCGCGGCTCGATCCGCACGTAGATGTGCAGGCCGCTGCCGCCCGAGGTCTTCGGCCAGCCGACCGCGCCCAGCTCGTCGAGCACCTCGTGCGCGACATGGGCCACCCGGCGGACGGTGTCGAACCCGCACTCGGGCATCGGGTCGAGGTCGATGCGCCACTCGTCCGGGCGCTCGACGTCGGCGCGCCGCGAGTTCCACGGGTGGAACTCCACTGTGGACATCTGCACGGCCCAAGCGACGGCGGCCAGTTCGGTGACGCAGAGTTCGTAGGCGTGGCGGCCCGACGGGAAGTCCACCCGCACGGTCTCCAGCCACGGCGGCGCGCCGTTCGGGACCCGCTTCTGGTGCACCTTGCCGCCGCTGAGCCCGGTCGGGAACCGGTGCATCATGCACGGCCGCTCCCGCAGCGCGCGGACGATGCCGTCGCCCACGGAGAGGTAGTAGTTGACGAGGTCGAGCTTGGTCTCGCCGCGGGCCGGGAAGTACACCCGATCGGGATTCGAAATGCGCACCGTACGGGGCCCTACCTCGAGCTCCACCGCCGCGGGATCTTTGGCCATGGGACTGAAACTAGCCGCAAGACCACCGATCGGAAACCGGAGGACGTTCAGGCCGGTAACGCCGTGAAGGCGCACCCAAACCGGGCAAAAACGAATAAAACGGTCAAAGCATACGGGTGCGCGTCCTCAATGGACAGTCGCCCCCGGCGACCGGATCAACAAAAACCCTCAGGCCCTGGCCCGCAGGGCCGGAGCACCCCGGGGCGCGGCGAGCGAGCGGGTGATCCCGCGCGCCGCGGCCTGGACCAGCGGCGCGAGGGCCGCGGGCGGCATGCTCCCCACCCGGACGACCAGGGAAACGGCGGCGGTGATGACCCCGTCAGGGCCTTTGATGGGCGCGGCCACCGAGAGCGCGTCCAGCGTGACCTGGCCGTCGCTCACCGCGTAGCCGCACTTGCGGACGTCGGCCAGGATGCGCCGCAGCTCGCCACGGTCGGTGATCGTCTTCGGGGTGTAGCCGTGCAGCGGCGCGCCGAGGACCTCCTCCTGCACCGCGACCGGCGCGTGCGCGAGCAGCACCAGCCCGACACCGGTGGCGTGCAGCGCGAACCGGCCGCCGACCCGGGTCAGCACCGGGACCGCGTGCCGTCCGGCGAGCCGCTCGACGAACACCAGCTCCAGGCCTTCGCGCACGGCGAGTTGCACGTTCTCGTGGGTGACCTCGTAGAGGTCCTCGAGAAACGGCATCGCCGCGTCACGCAGGCCGAGGCTGCGCGGCGCCAGCGAGCCGACCTCCCACAGGCGCAGGCCGATCCGGTAGCGGCCGCCGGTACTTCGTTCCAGCGCGCCCCAGTCGAGGAGTTCCGCGACACGCCGGTGCGCTGTCGGCAGCGAGACCCCGGCGCGCCTCGCCAGTTCGCTGAGGTTCAGCTCGGGGGCGTCCGGGGTGAACGCTTCGAGCAGGGCCAGTACCTTCGCGGTGACAGAGCTCAAGTCGCCAGCCATCCTCTCGTCCGCGCGCGGGTCAGAGGTCGAGCACGAGCCGCTCACCCGAAGATCGTGACACGCAGATCATCATCGTGTCCGCCGCCGCCTGCTCCTCGGCGGTGAGCACCGAGTCACGATGGTCCGGGACCCCCGCGAGCACGCCCGTCTCGCAGGTGCCGCACGTGCCCTCCTGACAGGACGAAAGCACCATCTCCCCGGAATCCTCCAGCACTTCGAGGATCGACTTTCCCGGCGGGACCACCAGCGTCTTGCCGGATTTCGCCAGCTCGACCTCGAAAGTGTCCCTCGGACCGTCACCGGCGCCCGTTTTCGGTGAGAACCGCTCGACGTGCAGCGAGCCCGGCGGCCAGGCCGCGCACCGCTCCTCCACCGCGACCAGGAGCGGCTCCGGGCCACAGCAGTAGACGGCGGTGCCCGGCCGCGGTGTCGCCAGCATGGTGAGGTCGAGCAGCCCGGTCTCGTCCTGCGGGCAGAGCTCGACGCGGTCGCCGTAGCGCTCACGAAGCTCGGTGGCGAAGGCCATGGACGCCCTGGTCCGGCCGCCGTAGACAAGCCGCCAGTCCGCGCCGCGCGCGTGTGCCTCGGCGATCATCGGCACGATCGGGGTGATGCCGACCCCGCCCGCGATGAACAGGTAGCCCGGCGAGCCGACCAGCGCGAAGTGGTTGCGGGGGCCGCGAGCGCGGACACGCTGGCCGACGGTCAGCGTCTCGTGGACGTACACCGATCCCCCGCGACCGGCGGGTTCGTGCAGCACTGCCACCTGCAGCGCCGACCGATCCGCCGGATCACCGCACAGCGAATACTGCCGCACGAGGTCCGGGCGCAGCACGAGGTCCACGTGCGCGCCCGGCGCCCACGACGGCACCGGTTCGCCTTGGGGGTCGCGCAAGGTCAGCCTGGCGACACCGTCGGCGAGGATTTCCTTACGCTCCAGCAAAAGATCGAAGTCGCCTTCGGCGCTACCGCCCGTGGTGTGGCCGACCGGATGTCCCAGCAACCACTCCCACAGCTCGACCGGGTCCTCGGACTCGTGCTCGGCGCCGCAGTGGCAGACGCCGAGAAGCACGTCGGTGCCGAGCTTCCAGTGGATCCGGTGGACGGTGCCGCCCGGCGGCGTCGGCCGGTTCACGACGAGCTGACCTTCGCGGGTTCGGCGGCGGACTCCGGCTGCGACTCGGCGACCATCCGCTTCAGGATCCGGCGCGCGGCGAGGCCGCCGGTGTCGATGTTCACCGAAAGCTCTTGGTAGCCCTCGGGTTCGGCGGCGATGACCTTCTCGAGGATGTCGAGCGCGGTGACGTCCTGCAGCACCACCGTGCGGTTGTTCTCCGCGAGGAAGTCCGACACCTGCTGGTCGCCGAGCGCGAAATCCCTTGCCACCGCCCAGAAGTCATGGGTGCTGTGCTCGGTCTCGGGGGTGATCGCGTAGACGACTTCGACATGGAAGGCGTCGGGGTCCGAGCCGTCGTCGTTGGGCAGCACGCCGACCGGCGCGATCCGGCTGTGCAGCAGGTACAGGCACGGCGGCCGGTACTCGATGTCCTGCCAGCGCGTGATGCGGCCTTCGATCCCGGTGGACTTCGAGTAGAACGGCGGGCAGGCGGCGTCGGCCATGTGCCTGCTGACGTAGATGACGCGGTTGTCCTCGTCGACTTCGGTGGTGATCGGCGTGTTCGCCACCTCCGGCGTGCCGATGTAGCCGCCGTGCAGATAGGTCTCGTGCGAGAGGTCGAGCAGGTTGTCGACGAGCAGCTCGTACCGCGCGGCCAGCGGCTCCATGCCGTCCACGCTGGTATACGCGGGATCGGAGAGCCAAGGCGCGCGCGGGATCTTGGTCTTGTCGGCCTTGTCGCGGTCGCCGATCCACACCCAGACGAACGAGTCCTGCTCGACCACCGGGTACGCCGGAACCCGGGCGGTACGCGGAATCCGCTGCTGGCCGGGCACGGCGATGCAGGTTCCGCCCTTGTCGTAGGTGAAGCCGTGGTAGCCGCAGATGATCGTGTCGCCGTCCAGCCTGCTCTCCGAGAGCGGGTAGCGGCGGTGCACACACCTGTCGGCCAGCGTCACGACTTCGCCGGCTTCGGTGCGGTAGAAGACCAACGCCTCGCCGAGAACGGTCCTGGCGAACAGTTCGCGGCCGATTTCACGGCCGTAGGCGGCGACGTACCACTGGTTCCGGGCGAATGCGGCCATCGGAGCTCCCTAGGGTCGGATGCTCCCCGACGTAACCACCACCGGCCGCCCCCGCACCATCAAGGTTTTCACTCAGTGAAAGACAACTTGTGAGCGTTGCGGCCGGTTCTCACCGGCTGCAACGCTCACCAGCCTCAAGCGGTCACGTGGACGTAGTCGACGATGAGCTGCTGCGGGAACTGGGTGTCCCCGTTCGGGTCGCCGGGCCAGTCGCCGCCGACGGCGAGGTTCAGGATCACGAAGAACGGGTGATCGAAGGCCCAGTGGTTGCCGTTGACGTCGGCCGGGGTGCGGGTCTGGTAGACGTTGCCGTCGACCGACCAGCTGATCCTGTCCGGCGCCCAGTCGATGGCGTAGGTGTGGAAGTCGTCGGAGAAGTTCGGGCCGGAGTACGGCGCGCCGATTCCGCCGGCGCCGGAATAGCCCGGGCCGTGAATGGTGCCGTGCACGGTGTTCGGCTCGAAACCGACGTTCTCCATGATGTCGATTTCACCGCAGTTGGGCCAGCCGTTGCTGCCGATGTCGTCACCGAGCATCCAGAACGCGGGCCACATTCCCTGTCCGCGCGGCAGTTTCATCCGCGCCTCGACATGGCCGTACGCCTGGGTGAACTTCCCCGAGGTGTTGATGCGGGCCGAGGTGTGGGTGCACGGTCCGTACCAGCAGCCGAAATTCCCCGGATTCTCTTGCTTGGCGGTGATGACCAGATTTCCGGCGCCGTCGAGCGCGGCGTTCCCAGTGCCGCTGGTGTAGTACTCCCGTTCGTGGTTGTTCACGTTGTCGCCGGTTTCCATGGTCCATCTGCCACCGTCGACAGCGCTGCCCGCGGGACCGTCGAAGTCCTCTGTGAACACTGCGGCGGCTTGAGAAGTACCGGAAACACTGGCATTACCCGGTGGGGCCACCAGTAAGGCGGTGGCCGTCAAGGCCGCCAGCGGAACGAGAACACGCCAGCGGCGGGAGAGCTTCGGGGACATCATAGTCACCTTCCGTGGGGATACGGAGAATGCGCGGGAAAACCCGGGTCGATTTCGATAACGAACCACCTGCCCATTCGCTTTCCTGGGTTACGCTCCCCGCGCGGGAATTACGCGGGGTGTAATTCACCATCACCAAGGCGGATCAGTGTGTCAAGCCGAGCCCGGTTTCCTGACGGGATGCCCGTTCTTGTCAAGTATTTCGGGAAGACCCGGTGTCCGATCGGGCATCCACCCTGCGAACCTCGCACCGCTGCCGCCGACGTGAGTGTGGCTCGCAAGGGAGTGAAGGCCTCCTTTACGGCGTCAGACGCCGTAAAGGAGGCCTTCACCACCTCCGGTCCATCTTGGCGCGTGGGTCTCGCCGCGCAGGATGTGGGCCGTGAGCGGCTCAGTTGACGGCTTCGTCCCGCCGGATCCCGGGCCGGTGACCGAGTCGGTGGGACGCCTGGGCCGCCGCGTCGGCGACGATCGGGGCGAGCCGCGGGACATCGGAAGCCCGCTTCGCGGATCTGGCCCAGTTGCTCGGTCAGCAGGTCGATGTCGACCACCGTCCGCGGCGTGAACCGGCTCCGGCTCGGTGCTATGAACGGACCGTTCATAGCAAAAAATGAGATGAACGGTCCGTTCATAGCGCCGGAGCCGGGGCCCAGCCGCGGCCCACCCGGGCCGCCGAGAACCGAGAGCGGCGGAGCCAGGCGACGGGGTTAAATCGGGAAGGCGGTGACGACGTTGTTCTTGCCCTCGACGACGATGGTCATGCTGGTCAGCGGGTCTTGGCCGTTGTAGCCGACCGTCTTGCCCATCGGGATGGTGTAGACCGTCCGCCCGTCCTGCTGGACCACGTTGACACCGGGGTCGTTGCGCTTGGCCCAGCCCTGGTCGATCGTCTTGGTGATCTTCGAGGTGTCCCAGGCGTTTCCGCCCTGGGTTCCCCAGACACCGTGGTTGTTCTTGGGGCGGCCGTTCGGGCCGGGGGCGTCGTTGTCGCTGTGCAGCAGGATGTGGTCGAGCCTGCTCTTCTCGCCGCGGTTGCTGCCCTGACCGTTGCCGATGTTGGGGTACCGGCTCTGCGTGTCGTAGTGCAGGCCCTCGGGGGAGGTCGCGCCCTTGCCGCCCTTGTCCGGGATCAGGCCGTTCTCGTCGAGGGAGCTCTTGCCCTTCCCCTTCTTGCAGCCCCTCACCAGCCCCAGCGGGTCGCTCCAGGTGAGCGGGTTCGGCACGTAGGCGTGCGGGTTCAAGCCGCCGGCGAAGCCGATGGGGTCGGCGCTGACGAACCGGCCGGCCTCCGGGTCGTAGTAGCGGTGGAAGTTGTAGTGCAGACCGGTTTCGGCGTCGAAGTACTGGCCGGGGAACCGCAGCGGGGTGGTGGGCGCGCCCGCCACCTCGGCGGTGCTCTGGCCCCACAGCGACTGGCGGCGGTGCCACACGACCTTCCCGGTGTCGTCCAGCAACTCCGTCGGCGCGCCGATCAGGTCCGTCACGATCGCGTAGAACCGCTCGTCGACCCCTTCGCCGGTGACGATCCGCTCGAACTGGCCGACCGGGCGCTCGTCGCCCGGCTCCCAGTCCCAGGTGGTGGTGCGCAAGCTGCCCGGGGTGTCGACGTGGTGCTGCTCCGCCAGCGTCGAGCCGTCCCAGACGAACACGGTCTCGTCGACGACCTGCCGGCCGTCCACGCCGAGTCGCTGCTTGGCCACGCGCCTGCCCAGCGCGTCGTAGCGGTAGCGCCACTGCTGCCCATCCGGGGTGACGACACCGATGAGGCGGTCGTCGGCGTTCCACGCGAAGGACCAGCCGCGCCCGGATGTGCCCGCCTGCTCACGCCAGATCATCCGGCCCTGCGCGTCGTGCCGGTACCGCACCGAACCCAGCCGGGAAAGCACCGTGCCGTCGTATTCCGCGGCGCCCGCGAGGACGTTGCCGGAGCGGTCGTAGGAGTATCGCTCGACCCCCGTCGCGCCGCGAACTTCAGCGACCCGGCCGACCCGGTCGAGCGCGAATTCGCGCCGCCCGGACAGCAGGTCTTCGATCCCGGTGACAACACTGTCCGCGTCCTGCAGGTAGGCGCGGTGCTGCGCGATCGACGGCGCACCACCGGGAACCTGCGGGGCGCCGGTCATCGTCTGCGACAGCAGCCGGTGGTTGACGTCCCACGCCTGGACGACGTTCGCCGCGCCGAAGCCCCGGCCGATCTCCCGGCCCGCGGCGTCGTAGGCGAAGCGGATCGCGCCGCGCGAGGTGTTCAGCTCCACCGGCGAACTCGTGGCGTCGTAGGACCAGGTGCTCTCGGCGCCCGACGGGGTGCGGCGGCGCACCCGCCGTCCCGCCCGGTCGTACCGCGAAAGCACCGAACGGCCGTTGCAGGTCTCCGAGACGATCCGGCCGTTGGCGTCGTAGGCGAACACGACGTCGGCGTCGGCGTTGACCGCGCGAGTCAGCCTGCCCGCCGCGTCGTAGTCGAAGCGGCTCACCAGGGCGCCGGTGCGCTTCTCCACGACGTTGCCGAGGATGTCCCAGGTGTAGGTGGTGACCTCGCCCGCCGCGTTGACCTTCTCGACAAGTTGCCCGGCGGCGTCGTACCGATAGGACAGTTCACGGCCGTCGAAGTCCGTCTCCCGTACCTTGTTGCCGACGGCGTCGTACTCGAACGTCCAGCGCAGGCCCTGCGCGTCGGTCACCGACGTCAGCCGCAGCTCGGTGTCGTAGGCGTAGCGGGTGCGGCCGCCGTCCGGCGCGATCTCGGTGACCGGCAGGTCGAACGGGCCGAAGTCGGTCCGGGTGATCGTGCCGTTCGCGCCGACGTCCTCGCGGACGTTGCCCTCACCGTCGTAGACCCGGCGTTCCATCGTGCCGTCGGGCAGGGAACGCTGCCAGTGCGCGCCTTCCACGGTCCAGCCGAAGCGGGTGATCCCGCCGATCGGGTCGGTCACCGTGGTGACCCGGCCGAGGCCGTCGTAGCCGTAGCAGGTTTTCGCGCCGAGCGGGTCGGTGATCACCAGCGGCTTGCCGAGCGCGTCGCACTCGACCTCCGTGCGGTTGCCCTCCTCGTCGGTGAACGCGCGCAGCCAGCCGCCGTCGGCGTACTCGTACCGGCTGGTCGCGCCCAGCGGGTCGACGACCGCCGACAACCGGCCGCGTTCGTCGTACTCGCGCCGCCAGACCGCGCCGTCGGGCTCGACCACGGTGACCGGGCGGTGGAAGTCGTCGTACTCGATCAGCGTCTGGCTCAGGTCCGGCCGGGTCAGCGCGGTCAGGTCGCCGTTTTCGTCGTAGTGGTACCGGTGCGTGCGGCCGAGCTCGTCGGTGCGGGCGATCAGCCGGTCGTGCCGGTCCCAGTCCCATTCCAGCGAGTGGCCGAGCGGGTCGGTCTCACGGATGAGCTGGAAGTCCTCGTTCATCAGGTACGTGACGGTGTTGCCGAGCGAGTCGGTGGCCCGGCTGATCCGGTTCTCGCGGTCGTACTCGAAGGTGTAGGAGAGGTAACCGTCCGTCCCGTCACCGCGGACACAGCGATCCGACTCGTCGTAGGCGAAGTCGTAAGACCGGTTGTTGCGGTCTTCCCAGCGCACGATCCGGCCGCGGTCGTCGTAGGCGAAGTGCAACGCCTGGCCCGAGGAGTTGACGACCTCGACGAGCCGTCGGCTCTGGTCGTAGCCGTAGCGCACGAGCAAAGTGCGGTCGTCTTCGTCCTCGCCGAGCAGCGTCAGCGCGGTCACGTAGCCCGCGGTGGTCTCGACCTCGACACGGTGCCCGGCGGAATGCCGGATCTCGGTCAGGTTCCCGGCCGAGTCGTGGCAGAAGTGGATGCGGTTGCCGTCGTTGTCGAAGATCGCCGTGATCGGCAGGCGCCGGTTGCCATCGCGCCCGAAGTAGAGGATCTGCCCGCGCTCACGCTGTTCGATCACGTAGCCACCCTCGGGACTGCGGGTCAACGGCCACTGTGGACCTTCGACCGGCAGCACGGAACCGTTGCCGGGCAACGGATACGTCAGCAGCGTGCCGTCTTCGGCGGCGAAGTACACCCCGGACTCGTCGATCTCCAGCCGCTGGTCCACTGTGGACGCCCAGCTGCCGCCGAACCGCCGTCCCGTGCGGTAGCCCGAGAAGTGCGACCTCGACAGCACGAGCGGCAGGACCCCGCCGAGCTCGAAGTCCGTCTGGGTCAGCATCATGCGGCCGGTGGTCATGTCGATCGGGTCACCACTGCCCGGACGGCAGTCGGCCGGGCTGGAGTTCTCCTTGGGATCGGGGTTGCTGTCCTTGATCGCCGGGGAGTCCTTGGGCGTGCCGCCGTCGGGGCCGCCCTTCGGTTTGCCGCCGTCGGGGCCGCCCTTGGGCGTGCCGCCGCCACCGGACGGCGTCGTCGAACCACCGCCACCCGGGGACGAATCACCGCCGGGCTTCGGGGTGGGCGTCGAGTCCGCGCCACCACCAGGCTTCGACGAGCCGCCACCGCTTCCGCCGCCCGCACCGGAAGGTGTGGTGGAGCCGTCGGGGTCGGATTTCGGCGGCGGGGCCGGATCGGACTTCGGCGGGGGTGTGTCGCCCTTGCCGCCCGACGGAGTGGTCGAACCGTCCCCGCCCTTGGGCGTGCCGCCGCCCTTCGGGCCCGAAGGCAGGTCACCAGGCTTGGCCGACGGCGCCGCCTTGCCGGGCTTGATGTTCTTGAGCGCCTTCGCCGCGTCGGAGAACAGGTTCCCGGCCTTCTTCAGCAGCGGCACCAGCGCCTTGAGCGCCTTCGTCAGCTTGCCCGTGATGCTCGCGATCTCCGACGCCGTCTTCGCGACCGCGGCGACGACCTCGGGCACCACCCACGCGAGCCCGATGCCGAGGGTGAACACGACCTGCAGCGCCCAGCTGATCATGTGCCCGACCAGCTCGGCGATGATGTCGCGCACCAGGCTGCGCACCGCCGCGACAACCTCGCCCGCGGTCTTCACCCCGCTCGACGCGCCCTCGCTGCCCTCTTTCGCCGAGCCCATCAGGTTGGCGAGATCCACGGCCCGCTGGCGGTAGGCGTCTCCCGCCTCGCCCGTCCAGCTCGCGGTGTCGTTGGCGGACATGGTCTTCAGGTCGTCGCTGACACTGCCGAGTTCCTTGGCGATGTTCGCCCAGGTCTCGGAGTTCGCCTTGATCTGGTCCGGATTCCCCGCCAGCGCGTCGAGCGCCTCCTTCAACGGCCCGACGTGCTCCATGAGCCAGCCGACCCCGGCCGCCAGGATCGCGCCGAAGGGGTCCATCGCCATCGACAACGCGTCGAGCGCCGTCCCGACCGAGCCCATCGCCACCGAGGCCCAGTCACCGCTCTGGATCGCCGAGTTCAAGTCGTGTGCCGACTCTAGTAGCGAGATCCCGGAGTAAGCGGTGGTCGAACTCTTGACATCGGCGACGAGCGGGTTGCCCAAGACAGCACCATTTCTGGGGATTCGGCGCAGCACTCAGCCGGCACCGGGGAGATGTTTTCCTTGTCCGGCGGGAGAAGCCGGTTCAGCTCACCAAGGTGAGTTCGTGTCGTCCTCTTCTTCCGGCCCACCGCGCCGCCGGGGCGCGGCCGGGCCCGCGGCGGGACCGGCGCCCGGCCCGCGCGGCGGGGCCGGGGCGGGGGGCGGCGGAGGCGGCATCGGCGAGGCGGGCGGCGGCGAGGCCGGGCCGTCCGCCTCCTCTTCCGGGTCGGGGAACCGCGAACGCAGGCTGTTGAGCATCAGCGACCGCGTCTCGAGGTCCTCGTCGCCCAGCGACTCGGTCATCACCTCGGCGACGCGGGTGGCGATGTCGGCCTGCGCCCGGCGCATCGTGGTCAGGATCTGCGCGGAGAGCTCGGGCAGCGGGAAGGACCTGACCTTGTTGCTGAAGACCAGGTCCGTCACGCTGCCGTCCGCGCCCACGGTGACCTTGACCGCGCCGTCGCTGCTCGTGGCGGTCAACCGGATCTGCTCGGTCCGCTCCTGCGCGGCCTGGTAGCGCTGCGCCTTCGCCGCGAAACCCTGGGCCCACTGGTCGATGCGCGCCTGCGCCTCGTCCGGATCCCGCATCAGATCACCAAGACCGTTCGAGCTGGTCATTTCCCCGCCTCCGCACTGCCTGAATACTTACTGGTGAAGCTCTACCGCTGACTCTTGTGCCGCGTCGACCGGCGTTACTGGCTCGACGAGCTGGTCTCCGCCAAGCGCGGCGTCGACGGCATCACCGTGCCGATCCTCGGGGACACCGTACCGATCCGCTCGCTCGGGGCGCTCGCCTCCTGCCGGAGGAACGGCTGGGCGTTGGTCTCATCGCCCTCGTCGTAGGCGGTCGCCGCGGCGCGGACGTTGTCCGCGGTGGTCCGGACGCCGTCCGCGGCGGCCTGGATGGTGTCCTTCGCCTGCTGGCCCGTCGGGTTGATGATCGGCGGCAGGAAGGCGCACAGCAGCCCGTAGGCCTCGCCGTCCATCGCGGTGTCCGCGGCGGAGACGGCCGTGCTCAGCCGCTCGACCAGCCCGTCGAGGTGGCTCGCGTGCGCCACCAGGTCACTGGTTTCGACTTCAACGTCCATCGTTCATCACTTCCAGTCCGTGTTCTTCCAGTCGCCGATGACGGGCGGTGCGACCGCCTCGTCAGGGGCGAAGATGGAGGGGTCGTCGGCTTCGAGGTAGTCCGCGAGCCGGTATTCCTTGTCGTCGTCGCCCTTGCCCTTGCCGGCACCGGCGCCCATACCGCCCATTCCGGAAGCACCCGCGGCTCCCCTGGCCCCGCCGCCGGCCGCGGCGGCACGCGCGGCCGCCGCTTCCTCGGCCGCCAAGGCGCCGCCCGTCGCGCTTCCGCCGCTGAGGCCCGAACCGCCACCGCTCAGGCTCGACCCGCCACCGACGCCACCGCCACCGATCCCGCCGATGCCCTTGCCACCGCCCAGGCCGCCGAGACCACTGCCGGCACCGCCCGCGCCACCGCCACCGATGCCGCCGAGGCTGCCGCCCTTGATGCCGCTGCCGGGCTCGATCGGGCCGAGGCCGCCGAGTCGGCTGCCGATGTTGCCGTTGACCCCGCCGCCTTGGCCGATCGTCGGAATGCCGCCGGGGGTGAACCCGTCGGGCGTGCCACCCGAGGTGAACGGGGAAGCGCCACCGGGGCCACCGGCCGTGAACGGCGAGCCGCCCCTGGTCGTGGTGCTGTCGGGGATCGAGGGGATGTTCAGGCCCGACGGGCTGAACCCGGAGCCGCCGCCCGCGCCGCCGCCGGTGGACGTCGGGTTGAAGCCCGACGCCGTGGTCGAGCCGTCGATGCCCGGAACGCTGCCGAGCCCGCCCGGCAGGCCGCTGCCGCTGAAGCTGCCGCCCTCAAGGCCGGGCGGGGTGTCCAGGTTGGGGATGCTCGGCATCCCGCCACCGGCGCCACCGCCGGCACCGCCGCCGAGACCACTGCCGCTGCCGCCGCTCGACGCCGCGATGCCGCCGGGGCTGAAGCCGCCACCCGCGCCGCCGCCGAAGCCCGCGCCACCCAGGGAACCGCCGCCCGCGCCGCCGCCGGGAATGTCGAGAGGGGGCATTCCCGCGCCACCCGCGCCACTGCCGCCGAGCCCGGAACCGCCCGCTCCGCTGCCACCGCCGATCGGGAGCCCGTCAGGGCCGAGCGCGCCGCCACCGGCTCCGCTGCCACCGCCGATCGGCAGGCCGTCGGGGCCGAGCGCACCGGCACCGTTCGGGCCACTGGCGCTCAACGGCAGGCCGTTCGGGCCGAGTCCGTTGGCACCGGCACCGCCGGCACCCGCGCCACCGGCACCGTTCGCGCCGGCCGGGGTCCCCTGCTGACGCGGGGTCGTGAGGCCCTGGCTCCCGGCGCCACCACCGTTGGCGCCCGAGGCACCGGCCTGGCTGGGGAGCTTCGGCGGCGGCGCGAAGGCCGGGGTGGTCACCGCGTTCGCGACCGTGCCGTCGAACTGGGTCATGACCTGCGCGGCCTGCTCACGCGCGGCCTGCTGCTCCTTGTACACAGCCATTTCCTGGCTGGCCGCGGTCGCGTACTGGATCGGGTCGGTGATGGTCTGCAGCCGCGCGTTGGCGTCCTGCACCGAGAACGCGACGGGCGGGTTGGCGTTCATCTGCTTCTGCGTCTCGTTGAGCGCCTGCGAGTGGATCTGCTGCTGGTGCCCGGTGAGCGTGGCGCCCTTCGCGGTGCTGCCGAGCCACTTGCCGACGTTCGCCAGGTGTTCCCTCGCCGCGTCACCGCCGGAACCCTGCCAGTTCGAGGTGCTGCTGCTGATCGCGTTGGCCAGGTTCTCCTGGTGCTCCGCCAGCTCGTTGCCGACCGCGACCCACTCCTCCGAGGACGCCGCCACCGTTGCCGGTTCGGCGTTCTGCGAGATCGCGGCGTTCATCTGCTCGTGGGTCGCGTTCGCCCAGACCGTGGTCGGCGGCGCGTCGGTCGCGCGGATGGCGAGCCCGTCGGCCAGCCCCTGCTTCGACTCT
>Ga0247768_1000487_pt1 | contig 14308 bp, 13 predicted proteins | sample UWRJL016104C6_FD_179944 | JGI IMG/M metagenome (GOLD analysis project Ga0247768, IMG submission 179944) | Plant litter microbial communities from Arlington Agricultural Research Station in Wisconsin, United States - UWRJ-L016-104C-6 | ecosystem: Environmental > Terrestrial > Plant litter >... | reverse complement strand
CCTGCAACGAGGGCCCGTGGACCGGTACGACGAACTCGGCGATCAAGCAGTCGCAGAAGCTGATCGACAAGAACGAGCCGCTGCTCGGCGCGGGCTGGTTCATCCAGCCGTGCCTGTTCTGGCAGAGCCCGCCCGCCCCGCTGCCGGTACTCGACGGCAAGGGCGTCCCGTCCGTGCTGATCGTCGAATCCGAGCACGACCCGGCGACGCCGATCGAAGGCGCGCGCCGGGCACACCAGGCGTTCGCGAACTCGCGGATGATCACCGTGACCGGTGAAGGCGATCACGGCATCTACGCCGGCGGCAACGCGGGTGTGGACAAAGTCGTGGAGGACTTCCTCGTCGACGGCAAGGTGCCGCGCGACCAGAGCCTGCCCGGAATCCCGCTTCCAGTGCCTGCCGGGGCCTAGCACCCCAAGGGATTGTGGCCCCGTCGAGCTTCGGCCCGGCGGGGCCTTTTTCTTGAGCGTCACAAAAGCTGTGCACAAGTTTGCCCACAGCCTGTGGATAACTGTGGACAACTCCTGTGGACGGTGGGGCTGGTGGGGCCGCTGGGGGTGCTCGGGGGCGGCCCGCTGCCATGAACGGACCGTTCATGGCAAAAAATGAGATGAACGGACCGTTCATGGCACTTGGGGCTGGGGGTAGAAGTGGTATTAGTATTGGTTCCCATGGTGAGAGTGCCGCTGACGGTGGAAGAGCGCGAGCGTGGTGAGCGGCTCGGTGCCGTGCTCCGCGAGGCCCGCGCCGAACGCAGCATGGTGGACGTCGCGGCGAAGGCCGGGATCTCGGTGGAGACGCTCCGCAAGATCGAGACCGGGCGCATCCCGACCCCGGCGTTTTTCACCGTCGCCGCCATCGCCGACGCGGTGGGCATGCCGCTGGAATCCCTCCGTGACGCCGCTTCGAGCGGGCCGCTGGCGCGCGCGAGCTAGGGCTTCATCTTACTTAGGACGTGCTCACGGTCGTTGAGGAAGTTGTAGCCGTGCACGGGTAGGTCGTAGGTGTTGAGCAGGCGTTCGAGGTCGGCGTACTCGTCGACGGTCAGTGTGATGTTCTCCGCGCCGATGTGCGCCACCATGACGTCGACCAGCTCTTCCCACTCGCCGGACCACAGCAGGCCGCGGTAGTGCTCGAAGTCTTCGGGCGGCAGCCTGTTCGCCAGCTGGTTGAGCAGGACTTCGGCGAAGTAGCTGATCCGCCCGGCGGCGACATCGGCGACCGTGGGGTTCGCCGGGTCCGCCGCGGTGTCCGGGTTGCGGACGACGCCCTTGCCTCGAAGCGGGTACGCGGTGTGGACCTGGCCGTTGTCCTCCACGAGGACGACGATCTCGACGCCGTTGCGCACCGCGGCCGCGCGCCAGCGGCCGTTATGCTGATGTTTGCTTGGTTCCGCCGGGTCGTTGGCGACGTCCTTGATCACCGCGATGATCTGCTCGTCGGTCCAGCCTGCCGGGAATTCGCTGGTCGCCCTGCGTCCCGTACCCGGTGCGTGTCCGCCGCCCACACGAGCTCCTTTCGGTCACACAGAGCCTAATACGTGTCGGCGCAGAGTAAAGAATCGAAATCACCGTGGGTGACCCAGTAGCCTTCGCCGAGTGAAAACCACTGGCCAGGTGCTCATTTTCGACGCCGACGACACGCTATGGGAAAACAACGTGCTCTTCGAGCGGGTGATCGACGACTTCCTGGACTGGGTCGCGCACCCGACGCTGGACAAGGCCGAGATCCGCGCGATCCTCGACGACATCGAGCGGGCCAACGCGCCGACGCTCGGGTACGGCAGCAAGATGTTCCTCCACAGCCTCGGCGAATGCCTGGAGCGGCTGCGGGAGCGCCCGGCCACCGGCGAGGAACGCCAGCAGATCGACGAGCTGGCCGTGGCGCTCATCGAGCTTCGGATCGACCTCGTGCCGGGCGTGACGGAGACGCTGGAAGTCCTCGGCGCGCGCCACGACCTGCTACTGCTCACCAAAGGCGACACCGAGGAGCAACAGCGCAAACTGGACGCGTCCAACCTCGCGAAGCACTTTTCGAGCATCCACATCGTCGCGGAGAAGGGGGTGGACACCTACCACCGCCTGGCGCGCGAACACGCTTTCGACCCGGGCCGGACGTGGATGATCGGCAACTCACCCCGCTCCGACATCCTCCCGGCGCGAAGGGCCGGGCTGAACGCGGTGTTCATCCCCAACGCCAACACCTGGGTGCTCGAACACGACGAGCTTGATCCCGGCGACGAGAAAGTACTCCGGCTGGACCGGTTTCCGGACCTGCTCAAGCACTTCTGAAAGGTCCGTCATGCCACGGAACGGCCGTGAACGCGCGCTGACCGCGCCCGCCGTCTCATGTGTGTTCGTCTGCCACGACAAGGAAGGCCGCATCCTGCTCGCGCGGCGCGGCGCCGGGGCGCGTGACGAGCCCGGCTCCTGGGACACCGGAGCCGGAGCGCTGGAACACGGCGAGTCCTTCGAGTCGGCTGTCGCGCGCGAAGTCCGCGAGGAGTACTCCGCCGATGTGCTCGGCATGGAGATGATCGGTGTCCGGAACGTGCTGCGCGGTGACCCCGTGTCCCACTGGGTCGCGCTCGTCTTCGCTGTCGAGGTGGTCCCGGCCGCGGTCTCGATCGGCGAGCCCGACAAGTTCGACGAACTCGGCTGGTTCACGCCGGACGCGCTGCCACTCCCGCTGCACTCCCAACTCGTGGAAACCCTGGCGCTGTATAAGAACCGCTAGCGCAGCAGTCCCCAGCCAGCGTCATGCTATGTCTACTGTGGACTGTCCATTGAGGATGGATGTACCGCCGCCCGGCCGAGGTCATCGGAGGAGTTCGATGACCGGAGCGAAAGCGTCCTGGTGGCTCTCGACCACCGTGAAGTAGCTGAACCCGAACCGTTCGCGGTGGGCCAGCAGCTGGTCGGCGATCTGCCGGGGCGTGCCGACGGCCGCCGTCGGGATCTCGCCGAGCTGCTCGACGGTCAGGTTCGGCACCCTCGGCTGGAACTCCGCGAGCACGCTTCGCCGGTCTTCGGTGATGAGCACGGCCTGGATCAGGACGTTCAGCTCGACGTCGGCCGCGCGCGCACCGAGCAGCCCGCGGACGAACGCGATGCGCTCGTCGATGCCCTCGGCCGAGTCCAGCGTCAGCGGCTCACCGTCCTTTCCGGACGCCGCGCCGCTCAGGCCGATGATTTCGGCGTGCTCGGCGGCGAGGGTGAGCACCCTGTCGCCGCGACCGGCGATCAGCAGGGGCGGGCCCTGATTCTGCAGTGGCGGCGGCTGATGCCCGGGGTCGGAGAGGAGCCGCTTGAGCTCTTTGACCGTGTGCTCAAGGTGATCGACCCGGCGGCCCGCTGTCGGCCAAGGGATTCCGGCGGCCTCGAACTCCATCTTCACGTAGCCGGCGCCGAGGCCTAGCTCGATCCGCCCGTCGGTGAACTGGTCGGTGCCCGCGATTTCCCGCGCCAGCAACGTCGGGTTGTAGAATCCGGCATTGAGGACAAAAGTGCAAAGCCGCACGCGTTCCGTCGCCTCGGCGGCGAGGACCAGCGCCGGGAACGGCGGCGGCATCATCAGGTGATCGGCCACGCCGATGACGTCGTAACCCGTGGCTTCGGCCTTGCGGCACTTCTCCACCCAGTCGGCGCGGGCCGACGGCATCAACATGTTCACGCCGAAGCGGAACGGCTTCTCCCCAGAGTCGGTCATGGTCACCACGCTACCGAAGCGCGGTTAACGCTCGCCTGACGCCATGAACGGACCGTTCCTCTCGTTTTCCGAGGTGAACGGTCCGTTCATAGCACGTCAGCGGGGTCAGCCGAGGCGCTGCGCCAGCTGGTCGAGCTCGTCACGGAGACCGGACGGGACGCGGTCGCCGATCTTGTCGAACCACTCCTGGATCATCGGGATCTCCTGGCGCCACTCGTCGACGTCGACGTCGAGCGCGGCCTGGATGTCCGAGAGCGGCTCGTCGAGGCCCTCGGTGTCCAGGTCGGCCGCCGTCGGCACGAAGCCGATCGGCGTCTCGACGGCGTTGCCGCGGCCTTCGACACGCTCGATGACCCACTTGAGCACGCGGGAGTTCTCACCGAATCCAGGCCACAGGAAGCGCTTGTCGTCACCGCGGCGGAACCAGTTGACGTAGAAGATCTTCGGCAGCTTGGCGGCGTCGGCGTTCTTGCCGAGGGTCAGCCAGTGCTTGAAGTAGTCACCGGCGTGGTAGCCGAGGAACGGCAGCATGGCCATCGGGTCGCGGCGCACGTTGCCGACGGCGCCGGCCGCCGCGGCGGTGGTCTCCGACGACATCGTGGCGCCCATGAAAACGCCGTGCTGCCAGTCGCGGGCCTCGTTGACCAGCGGAACGGTGGTCTTACGGCGGCCACCGAACAGGATCGCCGAGATCGGCACGCCCTTGGGGTCGTCCCACTCCGGCGCGAGGATCGGGCACTGCGACATCGGCGTGCAGTAGCGCGAGTTCGGGTGGGCGGCGGGCTCTTCCGAGTCCGGGGTCCACTCCTTCTTCTTCCAGGAGGTGGCGTGGTCCGGCTTGCCCTCCATACCCTCCCACCAGATGTCACCGTCGTCGGTCAGCGCGACGTTGGTGAACACGGTGTTGCCCTGCTCGATGGTGCGCATGGCGTTCGGGTTGGTGTGCCAGTCGGTGCCCGGCGCGACGCCGAAGAAGCCGAACTCCGGGTTGACGGCGTACAGGCGGCCGTCGTCACCGAAGCGCATCCAGGCGATGTCGTCACCGAGGGTCTCCGCGCGCCAGCCGGGAATCGTCGGCTGCAGCATCGCGAGGTTCGTCTTGCCGCACGCGCTCGGGAAGGCCGCGGCGACGTAGTGGACCTTGTCCTCGGGCGAGATCAGCTTGAGGATCAACATGTGCTCGGCGAGCCAGCCCTCGTCGCGGGCGATCACCGAACCGATGCGAAGCGAGTAGCACTTCTTGCCCAGCAAGGAGTTTCCGCCGTAGCCGGAGCCGTAGCTCCAAATCAGACGCTCCTCGGGGAAATGGCTGATGTACTTGGTCGTGTTGCAGGGCCAGGAAGAGTCCTTCTCGCCCGGCTCCAGCGGAACACCGACCGAGTGCAGCGCGGGGACGAACTCGCGCTCGACACCGTCGGCGGTGACGAACTTTGCCAGCGCCGCGGCACCCGCGCGGGTCATCACGCGCATCGACGCGACGACGTAGGCGAAGTCGGTGATCTCTATGCCCAGCTTGGGATTCTCGTCGCCGAGCGGTCCCATGCAGAACGGGATGACGTACATCGTCCGGCCACGCATCGAGCCCCGGAAGAGCTCGGTCATGGTGGCTTTCATCTCGTCGGGGTGCATCCAGTTGTTGGTCGGCCCGGCGTCTTCCTTCTCCCGCGAACAGATGAAGGTGCGCTCCTCGACGCGGGCGACGTCGTTGGGGTCGGAGGCGGACCAGAACGAGTTGGGCTTCGACTTCAGCTGCACGAACGTGCCGGCTTCGACGAGCTCCGCGTTGATGCGGTCGGCCTCTTCGTCGGAACCGTCCACCCAAACCACTCGGTCCGGGGTGGTCAGTTCGGCGACCTCCCGAACCCACGACAGCACCCGACTATGCGTCGTCGGCGCGGTGTCCAGTCCTGGGATGGCTACTGCAGTCATCTCTTTCTCCTGACTCCGACGACAAAAAGCCCACACCGAACGACGCTGTTCTGGTGCGGGCGTCCTTGCCGGCGACCGAATGGCTTCGCACACCGGCGGGAAGACCGGTGTACTGAAATAGAGGATTCCCCGAGAGTAGCCGGATGACACGCGGGTTACCGAGAGCTGACCTGTCGGTTCTCTCACAAGAACGATAAGGGAATCGATTCAGATGTCACCGGAATGGGCCATCCGCCAAAAATCTTCCGGCGTGCGAAACCTAAAAGAGACCTGTGAAAAGGCGGTCTAATTCTGACGGCGCGACAACAAATTGCGTGACCCGAAGCACAGTGCGCTGCCCATTACCACGGCGATACCACAAAAAGGCCCGGCACGCAGATCGCGGGCCGGGCCTGGTGGAGATCATCGCTAGTTGGGGCTGATCCACTGGCCGGTGGCCGAATCGATCTTGGCGACGCCGTTGAGGACCACCGAACCGCCGCCCCAGGCGGCATCGCTGTCCGGAGCGGCCTCGGTGATCAGCCCGGCGGCCTGTTCCGTCCACTCGCCGGTGCCGGTGTGCTCGTAGGTCGTCGACTGCCCGTTGGCGTCGATTTCGACCGCGATGTCGGCTTCGCCGTCGCCGTCCTTGTCGGTGAAAGCGATGGTCTTGCCGTCCTGCGTCTGCACCACGGCGGTGTCCAGGTGACCGTCCTGATCGGTGTCGATCGTGGCCGGGCCGGCGTCGACTTCGCCGTTGGGCATGTCGGCGTGGATGGTGCCGCCGGTGCCGGTCTGCTGCTGGTCCCCGCCGTCTTCGGTCCCACCCGTGCCGCCCGAATGGACCCACTGGCCGCTGGCCTGGTCGTAGGTGGCCACCTCGATGGCCTTCCCCTGGTCGTCGAGCACGGCGTAGTGGTCGGCGACGCCGTCGTGATCGGTGTCACCGAACGCCTGGGCGGTGCCGTCGTCGTGCTCGATGATGGCGGTGTCGTCAACGCCGTCGTGGTCGATGTCGTAGTTGACCTCGGCCGAGTAGTCCTCGCCGTCGACGTGGACCGTCATACCGTCGGTACTACCGGCGCCGGTGTCCGTTCCGCCATTCTCGTCGACCCACACGGGAAACTCCCCATCTTCGCGCTGGCGTTGTCAAAGGTTCTGACTCACCGTAAGCCTGTTCGGTTCCCGTCCACAACCGCGGCGTCCCAGCTCAGTCGGGCATGCCGAGCGCGCCCACGCCGACACACCACCGGGAGCCGTCCGCCCGGACCGGAAGCATGAGGCGCTGTTTGCCCGGGCTGTCGGCGCTGGTCGAGTCGAGCCAGAAGTAGGCCTGGGTCGCGCTGGCCGTGCCCGACGGCCCCGCCAGCGTCAGCTTGAGGTCGGTCGCCGCGAACTTCTCCCCGGCCGCCTTGCTGTCGGACTCCGACATCGGCGTGCAGGCCAGGCCGCGCACCGCGGCGCCGTCACGCGCGTTGACCGCGTCGACGTACTTCTGGGCCGTGGACGACGGGTCGCCGCTGGGACCGCTGCTGCCCCCGAGCAGCAGGATGAGTGCCGTGGCACCGCCGCCGAGCACGACAACCGCGCCGATGACGACGCCGACGATCAGGCCCGTCTTGCCCTTCTTCGGCGGTGGCGGGTAGCCCTGCGGCGGCCCGTAGCCGTAGGGCTGTTGCTGGGGATATTGCTGCTGGGGGTACTGCTGCTGGCCGTAGCCGTACGGCTGCTGGGGCTGTTGAGGCTGCTGGGGTGGGTAGGTCATGCGCTCACGCCTTGTCTCGTAGTGAACGGATCCTGGCCAGGAACATCTCCGCGCGCTCGCGGCCTTCGGTGACTTCCCTGAGCTGTTTGGACACGACCGAGATCTTCTTCGCGCGTTCCTGCGTGCCCATCTTGATCGTCTTGTCGACCTCTTTCAGCTCGGCCTCGATGGCGTCGATACGCCGCCCGAGCGCTTCGTCCAGCGCCATCGACAACTGCTGCTCGGCCTCGATCAGCTGCTCGGCGACCAGCTGATCGAGTGTGGAACGGGCATCGGCGATGGCCTCGACCAGCCATTGCTTCGTGTGCTGCTTGTCCGCCGCGTGCTTGCGGGTGCGGGCCATCCACCAGCCGGCGCCGAGGCCGATGATGATCGTCGCTGGCAGCACCACCGGGTTGAGGATGGCCACCCCGGCCAGCGGCAGCGCCGCGATCTTGCCTGCCCCGACCCCGCCGGAGATGCCCATGAAAACGAGCAGTTTGTCTTCGGCGGTGGGCGGGCGCTTGTCCGGCGGCCGGAGGATGACCGGCGGGCCGCCCGCGCGGGCGAACTGCGCGCGGATGACGTCGAGCTCTTCGGCGGAGAACAGCTCGGACAACGAGACGTTCGTGACCCGGTTGAGCCGCTCCGAAAGCGCCATCGAAATCCGCTGCGACATGGTCTGGAGCGCGATGTCGACCTGCTGCGGCAGCGCGGCGAGTTCGTCGCGTTTCGCGGCCTCGATCACCTGCCGGAAGTGAGCCTGCGCGTCGCGCATCTGGCGGTTGCTCTCGTGCCCGATCTCGACGCGGGTCCGCTGCACCTCACCACGCAGCTTGAGCTGCCAGCCGCGCGTCGACGTCCGGCGCTCGGCGCTGAGCTGGTCACGACGGGCGCGAAGATGCTCCGCCTCGGCCTCGCCCGCGGAGAGCGCCCGGCTTTCGGCCTGCAGCTTCGCCTTCTGCGCGCCCAAGGCGCTCGACAGCGCGCGCAGCGTGTTGGCCTCGCCGAGCATCGCCGAGCGGCCCATCACCATCTGCTGCATGGCGGCCTGGAGCGCGGCGATGCCGGACCGCTCACGCAGCATCGTCACCATCTGCTCGTTGGGCGCCTTGGCCGCGCTCTCGAACATCCGCGCGGAGACCGGGTGGAAAACGGCGTCTGCGAACCGCGGCGCGTACTGCGAAAGGAGCTGCCGATCGGCTTCCAGCACCTCGCGCCACCCGCGAAAGCTGTCGACCTTGGAGAGCGCGAACAACACCGTCTCGACGCGGTCGCCCATGTTGCGCAGGAACTGCAACTCGGTCGAGGTGAACGGCGAAGACGCGTCGACGACGAATAGCAGCGCGGTGGCGTTCGCGGCCGCTTCGAGGGCCAGTTCGCCGTGCATCGAGTCGAGCCCGCCGACACCCGGAGTATCCACAAGAGACACTCGATCCAGCAGCGGCACCGGGCCGGAAACCTCGACATAACGCGGCGGAAGCTGACCTTCGGGGAGTTCGTGCGCGGCGGAGACCCAGCGGATCAGCTCGTCGATCCGGATCGGCACCGGCGCGAGCTGGCCCGGGTAGCAAGCTTGCGCGCCCCACTGCTCGGCGTGCTCGAAGACGAGGTAGGTGGCCGTCGCGACATCCGCGTCGACAGGGGAGAGCCCCGGCATCGCGAGCAGGGCGTTGACCAGCGAACTCTTGCCACGGTTCGTCTCGCCGACCACCACCACCGACGGCTTTTTCGGCCGCGCGCGGCGGATGTCCTCGACCCACTTCGCCGCCTGCGGATCCGCCTCGCGAAGCAGCGTCAGCAGCTGCTCGCGGGCGCTTTTGACCTGGTCAGGCAGGCTGGTGCCGAGCGAAGGCGCTGTCACGGGGTGCGTTTCGTGTAGACCGTGACGACCGGCGCGCGCAGCAGGCGCTCGCGGTCGGCGAACCCGGGCACCTCGGTCTCCGCGACGACCCCGTCGAGCGCGACGTCGTCCGTCGGCAGCGCGCCGCCCGCTTCGTGCAGCGCGGGGTCGAACTTGTCGCCGTCGGGCCGCAGCGCGCGGACGCCGATCGCGGCGAGCCCGTGTTCGAGCCGCTCCACCACCCCGCCACTGCGCGCCCTGTCCAGCGCGTACAGGCAGAGCTGGATCAGGGATTGCCGTTCGGCGAGCGCACGCTCCAGGTCGGGAGCGTCAGCGCCGAGAGGATTGACGGGCGGCACTTCGGGCTCGGCCGGGATGCTCATCGGCTCGGCCCCGGTCGCCTGCGCGGGCACCTTGCCGACGGCGTTGTCCGCGTCCTCGATGATCTGCGTGAGGCTGACGGCCGCTATCTGGCCGGTCGGCACCTCGTCCGGGTTCTCCGGCTCCTCACCCTTGCGAAACCACGTAGGCAACGCCATCACCCCGTTTCACGAACCTGTTGCCCGATTGCACCAGTGTGGTCGACCAGCCCGGCCTCCGGGGGCGAAACGGCCCAAGCAACCCCGGAGCACATTTCAGGACTCCCGGATCTGCTGCCAGATCAGGAAGTACGCACGGTGCACAACGTGCGCGACCCGGCTTTGAGCCGGGGTGGCGCCGAACGAAGCGAACGAACGCCACCAGCCCGCCCGCTCCAGCGCGAAGGGAGCGAGCTCCGAACGGGGCCGCCCCGGCATGCCGAGCTGGGCGCCGATGTCGGCGTTGCTGCCGACCCGCAGCACCTCTTCGGTCAGGTCCTCCGGCATGTCCACCGCGCCGGAGGCGACGAGCGTGAGCGCTTCGAGCAGGCGCAACTGGTGCGCCTCGGGCTTCGCCAGCAGCACCTCGATGGCGTCGTGCACCCGCTGCCGCTCGCCGGGATCGCCGGAGGCGTGGGCCAGCGCGGTGACCGAAGCGAGCGCCGCGGCCGCCTTGATGCCGTCGGCGCGGGCGGCGAACACGATGTTGAGCCGCGCGCGGACCGCGGCGAGACCGGAGGCCTCCAGCAGCGTCCGGCGAAGCGCGCCGGCGGTGATCTCCGGCTCCGCGCGAATGGCCGCGACGGCCCGGCCGATGCCGTAGAGGTCGAGCTTTTCGAGCAGCCGCACCCGCGTACCCGAAGGGACGTCGCATTCCCAGCTGGTGAAAATGTCGGCCGAAATCAACATCATCTGCAGCACATCGTCGTCCATTGTGGACAGTTGCTTGAGCGCGTCGGCGTCGGCGGAGGTGAAACCACCGGACTCGGCGGACTCCGCGATCAGGCCGATCACCGGCAGCACGTCGGCGACCCGGGGCTTGAGCGTCGAGGCCTGCTTCTCGGCCAGCAGGCTCGCCGCTTTCCAGACATCGCCGTCGGCGCCCACGACCGACTCCGGGGCGATCGTGTCCGCCTTGTTGAGCACCGCGATGGCGTTGACCGGGCCCGCTTCACGGCTCGCCGTGGCGGCGGTGAACGCGGCCAGCGCCTGCTGATCGTCGGCCCGGACGCCCTGCGTGACGACGTAGAGCACGGCCTCCGCGCCCGCGACGGCGTTGCGAGAGGTGTCGTCGAGGTCGTCGGACCCCTCTTCGTCGTCGTCCGCCTTGCGGTGTTTCGCCGCGCCCAGCAGCTCCTCGGTGCGGGACACCGACGCCGCGTCGAGCGAGCCGAGGCCGGGGGTGTCGATCACGGTCATGCCCTGGAGCACGGCGTTGGTGAGGTAGGCCTCGATATGCGAGACCTCCTCGATGTTCACGCCGAGCTCGGCCGGGATCATCCCGTCGGCGGCGAACGGCAGCACCTGCTTGCGGCCGTCGGTGAAAACGACCTCGACGCGGTCGACCGTGCCGTACTGGAAACGGGTGACGAGCCGGGTGCACTCGCCGACGTCGGTCGGCGCGACCCGGCGCCCGATCAGCGCGTTGACCAGCGTCGACTTCCCGGACTTGATCCGGCCGGCGACCGCGACCTGCAGCGGGCCGCCCAGGCGGCGGAGCACCTCGGCGAAGCCCGCGGCGGTCCGCGCGGAGACCTGCGGCTGCAACCGGTGGCAGAGATTAGCCACCGACATCGACAGCGGACCGGCCAGCCGTCCTTCGGTCGGTCCCGTCAACGCCCCAGCCCTTCGCTCACCGATCTCCGAGGAACGAATCGTGCCATGCCGGTCATCCTGGGGTCGCACCGAAGGTGCTACCGGCGAGCGACGCGCCGGCGGCCACGCGCGTCCTACTGTTGACCTGTGCGACGGCTGAGTCTTTGGATGCGGGCCCGCCCCATGGTGGGCGACAGCGTGCTGGCCGCGCTGCTGGGGCTGATCGACCTGATCTTCTATGTCGCCACCACGGAAGTCGGCCGGCCCGGCAACTACCCCTGGTACCTGGTCATCCCGCTCGACCTCGCGATGGTCGTCCCGCTCGTGTTCCGGCGGAAGTACCCGCTGCCGGTCGCCTACCTGGTACTGGTCGTCGGCATCCCGCACGGCCTGCTGCAGCTCGGGGTCTCGAGCCTGGTCTCCGGGATGATCGCCCTGTACTCGACGGTGGTCTACGCGCGCCGCCGTCAAGCGGCGCTCTACTTCTTCATCCTGGTCCTCGTCTCCGGCGTCCAGCTGGCGCTGGACGATAAGCAGGACCTCGTGCTCACCGCGCTCTTCCTCACTTTCGCGGCGGGATTCTGCTGGGTGCTCGGGGAGTTCGTCGGCGCGCGCCGTGCCTATCAACTCGAAGTGGAGGCCAGGTTGCATCTCTTGGAGACCGAACGGGACCAGGCCGCGCGCATCGCGGTCGGGGAGGAACGCAGCCGCATCGCCCGCGAGCTGCACGACGTGGTCGCGCACGCGGTGAGCGTGATGGTCGTGCAGGCCGACGGCGCGTCCTACGCGATCCGCTCCAACCCGGATCTGGCCGGGCGCGCGCTGAACACGATCTCCGAGACCGGCCGCGGGGCGCTGGCGGAGCTGCGGCGGCTGCTCGACGTCCTCCGCAACGAGGACGGCGACGGCGAGCCGCGGGTGCCCCAGCCCAACGCCGAAGCCCTGGTGGAGCTGACCGAGCGCGTCCGCGCCTCGGGGCTGCCGGTGGAGCTGGAGCTGGACGACGACCTCGGCGACCTGCCCGCCGGGGTGTCGCTCGGGGTGTACCGGATCGTGCAGGAGTCGCTGACCAACGCGCTCAAGCACGCCGGGCGCGGAGCGGCGGCCACCGTGCTGGTCCGCCGGAAAGGCGACCAGATGGAGATCGAGGTCCGCGACGACGGCGGGGGCAGGGCCCATTCGCTCGTCACCGCCTCGGCCGCGTCCGGGGTGCCCGGCGGGAACGGGCTGATCGGGATGCGCGAGCGCGCCCACGTCTTCGGCGGCACCCTCGACGTCGGCCCCGCCGCAGGTGGCGGCTGGCGAGTCCGCGCGAACCTGCCCATCAGGCCGGCCCCTCTCCCAACACCACTTTCAACGGACCCGCTTCGCGGTACGGATAGGACTTCAGAGTGATACGCGTAGTAGTCGTCGACGACCAAGAGCTGATGCGGGTCGGTTTCCGGATGGTCCTGGGGGCCCAGGAGGACATCGACGTCGTCGGTGAGGCCGGGAACGGCCAGGAGGCGATCAAGCTCGCCGAGGAACTCCGCCCCGACGTCGTGCTGATGGACGTCCGCATGCCGGTGCTCGACGGGGTCGAGGCGACCAAGCGGATCGTCGAAGCCGGGACGGCGCGGGTGCTGGTGATGACCACCTTCGACCTCGACGAGTACGTCTACTCCGCGTTGCAGGGCGGGGCGAGCGGCTTCCTGCTGAAGGACACCCAGCCGAGCCACCTCGTCTCGGCGCTGCGCGCGGTGGCCGCGGGCGACGCCGTCGTCTCGCCGAGTGTCACCCGGCGGCTGCTGGACAGGTTCGTCGGCGCCGGAGGTGGCCCGATGCGCGACGCGACCACGCTGGACGTGCTGACCGACCGCGAGCGCGAGGTGTTCGTGCTGATCGCCAAGGGCCTGTCGAACATGGAGATCGCGGAGACCCTGTTCCTCTCCGAAGCCACGGTGAAGACCCACGTCGGGCGCATCCTGGCCAAACTTGAGCTGCGAGACCGGGTCCAGGCCGTGGTGCTCGCCTACGAAACCGGCCTCGCCCGTCCGGGGCGCGCGTAGCCCTTACCCGAGCAGCACCTTGCCGAAGTCGGGGCGGGTGCCGTCGACGTCGGTGAAGCCGTACTCGTGCATGAGGGTCCAGGAGGCGAGGGTCCGGCCCGCGAAGCGGGAGACCTTGGGGTCGGTGGCCAGTGCGGCGACACCGCGCGCCAGGTAAGTCGGGGTTTCCGAGAACTCGAACTCGGCGGGCGCGGTCTTGGAGACGGCGTCACGCCAGGTTTCCTCCGTGACGCCGAAGTGGTCCAGCATCGCTTCGGAGCGGAGGAAGCCCGGGGTGACGGTCATCCCGGTGCAGCCGACCTTCGCCAGCTCCACGCCCAAGCCGCGGCCCAGCGCCCGCACGCTGCACTTCGCCAGGTAATACGGGATGCCCGCGCCGACGTAGTCATCGTTGTCACCATCGGTGACCTCGATGACCAGGCCGCCTTCCCGGCGGACGACCAGCGGGAGCAGGCGGTGCAGCGCGATCAAATGCGTGTCGACGGCGTTGCGCACGAGCGTCAGCGCGTCGCCGAGATCCGATTCCCAGTAGGCGGAGTCGAAATCGGCGAACGGGTCGCCGCCCCAGACGTCGTCCACCAGGATGTCCAGCCGTCCGTCCACTTCGGACTCGATCCGGGCCCGCAGGGCGTCCACATCGGACACCGAGGTGAAGTCGCACCGGACGGCGATGCCCCGGCCGCCCGCCGCGTCGACGAGCTCGGCTGTCTCCTCGATGGTCTCCGCGCGGTTCAGCGGCGAACTCGTCGTGCGGGTGGTGCGCCCGGTGACGAACACCGTCGCCCCCAACCGCCCCAACTCCACGGCGATCGCCCGGCCACATCCCCTGGTCGCACCGGTCACCACCGCGACTTTGTCGGACAATACTTCTTCGGACACTACT
>Ga0247768_1000486_pt1 | contig 14325 bp, 8 predicted proteins | sample UWRJL016104C6_FD_179944 | JGI IMG/M metagenome (GOLD analysis project Ga0247768, IMG submission 179944) | Plant litter microbial communities from Arlington Agricultural Research Station in Wisconsin, United States - UWRJ-L016-104C-6 | ecosystem: Environmental > Terrestrial > Plant litter >... | reverse complement strand
CGAGCTACTGACGAGCGGGATATTTACGCTGCAGTTCAGCGCGAACCTCGCTCCAGGAGCGGCCGGCGGTGGGGTCCGCGCGAAAGGCCTCGAGACGTTCTTGAAGAAGTTCGCGCTGCCAGTCTGGAATCGGTAGCTCGTCGCGGTCGACGATCTGATCCCACAACGATTCGACGTATTCGATCTTTTCGTCGACTGAGAGTGCGTCGAATCCGGGAGGCGGATTGGGGACCGACTGAGCCATCAACCGAAGCTTAGCGCCGGGGTGTACCCTCCGCAATCCCGCACCGGTGGAGCGGTCGCCGTTCCTCGAGCACGTGCGCGACCGCGGAGGAGGTCGAGCGTGCGGAACGTGAGTCTTGCAACGAGGGCTTCAGCGCTTCAGCAGTCTGGCTAACGTAGCGGTGTTCAGGCGAAGGCCAGAGGGAGCGCGAAGCGCGAGCGACGGCTTCGTCCGCTGCAACACCTAGTTAGCCAGCCTCGCGGATGGCGAGGTCGGAAATCGTTCCGTATATGTCGCCGTTGTCGCTGATGACCAAGGCGTTATCCTCGAGCGGTACGGGCAGTTCGCGAAGGCCCGCTAGGAGTTGCGTGATCTTCGGACCGGGCGCAGCAAGGGCTTCCTCACTGCAATAGACAACGACAAGTTGAGCGGTGTCGTCAGACGCGACTCGCCCTCGAAGAAATCCGCCATACTCGGGCTCATCGTCCAAGATGTGCTCGTGGCCGCGTGGCAGATTTCGACGATGTGCATCTCGCGCGTCGAACAGACGTCCGTCTGGAAATATCCAAAAGACGAAATCTGGATCCCGGTGGGTGAAATCTTTGATCGCGTTGCGGCGCCCACGAAAACGCACCGCTAGGAAGGGGAACGACGCGGAGGCCTCCTCGCGGGATACGGAGCCGAGGGTGATCACGGGGGCGCCCCAGTCAACTCGGACGAAAGTTCCGATCGCGCGTCCTCGGGTCCGTCAATTCGCCAGATGTCGACGCAGCACCCGCAGCCTTGGTTCTCGGAGAGAACTACCCTGTCACGCCAGCGCTCCAGCCAGTTCGAGAATGCGCTCCTCTCGCGCTCCACGGCAACGTCGACGACAACTTCCCTCTCGGGCATCTGTTCACCGGTCTGGCTAACGTATCAACGTTAAGCTGCGAAAGTCGAGCGAAGCGAGATTTTCGTCAGCTTCAACGTTTTGTTGGGCAGCGGCGCTACTAGTGTGCGGCTCGGGCTAACGTCGATGAACCAAGGAGGGCCAAAACTCGGTCGCGTAGCTCCCGATCGCCGGTGGGCTCGTACTCGAGGAAGTACTTTTGGTATACGGCCGCGACAACGGTGTGAAACTCGAGCGCGACAAGGCAGACGTGGTTCAAGGCGACATACGCATTGGCTGTGAACTCGGCGTATAGGGGCGTGTAGATCTTACCGTCCTCTCCCGGAAGATATCCCAGTAGGTGAATCGATTCTGGGTCCGCGGAGTGGGCCAGGCGAGAGTACTCGCCGTACAGGCGTCGAACTCGCTCTGGGAGATGCTTGAGGTTTGGCACCTGCTTGGCCAGGAGTGTTTCGTCCAGTACCCCGAGTTCATGAATACGAGCGACAAGCTCCATCTGCTTGCGGAGGATGGCTGCGCACTCAATCAACTCACCGTTCTGCACTAGGTCAGCCGTCAGGAAGTGCGACCGACAGAACGAGACGATCAAGTCTCCGATGTAGAGCCCGCCAGCAAATGAATCGAAGGGTCGCCCAGATGCGAAGAAAGTAGTGCGGGCTACTAGTTCGCCGACCTGCTGCAGAAGGGGGAGAGCGTCTGGTTCACGCTCACGGAACGCGGCGACCGCGGTGTCCCGATAGCTCGCACGAGACTGCAGATATCGACCGATGTTCTCGAATCCTGGTGACCGCGTGTCGTCCCACAAGAGTGCTGCATCGCTGGCGGCGAGGCGGATGAAGGCATTCCAGTTCGCAACGTAAAGGCGCGCAGAAAACGCGCCTTGGGGCAGCTTCGCAGCTATTGCGTTCGGAACATCCGATTCGCTGGCATCGACACGAAGCGGCGCAGACTCCTGGAAAGGGTAAGTTGGATCGGGAGGCTCCATCTGGCAGAAAGCAAGCCCGGACACAAATAGGGCAGCGGAGCGGTACCGTTCGCGCTCGCGCGGGTCAGATGCGTCAAGGTCGCCAGTCCAAACATCGAGCTGAAAAAGCGCGGTCCTTTGAACGTAGTCCAATGCGCATGACCGGACTTTGGTGTCGTGAAAACCGTTCGGTAACGTACGCTCAAGGTCCCGAAGCGTGGCCATCGCACTCTCCCGTCTGCCCAACTTGTATTTGAGCAACCGCGCCGTTGCAAGCTAACGCAAACAATTGCTCGAGAATCGGCGGAAAGTGCCGCGAACGCGGGATAACGGTGCTGATCCGCATATGCGGATATTGTTCGCGCAGTGTATGCCGATATTGTCGCGGAAACGAACGGCGAGTCGAGGGAACTACGGACGCCGAAGGGCCCGCGGTTGAAGACTTGGGTGTAGATCATGGTCGCGGCCACATCGTGATGGCCTGCCATGAGCTTCGGCGTCCCGTTGCTTCGTTTCGGAATCGCGCGCAGGTCTGGTTTTGAAAGCGCTCGGGGCTTTGCGACGCGCTGCGAGCGCCTTGCCCGCTTACCCCCAAAAAAACCAATCGCAAGCTGTGGTGCCGGCGAGGTTCAATTCATTTGGTTAGCGGGCGTGGAGCGCGTCGCTCGTCGCGTAGCTCAGGGCGCGACTGGGCCAACCGTCGAGCTGGGGTGCGCGGTGAGATCGGTGGGGTTGCGGTCTTTGGCTTCGACGCGGGAGGCTTGGCTGAGGATGTCGGGGTTCACCGAGATGTCTGTCTCGTAGCCGCTCACGGAGCCGTGACAGCCCGCGCACAGGCCGTTGAAGAGCGGGGCGCGGAAGCCTTGGCGTACGACTTCACCCGGGTAAAACTGCATTTCTTCGCGTTGGAAGTGGTCGGTCGGCTTTTTGTCGTTGGCGAGCGCGACGCGCGCTTGGAGCACGAGGGGCATGCCGCCGCGGATGGTCACGCTGGCGGAGCCATCGCCGTACATCGTGGGCGAACCGAGTAGGCCGCGGCGCACGTAGACTTTGCCGAAGTCGTCGCTGAAGACGGAGTTGGGGGGCGCGTCGTCGAAGCGGGTCACGCCGGGTTCGGGGGGTAAGTCTTCCCACAGCGAGAGCGCGAAGTTACTGGTCGGTACGACGCGGCCGGTGCGCGTGTTTTGGAACAGCAAGCTCGAGAGCAGGGGCGCATCGAGGAAGGTGATCTGGGAACGACCGCGGCGGGCGTCGTCGTCGTAGACTTGGGTCGCGCCGTTGGGTTCGTCGAGCCGGGATTTGAACAGGCGCAGGTTGTAGCGTGGGGCGATCGCCACCGGCCACAAGTCGTCTTTCGCGTCCGAGATGAGCGGGGTGCGTGCGCCGGTGCTGGTGTCGACTTCGACGATGTCGAAGTTGCCGTTGAAGTTGTCGAGTGTGACCACGTTGGCCGCGTAGCTGGCGAGCAGGTTCTGCGTTGGGAGCAGCGATGGACTGCGATACGCGCCTTGGGTGCCGGACAGCTTGCCGGTTGCGTCCGGATCGAGGATGCGCACCGAGTGCTGAAAAAACGCGGGATTCGGCCAGGTGATGGCGGAGGGCTGTTGAACGTAGTCTTCGGGCGTGGTGCTCAGTTGATCGATACCCACGCTGCGGTTGATCAGTGCGAGAGTGCCCGCGCCGTGCACCGCGCCGTTGTCGCTCAAGATCGCGGCGAAGTCTTTGTCGGTGAGCTCGACTACGTCGGTCAGTTGGTCGAAATCGATCGTGTTTCGTTGGCCGAAGAGTGGATGGTAGTCACCGCCGTCGAGATTCATGCGCCGACCCGCGAGTTGATAGAAGCCGGGAGCGCGCTTTTCCGCGACCATGATCAAGCGGCCATCGCGCATGAACGCGGGCGAGAGCTCTTGGTTCAAGAGGAAGGTGAGCTGGCGGATCTTGCCCGACTCGAGCACGTACAAGTTCGAGTTGAGGCGCGACGGATCGGCCGGAGTGCGTTGTGGGCCGCGATAACTGAAGGCGGCGCCATTTTTGGTGTTGCCGCGCGTGGAGGCGAAAACCAGCCGATCGTCGGGGGCGAAGACCGGGTCGAAGTTGTGCACGAGTTCACCGTTGTCGGTGAAGGCATCGCCGTCGTCCGTGCTGGGAGCCGCGTTGATCGTCGGTTCCGGCGCGCAACTGCCGCCCGAGACGACGTACACCTGGAATGGGCTATCCGCGGATTTACGGGCGGAAAAAGCGATTTTGCTGCCGTCCCAAGAGACAGCGGGGCGACGCGCGTCCGTGCTCGCCGGCGAAAGGCCGCACAGCGCGGAGAGGCTCGTTTCTGCGCCGACCGTGACGTGATTGGTCGCGTCTAGGGACGCCGCCACTTGCAGCACCTCTGCGCCCGGCGCAAATACTTGGAAGTTTTGCGGGGTGTCGGGCAGGGCAGCGGGCGGGCGGCGCACGAACACGATGCCCGTCAGCGCGGGCGGACTGGCAAAACGCGCGGCGCGCTCCTTCTGAAACCAGGCCTTGATCACGCAGTAGGGCGCTTGCTCATCGAGCGGCGCGCTGCGATCGACGGCGGCCACCAGCTCCGCTTCCGTGCAATCGTGCTTTTCGGCGAACAGCGGTCCGCCGCGATGCACGAGCCCTCCGTACTCGGGGACGGCAGGCAGGTTCTTGCGCACTAGGCGGCTGGCGTTCACGTCCGGAGACTCCAGCGCCAGCTGTTCCAATGTAAAATCGTAGTTCTTGCGCGTGGAGGGCAAGCCGAAGTGACCGCCACTCCCACCGCGCAAGCGATAGTCGTGGAACATCGAGCCCGAGTGGCAATTGACCATCATGCAACCGCGCTTCACGAGCATCGGTTGCACGCGATCGGCGAACAACAATAGGCCGTCGTCTTTGCCGGGCACCACTTGATCGGTGGGACCGCCTTTTTCGGTCGCCCAGGCGACCAGCGCCTGGTACCCCGGGTCCTCAGTGGTAGCGAAGACCGTACCGCCTTCGTGGTATACGCCGCCGGACGCCGGCGACAGCGCGCGGCGCAAGATTTCGCTCGCACCCGTGTCGACCGAAACGTAGTCCCCGACCGCCAAGTAGTTCCAACGCGCGGCTTCGCTGGTGGTGCCGCAGGTGAGGTAAAGCGAATTGGCGGCCGCGCCATGACAATTGCCCGCCGCGCAGCGCGTGCCGATCACGGGGTTCACCCGCTCGACGAAGGTCTTGTAGTCCGCAGTCATCGGGTCTGCGGTCGGGTCGAATTCGGGATCCGTACCTACGGTGTTGGAGCACGTGGTTTGGTCGAGCACACGCTCGGCGGGGGGGGCGTTGTTGAGCGCGTGCCCGTTGCTGATCCAGGTATCGAGCGAAGTGAAAGCGGGGCTCGTCAGGTCCAGCAGGCGTCCGCCGACGTGAGCGATGTCCGTGGTAACGAGCGTTGTTTCCGCGCTCTGCCAGGTGGTGATCGAAACCGGGTACGGCTTGGCGACCTTGAGCAACAACGCCGGGAAACCGTATGGGCCGTAGCGCAGGAACAAGTCCTGCCGTTTGCTGAGCGCGTCGTAGCTGGCCACGTTCAGATTGCCGAGCGCATTGCCGTGGTCGTCGGCGGAGACGTGGCAGCCGGATTTGGTGGGACTGGTCGCGCAGGTTTGGACCAGCGTGACGCCGATCTTGCGATCGTAGTAGGTGGTCCGGACCGGGTCGTCGTCTCGGTTGCAAGCCGAGCTCGCCAGAAGCGATCCTAAAGCGAGCCCCCGTAAGAGAAGCCCACTCCTTCCGACGAGACTGCGAAGCATGTCGCGCGCACGCATGAGACGCTCAACTCTACTCGACCAGGGCAAACAAAGCAGCTCGGCTCGGCTCGGCGATTGCCGCGCAAAAGCGCCAATTTCCGGATGTGCGTAACGGTGCGCGAGTTGAAATCTCAGAGCCGGCGGGCCGCGAAGCGCGCGGCGTCACGCACGGCCGAATCGCTGTCGTTGGCCGCGGACGACACGGCGTCTCGCGCCTGAGAATCGGCGATCTGTCCGAGTGCCCACACCGCCGCGGCTCGTACGCCCGCGTCCGGCTCGTTGTCTATCGAGGTCAGCGCGATCAGCCCCATGACGGCGTCGCCGGTCCTCAGCGTGCCCAGGGTTTGCGCAGCGCGCCTGCGCACCAACGCCGAAGGATCGCTGATCAAGCTGACCACGCGGTCGACGTTGCTGAACACGTTGATGTGCGTTGCGCCGTTCAGCGCAGCTAGACGCACCTGTTCGTCCTCATCCGAGAGAGCCGCGGAGAGCTCCGAGTTCGGACCCTGGTTGTTCAGGCGGATCAGCGCGTTGGCAGCCGCCAGCCGAACCTTGGCCGACGAATCGTTGAGCAAGGCCTGAGATACGGGCGCGATGCCCGCGCCCTCCAAGAACTCACCCAGGGCGTTCGCGGCGTAGGTGCGCGAGAGCTCCGATGCCCTCGAGTCATTGACGGTGTTGATGGTTTGCTCGTAAACCTCACCCTTGCCGAACACACCGAAGATGCGCCGACGCAGCCACCAAGCGCTGATTTCGCGCGACTTCGGATTCGAAGCGTAGAGCAGCTTCGAGACGAACGGCACGCAGTCCAAGCACTCGACGCGTTCGCCGTGCTCGAGCATGGTCCAGTACTGAGTCGGGGCAAAGCTGGTCTCGCCGTTGGCCACGATCTTCCCGGTGTTTCTGTCCTTGTGCGCGAGCAAATTGAGGAGCTTCTCCGACGTGCTGATCGCCTCCAGCGAGCTGTTGTTCAGATTCCCGTAAACGCTCGAGCGTCCCAGGTGAGTGGTGTCCACATCCGCATCGGCCGCGCTCGAGACCGAGACTAGTGCGGCAATGGACAGGGTCAGCGAAGCGGTCAGAAACTTACGAAATTGGGTAATCATGGTTGGTTTCCTCGCAGCCCTTCTCAGTACTTACCGCTGACCGGATCGCCATCGCTGAACGGTTTGAAATCGGAATTTTGACGCGCGTAGTATTGGCCGCCCATGTCGATGGTGCGGATCAACTTCACCAGCTCGTCGCGAGTGAGCCCGGCGAGCTTGGCGTGATCGGTGCGGGTACCACCGGCGACATCGGGATCCGAGAAAGCCTCACCGAGCGGCCAAGCGTAGGTCGCCGAGTCTTTGATCGAAGTCACGTTCAGCTTCTCGATCAGCACGCTGTTGCGCGCATCGCTCGGTACGGCCCATTTCGGCGGAACCGTACCGGTGACGGTTGCCTTGCCCATTTCCATCGACATTGCCGCCGGGTAGAACAAAGATACGTAAGAAGAGGGCCAGCTCGCCACGCGGCGGTCGTAGTAGACCGTGACCGGCGTATCGGTCAGATCCATACGGGGTACCCGGTATTCGGCCATCGTGCCGAGCACCGCGTTGGTCATGGTCAGCGTGTAGAAATCTTGCGGCTTGTCGCCGTTCGTCGTGCCGTTGTGACACGAGACGCACTTGGCGTTCAGGAGCGCCTGGATCTCGTTCGGGTTGCTGGCGTCATTCGCCTTCGCCCACGGGTACTCCGTGCGGCTGTCCACCGGCTTCATGAAGTTCTCGGGGCCGCGGCCAGCCGCGATGGTCAGAGCGCCCGCACCGACGCTGGGCAGGTTCGCCTGGTTGCGGTCTTCGTGGCAGCCACCGCAGACGCGGCTTTCGCCCGGCATGCCTTGTATCCAGGTGGTTTGGCTGCGGATCGACAGATCGAACTCATCGATCGGTTGCAAGTGGACCGGCACGTACGGAGGAATGTTCGCCAGCCAGGAACCATCCGCCTCGACCTTGGCTTCACCCAAAATCGCGGCGCCCTCGGCCATCGTCAGACCGAACATGGTGTGGTTCGGTGAGCCCTCCGTAGAGAAGCCTTCGATGATGCGCACGCGGTTGGCTTGCGCTAGCGCTTGGTCCGTAGGGGTGCTGCTCGTGAACTGCGCGCCGGACACGGAGTCGTTGTGGCGCAGAGCGAGCGATGTCTCGCGCACGTTGATCGAGCCAAAGGTCGTGGGCTTGGTTGCATCGGCCGTGACTTGGCTAGTCGGAATGATGCGCGGCTCGGTACGCACGGTAATTGCGTGCGCGTACAGCTCCCAGACGTGCTCGTCGTTGACGATCAGCTGATTTTGGCCGTTGCTCTCGTTGTACCAATACACGCCGTAGTCGGGCGGACTGAGCGAGAGCTCGTTCGATTCGTCGACGTTGCCCTTGGCCCAAGACACCATCACGCGACCATCTGGTAAGGTGCTCGGCGAGCGGTAGCGGCCGATGGGTGAAGGTTCATCGCCGCGCGGAACCGACGGAGTGAGGATGCGGTACGCATCTTCTTGCGTCTTTTCTTCGTCGAATTGCCCCAGGGCCAGCGGATTGGCGGAGCGCGCGTCGAGCTTGACCAAGGCGCCGGCTTGAATCGTATTTTCGCGGTTGGTGACGATGCCGTAAAACACGTTCGGAGTGGGGCTCTCCGTCACCTGCACCATCGAGTTGCCCGGCTTGCCGTGCTGACCGCTCAGCGCGACGATTTGCGTGCAGTCCGGGTTCATCGCGAACACCTTCACGTCATTGACGTTCTCGAGGTGCTCCCAGCGAGAGAAGCCGACGCGACCGTCGTGCATCGGAAACAAGGTGATGATGTGGGAGAGATTTTGCGAGCACAGCTTGCGGTCCGAATCACCGCCGGTGGTCGTGATCGTCGCCAGCTGAGTCACGGCGCGCGCGTGGTTGTACTCGTCCGCGCGGGTGCCCATCTCCGTGTACGCCTGATTGGTCGTGAACACGATGCGATCGCCGGGCGCAAAGATCGCTTGCTGGTCGTCGTACGCGCCGAAGGTGAGCTGAGTCACGGCAAACTTGCCGTCTGCGCCGCGATCGATCCCTGCGGAGTACACGTGGTAACTATCGGCGCCGTCCTTCTTCATCGTGAACAGGACCTTGGTGCCATCGAAGCTCACGTCCACGCTGGAGACGTCCGCGGTTGGATAGTCTTCGATGATGTTCGATTGCACTTTGCTCGTCTTCAGGTCGAACACTTCCAACTTCCCGCCAGGCATGTAGCGGCCATAGTCCATGACCTGACCCATGCCGCCTGCGACATCGATGCTGACCGAGCCGTCTGCATTGACGATGGTATTTTGGCGAACCGCGTAGACGATGCGCGACACGCTACCCGCGCCGTCGTCGTCCGTGCTCTTGCTGGAGCAGCCGGAGAGCAGCGAGAGCCCCGCGAGTAGCGAGAGTGCGCCGGCGGTGCGAAAACGGGAAAGGTGTCGGGACATTCTCGAAACTCCTGAGGTTGAACGCGGAAGCCGGGGGCGGCCGCGTCGGTCACAGACAGAGCAGGAACCGGGCCAACGTTAAATACCAATAATTTCATACATCTACTGGTACCGCTCGTGGGCCTGGACCCCCGAAGGTCGGGCACCTCGGCGGCCCCCAGCCCCCAGCGTACATCGCCTGATACCGGCGCTAATCCCCGCGGAATTGGGAAAGGCTGCGGCCAGCGTGATCGTCAGCTAGAGGGATTGCCGCAAACATGACTCTTCAGTTCAACGAACAAGGCTTGATCCCTGCCCTGGCACAGGACCGCTTCGACGGACAGGTTCGCATGCTGGCCTGGATGAACCGCGAGGCGCTCGAGCGCACGCTGGAAACCGGCCTGGCCACATTTTTCAGCCGCTCGCGCGGCAAATTGTGGGTGAAAGGCGAAAGCAGCGGGAACGTGTTGCGGGTCCATTCAGTGACCGCGGATTGCGATGGGGACACCCTGCTCTTGCTGGTCGAGCCGGCCGGCCCGTCCTGTCATACCGGACGCCCGAGCTGCTTTTTCAGGAGCGTGGGTCCGAACGGCAGCCTTTCCGATCTACCGTTCGAGACCACTCCGTTCATCGCTGAGCTCGAGCGAACGATCCACGATCGCCAGGCCAGCACCGCCGAGAAGAGCTACACGAAGAGCCTGTTCACCGGGGGCATCGCCAAGATCAACGCCAAGATCAGCGAGGAAGCCGGCGAATTGGTCGCGGCGCTGGCCGACGAAAGTGACGATCGCGTGCTCAGTGAGGCCTCCGACTTGCTGTTCCACCTGCTCGTGGGCCTGCGCGCACGTGGCCTCGACTTTCAGCAAGTGGTGGCTTCGCTCGCGACTCGCACGAAGCAGAGCGGACACGAAGAAAAAGCGAACCGAAAAAAGGCTTAGCGAAGTGAAGTTGGGGGGTCTACTTACGCCGCGACTGACCGTAGCTAGATGTAGGTGCAAGCATTCGTCGCGGTGAGCTTCCAGTGTGCGGGGGCGGTTGGCCTCAGCGGGTTTGACCCTCTCCGGAGCGCTCGTTATCGTGGCGTTTCTCGCCCGCCGAGGGTTTCACCCCCGCCCCGCTGAAGTGAATTCAACGGGGCCCCACCCATGCGTTTCGGGCCCCATCCCCGAAACGAAATTTTCGCGCAACCAGCCTTCCACCGATTGAACGCGATGCCCATCAAGATTCTGGTTTTCGAGAGTGATGCCACCTTCGCGGAGCAACTCAGGAGCGGTTTTTTGGCGCTCGGTTGCGAGACCACGGTGGTGGACGACGCCAACCTCGGTCTGCAAGCTGCCTCGCGCGACAAGCCGGATCTGATCCTGCTCGCGATCGAGCTGCCGCGCATGAACGGCTTCTCGGTGTGCAACAAGCTCAAGCGTGACGCGGCCTTGAAGGACGTGCCGCTGATCATCATGAGCTCGGACTCCACGGAGGAGACCTTCGAGCAGCATCGCCGCTTGCGTACCCGCGCCGAAGACTACCTGCACAAGCCGATTGGCTTCGACGCGCTCTTGGCACGCATTCAGCCGTTCATCGCGATCGGCGCGCCCGCGGCGGCGCCCGCCTCGAACGCCGACGACTTGGGCTCCGATGCGATCGTGCTCGATGACGACATCGAGATCGAAGAAGCGGAACTCGTGGACCACTCGCCCGACGTGGAGACCTCCGTCCGCGAAAGCATGGTCGACCAAGACGTGAGCGATTTTGCCGACCAAGCCTTCGGAGCATTGGAGGTGCCGCGGCCCAGCGCGCCACCGGACGGCGATGTGCTGATCGACGAGCCCGAGATCGCAGAGCCCGAGCTCGCGGAGCCGGAGCTCGCAGAGCCCGAGATCGTCGAGGCCGAGATTGCAGACGCCGAGATCGCACAGCCTATGTTCTCTCGCCTGCCCTCTACCCACCCGTCGATCGCCGATGCCGAGGTGACCGAAGCCGAAGTCTCGGACGTAGAAGTGATCGACCCGTCGATCGCCCCGCCCGCTCCGTCCGTGGTTCCAGAGCCAGAATTTGCGCGGGTGGCCCCCAGCGAGCCGGCATCCGCGCAACCGAGCGTCGTGCCACAAACCGACGAGGTCGAGATCGAACCGGCCGAGGTCGAGCCGCAATCGCTGGCGGCATCGGATCTCGAGCCATTGGCAGTGCCGCCACCGCCGCTAGCGACCTCTCGACCGCCTATGCCCCCCGCGCGGATCCCCTCGTTGCGTCCCTCTTCCACGCCGCGCGCGGCGGAGATGGGCGACACCAGCAAGTATCGCGAAGAGATCGAGCGTCAACGCGCCCGCATTCGAGAGCTCGAAGAGCTCGTGCGAAGCGCCGACGCCAAGAGCACCGACTTGGAAGACGCGCTCAAACGAGGTGGCGCCCGGGACAGTGAGGTTCAGCGTCTGCAGCGTGAGCTGGATGAAGCCAAGGCACGCTCGGCCTCGATCATGCCTGGCAAGGGCGCGGGCACGGCGCGCGAATTTCTGGATCTGCGCGAGCAGCTGAACAAGAAAGACAAGGAGATCCTCGAGAGCCGCGATCAGCTGTCGCATAAAGACAAAGAGCTGATCGGGCTGCGCGACAGCGCGATCGCGCTCGAGCGCGACAAAGCCGATCTCCACGATCGGATTGGGGAGCTCGAGAAGCAGGGCCTCGAGCTGCAGAAGGCGACCGACGCCGCCAAGAGCGACAAGGACCAAGCCGCGAAGCGCGCCGACGACTTCAAGCGCAAAGCCGAGAAGACCAAGACCGAACTGGATGCCAAAGCCGCCGAGCTGTTCGAGGCTCGGAATGCGCATGAAGCCACGGTTGCCGACTACGAGGCGCGGGTTGCCGCGACCCTGGCCGATCACGAGGCGCAGCTGGCGCAAGCGCACGCTGCCCAGGCCGCAGCCGTAGTCGCAGCAGAAGCGGCCGATAGCGCGCGCCGCGAGGCGGAAGCCGCCCATGAGCAGGCCCTCGTCGCTCAGCAGGCCGCTGCCGCTTCAGCGCAACGCGACGCCATTCAAGCGCGTGAGGCGGAGCTCAAGCGCGAGCTGGACAACAAGCTCGCCGCTTTGCATCGCGCCAACGAAGACGCGATGAACCGGCTGCGTTCTGAGCACACGCAGGACATGGCCGACGCCGAACTGGCGGCAAAGAAGTTTCTTGCCGATCGCGAGCAAGAGCTGGGCGGACACCATGAACAGGCCCTCGCCACGGTGAAGTCGGAGCACGGCAGCGCGATCGCCTCCCTGACCGCAGAGCACGGCAGCGCGATCGCCTCCCTGATCGCAGAGCACGGCAGCGCGATCGCCTCGCTCACGACGGAACACGACAGCACGCTCTCGACCCTCACCGAGCAACACGCGAGCGCACTCGCTGAGCTACGCTCGGAAAAAGAGCAGATCGAGGCCGCACGCGACGCGAAGGTGGCGTCACTCGAAGCCGAACTCAATGCTCGCACCGAGGAGCTGGCCGCCGCCCACGATGCAATCACGGCCAAGGACCGGTCCATCGGCGATTTGGAAGCCAATCTGGTCGCGAGCGGCGAGGAGCTGAGCACGGCGCGCGCAACCCTGGAGAGCCAGGCGGCTTCGATTCAGAGCCTGGAAAGCCAGTTGTACAGCGCCAACGCGGAGTTGAACACCGCGCGCAGCAAGCTCATCGACTACGAGTCGAAGCTGACGCGAGGCGAAGCAGCGCTCGCAGCCGCCAACGACGACCTACGAAACGCTCAGAGCGCGCTCAGCATCGAGCAGGGTCGCGTCAGTCGAGCGCAGGCCAAATGGACGGAAGATCGCAGCTCGCTGGAGCGCGCGAAAGACGCGCTCGCCGCGGCGCTGGCGCAGATCGAAGAAGCCGAAGCCCGCGCGCTCGATTGAGAGTGAAGGGCTGCGATGCACGAGCGCCGAGCGGATCGCTATGCCGCTTGGGGTCTGACCTGGGTCGCGTATGCCAGCTATTACCTCGGGCGAAAGGGCTTCAGCGTCGTCAAATCGACGCTTCGCCACTCGCTCGGGGTCAGTGAGAGTGCGCTCGGGCTGATCGATACTTTTTACCTGGCCGCGTACGCGGGCGGGTTGTTCTTCAGCGGCTACGTCGGGGACCGCATCGGCGCGCGGCGCTTGATCGTGTGGGGCTTGGGCATCTCCGCGCTGTGCTGCGCCGCCTTCGGCGCGATGAACGCGGCGCTCTGGTTCGGCGTGGCATTCTTCGTCAACGGCTTGGCGCAGTCTACGGGCTGGCCCGGTACCACGCGGGCGATGGCCGAGTGGACCACGCCTCGAAATCGCGGCACGGTGATGGCCTTCTGGTGCACTTGCTATCAAGTGGGCAGCATCATCGCCAGCGATATTGCCGCTTATTTACTGCACAGAAACGGCTGGCGCGCGGCGTTCTTCGGACCCGCCGCAGGCATGCTGCTGGTGGCGCTGCTGATTTTCCTGTTCTTGAAGCGCGGCGATCAGCAGCAAGGACCGGCAACGCCAGCACAAGCCGCGCTCGACGGCGAAAATCGAAAGGCGGCTCAGCGCGCGGCCATGCACAACCCGGTGCTGTGGGCGTTCGGCGCGAGCTACTTTTTCATCAAGTACATCCGCTACGCGCTGCTCTTTTGGCTGCCCTATTACTTGCACGATACGCTCGGCCACGCGGTAGACCATGCGGCCTACGTCTCGAATGCCTTCGAGGCGGGTGGCATCGTGGGCGTGATCGCGCTCGGCATGCTTTCCGATCGCGTGCGTCGCTGGTCACGCGCCACGTTGTCGATGCTGAGCTTGTTTGGTTTGGGCCTCGCGCTGCTGCTGTGCGCCGCGCTGCCGCGGCACGACCTCTGGCTCACCGTCGGTGCCCTGGCCCTGGTCGGCGCGCTGCTCTTTGGGCCGGACGCGCTGCTCTCCGGAGCCGCCGCACAGGATGTGGGCGGCGCGGCCGCCGCCGCCACCGCAACTGGGCTGGTCAACGGCGTGGGCTCGGTAGGCGGCATGCTTGAGGGGCTGACTT
>Ga0247768_1000484_pt1 | contig 14328 bp, 16 predicted proteins | sample UWRJL016104C6_FD_179944 | JGI IMG/M metagenome (GOLD analysis project Ga0247768, IMG submission 179944) | Plant litter microbial communities from Arlington Agricultural Research Station in Wisconsin, United States - UWRJ-L016-104C-6 | ecosystem: Environmental > Terrestrial > Plant litter >... | reverse complement strand
CATGGTGGAGGGTTTGCGGAGGCATTGCTGGTTGTGGACTGGCGGAGAGGTGTACTTTGTGAGGGCGTGGTCGGCTTCAGCGGAGAGTTTGATGGTGTTGAAGGGCGGACTGTGGAAGGCGATTGGGCGAGGGGTGATGCTGGTCGGCGGAATGGCGATGTTCGGGGACTGTTGAAGGAGAGTGGGGAGGGTTTGTAGGGAGTTGGAGTGGTCGACTTGAAGAATTTAGTTGGAGCGAATCTTATGGGACAAAGTGGAGCTTACCATGGCGTAGAAATTACTGTGAGAGCAGTGGAGTTGTTGTCGATGTTGGTTTGTTGAAGGAGGTGGTGATAGCAGGATGGTGACATGGTGTTGATGTTTGGGCTTGGCAGGTGGTTTTGGCGAGGCAACAGCGCTGGAGAAGGTAGAGAAGGCGCAAACGGTGTGCAAACAAGTGCAAACGTAGCAAACACCCGACGCGCAATAGGGCAATGGCGATCGATTAGGCGCGGCAGGCACACGCCCACCCGTGGACGGTGACACGGTCACACGGAGGAGCGGGGATGGCACAGACCAACCCAATGCACATCCCATCGATTGCACTTTCCCCCCCGGAACAGTTGATGATATAACAAACTCTCGCTGACATCTGGAACATTTGAACACTACATACGGATCCGGAGTCCAATCTTTATCCTTAATCTGCTTCTTCTTCTTCTTTATTTCTCCCACACACTTGGCTCAATGGAGTCCTTTGGGTCTGTAACTCATCCCTTCAATGTTCCCGCCCATGCTTGTTCCACTTGCATTATCCATGCTATGCGGGGGAAAGCACCCATTGTTGACTCTCCCCCGGCTGGGTTTCACTTAGTGCTCCGGAAAATATCCACGTCTGGTGCCATGACTGACCCAAACAATTAGTATGGCCATGGCCGACATGGTCAACAATCAGCGCTCTAATGGCGGCACTCCTGTCCAGAATATCCTCCACCGACAACCCTCTCTCTCCTCTTTTCCTCCCTCCCGATCACCATCCTCCATATCTTTCCGAACAGACGGCCGAAAAGCGCGATCCCCACAGCCCCCGATGGTGAAGGAGACCGACGACACTCCAATCTCTACGAAACCTCATTCTCGCAACTCCTCCCTATCTGCACCTGGATTGCCGCAAACGTCTAAAAATGGCCGGAAACTCCGACCGCAGTACCCCGCCGACTCAAATGAGAGCCATGTCGAATACATATTGGTGGCATCCTTCGACATTGACCGCGGTTCAATCATGGAGCATCAATACCCGGGTCCCATCAGCGGCGATGAGACCATGCTGGCAGAGCTAATGCTGCCAGACCAGGCCCATGTTCGCAGTCAGGACTGGACCATTTTCTTCCTCCATAAAGACACCACCGCCGAGGAAGAGGAAAGAGAAGCGCGAAGAGAGAGAAGAAGAAGGCGACAACGAATTAGACAAGGCCTGGAGGAAGACACAGGAGCGGGCGCAGAGGAGCTCGATGACGACGAGGAAGATGATGATAGTGAGGAAGAGAGTGAGGAAGATGAGTTTGATGATAGCAATGACATCGATATTGACGGCCCACCTTTAGTATACGTCCTCAACCTAGTGAATACGAAACAGGATAATACAGTGAAGAGGTACGTTCTTCTGCTTTGGGCTGGACAAATTCCCTCAATTGACTGAAACCAGAGGAGCCATTGTCAAAGCAATGGCAATCTGTACGAGGCATTCTTTCCTTCACGTCTATAAAGTATACTCCCTATCAGTCGTTCCCCAAGAAGGTCCCTAATGATCACTAGCCGATCCTGCTCCTGGCGTTGGAAGAGTACTTCCGTGCGCCCACCATCGAAACACTTGCCGCATTATACGACTCACTCAACTCCATGGATCTTTCGCTAATGCCCAAGCTCTCAAGTTTGGAAAAATACATTCTACAGTCCAGCGATGCAAAAGACATGTTCGTCGAGAAGTTCCAAGAAATGATACAAATACGGATGGCAGAAGAAGCCGAGAAGGAATCTTCACCATCAACAACATCAGTGGGCTCCTCCCGGAAGTTGCCTGCCAAGTATGCAGTCCCACGAGACACGCACGAATTCGAATCTCGGGTCACATACAATGGTATCCCGATCCCAATCAAAGTTCCGACTGCAATAAGTCCGGAAACAGTTGGCGATTTCTCTCTAATCAAGCTCATTCAGAAATTTTCAGAACCGCATTCGAAGTCCCCCCAGCCTTTCGCGCTTCATCATCATTTGACAACTAGCGGAGCATATACGCATCCAATCATCGTACTAATCAATGCGCTACTAACACAGAAGCGAATCATATTTCTAGGCCATAATCTGCCATCTAGCGAAGTCGCAGAAGCTGTTTTAGCAGCATGTGCGCTCGCATCAGGCGGTCTCTTAAGAGGCTTCGTTCGCCATGCCTTTCCATATACAGATCTGACCAAAATTGACGATCTTCTCAAGGTGCCCGGGTTCATCGCCGGTGTCACAAACCCTGCTTTCGCACATAAAGCCGAATGGTGGGATCTACTATGCGATTTACCTACTGGCCGGATGAAAATCAGCAATCGAATCGAACAACCGCCCGTAACGGATGGGTTACTAGCCTTCCAACAAATCGGTGGAGTCATGAACACCGCCACCGCAAATGTGACCGATGGAAAGAGCGGGGCGGCAGACCCGACGGGGGACACCCAGTTCATGGAAGATCTGCTAAAGAGCATCAACAACCGCCTCGGTGAAAACGCTATTCGTGCAAAATGGCGCTCGTGGGTTGTCAGATTCACACGTATCGCCGCTGCTCTTGAAGAACTAGTATTTGGGGCCTCCGCCCTCTACATTGGGACCCACGAAACCGACGCCGGCGTGTACGGCGTCTCAGGTCACGGTCTCGTCTGGGCCGACGACGCCGCCAAACTCCGCGAACTCGGCGCAAATGTATACCGTGTGGAAGGTTGGCGTACCACGCGCTCATATTATTCTTTCGTCCAGGACCTCGCGAACCGATGGGAGAAGCGGCCGGTCCGGGGAATCGATCTCCATCACCAGCATGACCGCCTCCAGTACTCGAAACCAGGGAGTGAGGTCTGCGGGGCCATTTTTCTGGCTCTGGCGCGCGTGGTTGAGGAGGCGGGAAGGGAGGCGGAGGGAGGGAACTCCAATCCCGATCTTTCATCCGCTCTCGAAAGAAGTCTTACGCTCTCACATAACAATACTTCGGCTGTGTATCACCGTGCTCCGTCTGCGGAGCTGCGGTACGACACCATTCTGCAGCTTTTGACGGTCATGCCGGCCACCAGTGCAGGAGGGCTCTTTCATGTGGGATTGGGCTTGTTTCATCAAAGTGCCGAGGTCAGACATGCGACGGCGAGGTTGTTGGAACTGATTAAAGAGCATCCAGCCGGGAGGCATTGGTGGGCGGCTATGGGGACTTATTTTAAGGTGGCGTTTTTTAGGGTTAAAGGGGAGAAAGGGGTGCCTAGGTGATTTGCTGGGTCTCGTTGGCCTTTTTGAAGCGACTGTAACATGTCTGGTGTCATGCGTACATGGGCATCTGCTTCGGTTGGTGATAAGCGGATTCATTTTTATAGGACCTTTGGACACCAGTTGATGAGGGTATGATAAACGCTAGATTATCTGTTCATTACTCATATCTAAGTTTTCAATCTTCAAACCACATGTTCGAATGGCGGGCTGGTTGGAAATACCATTGCAGTTTCATTGTGAGGCTCTTGTATCGGTTGTGAGAATCGGTGCTCTAGAACACAATCTCATTTTGTTCATCGATAAACTAACGGGCTAGGAAAATTGGCGTACACGATTCCACCTCTAGACCCGCGATCACATGACAGGCGGTTGCTCCGCGGGTTTAAGCGGACAAAGCAGGATATGGCGCTCCTGGGGTCTCGAAAGAGATATTAGACGAGACAAGGTGTTTCGTCGCCTCGGATCCACATTAATGCGTTGATTGAGATGAAAAGTGGTGAAAGGGGAGCCAGCGTACTCGTCGACCAGTGCTTTCGATGCATCAATCAGAGAGCAAGTAAACGAATTCGTCCCGGACGATGTCGAATCATCCTCACCGCTCGCGGCCAGCAGCTCATATTTTCGATCATTTTTCCCATCCTCGATGGTAGAGGAACGGGGAGCCCCAGCACGAGCCGCAGAAGCAGGAAAATATGTATCCATGATAACCAGGACATCGCCCTCCACGTAATCATCTCTGAGAATGGCATCTGCCTTGCTCCAGTTGCAACGTATATTACGATGACGGAAGTCGGAAATACGAGATGGAACCAACATCAAACCACCCTCGTCGTACGCAGAATGACCGCAATAATACACGATTAGCAAACGACGAGGGCCATCATAACTTTCAACGAAGGTCGCCAAAGCTCGATTAAGTTGGTGTTGCGCCTTGTCCGGAACGTTTAGCTCAACGATGGTAGTCATGTAGTGAAAGCGATCTCTGAAAACGGCTTCGAGTTCGAGAACCTATGCTCTGGTTTTAGTTACGGTTCTCAAGTATGTCACTGAGACTTATCTTACCTCTTCCTTTGTCTTCGGGTCGTCTACCTCATCAGCCCATTTGATTAACAGGACAAAGACCCTGTCATACGGCTCGAGGGTTGGATTGAAAACGAGGGACTTGGCTTTGCGTTCTGGTGGCAGCTTTGTGACGGCGTAAGCTTGCCAAATTACTCGACGCCACCTTCGCAGTATCAGACGTCTCCTCACCAAACGTTTCAACTCATAGATGAAAACGATTGCCAGCGCTACGCGTCTGATCATTATCCCTGCCTTGCGCTTGCTGCTCACTCGGCGCTGCTCTCGGATGTTCGGAGGAACAGGTGACTTGGCTCTGGGTTCTCGCGGCAGCTTTATCACGATGTAAACTATTGAGAACGCTCGATGCCACCTTCGCAGTATCAGACGTCTCCTCACCAAACGTTGTAGATCGTTGATGAATATGATTGCCAGTGCTACGCGTCTGATTATTCTTCCTGCCTTGCGCTAGCGCCTCACTCGGAGCTGCTCTCGGATGTTAGGAGGTATCAAATTCTGAGGCAACCTAGCGGGAAGCGGAGTTTTCAGGTCCTCGTGTGTCTCTACCAGATACATCATAACCGCAAACTCGTCTCTGGAGAATTGGCCATCGTCATCAATGTCTGCCAGATCTAGGATATGTTGATGTAAGACAACTGGTAAGCGTGAGCCCAAAAACCCACTTGCTCCATTTCTTGACACCGAGTCGGTAGCATTGGAAAGCAATCCGAACAATGCATCGAACCTGGCTTTTTGTTCCGGGCTAATCACCCAATCGGTGGTGTCTTGATGGCTGGAAGTCTGGGGAAAGCAACAATCGCCGCAGAATTCCGGAGAAGCGTGATGGATCATCCCAAGAAGCTGGCGAGCTGACGGCCGGCTTTTGCGACTATGCTGAAGCATCATCCGTGTCCATGTAATCGGCGCAAAAAGCTCGTCACACATTTGCTCGCTCAGATATTTTTCGATTTTCTCCTTGTTTTCTCGATAGCCTACTTCTCCCATTCCGTCATTTTGATGAAGTCGTTTGCGATCCTCTTCAGGAGTACCAACCAAAGCACAAAGTATCTCCAGATATACACAACCGAGATTCCAGATATCAACAGAAGCGTTTATAGTTTCATCCAAATTACCGATCTCCGGCGCGAAATATTTGGGGGTGCCACGGGACTTTTGTTGCCAATGCCCAAAGAAATTAGGGCCATCTGATATGGCAAGATAGAATCCGGAGATCAAAACAAAGTTATCGTGAATGAGGATGTTACTGGGTTTGATATCTTTGTGTATGACGCCCACTTTGTGCAGGTATGCTACCCCATCTGCGAGACAGCCAAAGAATGATCGAAGTAACGTTCTGTTCTCTTCGTCATCTGTACTCCTGTAAAGGGATTGACTGAGAAACATAGAGAGATCCACATCCCCAACTGGCAACGTAACAGTTGCTAGAAAAGTCGGATCACCGTAACTCCCAACGAATTCAATTACGTGTCGATGGCTAAGCTTCTTTAAGATGTTCACCTCATTGAGGAAATACTGTTCATAATTCCTAGGGCGTGTAGGCTTCCGACGAATAAAAAACTTTCGCCTATATTCTTTATGGGTTAAAGTGTATTTAACCGCATCTGTCACATTAAATGCGCCACGGCTTATGGGCCGGAGTCGTACAAATGGGACATGTGTGGTCCCGAACACTTTGTGGTCATGCTCGTATTGCAGCCACCTGTCATCAACTTCTGAGTACATCAGCTGAACTTGCATATCTAACACGGTTCGTGAAAGAGAAGGCGATTGCATCGGAAAAAGTTCTTGCACTGTCGTTTCCGTAAAAGGAAGGCTGGCTTCCGAAAAGCCCCTCTGAAGGATGTCATCCAAGAGAAACAGATTTTGGGTTTGTCTCACCAAGATGTAAAGCCGTGGATGTCTGGCGTATTCTTCGTTGATCTCTTGGAGAAGCACCTGAACTTCGTGAATTTCTGATTCTGTGAAATGGGTTCTCTGTGAAGCGAGTATTTCAGAAAGTCGAATCTGGGCCTCAGTGGGTGTTGATTTCTGGTGAGCGGGTTTCTGCAATTGCAATTGTTGCTGGGAATACAAAGCTTGAAGTAGTGGGTCTTGATCAGGTTCCGGGATTCAATTTCCATCTCGCTGTTGTGTTCGGATGGTATCACAAATGTCGTTCCAAGGTTTATGATCTTCAAGATCCCCGGGCCAGGGGAACGGATCAGACCTTTGGGCGATCTCATCCTCGAATTCTGGAAGGGGGAGGTGGATAATATTCTGCACTGTGCTTCGTCGGCTTCCCCTAGATTGCTGGGTGTTGGACTTTACGTGTTCTATGGCTGCTGATTCAGGTAATGACAGCAAGGCGATAGTTTCCAAATGCTCAAAAAGATGGTCGTAAAGGCTTGATGAGAGCCTACTATTCCCCTCACTTTCATTTTGCGGTTCGATTCGAAACTTATGACAAAGAGGACAGGAGTGCGAGGGTGGGTCAGCTATATCTGTCGCGATATATTGGTTTGCCCAAACACCAAGTGTGTCGGGCGCTGGCTTTGCTCCCCTTTGAATCAAAGAAGGAAGCTGATTCTCGTTGAAAGAGTCCGAGTGTTCTGCTCTCAAATGTTCCTCAAGCTCGCTAGGGCTATCGTATATATTCAATTCGTGCCCCGGGGCGAGACAGCACCATACAATTGTATGTGTCCTTTGCATGTGTGTTAACCATTCCTCGGGAGAATAAATCAACCCATCCCCAACAGTGCATTCCTCGAAGAGGCATACATATGGTGCTATATCTTTTAAGATATGTCTCCTTAAACCATGTTAGCATTGTTTGACTAAATGAACTTCGACATCACTCACGTCCATCGTGGCTCCTTTGTGTCAGACTTGCTGATCCATCTCGAACAATATTGGCAAAACACCTTCTGCGACCTCTCGTCAATTTTGTCAGGAGGTAATGGCACATCCAACACCTTTCTTCTTGCAGCATGAGCAGCAGTAATGCCTGACATCGCAACGGACTTTGCGTAATTTGCCAAACCACTCTTGTTGACAGAAGATGCATTCGTTTCAGAGAGAGCCGTAGTTCTGACACCCGAAATTGTGGCCATAGGTAGAGCAGATCCTTTCTTTATTTTGTTATGAGTCGCTCTAGTGTGACTCTCGATGCCTGTCGTTGGCTGTTCAGGCATCTCGGAGAGCTGATCTTGATCAACAGTTTGGGATATCTTGGCGTGATGGCGTTGCCTGTAAAGGAGGATCATTCGTCTGAAAATGACGGCGGATACCAACCGCTCCGTCAAGAATTTTGGAGCTTTGGGAAAATAATGGCTTTGTATCATGAACCGGATGTATGACTCGAACTCCTGCCGAGCTTCCCTCTCTTCGTCGTCAACATCTTTTGCAATGAAGGCTTTAACTCGGGCGTTCTCGTTCGAAGAAGCCGGCTTTTTTAGGATTGATGTAAGACGGTAGAGATCATCCAATATCTCATTTGCTTTCACCATAGGATCTTGCTGCAGTGCTGGTGGCTCACTCGGCTCGTCGACGTCAAAACTTAGGCTGCTTGAAGAATCCGAAGCATCGGAGAGTGGCTCCAATGTCTCTGCCCCATCGTCCGCCTCATTCTCTTCTTCTATAGGCGGTCGTAATGCTGTTTCAACGAGTTCTCGCAACCGACGGAGTAGGACTTGGAGAACATCAGAGACATCGTCGTCATCTCGTAACCGGAAGTTAAGCGACGCATTCCCGGGCGCAAATACTCTAATATTGCCTGCCCATACCTTGAATCGTACCAAGGGATTTTCCAGCTCTAGCCGCAACCGTGGATTGATTGTTGCAGCCTTGGTGTCGAGTGATTTGATGCACTGGAAAGCGGACTGTGAGATAGACATGGTTATGGATGAACCATTGACTAGAACATATCCATAATTGATACCAAAGACTGTCTCAAATTTGAAGGGATGACGAATGGTAGGATGGGTATCTATACCTTCCCAGGCAAGAACGAAAGACCTCCGCTTCAACTTTCACTCGTGGACTCACCTTACGGCGCCAAGGGGGTTTCCAGAAAGGTTTTCACTAGTCTGCCAAGGGAAGGTTCACCTTAACTAGCTTTTAGCAGGGAAATTACCTAAAAAAAGCCTTTACTTAAACCTTCTTTCCTAACATCTATTAAGGGTCTAAAAGGTTCTTTCCTTAAAGGCTTTCCTTTTTAATATCTGTTAGCTAAAAAATCTATTAGAAACGGGGTTACCTCGGATATTCTTTCTCTATACGACGCTTAACGCCAGCGTTTTAAAAAATATAAATATCGGCCTATCTCGTAATTTTGCTACTAGGGGAAGTTCGCCGCATCTATATAGGATAGGTAGGAAGCGTTAATGCTCCCTATTTACTACCCCTTAATAATATGCCTCCCCTTCGCTGCATAGATTTCTTTACCTATAATAAAGTAGGAAGGAAGGGGGGTATACTTTCCTATCCTAGCCTAAAAGCCTGTTAAAAGCCTTTTAACAGGGTTTTAAAGGTCTAATAGACTTTGGCACAGAAGGGCTTATAAATAATAGGGTTTTAAAGGTCTAACAAACTTTGGCACAGAAGGGCTTACAAATAGCTTTCTATTTAAAATATATTTTACTCTGTAACTACCTCGCAGCAGCCTAGCAACAGCCCTTTCCAGAACCCACTTGGCGCCGTAAGGCATGCGACCGGCTTCTCTTATGTCACGTGTGGTGGGGTTGCAACTTCCACGCTCAGCCGCACTCAGCCTGATCCTATGTCTGCGTCCCAATCGCCATATTGCTTCCATCGGGGTTCTTTCTCTGCATCGAGGCATCGATCAGCTTTCATTGAGCAGGAATGTCGGGATTTGAGGTGGCGGGAGTGGTTTTGGGGGCCTTGCCGTTGTTCATTGAGTTCGGCAAGGCCGCGAGTTCGAATGCTGGCGCTATGAGAAAAGCGTTCTATTACAGTAACCGAGACGATCGATTGCGGGATTTCTATATCGGATTTTATAAGGAAACAGTATTCTTACGTCAATAAATAGTGAAGGTCATCGATTCCCTTCTAAACCTCTCCGAGGATCGAAAAATAGAAGTAAAAGACGGTCGTTAGGTGGAACGACGGATAAAGGAAACCGATGTTTCAAAAGCCTTGGAGACATTTTTTAGTTCGGAAGATCTTTCAGCTTTCCTAATACTGATGGAAAGACTGTTGAAGCTCTTTGCCCAGCTTGTAAAGGACAAGAGAGTTTATCTGTCTAAAGAAGATAAGGTACAAACCTCCCCCTAAGCTTATTGTATTTAGCTAACCCGCGGTACTACCAGAATAACGAAACGATGTGCAAAAAACTTACCCGTTTTATCGATCAGCAAGAAAAACAGACAACCTCGAGCTTATTCTGGGAGCGCTTTCGATTTCTCAAAACTGATGATTACCGCCACAAATGTTTATAATGTTTACGAGAGTGGAATAGGGATATGGATCTCTTCCTTCAAAGGGCTTGTGAAGCCGCAGAAAGGAAGAAAGCGGTGCCCACAGATCGGAAGGCTCTATTCTCTTAACTCCGTATCTTGTCGCAACGCTTCTTCGCCACACTTTCCAAGTGTTGGACTTGTTAATGTAGCTCCCGACATGAGGTAAGATTTAGCTTGGAAAACTGTGGTTAAGTCATGCCTGAGAAAGACCTTCGCGAGACTGGCATATTCTTTGATTTTTTTGTGTCCCGCCCACATGTTTAAGGATTGAGGGCATGGCACGAAGCGAATGTAACGATTAAAGGGTCCCAGTAAGTGGAACACCCTAAGCCGTGGATGTCTTCCTGGCTATAATCACCCGTTCGACATACGTGAAATTTCCTGGCGACTGACATGAGAGAAGATTTGTCACTATCCCTACCAAGACTGAGCTGAAGATAATCTGCGATGCTATTCAAAATTCGCAGCACATGAACGATTGTATTCAGCTGCTTGTCGAAGACCATGAGATTCGTTAATAGGTATGGCAACTAAACTGGAGACAAAGCCAGTTTAAATATCTCTATTCTAAACCTGTAATATCCTTTGAAAATCTCCTGGCAAATTATGATATGCCATCGCTGCTCATAAGACGCAAACTAGTAAAAGTATTTGTATACTCTCTGTTTTAATTGCATGAAAGCCCATGGCTTAGCAGCCAATGGGACAAAGATTATATTAATTTCTTTTTTACGGATCAAGGGAGCCTTGATCTGGAGCGTCCGTTCTTGAGCACCTCATTCGACACATTTCCTTCTGGATCTGAACTCATCGACCCTCACTGCTTTTATCCCAACCTTGGTATTCTGAAACTTGGCATTCTGCTGATAGAGGTTCATAAGTGGGAACATATTGAGAACTTCAGAACGCCCGCCGACCTCCTAAATGGAAGCGTTACTGTTAACACCGATATGCAAGTAGCTGAGCGTGTTCTCACGGCGATGAAGGATTGCTACGAGACATATCGAGGGGCGATAGACATGTGCCTGAAAGCTGACTGGACCTCTGCTGGGTCTAGAGTGAGTCTCGAAGATTTGGATACCTGGAATGGCGTGTACAGAGACATCATCCAACTACTGGAGATTGAAATAAAGATGGCGGGAGCGTCGCTAGCAGACTTGCGAAAGTTCTTTGCGTCACTGAATAGTTGATCAGGACTGCATCACGCTTGACCGCCAAATGAACTTGCAACTTCCTTCCTATCGTTGACGAACTCGACGAACATAAATGGAACTACGCCCTTACAGGTATCACCAAAAGGGTAACTTTAACTATTTTACCAACATTATACCGCATTATATTGAGGCCAGAAATGAAACTATGCTCAAAATGATTTTACACCGGACTTGGAACGCCCGACGCACAACCCCCTCCCGCAGTCCCACATCTCAACGTCAAGCGATCGGATGACTCACCAATCCAGACACCATAATCACCTTGAACATTGGGAACAACCCAGTTCTGCCTCACAACATCCCAAATGCTCAGATCCTTCCTCGTCAGCCTTAGCTCGACTGTTTGGCTCTCTCCTGGCGCCAAAACTTTCGTCTTCACGAAATCGCGCAATTGGATGACCGGGGTATCCCACGCAATTCCACTTGGAAACTGCACATACAGCTGCGCAACAGCCTTGCCGGATGTCGAGCCGGTATTTGTGACGCGGACCGAGACACGGTACGCAACATCCCAAAGCGCCGGATTTCCACCTTGGGCTCCTCCAGCCACCGGGCCTGGTTTTTGAACAGTGCTATAGCCCTCTGGATATGGGTACTTTCGACCGGTCGCGGGAATTGCAGCTGCGTTATCCGCGTCGCGCTTCTCGAGCCAGGAATAAAGATAGCGCCAGATTCGGTTGAAGTTGGATGGCCAGTATGCTTCCGAGGCTGGTGGAATAGTAGTAGGATAAGAAGGGGTTGAACCTTTGGCGGGCCTTGTCGGTGGGACTTCAGTGAGCGAGGTAACGGGCGTGATGGTTGCATTGGAGAAAGAAAACGTAGTGTAACTGAGACCATGACCAAAGGCGAATCTTGGTGTAATGTTTTCCTTGTGGAAGTGTCGGTAGTCTACGTAGAGGCCTTCGGTAAACGTATCTTGAGGTTGGCCGATTTGAAATCCTACCAGCTCGACGCTGGCTCCGTAATCGGACTCTTGTTTCGCGATGGTATAGGGAAGATGACCGGAGGGCGAGACATCGCCAAAGAGAACTTGCATGAGAGAGGAGCCTGCTTCTTGGCCGGGGAGGTGAGCAAATAACACAGCTTTTACAGAGGGCAGGTCAATCCATTCTTCCATAAGGATGGGACCGACTGTATGGACAACCACAACTACATTTGCATATTTAGCGGCGGCGGCCTTAACAAGAGCATCGCCGTTGTGCCAAGACTTAAGTCCAGCGGTTGTCCGATCACCCGGATTGCCTTCTACTGTAATGTAGTTTTCTCCAGAATCGGCGTTGATAAACACCAGTGCAACATCCCCGGGAGCAGCAGTAGCACTGGATGGGACAGAGTCGGAGTTATAGAACGTGTATTTAGCGCCCCGTGCTTTAAGACCGTCGATAGGGGAATCCATGTAGGGGTATCGAGAGGAACCAGAACCCCAGCCCATTCCTAAGGTGCCTTTATTACATCCCTGATCGGCACATGAGTTGATACCATCGGGGTTCTTTTCGGCGTCTGTTCCGAAGACTTTGAGTGTCGTATTCAGCGTCAACGGTAATGTGCCGTTGACGTTCTTCAAAAGCGTGATTGCATCCCTTGCCACCTCACGTGCAACTTCGGCATGATTGCCTTGGACGTTGACGAACTGGTTAACCACACCGGAAGGAGAAAATAGGGCGCCAGGATACAAAGGTCCAGTAGCATCCTGGGTGTTGGTATCGAAATTAGGCTGAGGATAATTTGAATCTTGGCCCATTTGAAACCAAGTCGCCAAAATTCTTGTTACCATGTCGTTCAGTCTGTCCACAGGAACAGACCCATTCAAAACAGACGCAGAAAGATCGTACATCCAGTAGGAATTTCCGATTAGAGGAATGACGCCGTCGCCAGGCATACTCATGTCTAGACCAGCAAGTGCTGCTCCTACACCAGAGATCTGTGCCAGCCAATCAGACATGACGAAACCTTGGAAGCCGAGCTCATCTTTTAGGATGCCGTTCATCAGATAACTGTTTTGCGAACATGCAGATCCGTTGACCTAGAACAGTTAGAGTAGTCGATTCGTGGCTGATACTCTATACTTACTGCATTGTACGCAATCATCACGGAGCCGACCCCGACCTTGACTCCCTCTGCAAAAGGCCACAAATACACCTCATGAAGCGTCCGATCATCGAGATTTGATGAAATACCTGGCTGAACAAGGTTGTACATGCGGTACATCTCTTGTTCATTCGCAATCAAGTGCTTGATGGTAGCGATGACCCCTTGGCTTTGCACCCCCTCAATAGTCAACGCGCCTCCATAAGCCTGGAGAACTGGATCGGAACCAAATCCTTCCCAGTTCCTGCCTCCTCTTGGCTTGCGACCCAGAGCTCCCACTGACGGCCCAAGGTGAACATTGATGCCTTTGCCCCGAAATTCCTCTCCCAACGCCACGCCTCGGGCTCGCATGAGGTCTTTGTCCCAAGTTGCCCCAACCGTGATTCCGGCAGGAAAAGCCGTATTGTGGTCAGAATTCCGGATTCCCAGAGGTCCATCCTGCAAACAGAGTTGCGGGATTCCCACTCGGAGTGCACTTCCAGTGTTGCCCACACACCTTCCTATTCCGACTATCAGAATTTGGGGGCTGTCAATGCGGAATCAAACAATGTCTTACCCATGAAAATGCCGGTGCCCGCAGTGACATTGGTCTTCTCAGCCAGAGTCATATTTGACACAATGAGTGAGGCTTTGCGATAACTCTCACTCCAATCGGCAACCCATCCTCCATGGGGTGAGGGATAATAGGGTGCTGCGACATAGCCTGGTGGGACATCGATTCGTTTCTCGATCGCAGCGCCGTTGGCACATACTGAAAGTGTCAAAAGAATTGAAGAATAAAGGAGATGCATTTCGAAGTGTGTCTATAAAAGAATGGATAGCGAACAAAATCGCTGGATCGGAAGACGGGAGACTGAAGGGGGAGACGAGGCTGCGGGAGGAGCGAGGTAGCTGCCTTGGAGCAAGCCAAAGTGGCAGAGGGGCTATCGCCATCTTTTGTATGCGCACCATAGATGGCCAGCTACAACTTACAAGGTCGAGCTGAGTTTGTTTGTTCA
>Ga0247768_1000482_pt1 | contig 14347 bp, 13 predicted proteins | sample UWRJL016104C6_FD_179944 | JGI IMG/M metagenome (GOLD analysis project Ga0247768, IMG submission 179944) | Plant litter microbial communities from Arlington Agricultural Research Station in Wisconsin, United States - UWRJ-L016-104C-6 | ecosystem: Environmental > Terrestrial > Plant litter >... | reverse complement strand
ATCGGTCACCTGTGACTTGCGCCGCTCCGCGGTTCGCAGTCCGAGCGGTGCGCCCAAAACCAGTCTCGAGACGCGGCTGGCATCCTTCACCAGCATCTCCGCCGCGATCCAGCCACCCAGCGAAAATCCCACCACCGTGACATTTCGCAAATCGAAATGCTCGAGCAGGTCGAGATAGAAATAAGCCAGGTCATCAATCGTGCTGTACGCCCGCGGCAGCTCCGAAGCGCCAAATCCCGGATGGGACGGGGCATACACGGTGAAATCGCGCGCCAGCAGGTCGATGATGCGCGAGCAACCTTCCACCCCGTCCATGCCGTGCAGGAACAGCAGCGGTGTCCCCTGCCCCTTCTTGATCAGCTCCAACTTCACGCCTTGGATATCAACGAGCTGGGCGGCTTGGAGAAAGTCGGCGGCGGCCTCGGTACTCATTCCTGATTTCGCTCCGGATGTCACGCTGCCATGATTGAGTCGCACCTGCGGCGCCGTCCAATTCTTTGTCTTGGTCGGTTTGATGCCGCGGCGGTATTGCCCGAACCCTCTTTGATATTTGTCAATGATGAATTGACTTTGATAGATTCAAACGATGCGTATAGGAATCATCGGTGCCGGTATCGGCGGGTTGGTGGCGGCGCTCGCGTTGACTCGACGGGGCTTCGAGGTCGATGTCTACGAGCAGACCCGCGTGTTGAAGGAAGTTGGTGCGGGTCTGCAGCTCAGCTCCAACGGCACCCGGGTGCTCGCCGAGATAGGCGTGCTCGAGCACCTGTTGCCTGCATCTTTCGAACCGAACGGCAAGGAAGTGCGGCTGTGGAATACCGGTCAAACCTGGAAGTTGTTTGACCTGGGCGCGCAGTCGGTCGAACGCTACGGGTTTCCCTACGTGACCGTGCATCGCAGTGATTTGCACGACGTGCTGTTGGATGCCTTGGGCGCCGCGAAGCCGGCTGCCATCCATCTGAATCACCACTTTCAGTCCGCGCAGCAGGACGGCTCGGGCGTCACGTTGAATTTTGACAACCAGTCCCCCGTCACCTGTGATGTTGCCATCGGCGCGGACGGCGTCCATTCAACGATGCGTAAAGTGCTGTTTGGCGAGGGCCAGGCTGAGTTTACCGGCATCGTTGCCTGGCGCGGCCTCATTCCGATCGAGCGGTTGCCCGAACGACTGCGCCGGCCGGTCGGCACCAACTGGATCGGCCCGGGCGGCCACGTAATCCACTACCCTGTACGCCGTGGCGAGTTGATGAATTTCACCAGCGTGGTCGAGAACCGGGACTGGCTAATTGAGAGCTGGTCGCAACCCGGCACCATCGGACAATACCTGGCGGATTACCCGGGCTGGCACGCGGATGTGCACGAATACATTCGCAACATTGATACGCCCTTCCGGTGGGCCCTGTTTGCACGTCAGCCAATGGAACAATGGAGCAAGGGGCGGATCACTCTGTTGGGTGACGCCTGTCACCCCGCGTTGCCATTTCTTGCACAGGGCGCCGCCATGGCGATCGAGGACGGTCTCGTGTTGGCCCGCGCGTTGGAGAGTTACGACGACCCGCCGGTGGCGTTGCTCAATTACGCACGCGCACGGCTGGAACGTACATCGCGCATGGTCCTCGGCGCAGCGGCCAACGCCAAACGCTTTCACAATCCTACCCTCGCGGATGCCGCAGGTGCACAGGCCTATGTCGAGCGCGAATGGCAGCCGGACCGGGTGAGCGACCGCTATGAGTGGCTGTTTGAATACGATGCCACGCGAGTTGCTGTATGAGTGGTATTGCCGCCTGGGACCGCGTTCCACTGGTAGTCTCTTTTCCCAACAGTCCAGGGTTTACGGAGACCTACGGGTTCGCAGGGAACTCGGGCAAGGTCAACCTGGAAGGCCAGTTGCTGCGGGCGGCTGACCGGCCGTCAGACACTGTCTATGTGTTCATGCACCCGACCTCGACGTTGCAGCTCCTGCCCATGCCGATGGCACTGGCCGATCGCGGGCTGCATGTATTGTGCGCGGCCAGTCGATATGCGAAGAACGACAGCGCGTTGATCATGGAGAAAGTGGCGATCGACCTGAGCCGCTGGATGCGTCATGCGCGCGAGGTGCTCGGCTATCGCCGTGTCATTCTCGTTGGCTGGTCAGGCGGCGGATCGCTGTCCCTGTTCTACCAGGCACAGGCAGAAAGACCGGATATCACTCGGACACCCGCGGGTGATCCGGTAGACCTGGCTGCTGAGGAACCGATTCCGGCAGACGGTGTCATCTTCGTCGCGGCGCACCTCTCACGGGCCGAAACACTCACTGAGTGGCTGGACCCGTCCGTGACCGACGAGATGGATCCGGATCGCCGCACTCTCGCTTTGGACATCTACTCGCCCGAATGCCCGGCCAGGCCACCTTACAGCGCGGATTTCATCGCGACTTTTCGCGCGGCCCAGATTGCACGCAACCGGAAAATCACCGCCTGGTGCCAGGCGAAGTTGCAGCGCCTGCGTGAATCGAACACGGGTGAGCTGGAGCGCGCCTTCGTAGTTCACAGGACCATGTGCGACGTACGCTGGTTGGATCCAACCGTGGACCCCAACGGGCGCAAGCCCGGCCACTGTTATATGGGCGATCCTCGCGCCGTGAATGTCGGCCCCGTCGGCCTCGCACGCTATTCAACGCTGCGATCGTGGTTGAGTCAGTGGAGTTACGATCTGTCGAATGCCAAGGGCCCGGCCAACGCAGCGAAGATCCGTGCAACGCCGGTGCTGCAAATTGAGAACACGGCGGACGACGCGGTACCAGCAACTCACAACCCGACGATCTTCGCCGCGCTGGCCACGCCTGACAAGCGCTTGCTACGGATCGAAGGCGCGACGCACTACTATGTTGGGCAGCCGGAGTTGCTGAAGCAGTGTATGGATACAGTCATCTCATGGAGCCGCGAGAAAGGGTTGCTTGCCGAATGACTCAGCGGGCCTTCAACAGCTGCGCCTTGCGCAACGACCACTTTTTCAACTGGTCGTGGGCACGCGCTTTTTCTTTTTCCAGGAACCCGGGCGCCTCGGTCCGCGCCGCGATCTCCAACCGCAGTCCATTGGGATCAAAGAAGTAAATCGAGCGCACAAAGCCATGATCCACCGGTCCGACCACCTCCACCCCGAAGCTTTGCAGCCGCTCGCGCAGGCTGACCACGGTGGCCACGGAGTCAGTTTCCATGGCGAAGTGCTGAACCCACGCGGGGGTGTTGGGAGAGCCTTGCGGCTTCTCGTCCTTGCCGAGATCAAAGAAGGCAATGTACGACCCGTCGCCCAGCTCAAAGAAGAAGTGGGCGTACGGCGCCTGCTCGCCGGAGCTCGGCACCCGCTCGGACAACATGCAATGAACGAGCGGCACGCCGAGGATATCTTCGTAGAAACGGCGCGTTTCTTCGGCGTCCCGACACGGATAGGCGAAATGGTAGAGTTTTTGGAGCTGCACGCGGCGAGAATATGCCCGGCGGGGCGCGATGCCTATCATCCTGCCAGGGGGACACTATCCCCGGACGGTGGACCATGACACCCGTTTCAACCGTGGCGGCGAGTGTGATTGGGGCCATTGGCCGGAGTGACTTTCCCGAGCGACTGCTGGCCGTCTGCCGGGAGCTCGCGGGCTGCGACCTGTGCTCGGCGTTTTCCTGGGAGCCGAAACGCGGGCCGCGCCTGCTATTCGCCGCCGGCTCCATAGATAACGTGCCCGAGTTTGCCCTCGCGGCCTCCCGCGCCTACATGGACACTTATTGGCAGCGGGACGCGGTGGTCCAGCGTAACTGGGTCAGAGGCTCCAACAGCTCACACCTGCTGCGGATGAGCGCGGCTGACATCCACGATGCCGATTATCGTCGGGATTGTTATCAGGTCGCCCGGATCTCCGAGCGACTGACGCTGTTCGATACCGGATCGCCCGCCGTGAGTGTCAACGGATACCGGGCCGTGGGTCGTGGCCCGACAACGATGCAGATGGCGCAGCGGATGGAGGAAGCGGGTCCAACGCTGGTGGCGGCCCTGCGTCGGCATACGGAACTGACGGAGCAGACCGTGCTCTCGCCCTCGCGCAGTGTGTTGATTCGGCGCGCCCGTGAGTGGGGGTTGAGCGAGCGGGAAGCGGAGGTTGCGGCAGGACTGGCAATGGGACGGAGCCAATCAGACATTGCCAAGAGCACCGGCCTCGCCCTCAACAGCGTCATCACCTACCGGCGACGCGCCTATCAGAAGCTCAAGGTCGCTGACCGGCTGGAGCTGCGTGCAATGTGTGAGAAGCGGATTCCCCTGGCAGAGCCATAGCCTCCAGGAACCGGCTCAAGGCCACCGACTCGTCCGACTTCCGCCAGAACAGGCGGATCTTGAAGGACACATTCAGGTCGACGACCTTCCGTAGCACCACGCTGCTCGACTGGAAGCGGTGCTCGGAGTATTCAACAAAGCCGATCCCCATTCCCACGGCCACCAGGCTCAGCAGAATGGAATGGGTCGCGGTCTCCTGTACCACTTTTGGCACAACACCGTGGGCGACACACGCGCGCATCAGCGTGTCTGAATACCGCGGCGCGCCTTTTCGGAAGGGCCACAGGAAACTCTCGCCGTTCAGGTCCTTCATTTTGATCTGTTTGGCACTGGCCAACGGGTGGCCCTTGAAGATCGCCAGTACGATCTCACTCTCCCCCGCGTCCTTGAATTGGAGGAGTTGCATGTTGGTGTCGTCGTAATGCACGTCATACACGATGGCGGCATCGATCTTGGCGTCCTTGAGAGCTTCCAACTGGTCCTGGGAGCTCATGGGGAGCAGCTCCAAGGTGACATTGGGCTCGTTCTGCCGGAACGCCAGCAGCTTGCTGGGGATCTCTCTGTGCCCGGAGGCGATTTCACTGAAGCCCACGCGCAGTGTGCCGAAATGGCCGCTGGCGTAGCTGCGCGCCTTCTCAACTGAGCGCTCGACCTGCGCGAGGATGGCCTCGGATTCATTGAGAAACATCCGCCCTGCGGCCGAAAGCTGCACGCCGCGCGGTCTGCGCTCAAACAATGTGACGCCGAGCTCTTCTTCCAGGTGGCGGATCTGGCGCGTCAGGGCAGGTTGGGCTACATGCAGTATTTTGGCTGCACGACCAAAGTGCTCTTCCCGTCCGACCGCGCGAAAATAGCGCAAATGTCGCAATTCCATGGGGCGTTGATACCGCTCCAGTATCAAAAACGCAAGTCCAATAATTACACACGGCCCCTCAGGAGCCGTGTTGTACCTCGGCGAGCGCTTCCGCCAGCAGGCTCTCGATGGGCTCTATAGATCGATGATCGGCGTAAAGCCCCCATAGATCATCCGCTTCCCATCAAACGGCGTGTTGGCATGGTCAGGTTTCATACGCTCGTCGGCCATCAGCTTCTTCCAAGCCACGTCGCGCTCTGACTTCGAATTCCACTCGATCCAGGAGTACACGACAGTTTCATCGGGAGTTGCCTGCACGGTGCGAAAGAAGTCGGTGACCTTGCCTGCAGTGACGTCATCACCCCAGGCCTCGACAACGCGGGTGGCTCCGTATTCACGAAACAAAGGGGCGAACCTGGCGGCAAACTCGCGATAAGCCTCCTTTTTCCCCTTGGGCACCGGGACCACGAAGCCATCCACATAACCCCTCTTCCCGGGTGTTCCCTCCTCCACAATGGCCTCGAAGCCGGAGAAGATCATGCGCTTCGTATCAAAGGGAATGACCTGGTTCTGCGGCTGCATGCGCGGGTCGTTTCGCATCGTCTCGTTTGCTGTATCGCGTGCCCGCCGCGACGGATACTCGAACCAAGCGAAAACGACAATCTCGCCCTCCTTGGCCTGAACGGACCGCCTGAAGTCGGTGACCTTGCCGTCCGGTACGTCGTCGCCCCAGCACTCGACCATGCGCTGCACGCCACACTCCTTGAGCATGGGCGCGAGCTTGGTGGCGTGCTCGACGTACGCCGCCTTGTTCGCGACAGGTACGGCGACAATAAACCCTTCCACATAGACCATGGCGATGCCCTCTTGTGATGACTCTCAAAGGACGCGCGAGCGGGGTCAGGTCCGACACAGGCGGAATAAAAATCCAGGGGCCCTTGGCCTTACACTGTGCCCATGCACCAGACTGATGACGACCTGCAGAAGTTCGAGGCCAGAGGCGCCGCACCACTGCCTGCGACACTCGAAAAGGGCTACGTCGACCACGACAACGCTCGAATCTGGTACTGCGCCTATGGCTCCGGTCCGCCCGTGATCCTGCTTCACGGTGGCCTGGGCAACAGTGGCAACTGGGGCTACCAGGTTCCCTTCCTGGTTGAATCCGGTCGCCGCGTCATACTCATTGACAGCCGGGGACACGGTCGAAGCACACGCGACTCCAGGCCCTACACCTACGAGTTGATGGCATCGGATGTGCTTGCGGTGATGGACTCACTCCAGGTGGCGCACGCGTCTGTTGTTGGTTGGAGTGATGGAGCCTGCATTGCGCTGATACTGGCCATGCGCGCCCGCAACCGCATCGACCGCGTTTTCTTTTTCGCCTGCAACATGGATCCCAGCGGCACCAAGGACATCGCCTGGCCCAACCCGGTCATTGATCGGTGTTTGAGCCGACACCGCAAAGACTATGCGCACCTGTCATCGACCCCCGATCAGTTCGACGCGTTCTTCTCAGCGGTCGGGTTGATGATGAAAACAGAACCTGACTACTCGCCGCGCGAGTTGGCTCAGATCGCGGTGCCTGTCACGGTTGCGATCAGCGAGCACGACGAGTTCATCCGCCTCGAGCATGCGGAATATCTGGCCCGCACCATTCCCGGCGCGAAGTTGCTGCTGCTTGCCGATGTCACCCACTTCGCTCCACTTCAACGCCCTGACCAATTCAACACCGTGTTGCAGACGTTCCTGGCCTAGGACGTAAATTTTCGGTAAGCGAAAACAACTGGTTTTGATGCGGGCTCTCTTGACCGCACGCGTCGTCCGACTCACACTAGTTTCGTTTTCCGACGGTTATTTCGCTATTCGAAATAACGTCGGTGAGGGGGACGCGAGTGAAGATCGGGCGGCAAGACAACCATAGCTCGGCCATCTCGACATCGAACGAGGCCACCATCCTCGTTCGGGGCCGGGATCTCACCCGGGATCTGGTGGGCTCAATCAACTTCACAGAGCACTTCTGGTTGCTCGTGACGGGAGCGCTGCCTGGCGAAGGCCAACGGCGTGTGCTCGATGCGACGTTAGTCGCCATCGCGGAGCACGGTCTGGTTCCCAGTGTGCAGGTGTCGCGAATGACACTAGCCGCAGCTCCCGAAGCATTGCAAGGCGCGGTAGCGGCAGGTTTGCTCGGCTGTGGCTCGGTTGTGTTGGGTTCGTCAGAAGCCGCCGGCCAGTTCTACTCCGAAATCGCTGCGAAAGCTGCCGGGCAGGCAAATCCAGACAGCGCTGTCGCCGAAGTTGTGCGCGAGTACCGCCAGGCGAAGCGCGCCATTCCAGGCTACGGTCACCCGCTGCACAAGGGGGGTGATCCGCGTGCCGCCCGATTGTTTCAGGTTGCGACCGAGGCCGGCGTCGCGGCGCGGCACATTCAAATTGCAACAACCGTCGAGCGACTGTTGCCGGAGCTGATCGGCCGCCCGTTGGCCATCAACGTGTCCGGAGCCATCCCCGCCGTACTGCTGGACGCGGGCTATCCCCTTCTCGCTCTGAAGGGCGTGCCGCTGTTGGCACGCACCGCGGGACTCATTGCACATCTATTGGAAGAACAACAACGTGCTATTGGATTTGTCATGTCGCATGCAGCGGCACGCGCCATCGATTACGACGGTGAAGTCCCGCCGGGATTCAAACCGAGTGAGGACGGCTGAGCATGAGTAAGGCGCTCTCAGGCATCCGCGTCATCGAGCAAGGCACGTTTATCACCGGGCCTTGTTGCGGAATGATGCTCGCCGACCTCGGTGCGGACGTCATCAAGATCGAAAGCCCCGGCGGGGATCCCTACCGGTCCTACCAGGGGGGCCAATACTCCCCGCACTTCCAGGCCTACAACCGCAACAAGCGCAGCCTGATGCTCGACATGAAGGTCGGCAGTGATCGAACGCTGTTTGATGGTCTGATTCGCGAAGCGGATGTCTATATCCAGAACTTCCGCCCCGGCACGGCGGACCGGTTGGGCGCCGGCGCCGAGCGCCTGCAGGAGATCAACTCCCGCCTGGTGTGTTGCTCCATCAGCGGGTTTGGATCCAGCGGGCCTTACGTCGATCGCCCCAGCTACGACTCGGTGGCGCAAGCCCTCAGCGGCTTCCTGAGCGTGGTGGTTGACTACCAACGCCCGCAGTTTCTGGGGCCGGCTCTGGCGGATGCAATCACGGGAATCTACGCCTCACAGGGAATCCTGGCCGCCCTGGTCCAACGCGGTCGCACCGGCCACGGCTGTCATGTTGAAGTCTCGATGCTCGAGGCCATGACGCATTTCGCAGTGGAACCGTTTGCCGCGTACTTTGCGTTGGGTCAGACACCTACTTCCGCCGACCGTCCCCGGTTGGCACAGGCCTACATCCTGAATACGGCGGATGGCAGGCTGCTGGCCATCCACTTGTCCTCGCTCGAAAAATTCTGGGAAGGGCTGGTGGCGGCATTGGAAGCGCCGGAGCTGGCCATCGATCCGCGCTTCAATCCCCGTGAGCGGCGCATTGCCGCGTATGAAACGTTGCGCGTCGAGCTCAACGCACGCTTCTCGCGGAAGCCGCTCGCTCATTGGGTGCAGCGACTGCAGGTAGAGGATGTTCCCTACGCACCGGTCAATCGACTCGACGATGTTGTAAACGATCCGCAGGTGGCGCACCTCGGGATCATGGTGCCGGTCGAGTCGCCGCAGACTGCCACCCAGGCGGTGCGCCCGCCAGTGCAGTTTGACGGCGAGAAATCTCGATCGGTGGACGCCGCCCCCTTGCTCGATCAACACGGAGCGGCCATCCGTGCCGCGCTCGGTCGCGGCGAGGTGTGGCCCATGGTGGTTCGCAACGAAAGGTAGGATGCCATGCTGTTTCCAACAACCCTGGTCGGGAGCTACCCACAGCCGGAATGGCTGATTGACCGCAAGAAGCTGGCCGGCCGGTTTCCGCCGCGCGTACGGGCGCGCGAGCTGTGGCGCGTTCCGCAAGAGTACCTCGAAGAGGCTCAGGATGACGCGACGCTCATGGCAATCAAGGCCCAGGAGGATGCGGGACTCGACATTCTCACTGACGGCGAGATCCGGCGCGAAAGCTATTCAAACCGCTTCGCTACGGCGTTGGATGGAGTCGATCTCGACAATCCCGGCTCGGCGCTCGATCGCAGCGGCCATCCCAACCCGGTGCCGCGAGTGGTCGGGCCCATCAAACGTCGCCACGCAGTGACTGTCCGCGACCTGAAGTTTCTACGCAGCCATACGCAACGGCGCGTCAAGGTAACGGTCCCCGGGCCCTTTACGATGGCCCAGCAAGCACAGATCGATTACTACGATGGCAGTCGCGAGGCCGCCGCGATGGACTACGCAACAGCGGTCAATGAGGAAATCAGAGATCTCTTCGACGCCGGCGCCGATGTTGTCCAGATTGACGAACCCTACATGCAGGCGCGGCCCGACGAGGCGCGGGCCTACGGACTGAAAGCACTCAACCAGGCGCTCGCGAATGTCAGCGGCACCACCGCTGTGCACATCTGCTTCGGCTATGCGGCGATCATCCACTCGCGTCCTTCGGGCTACTCCTTCCTACCGGAGTTGAGTGAATGCAGTTGCGCTCAGATCTCGATTGAAACAGCACAGTCCAGTCTCGACTGCTCCGTTCTGACAGGACTGCCGGGCAAGAAGATCATGCTCGGCGTCATCGACCTGTCGGACGAGACGATCGAAACACCCGAAGTGGTTGCCAATCGCATCCGTCGGGCGCTGCCGTACATCGATGCGGACAACCTGTTGATCGCGCCCGACTGTGGCATGAAGTACCTGCCCCGTGACGTGGCATTCGGCAAGTTGCAGGCCATGGTCGCCGGGGCTCGGATGGTGCGCGCACAGATCGAATAAGTATGCGGAACTAGAGGGGGATGTTTTATGGTCAGTCCGATGCGCCGAATCCTGTCAGCCACGGCTGTTGGGTTGGGGTTCGTGGCGTTTGCGCAATCTGCGTGGGCGCAAACACAGTCTGCCTCGCTCGATGAGGTAGTCGTCACCGCCCGCCGGCGTGACGAGTCATTCCAGAACGTACCGATCACGGTCAACGTGTTTACGGCACAGCAGATTCAGTCCGCGGGGATCGAAAGTCCCCGTGACTTCGTCGCCATGGTGCCGAACATGACCATGGTGGAGGTGCAGAACGCCGGCAATTCCTTCATCACCGTCCGCGGCATTTCCCAGGCGCGTAACAGCGAGGCGTCGGTGGCTGTATTGGTGGACGGCGTACTGGAGACCAACCCGTACCAGTTCAACCAGGAACTGAACGATATCCAGCAGATTGAAGTCCTCAAGGGCCCCCAGGGCGCCCTCTACGGCCGGAACGCAATCGGCGGCGCCATCATCATCCACACCGTCGATCCAGCGGATCACTTCACAGGCTCCGCCAAAGTTGGGATCGGCAACGGTGTTTCCGAACGTGCCCAGGTGGCCGTCAGCGGCCCCATCGATTCGGCAGGCACGCTGCGTTACCGCGCCTCCGCCAGTTTCTACAATACCGACGGCTATCTGCGCAATACCTACCTGGACCAGAAGGCGGACCCCTACCGGGATTACTCGGGCCGCCTGCGCCTCCTGTGGCGCCCCAGCGATGAATGGACCGCGGACCTGCGGATATTCCGTGATCGCGTGGAGACGACCGCGTATTACTACATCATCCCCCGGGATGATGAGTCCAACGTCTTCAGCACCTTCACGACGAAGGCCGACGCAAACAATGTCACCGCGCCGATTCAAGACAACAATCTCGGCGTCGACAATCGCGACGTTCTGGATACCGCGCTCAAGCTGGACTACAAAGCCCCGTTCGGCACGTTCACATCGGTGACCGATTACAACAGCACCCGGGAGATCGACACCGGCGATGCCTACGATTTCCGCCCGGTGAAAAGCTCCATCGCGTACAACGTGTTCTTTGCAGGTATCCCGAACGCACTCGGTGGCCCTCTCGATGAGAGCCAGTCACAGTTCATCGACATGAAAACCTGGAGCCAGGAGTTGCGCTTTACCGCTGACAAGGTTGGCCCGTTCTCCTGGATGGCCGGCGCGTACTTCGTACACACCGAGCGCTTCATATCTACTGACAACATCGTGGACCGTGGCGGCGGTGTGCCGAGGGTCTACCGCAATCCGATAATCGACCCCGCCAATCCCTTTGCCGATGGCACCAACGTGACATTCCTGGCCGACTCACAAAATAACAATGCGTGGGCGGTATTCGGCGATGTCACCTATGACATTACGAGTCGACTCGAATTCGATGCGGCCATCCGCTATGACCAGGATTCGCGGCGGAACACGACACTGACGCCGACCCAGTTCCTGCCGGACCCCACGGCTTTCAACGGTGAGCTGCGCAAGCACACTTTCAGCGAGACCCAGCCGAAGGGCACCTTGCGCTACAAGGCGGCTGACAACCTGACCGTCTACGGTGGCTGGAGCCGCGGCTTTCGCAGCGGTGGTTTCAACCAAACCGGTGTCGGAGCCATTGCCCAGGCTGCCGGCAACCTGGGTGTGCACGATCTGTTCAATGCCGAAGTGGCGGATACCTGGGAGCTGGGTGCCAAGAGCCAGTTCCTGGAGCGGCGCTTGAACGCCAATCTGTCGGTGTTCCACACAAAATCGCGCAATGGATACTTTTTCTATTTTGATTCAACCACATCGACCCAGAACCTCGGCAATCTCGACGCCACCTACAAGGGTGTCGAGCTGGAGTTGACGGCGCGGCCTACGGAGCGGCTCGATCTGTATGCCAACTTCGGTTATACCGACGGTAAGATCAACCGCATGGAAGATCCGAAAGTGGTGGGGAACAAGCCGCCCCTGTTGACCAAGAACACGGTGGGCGCGGGATTTCAGTATCGGCAGCCGCTGGTTGACGAGATCAATGCTACGCTGCGCCTGGATTTTCAGCAGATCGGGCGCACGTGGTGGGATCCATACAATGTGACCTCACGCGATCCGGTCAACCTGATCGACCTGCGTGCCGGTTTCGAAGGCGAGCGCTGGACCGTGACAGCCTGGTCGAAAAATCTCACCAACAAGATCTACAACGCCGAGTTCTCGGCGGGCGGCTTTCTCTGGCGAGCCCTGCCCCGCCGCTACGGCGTCGACTTCACCTACAAGTTCTGATGCGAGAGGATAGCTCCCATGGCCGAGTCACAGAATATTCCAATCAGACTGCATCACAACGCCTATGTCACGCGCGACCAGGAAAAGACACGGCAGTTCTATGAAGACATCGTCGGCCTGCCGCTGGTCGCCACCTGGTGCGAGTCGGACGAATTGTTCGGCAAAATGCGCACGTACTGCCACACCTTCTATGAAATGGGCGATGGCGGATCGCTGGCCTTCTTCCAATTTGAGGACCCGTCCGACCAGGAAGAGTTCGGTCCTAAAATGCCGGCGTCGCCGTTCCATCACATCGCCCTCAAGGTAGATGCGGCGACGCAGAAAGGGATTGAGCAGCGGATTGCGGCAGCGGGAATCCAGCCGCCGGACACTTATGTGTTGGAGCATGGCTATTGCCGGTCGGTGTATGTGACGGACCCGAACGGCCTGATTCTCGAATTCACACTCGACCATCCCGAGGCGGACACGATCTCCCGTGACCGGCGCGCTGATGCACACGCCGAGCTGAAGCGCTGGCTGGCTGGAAATCACAACTCCAACAACACCTATCGTTGACGCTCCATGCGTGAGTTTGATGAGAGAAGCATTACGGCAGCCGTGCTCCAGCGGCTGGTGGATTGCACGGATCCGCGCTTCAAGGAAGTGATGACTTCGCTGGTCACTCATCTGCACGACTTTGTCCGGGACGTGCGCCTGACTGAAGCTGAGTGGATGGACGCCATTCAGTTTCTCACCGCGGTGGGTCAGACGTGCACGCAGAAGCGCCAGGAGTACATTCTCCTGTCGGATACGCTTGGCGTGTCGGTACTGGTCATTACACTGAACCATCCCAGCGACCAAGGCAGCGTTGAGTCAACTGTCATGGGCCCCTTCTATTGGCAGGATGCCCCGGAGCTGGCGCTCGGCAGCAACCTGGCCGAAGGGGTGAAAGGCGAGCCCACGTTCTATTCCGGTCGTGTACTGAGTGTCGACGGCCGGCCGCTGGCCCATGCATTGCTGGATATCTGGTCGGGCGATGGCGAAGGCAATTACGACATGCAGATACCCGGCGAAACGGCCATGAAAGCCCGCGGCCGGATCCGCACTGACGCCGCCGGGCGTTATTGGTTCCAGTCCATCAAACCGACTTTCTATCCAGTTCCCACTGACGGACCGGTTGGAGTCATGCTGCGCAAAATGGGGCGGCATCCCTACCGCCCCGGCCACATCCACATGATCGTGTCCGCCCCTGGCTATGCGCCGGTGACCACGCACCTCTTTGTAGCCGACAGTCAGTATCTGGATTCGGATGCGGTGTTCGGGATGAAGGAATCACTGGTGACCCAATTCCAGCGATATCCGCCCGGATTGGCACCCAACGGCGAATCCCTGGACACGCCGTTCTATACAGTCAACTACGACTTCCGGTTACGGCCCGTGGCCGACGGTATCGCCCGGTAATACCCGGGGGATAGCCCCGAGCGGCCTCGGCGGCACCCATGGCAATACCCGCTTCTGTTTGCCAGGCTTCGCTCATGAAGCCCATTTCCGAGCTCGAAAGTCACTTGCGCGTCGGCGATATTGTATTCACCCGAATCGGCACACGTGTTTTTCACCAGATAGCGGATGCCACCGGCACGTGGACCAACCATGTTGGTATCGTCGTGGGGTTCAACCGTTTCGGTGCTGTAGTAGCAGAGAGCCGGGTGCCGCTGTCGTGCCGCACCCGCTTCAGGTGGTTTGTCCGGCGCTCGGCACAGGGGCGCGTGGCGGTACTCAGGTTGCCGCGGCGCTTATCTGCAGAAGAAGTCTCGATGTTGCGCAGATCAATGAAGCGCCGCCTGGGGCGGGTGTATGACACTGGTTTCAACCTGCAATCTCGGAGGCGTCAGTTCTGCTCGCGCTTTGTTCGCGAGGTGCTACAGGAATCCACCGGCGAGGCGATTGGCGAGGTGCAAACTTTCCGGGAACTGCTGGAGCGCAACCAGCAAACCGACCTTCGCCTGTGGAACTGGTGGTACTTCGGCCGAATC
>Ga0247768_1000481_pt1 | contig 14358 bp, 11 predicted proteins | sample UWRJL016104C6_FD_179944 | JGI IMG/M metagenome (GOLD analysis project Ga0247768, IMG submission 179944) | Plant litter microbial communities from Arlington Agricultural Research Station in Wisconsin, United States - UWRJ-L016-104C-6 | ecosystem: Environmental > Terrestrial > Plant litter >... | reverse complement strand
GTGCGCCTCGCCATACACGGTGTAGCGCTTGGCGCCCTGCCCCATGGTGTACGAGCCGTTGAGGGAGCCGAAAGTCCAATGCGAGTTGGCCAGGGCCTGATGCTCAACACCCGCCCCCACCAGGGCTGCGGGACTGAAGTTATGTAACCAACCGATGGAGCCGCCGCCACCGCCGCTGGTGTTGGTGAGACTCTCGCCCTGCAGGCCGAGCAGGATCCGGTCGTCAACGCCCGACGGTGCCGCATGCAGCGCGCACACAGGCGCCCATAAACTGGCGATGGTGGCGGCAACAGTGACGCCACGGCTGCCGCCCACGGGGCGGCGAGACTTGCGCATGTCGTCGCTCATCGCATCTGGCCCATCGTCGGCGTGACCATCGTTGCGCTGGTGGCAAACGGATCGGCCGTACCGGCTCTGGCGACCGGCAAAAACGTTACTGTGAAAATGCGCTCCTCCTCACCCGCCAACGAAATGGCGGAGCTCGTCACCTGGTAGATTCTCGGTCCAATTTCAATGTGCATTTTTCTTCTGCCCGTCAGCCCCGGTTCCCACCAACGCGGCGCGGCTTCCGGCTGTGCCAACAGTTGCACGGCATCGGCCCCTACTTCCGCGCCCCCAAACAGGCCGCCGGCCGGCTTGTTGAAAGCCAGTACCAGCCCCCGCGCGTCAATTACGAACGCAGCGTATTCGGCCGTGTCCAGCGCGGCCTTCAAACAGAAGACCTCCGTCGCATCTTCAATGGTCAGAAGCGCGAGCCTTCTGCCTTTGTGCGCGACGTGCAGCACCCGGATCTGCGTGACCCGCAGTTGGTCGTCCACGCGGATTACCGTCGCGGGCGCACCGCCATCGGAGCCGACCACCAGCTCCTGCACGATGTCGGGATAAGAAAACTTCAACGCCTCAAACAGCAGCCGCCCTTCCAACGGCAACTCGCCCGCGCGCAGATAAATGGTCGCGTACTCGCTGGCGGCCACAACCCGCATGGAGTCAGGATCAATGAGCAACGCGGGCATGGGCAGGCGCTCAATCAGATTCGCCCACATTTCCTGGCCGCGCTCTGCTTCCGTGCGCGCCATGATGATGTGCGCGTTCAAGCGCTCGAAAATCGTGCCGACATACTCCGCCGCCACGGCGCAGGCAAACAGCAGGATGGCAAACACTTCCAACAGCACGATCAGATAGTTCGAGGGCGCGAAAAAGCCCGAGAACGACGGCTGCGGCACGGCGCTCTGATTGCCGAACAGCCACGTGAGCCACTTGTCGGTGCCCATCAGGCCGCTCGCATACCAGCGCAGCTCCGGCGCCTGGCTGAGCGCCACGATGCCGACGGCAATGACGCTGACCGCGGCGATCAGGTAGGGATGCCAGCGCGACAGGAAGATCGCGCCCACCACCGGCAGCGCGAACACCGTGAGAAACATGGGATTCTGCAGGCCGCCGACGTGCTGCCAGACAAATGCAACGAGGACGACACCCAGGACATCGAGCAACGTCAGGGTGCGGTCACGCCATTTGCCATGCAGGCGGGCCGGCGAGGCCAGCATGGTGAAGGCCACATGGATGCCGCCGAGCGCCAGCAGGCCCCAGCTCGCCATGCCGATATTCACTTCGAAGCCACTGGCGAACCACGGAACGCCCGTGGCCACGAGAATGCCCACAATGGTCATCAACCAGATGTCATCGAGCAGATGGACGCGTGGATTCTCCCAGACCGGGCGGGGAATCAACTGGGTGCTGTCGACGTTCGGCCTCACTCGCGCGGCATCACTAAGGCTTCTGGGAGGCAACCGTCACGTTACCCCTGGTGCTGACGGGACTGTTGCCGAAGTTGTTGTTGTCGAGGAACGGTTGCGACTGCACTTTCTGCCCGTTGGGTGACTGGAAGTCCTCGACGTGCAAAGCATACGCATGCGCGCGCAACACCTGGTTGCGGCGCAGGATGGGCGAGTCGCCGATCACATCGATGCCGTTAAATTTCGCTTCAATGATGGTGTTGTCAACCGCAGTGCTGACCTTGGCCTTTTCACCGAGCACGAAGGCGAGACCATAGCCGCAGTTGTGCAGGCGGTTGGAGCGCACGAGCGTGTTGGATGAGTTGCGAACCATCACGCCGTAGGCCGTGAGGCCTTCCAACTCGTTGTCATCGATCTGCGCCCCGCTCGCGTTCTCGGTCACGATGCCCATGGAAGCGCCACCATTGATGCGATTACCGCGGATCACGGCGCCCGCACCGACCACGTGCACGGCCGCTTCGTGGGCATTGATGAAGTCATTGCGCTCGACCAACACCGGGATGTTGCCCGCTACGATGCCGGTGGTGTCCTCGGTGGACTTGTTGTCATGAATGCCGATGACATCGTCGTGTGAGTCAGGAGCGCTGCGCACGGCCCACAGGCCCGCATCCTTGCTCTCCTTGAATTCATTGTTGGCCACGGCGGTGTTGTGGCCGGACGCCGCGAAGCGGATACCCACCCGATTCTTCGTGAAGTGATTGCGTTCCAACAGCGTGTCGCTCGCGTTTTCCGCCACTTCGACCCCGACATCGCAGGACTCGATGGTCGAAGCCGACAACCTGAAGTGAATGGAGCGCACGAGAATGCCCGCCGCCGGGCACTTGCTGATGGTGAGTTGCTCGATCGCCGTGTTCGGTCCCGACACATCGAATACGGGACCTGCATTCAAGGACTGGGCATCAATCACGGTGCCCGATTGCTGGCCCGCCACTTTCACGCCGCGACCACTGACCAGGGCCGGTAGAGCCGTCTCGAGCTTGATGGACGGAACCTCGATGGAGATGGTCCTGGGACCGGTGGCACCGGCGACCAGAAAAAGTGCCTCGCGCAGGGTGCCGGGACCCCGATCCCCGGCGTTGGTGACGTGTACCGTGACGTCCTTCTCCGAGGTGTTGCCCGGCTGTACCCGCTTGGTTTCGTACCAGTGCCCGGCCGCGACCACGACCGCCAGCAGTACGAAGACGCCGATGGCGATGATTGACCGACGTTTGAGCGCCATGATTTTAGCTTCCCCCGGATTTTGGCTCGAGAACAAACACTGCATGCCAGGACTGGTTGACGGCGCGGCGACCAAACAGCGCGTCAACAGGCACGGACAGTGCCGTCGAAAGGATCAAAAGACTCATAGAGACCGCACGCGGCCACTTGCGCAGATACGGCAGCAGCCGGGTCCGCGTCGGCGCCGGATCGACGCCCGTAAGTGCTCGCAGCTCCAGATTACATTCACGAAACAGGTCCAGGTACACGTCTCGCTGACGCGCCCGGAAGACAGTGGAATCGCAACGCTCGATGATACCCGTTGGGGCGGCTTCGAGCAGGATCATTCGGCCGCCGGGCGCCAGGTGGCCCCGCATGCGGCGCACCGCATCGCGAAGCAACTCGGGATCGAGGATGTGCTGCAGGACCGTCACGCCCAATACGACGTCGAACTGCCCTCCCACATCGAGGCGGGAGAGGTCCTGTACCCGGAATTGGCAGCGATCCGCGACCCCTTCCGCGGCCGCTCGCTGTTGAGCTTGCGCGATCATGGTGGGACTGAGGTCCACACCCGTAACACTCGCGCCTTTTGCAGCGAGCAAGCGACTCCAGCGCCCCACGCCACAACCAACATCCAGCACGCGCGTGCCGGGTTTTATCTGCAGCCACGGGCGCAGCGCCAGGCGCTGCTCCAGTTGGATGGCCTTGTTGTAGAACTCGGGCATCCCATAGGCACAGACAGCGGCGAGCCCCGCGCCTTCGCCGGCAAATCGCTGTGCGCGCTCTTCCCAGTACGTGCTGGGCTGATAGAGCCGGGGAGCAGGAGTTCCACGCACAGTCATTCGAGCAATCTCACTTTGTCCGCGGTCAGCGTCGGGTTGCCCGTCAGGGTCGGATCCGTGGGGCTCTCGTAGTGATCCTGGTAGATACGCTTGCGGAAAATCTTGATCCAGAAGAAGTTCAGGAATCCCACCGACATCGGGATGATGTGGACGATGGCGTAGCACAAGTACAACGGGACGATCGGCGCGCAGTAGGCGCGCTCCTGGGGTGGGACCACGGTGAACAGCGCGATGACGCCGAGTGCCAGATAGCTCGTCACAGCGGCCGTGAAGTATTCAGGATTGGTCATGCTTCCCTGCGGCACGAGATCACCGAGCACCAGCGCATCGAGTCCGGCCAGGAAGCTCAGGACCAACAGGACCGCACTCGCGATCTTCACGAGATGCATGGCGAGGGAGAGTCCACCGACATAAATGATGTAGTGATAGGTGGCAAACGGCGAGCGGCGCGCCACCTTCATGACCTCGGTGAAGCGCTCCGTATAGACCTTGATCAGCCCGTGATACCAACCAACACGTTGTGAGAACCAACGCTGCAGTGAGCCCGGACCTTCGGTGGCGACCACCAGCCGTCCGTCGTAATAGATGCGACCGCCGTGACTGAGCAGAAGCACCGCGTTCTCGAAGTCTTCAGCGTAGACCGACAGCGAGTGCTCGTTCAGTGCACGCACCAGCGCGCTGCGCTTGTAGAAGGACACACCGCCCGAAGTGATGCTGAAGTCGCCCAGGCTCTCGCGACCGATGCGGAACGCGAGCGCATATTCAAACGACTGAAAACGCGCCAGGAATCCATCCGGCTCAATCGCAATGCGCGGACAGGCAGCCGTGGCGCCGGATTGTTGGAAGTCGCTGACAAACTGCTCAATATCGATGGTGCTGCCTTCGTTCAGGCCCAGGATGCGCACATCGGGATCGATGACCACCACGGTTTCGATGTGCGCGGGCACCCGCTCCAACAAGCGGCGTATCGCGCCGGGCTTGCGGCGATTGATGCCGTCATCAAAACAACGCCAGCCGGCCTGCCGAAGGCGCAGAACCGTGTTGTCAGTAGAGCCGTCGCTGATGAGCCAGACACGATCGCGATAGGGACCGAAGTTCTCCGTGAACTCCTCGATGTGATCCTCGAGGTTGTATACGGACGCAATGATCGCAAACGGCGACGCCGGAACGACACGGCGCGCATCGGGCGGAAGAATGGCGGCCAGGTTGATGGAGACGTTACCGAACTGATTGCTTTCGGAAATGCCGCCCGCGGCCGCGGTATGCCGGCGCCGCATGTACAGGCGCAGCGCAAAGTCGAGGGCGTCGGTGTAGACGATGAGGTTGGCGACTGCGAACAGGAAGATCGAGAAGCCGACCACCCGCGCATTGAGCACCGACAACACGATCCAACCGGCCAACATCAGGCAGACGGCCAGCGGCGCCAGGAAAGACCACGATCTGAGGATACGTCTCATGCCATCGCGACCGCGAATTCCGCGGCCTCCTCCTTGAGTACAGGCAACCGGGCATGCAGCTCGGCGCGGATCTCGCTTTCATCCGCAATGTAGTGTCCATGGCTCCCCATCACGGGCAGCGAGCTCAGAATCCACAGCAGCGAGCGTATCCGGGAAGGCAGATGGACCGCTCGTTCCAGCGGCGCAAGCATCGCTTCGAAATTGCGCTCGATCTGTAGAACGACTTCGGCGACGAGCGGATCCATGGGAAGGATTTTTGAAGGCTGGTTCCACGAGATCGTCGTGCCGGCGACGTGCCGCTCGGTGTAACGGGTGTACGGCGCGAGCTTCGGATCCGTCGCGAACTGCGCTCCGGAGAACGGAATGACGTACGGATACATTCCGATCTCGCAGCCTGCGCGCATCCAGTGATACGCCTGGCGCAAGGTCTCCGCGACATCTGCGAGCTGCGATGTCGGCGAGCTGAGGATCAGGTCGAGGAACGGCGTCACACCGGTCGCGAGCGCCGCGGTCAGGTTAGGCTCGATATGCCGGTGAATCTGCCCCTTGTTGAATTCGGTCAACACGCGGTGCGAGAAGCTCTCGATGCCGAAGCCGAGCACCCGGAAGCCGGCGCGCCGCATGGCCGTCAGACGCTCGGGCGTCATCGCATCGATGCGGTTGGTGCTGATGAACTGCAGACTCGCCGGTATGCGGCCGCTTTTCTTTGCGGCCACGATGGCATCGCACAACGGCAGAATGCGCCGGTCGCGGGTGAAGCTGAAAATATCGTCCTGGAAAATAATGGTCCGGGCCTTCGGATGGGCCGCCATGATCCGCTCGATCATGTACAGACATTCATCCGCTTCCAGGCGCGAAATCGACGCCACACTGCCCTGCGCTTCGTGCAGGAAGTTGGTTGACGAGCAGAATGTGCAGCCCATCGGGCAGTAGTTGAGCGTGATGAGGCGGACCGAGCGGATTTCCGCCAGGTGAGCTTCACGGGCCGCCTTGCTGGGTAATGAGCCGATACGATAGGCGGACTCGAGGCGCTCCCAATACGCGGAGTACGGCATCTTGTCGTAAGGGGTACTGTAGATTGCATCGCGCAATTCTTCGCGCGTCAGCGCGGACTGCGGCATCTTGATGAGCTGCCCGTCCTTGTTGCGCTCCACCGTACCGACGATTCCACCTAGCGGTTGGCCCTTGCGCAGACGTGACATCAGTTCCAGCAGTGGATGCTCACCCTCGCCCAGGACCACGAGGTCGAACGGTCCTAACTCAAACATGAGCTCGGGCCGGAACGTAGCTTCCATGCCGCCGGCCACAATCACCGCACGCGGGGACATCCGACGCACGATGTGCGCCAACTCGAGGTCGTACCGCAGTGTCATCCCTGTGGTGGAGATGCCGACAACGTCCCAGTTGCCCGCCAACAGCTCGCGTTCCAGGGACCGTTGCGGGGGTTCGCGACAGCAATTCGGATCGAATACTTTCGCTTCGAAACCTGCTGCCGTCAGCACCCCTGCGAGCCGCCAGACGCCGAGCGGAGGCGCAAGAAAAGTGTATTCACCACAGTGCGGATCGTAGGGTCCGATCAGCAGCACACGGGGTGAGCCTTCAGTATTCACTCTTGTCGGCTCCTGCCGCCGCTTTTGTTCGGCTCTAGCTCGAGTTGTCGGTATTGCCGCAATAAATGTGCCCAGTCTAGGCTGGCGCTCGTTCGCTTGAGGAGCGGCCGATAAGTGTCGCCCCCGCTTGGGGTGAGGTCAATGCTGTGTGATTTTCGAAACAGTCGCTGAACGCAGGATTAATGGTTTTTGCCGCGCTGCGACGCTGCCTCCATCAGCCTGCGCTCCCAATGCAACGCCAGTTCCCGCTGCTGGCGCCGTGAGTAAAAGTCCCGTAACAGCTCGGCTCCGGCTGCAAACGCGTGTATTTCTTTTTGGATCAGCGTTTCCATCTGGTTGACGCCGTCCGCATCCCCTGCCTTCAAAAGTTGCCGTGCCAACGCGAACCGGGCCGCCCCCGACTCCGAATATTTCACCACGAGAGCCCGTCGCATCCGCAACGAAGCCACCGGCCCCTCCCCAACATCTTCCTCCAGGTCCGCCAGCTCCAGAGCCTTCGATTCGTCCAGGCCCGTCTGCGCGGCCTGGGAACGCAACTCACTCAAGCGCAGGCGCTGCGTCCGCGTGTTGTCGTGCACCTGTTTCCAGGACTCGGCCACCCGCTCGCGCCATTGTTCATCAAACGCGCTTTCCAGACGCGCCCGCGCGGCGCCCAGCAATCGCTCCGCACTGTCACCTGCCCGCGGTGGAGCAAACTCGGGTTCGGCGCCCATCGCCTGCAACCGGTCCGCAAGTGACGGATGCGTATCATTGTACGAAGTTCTGGAGGTCAGTGCGGTCTGCTGCCAACTCTGCAACTCGTGTGCCGGGACGTCCTGGATCGCCGTCGCCATGAATTCGCTGTAGGGCGCAAATGCGGGCTGCGGAGATTCGCGGGCGGCCGAATGGATCCGCGGCCAGTACTTCTCACTGAGATAACTGCCGACGATGCTGACGGCTGTCAACGCTTGAGCGGCACTGCGCGCGGAAGTCAGTCTGATCGCCGCGGCGTCAGCTTCGTACTCGTTGGCCCGCGCCAGCGGGAAAGACGTCGCGCTAAATCGCGGGATGTACCATTTGAAGAATGCGCGGATCGGTAGAGTGGACCAGTCGGAAGTCTGAGAGAAGGCCGCTTCCAGTCGCTGCCAGATCAACCTGAGCCGATAGATCCAATTGCCCGCACGCGCATGTCCGCCGGACAGGTGACCTAACTCATGAGCAAGCACGGCGCGGAACTGCTCCACCGTCAACGACTTCATGAGCGGCAGACCAATGAACAGATAGCTGCGGTGCCAACCCAACAGCCCTAGTCGCGGCACCTGCATGACGCCGGCGTTGAAATCCGGCGTGAGCAGGACCCTGTGAATGCGCGGGGTATTCAGTCGTCCACGCAGCTCCTCCAGCATCTGGAAGAACTCGGGCACCGTGGCCTTCGTCAGGCGCTCGCCCGCCGGCGGCTCGAGCTTCACCCACATGCAGCGCACGACCAACAGCAGCGGGCCGCTGGCCAACAAAAGCAACGTGACGGCGATATCCTGCAGATAGACGATGCTCGCGAGCAGGACCGCGCACAGCGCGACCAACACCGTCACTACCAGCAGCAGGTATCCGTATCCGAGAACGGCCATTCCAAACACCCGGCGTCGATAAGCGCCCGGATGGATGGCGGCCAGCGCTTCCATGCGTGTAATGAGCGTCTCGAACGCTCCCCGGTCCATAGACATAAGACGTCTCTATCAGCCCTTGTCATGGGTCTTTCACACATCTTATGCGCAGCCGGCGTCTGCGTGCGACATCACATGATCAATATTTTTTTACTGTCAGATTATGCAAAACCAACATCTGGGCAGCGAGCGCGCGGGCAGCGGCAATGGCGTGCCGGTTACCGTCCATGTAGGCCGAGACATTGGCGCCGTCGTAGAGCAGGACCAGTTGCCTTGCCAGCAATCCGGGGTCGGCAGCCCCGCCGGCTCGACAAAGGTCGGTAAACTTTTCAAGCGTGAAGGCGCGTGACTCGGCAACGACGCCTTTGACCTTGTCGCTTGCATTCGCGTCCGCGCTCGCCCGCATGAACGCGCAACCCCGGTAGTCGGGCTGTGACGCCAACTCACCGAGGAAGTCGAAGATGGCCAGGATCTGTTCCGCCGGATCGTCGAGCTGGGCCAGGCGTGCGTTGATCTGTGCCTGACGAACCTCGCTTCGCTCCTGCAGATAGGCGCGCACGAGCTCTTCTTTACTGCCAAAGCAGTCGTACAGCGACGCTTTAGCTACCCCGGCTTGCTCGATGATGCGGTCGATGCCGACCGTATTGATTCCATTCTCGTAGAACAGGTCTGCGGCGGCAGCCAGGAGGCGCTGCCGGGCCGAGATGCGCGGCTGCTTATTCATGGGAATTGACTGTACCAGACAGGTCTGTATGCTTCAATGACCATGCAGACAGATCTGTCTGCTTTTCGGCCGCTATCGGAGGATTTACATGAGCCGGCATTTACCGCCCCGGGCAGCGTTTCTACTTCTGGCTTCGCTGACGGTCTCGTTTCTGGCGGGCTCGAGCGCACCGACTCCTCTCTATGGGGTATACATGGCCGAGTGGGGGCTCACCCCGCTCATGATCATGGTCATATTCGGCATTTATGCCTTGGCCGTGCTGCTGGCGCTGCTAATCGGCGGCCGCTTGTCCGACCATCTGGGCCGCCGACCGGTACTGCTTGCCGCAACGCTCGCCCAGGCGGCCACCATGATTGTCTTTGTTACGGCGGCCGGTTTCACCGGATTGCTCGTTGCTCGGGTGCTGCAGGGCCTGACTACCGGGGCTGCGCTCGGGGCGATCGGCGCCGGAATGATTGATCTCAATAAGTCGCGGGGGACTGTGGCGAATGCGGTTGCTCCGCCTTTTGGGACGGCGACCGGGGCGATCGTTGCCGGTGTACTGGTGCAGTTCCTGCCCTTCCGCACTCACCTGGTCTACATCGTGTTCGGGTTGGTGTTTATTGTGCAGGCGTTGGGACTGGTGTTCATGAAGGACCCCATTTCGCCACAGAGTGGGGTGTGGGCGTCACTGAAACCGCGGTTGAATCTTCCCCGTGCGACGCACGAGCCACTGCTCCTTGCTGCGCCCGTGTTGATTGCTGTCTGGGCGCTCGCAGGCTTCTACGGCGCGCTCAGCCCGATGTTGGTCAAGGGCATGCTGGGGGTGAATACACCCCTGGTGGGCGGCCTGGCCTTGTTTGTCGTTGCAACCGTCGGCGGTATGGCCGTGCTCGTTCTGCAGAATCGCCCTGCCAGGCAGATGATGATGGTCGGCGCCGCGACTCTGATTGCCGGCATGGCTGTTGTGGCACTGTCCTTGCCGCGTTCAGCCATTGAGCTCTTTTTTCTCGGCAGCCTGCTCGCAGGCGTTGGCTTTGGGGCCGGGTTCCAGGGAGCGGTACGGACCGTCGTGCCGTTCGCGGCGCCTCATGAGCGTGCCGGCGTGTTGTCCATCATCTTCATCATCAGCTACATCGCGATGGGTGTACCGGCCGTGGCGGCGGGTTGGATGATTGCGAGCCATGGCAACATCGTGGCGACTGCACAATTGTTCGCGGCGGTCATTATCGGACTGGCGAGCACGGCGCTGCTCGCCAGTCTGACCCGCCGTGGCGGATTGTTACGGTTGGAAGCGCAGGATACCCCCGTTTAGATGGTCACCGGTCCAGAAGTCGCAGTGGTGATTGGCCGACCATTGAGCCAGGGTGAACGTCGATAGCGCAGGGACGTTCTGTGAAAGAACGGCGGGCGCTCCGGGCTCGTCGGTGTACTGCGGCCAGGGCCGGTTGCCTCGTCCGTTCGGATTGCCGGTGGCGGCGAAGTGGGTCCACGCCGCCACGAGCTCGTCGGACAACTCGGTTTCCTGACGCGACAGCTCGGCGGGATGGTTGACCCCCAGCACACCTCCGTGCCAATTGTTGAACAGGAATTGGATGTCGATGGTGTGGGCGGCCAGCGGCGTAAAGCCCGGCAGTGCCGGGAAGTAGTACGGTGCCGACTGATCGTTGAACTCATATTCGTACACCGGCACCCACTTCGACCACAGGTGGTCGACTATGACATTGCGGCAGGCGCCCGGGTGGGTGCCCACGAGGTCATAGACTTCCTGCGGAGCCAGGTTGTTGTAGTTGGGGGGATACTCCGCGAGCACCTTGTCCACCGTCCCGGCCGGATAGTTGGGTCCGCCCGAATACTCCGGCCCCGTATAGACGTTGGTCACGTTCGTGATGTATTGAGCCGCGGTAATCGGCGCCTGCGGCTGGGCAAAGTACTCCGCGATGCCGATGCTGAAGTTCTGCTCATCCTGCACATTGCCGCCCATGATGGGCATGCGGTTGAAACGACCGGTGGTCCAGGCGGTTACCGGCGTAATGGGCAGGATGGTTCCATCCAACATCGGTCCGGTGATGTAGGCACTGTTGGCATTGGGCGTGCCTGCGAGTTGCAGAACTTCGGCGGCTGACAGACCTCGCAGACAGGCCGCGGCGGCCCGCGACGCATCGGTGGGACAGCCCGCGGCTTGGGCGAATGCCTGGCCGCGCTGCAGCCCAATGGACTTGACGGTAATACCCGAGAGCGGCGCGCTCTCGTAGATTGCCCGGTTGAACAAGCCCGCACTCAGGGGTGAGATCTGGTTGACGCCCGTGTCCTGGGCTCCGGCCGACTGACCGCCCAGGGCAACCCGACCGGGATCGCCGCCAAAGGCAACTATGTTTCGCTGCACCCAGCGCAGCACAGCCTGCTGATCCAGGATGCCGTAGTTGTCGGACAGGTGACCTTCCGCATCCAGCGCCGGATGAGCCAGAAATCCAAACAGATTCAGCCGATAATTGAGTGTCACCACCACGGTGGGAGTGCCAAGCGGGCCACCCGTGGCGAGTTTGCTTGCGTCGTAGTCGTTTGATTCACCGTCGACGTTACCGCCGCCGTGGATCCAGACGAGCACGGCATTGCCTTTGCTGCCGTGGTGCGACCCGAGGCCGGTCGTGAAGACATTCAGATACAAACAGTCTTCGTTGATATTCGGCGGGCCGGCAAACACGCCGAGCTCGGTGACCTGCGCACACGTGTTCGCAAACTTCGTGGCCTGCAATGGCTCCCGCCAATGTGCCGCCGGCTGAGGCGGCATCCAGCGCAGCGCACCAACAGGTGGAGCTGCGTAAGGAATTCCCAAGAATTCATAAACACCGTCCTTAACGACACCGCGGACGGGTCCTTCCGCTGTTTGGACCAGGGGTCCACCGCCGCGTGCGGCGATGTCATCCACCTCCTGCGCTACCGCCATTTCGCACAACAAACTCGCCGCCAGCAGCGATCCGGCTACTAACTTCCTCATGTTCATCTCCTTTACCAACCATTGGCACGCCCCCGAGTGTTTTGTTGTTGGAACACTCTTCGATGTTTGCAGCGGTTCGTATAGGACAATCATCCGGCTGCGGCGTATTCTTTGTTGGTATCGTGAGGGAGGGGGCGCCATGAATCACGGCGGCATGGAGTCAGTTTGTGAGCACATCCGCAGCAACCTGACGAAAGAGATGGAAGTGGCCGAGCTGGCCGGACTCGTGAGACTGAGTCCACACCATTTTTCGTTGCGATTCCGGCAGGCAGTGGGAGTGCCGCCACACCAATTCATTCTGCAGGAGCGCATCAGCGAGGCGCAGCGGCTGCTCGCAGCCGGCGGCATGAGTCTCGCAGAGCTGGCAACGCACCTCGGCTTCTCGGACCAGAGTCACTTCTCGCGAGCTTTTCGCAAGCTGACGGGCATGACGCCCGGGGCTTATCCCTTGAAGCCTTTGGCGACGAGGTAGACTTCGCGCGAGCGGGGGCGTGAGGCGGCGGGTTTGCGCACCAACATCTTGTCGAACGACGAGCGCACGTCCTTGAGGTAGGCATCGGAGCCGGCGCCCTGGAATACCTTCACCACAAAATCGCCCTTCGGCTCCAACGCCTGGCGTACAAAATCGAGCGCGAGCTCGACCAGGTACATGGAGGACGCCTGGTCCGCCGAATCGATGCCGGTGATGTTGGGCGCGATGTCGCAGATGACGAGCTGCGGCTTGCGACCGCCGAGACGCTCGAGCACCTCGTTCAGCACGGACTCCTCCGTGAAGTCTCCCTGGATGAAGTCGACGTTCTTCAAGGGGTCCATGGGCAGAATGTCCGTGGCGATCACCCGCCCCTGCTCGCCGGCCAGCTTCGTGGCCACCTGCGACCAGCCGCCCGGGGCCGAGCCCAGGTCCACAATGAGCATGCCGGGACGGATCAGCCGGTCCCGCTCATTGAGCTGAATCAATTTGTAGCTGGAGCGCGATCGATAGCCGTCCCGCTGCGCCTGTTTGACGTAGGGATCGCTGACGTGCTCTTGCAGCCAGTTGTTGCTGCTTTTGGATCGTGCCATTGGAGGGTATTCTAGCATTGTGATACGCCTCACCGAGCTTTCGCTCCCACTCGATGCAGACCCCGCCTCGTTACGCACGGCAGTCCTGAAAAAGCTGCGCATCGCGGACGCCGATCTGTTGAATTTAACCGTCTTCAAGCGCAGCTACGATGCGCGGAAGAAGAGCAGCGCCATCCTGTTCGTCTACATCGTGGACGTGGAGGTGCGAAACGAGGCCGAGGTACTGGCACGCTGCGCATCGGATCACAATGTGCGGCCTGCACCGGACACCCGCTATCGCCCCGTAGCCCGGGCGCCCGCGGACTCGCGCGAACGGCCGCTGGTGGTGGGCTTTGGTCCCTGCGGTCTCTTCGCCGCATTGCTGCTGGCGCAGATGGGGTTCAAACCGATCGTCCTGGAACGCGGCCGGGACGTGCGTCATCGCACTGCCGACACCTGGAAGTTGTGGCGCAAAAAGATTCTCACCCCGGAATCCAACGTGCAGTTCGGTGAGGGCGGCGCGGGATTGTTTTCCGACGGCAAGCTCTACAGCCAGATCAAGGACCCCAGGTTCTATGGCCGCAAGGTCATGCAGGAGTTTGTCCGCGCGGGCGCGCCGCCGGAAATTCTGTATGTCAGCAAGCCGCACATCGGGACCTTTCGCCTGACGGGCGTCGTGGCCGCGATGCGCGCAGAAATCATCTCGCTCGGCGGCGAAGTCCGCTTTGAGAGCAAGTTGACGGATTTACTGATTGAGGACGGGCAGGTCAAAGGCGTGCGACTGGAGGACGGGACCGAGCTGCTCAGCCGTCATGTCGTCCTGGCGCTGGGACACAGCTCCCGCGATACCTTCCGCATGCTCCATCGGCGCGGGGTATTCATAGAGCCCAAACCGTTCTCCATCGGCTTCCGCATCGAGCACCCGCAATCCATGATTGACAGGGCTCGTCTGGGAAAGTACGCCGGCCACAGCGAGTTGGGAGCCGCTGACTACAAGTTGGTTCATCACGCCGGCAACGGGCGCGGGGTTTACAGCTTCTGCATGTGTCCCGGCGGCACAGTCGTTGCGGCGAC
>Ga0247768_1000479_pt1 | contig 14435 bp, 17 predicted proteins | sample UWRJL016104C6_FD_179944 | JGI IMG/M metagenome (GOLD analysis project Ga0247768, IMG submission 179944) | Plant litter microbial communities from Arlington Agricultural Research Station in Wisconsin, United States - UWRJ-L016-104C-6 | ecosystem: Environmental > Terrestrial > Plant litter >... | reverse complement strand
CGGGGCGACGCGAATTGTGAAGTAGCCGCTGCACGAACGGTAGCAAGCAGAGGCTCGACCCTATGTACGCAAAAACGCGGAGTCAGCTTTCGCAAACTCCGCGTTTTCATTCTTCGTTGCGCGGGGGCGATTCGTTCGATGTACCACGAGGTTTTCTCGGGAATCCGGGTGGACCTTGCCGCTTAGCAGTCGGATTCGTGGGGTCGGGACTCCAAACCTCAGGGTGAGCAGCCCTCGAGCGTTGCACGAGAACGATTCCCGGCCGGGGGGCGTGAGACGTCGTAGGGCGTGAGCACGGGGTGGGTGAGGCTGGCAAAGCCCCGCGATCGGCATACCGTTCGTTTGTACCACCATGCCTTGATCACCGCGCCCCACGCGGGCCCTTCACTCCTTCTGGCGTTCGCTGCGAAACGCGATACTTAGGGACAGCACAATGTGTTTGATGGTCTACATCGCCGCGCATGAGGCCTTGCGAAAGGTCGACTGGGTCGAAGCTGCTCCCGCCTTCTACGTCGCCGATTTGTCGCCTGATGAGCGAAGGGTCGACTCCCAAGTACCTTCGAGCGGAACTGTCTCGTGTAGGCACGATTGAGGTCTTCGCGTGCTGGGATGGCGACCAAGGACTCGAACCCGTCCATCACCGGACGCTCACGCCTGCCGCGCTCGAACGCGATGACTTCTTCTTCATCAAGAGAGAGCATTCGAGGTTTGTCGCGGACGGAGACGTTTTATGAAAGCCGCTCCGCACGTCTGCCTTTACGGTGCCATTAAGCTGCAGGTGGCGTAGGCGGCCGCTGCCGCCCCCAAAAAAAACGCCAGGGCGGCCCCACCTAGGCCCAGGGCTTTTCCGGGGCGCAGAGCTCCGTTCCTGGGCATCGTGGCCGGCGAGTGATAAGGTTTGGGCATGGAAGTGGTCGGCGTAGTCAAGGACGGCAAGGTTGAGCTTCCGGCGTCCGTGCACTTAGCGGAGGGCGCCGAGGTGCGCGTGATCGTCGCTCCCGAGGCGCTCGCGGCGACGCAGCCGTTCGAGAGCGAGCCCGTCGCCGAGGCAAACGTGCTCGCCGATATCGCGTGGGCCACGGGGCATCGATTCGATTCGTGATCGTCGTTGCCGACGCCGGTCCGATCCTCCACCTTCACTGGATCGGGTGTCTGCCGTGGGGCTTGCCGCCGAGGCCCATCCACGTCGTCGAGCAAGTCTGGACGGAGTCATTCAGCACGCCCCAGAGGTGCTCGCTGACCCGCGCCTGGAGCGGGAACCAGTGGTCGAGTAGATCCGCATCTACAAGCCAAGTTCTCCCTGCAGTCGGGTGAGACAGCCGCCATTGCTTTCGCGCTCAAGCACTCAGGCTCGCTGCTCCTAACGGACGACGCTGCCGCGCGCCGAGCATGCGAGTCGGTTGGGCTTGCGGCCGTCGGAACGATAGGCCTCATCCTCGAGGCGGCGCGAAGCAAGCGTGTTTCGGGTCGACGAAGCACTTCGCGCGCTCGAACAGCTGCCCAACAAAGGCCGCCTTCATGTCACGCCTGAGCTGCTCGCGCGGGGCGATCGCTGCCCTGTTGCCGCTAAAGTAGGCGCGCGCAGCGTCAAATCACAATCGAAAAAACGCGGACCTAGCTTTCGCTAACTCCGCGTTTTTTCATTCTTCGTTGCGCGGGGGCGATTCTACCGATGTGCCACGAGGTTTTCTCGCAGATTCGCGTGCGGATCGTGCCGTAGAGGAGCGAAACCTCCGTCGCACATCCCGTGCTATCCTGATTCGCCAGCATGAGCATCAAGGCCCGAGATCTGATGGCCCCCGATACCGAGCCGACCGACGAGGAGCTTGCGCTCGTGATGCGTGAAGCGCGAGACCTTGCGGTAAAGCGTCGCGCCTCTGCGGACGCCTGGGTCGCAGCTCGGTTGAAGGAAGCGTCGATTTTTGGTCGGGCAAACACGCAAGCACGGCGGACCGACAACTCACGATGACGGCAGCGCCGCCCTCGCGCCCTCGCTTATTGGTCGTCGCGGGACCTAACGGCGCCGGCAAGACGACCATCACCGAGCGGGGCCTCGCACACGAGTGGTTTCACGATTGTGAATACGTCAACCCGGACACCATCGCGCAGGACGAGTTGGGGGACTGGAACGATCCCGCGATCGTGCTCCGCGCAGCGCAGCTGGCGACGGAGCGACGCGAGGCGTGCTTGCGAGAGGGGCGCAGCCTAGCGTTCGAAACGGTGTTCTCGGCAGCAGACAAGCCGGAGTTCGTGCGGCGTGCGCTCACCCTTGGCTACTTCGTGCGCCTATTCTTCGTCGGCACCGATCGGCCAGAAATCAACGCCGCCCGAGTCGCTCGCAGGGTGCTCCAAGGCGGCCACGAGGTTCCGATCCGCAAGATTATCGATCGCTGGGGCCCTTCGATCGCGAACGCGGCCTCCGTCGCCGCCGAGGTCAACCGCTTCTACGTATACGACAATTCGGTGGACGATCGGGACGCCCAGCTCGTGCTGCGTGCCGCCGACGGCCGCGTGATGAAAGCCTACGGCGACGCGCCAACATGGACGGGTCCAATCCTGGAACGACTCGCTCCGCGCGAATCTTGACCCGCAGCACCGAACCCCCGACGGCGTTGGAGGTCGGAGGTTCATATCGGGTTGAGCGGGGGCGATTCGTTCGATGTACCACGAGGTATCTGTCATCGTTCGACTGGCGCTGGTGGCATAATCCCGCAAAAACTGCGGTACGCTTGCCGGTCGGAGGCCGTGGTATCATGACGGGAATGAGCACGGTCCCCCCTGATGCAGAGAGCCGAAAGGCCGCGCGAGCCAGTGCCGAAGTGCGGATCTTTCGGCTAGGGGAGCAAGAAGCAGAAGCAGAGGCGGACGCGGACGCTCTATTCTGGGACAGGATCCCCGTCGACCGACGCGCCGAGTTCGTGTGGCAGCTGAGCCTCGAACTTCACGCGCTCGCCAATCCTGAGGCACGCTATGAGCCCGGACTTTCTCGATCTATTGCGCGCATTGTTAGGCGCTAACGTTCGATTTTTGGTCGTTGGAGCTTACGCCGTCGGTGTCCACGGGCGACCACGTGCGACGAAGGATCTCGACGTGTGGGTGGAGGCGAGCGCAGAAAATGCGCCGAAGGTCATCAACGGGCTCATCGAATTCGGCGCCCCGTTGATGGGACTCACCGAAGCCGATCTGAAGACTCCCGGGGTCGGGTTGCAGATTGGGGTCGCGCCCGGGCGCATCGACCTGCTCACCAAGGTCAGCGGCGTTCGCTTCGAAGACGCTTGGCCGCGCAGGGTGCAGGCCAACTTTGCAGACAGCGTTCGCTGCAATGTGATCGGGCTCGAGGAACTGTTACAGAATAAACGAGCCGCAGGCCGACCTCAGGACGTTGCGGACGTCGCGGCGCTCGAACGCCTTCACCGGCTAAAGAAATAGGCGGGCATCGCCGCCGGTAACGCTGGCGGTGATACAAAACTCGAAACCCCTCCGTTATCGGGAGGGGTTTCGGGTGCTGCGTCCACGATGCTTCTTTCATCGTGGACCGGCGGGGTTGCGCGGGGGCGATTCGTTCGATGTACCACGAGGTTTGGGCTGAAATTCGCGTGCCGCTGGCGGCATAGCGCTTGGAGGCGCCTGGTTGTATCCTGAGGGGGTGCACGCTTTTGATCTAGGACCAGCGCCAATCACCAAGGACGAGGACGGCGTCCTGCGTGTAGCGGGCACGCGCGTCACTCTCGATTCCATTGTGACGGCATTCGACCTCGGTGCCACGCCGGAGGAAATCGTCCAGCGCTACCCGTCAGTCGATCTCGCCTCGGCCTATGCCCTAATCGCCTATGTCTTGCGCCACCGCGAGAGCGTCGATGTCTATCTGACGGAACGAGCCAAGGCTGCAGCTGATGCGCAGACCGAGGTCGAGGCCCGCTTTCCTCCTGACGGGCTCAGGGCCCGCTTGTTGGCTCGGCGAGCTGCGGGGCAATGATTCGCCTCGCGGCCGACGAGGACTTCAACAATGACATCGTGCGGGCGTTACGGCGGACACTTCCGGACGTGAATATCCTGGGCGTCCGAGGCTGGTCACAGCGGGCGCGCTGACCGGGAGATTCTCGCTTGGGCGGCCGAGGAAGCTCGGATTCTTCTCACGCATGACGTGACGACGATGACTCGACACGCACTCGAGCGCATTGCTCGCGGTGCAGCCATGCCTGGCGTGATCGCGGTGCACCAACGCTTGCCGATCGGCAGCGCGGTCGACGATCTGGTGCTCGTCGCTTCTTGCAGTCTTCCTGAGGACTGGGCCAATCAGGTTCAGTTCCTGCCGCTTCGATAGTGGACCGACTCGCGCCAACGATCGGAGGTTCATATCGGGTTGCGCGGGGGCGATTCTACCGATGTACCACGAGGTTTTCTCGGCGATTCGGGTTGAGCTCGCGGCGTGAGGCGGTTTCACGCCCTGATGCACAGTCCGACCAGAACCGCGGGAACGCAACGGAATGCTCGTCGATCGGCTGCAAAGAGCCCGCGCATGGGTGCCCGCGGCCGCAAATTCAACTGTGCGAGATTCAGCCGATTTTATTTTGGATAGCGGGCGTGGCGGCGCCCTGCTCGTCGCGTAGCCCGTTGGGCGCCGGTTACTCCACTGCGCCGATCGAGCGGTGCTGCGAAGATCCGCGGCGCAGTCGGCCAAATGGCGACGTGCCTCGAGCGCCTAAGCGTGCTGGGCGAGGCCGCATCGCTGACGCCATACGCAAACGATAGGACGCGAGACGCTCGGTTGCGATGGGCAATGCCGAGCACTCGGTAATCGCCTTCGCCAAGCACCCAGTCGCTGACGCAAACGCCGGCTGCCTCGCCGACGCCCTGGCGCTGGCGCCTGCGCCTGCGGTTTACTTCCGCCGCTACGGCCACGATTGTCGGACCCAACATGAAATCCAATTGGGGTCGGGGATGGATACTGGGGTGTCTGGTCGCGGGTCTGGGCGCGGCCACAGCAAGCTGTAGTGACAGCGACGGTGGAGGCGACCCACCGCCGCTGACTGATATGGAGCGCGGGACAATGGCCGCGACTCGCGAAGACGCTTGCGGGGTGGAGGGCTGGATGTTTAGCGGCTTGTCGGTCTACGACTCGCTTGGGATCCTGCTGTCGGTTTTTCCTGGTGGATACAAACGCGCCGTCGACTGCGACCTTGCTGCCCACAATTGCCAGGAGGTCGAAGCGTGCTCGGCGTTTTACTTCGCCGACCACGACCAATACGTGGAAGAGCTAGAGCAGATGCCGGAGTGTGACGGTGAACGGCGCTGCGAAGGCAACGTGGTCAAGTACTGCGAGAGCGCCGACGGCGACAAGACTTTCCACCAGGTGTCGTACGATTGCACGCTCGCCGGCGCCACTTGCGTCGAATACGAAGCCGAATCTGGTGCAACCGGCGCTGAATCTGGTGCAACCAGCGCTGACTGCCAAGCCCCACCACTCCGGTGCCAAGGGCCCGAAATGCCGTACTGCGATGGCAGCACGCGCGCGGTCGTTTGCGAAGAAGAACATCCTGGCATCCTCAGCCCCTCGGTTTTCGACTGCGCAGACGCCTTCGGCTCGCACTGCTTCGTCCACGGAGAAAACGTTAGCTGCGAAGGACCTGAGACCGGCGAGGAGGACTGCCATGATGGCAAGGACGGCGACGGCGACGGCAAGATCGACTGCATGGACCGCGATTGCGGGTGCGTAGAGAAGCAATGCGACGACGGCATTGACGACGACGGCGACGGCAAGGTCGACTGCGACGACGAAAATTGCTTGCACGAACCCCCTTGCCCGTGATCGTCCGCGAGCGTCCACGCGGACGACGGTTCGCCCTTTCCGACGACGATCAGATCGACCGCGTTGAGCGCATGCTCGATGACGAGGTCGTCGATGTTCGTGCGTGTTTCTGGCTCCAGACTTTTTGCGGTTGCCCGGGGGCGATTCAACCGATGCACCACGAGGTTTTCTCGACTATTTGCGTCGAGCTAGCGGCCTGAGGTTTCCCGAGGTGCCGGCCAGCGCCCCCATTTGATGGGCATGCAAACGGGGTGCGCGCCGCCGACCGCTGCGAGGTGCTCGTTCCTGGCAACTCGCTGTGGGCCAGCCTTGATCCGGGGCCGGCGCCCCCCTGGCTTCACACAGTTCCCGACGTCAGGAGGCAAAATGGCAACGTGCCTTTCCGGTTTGCATCAAACTGCTCCGGTCATTATTCTCGCGCCCAACATGAAATCCAATTGGGCTCGGGGATGGATACTGGGGTGCCTGGTCGCGTGTCTGGGTGCGACCACTGCAAGCTGTAGTGACGGCGACGACAACCCACCGCCGCCCACTGATTTGGAGCGCGGGACAATGGCCGCGACTCGCGAAGACGCTTGCGGGGTGGAGACCTGGAAAGCCTTGGATGTGGAGGAGTCGCTTGGGATCTACCTGTCGGTTACTCCTGGGGGCTTCAAACGCGGGGTCGATTGCACCCTTGCTGCCCAGAATTGCCAGGAGGTCGACGCTTGCGCGGCATTTTACCTCGCCGACGCCGATCAGCTCAACGAGGAGGTGCTCCTGCTGCCGGAGTATGAGATGGACTACTGCGAAGGCAATGTGGCCAAGTACGGTGCGACCGCCGACGACGGCAGTCTCCACCAGCAGTCGTATGATTGCACGCTAGCCGGCGCCACTTGCATCGTAACGGAAGTCGCTGGCAAGCCCTATGCTAACTGCCAAGCTCCACCACTCCAGTGCAAAGGTCCCAATCTGCCGTACTGCGATGGCACGCGCGCGGTCGTTTGCGAAACAAATTCCGCTGGCGTTCTCAGCCCCTGGGTTTACGACTGCGCCGACGCCTTCGACTCGCACTGCATCGACCCCGGGAGCAGGAGCATTGAGTGCGAAGGGCCCGCGACCGGCGAGCGGGACTGCGAGGACGGCATTGACGGCGACGGCGACGGCAAGGTCGACTGCGACGACAGCAATTGCTTGCATCACCCCCCTTGCCCGTGATCGTCCGCGAGCGTCGCCGCGCGGACGACGGCTCGCCCTTTTCTGACGATGATCTCGCGTAGCAAGGGCAAATCGTCGTCCTTTCGCGCGCTGCACGCGCCTCGTTGATTCGCGCGCTCGGGCACGCCTATTCTTTCTCTAGTGCGCCACCATCCACAAAGAGCAGAGCCGCAAGTTTCTGGCTCGAGGCTTTTATGGCCCTCGTGATCCCAAGCCGACACCGGTCGATACCGATTTGAGTCCATTGGCCTTGCCAACTTAGCCGAGCAGCGCCAACAGCACCTCAAGTTGTGCAACCAGCTCACGCTCTTCCTGCTTGTGGACCACCGCATCTCGCGCACGCTTACTTTGCAACTGTTCAAGTGCCCGCCGGTGCACCTGCTCCTGCTCGGAAAGCCTTGCGCGGAGATCGCGAGTTCGCCAGCGAATCTAATACAGTCGACGCATTCGGAGTCGTGCTCGCTATTGGGCTCGCCAGCTCTACCAGAGCTTCCGCACGCGCCAGAGCCGCGAGCTGGACCTGACCACCGCCCTTCATACCTACGAGCGGCCCGGCCGCTACACCATCGCGGTGAAGGTCATCGACATCTTCGGCAACGACACGATGACCCTCGTGCCGGTGAACGTCGGCTAACAGAGGGAGGCTTGCGGTCGGTCCACGGGTCTCGAGAACTTCAGGTCGTTGCGCGGGGGCGATTTGAACCTCCGACCTAGGTTTGCGCAGGCCCGCACCTGGCGCTTCCGACGCAGCAAGCCACGAGGCTCTTCAAAATCGCTTCAGATCTCGACTGCCTTCGCGCCCAGAGCGGCCTCACACGTGACGCATTTGGCTGGCACTTGGTCCTTCAAATAGACTTGACCACAGTTCGGACAAAGTCGCGCGTCGCGTTCGAAGGAGACCGGTTTGCCGCTGGCGGCGCAGTGGCGACCCGCGACTTGTAAGCCTTCGATCTCGACCAGCTCGCCGTCGTTGTCTTTGGGCTCGGGCAGGCCGGCAAGGCTCTGGCGCTTGACGTCCATGGCGGCGGGGATGCGCTTGGTTCCCTCGCTCAAGATGCAAGCGACGGTCGCGCGATGGGCGGCGATCGGAATGCGCAGGGTGAGCTCTTTGCTCTTGGCCACGAGCTCAGCGCGTTCGGTGAACACTCGCTCGATGTCACACCAGGCGAGGCGAATTAGCTCGTTGCCTTTCTCGATGCCGATGCCCGCATCGCCGACGCGCACGGGTAGGGCGCCTGCGTCGCCGAACCAGAGCGCGGCGCCGAGTGAGAGAGCGCCCACGCCGAACAGGTAGGGGGCGATGGCGCGGGGATTTTCGCTCAGCCATTGGCCGTACACGCCTGCGCCCAGGACCAGTGCGCCCAGCATGCCGCCTGCGATCGAAGCGCGGGAGGCATAGGTGGGCTCGGGCAAGAAGCGCCGCTCTTTTCGAACGCGCTTGGCTTGGGCCTGCTTTTTTACCTTTGCTTTCTTGACGTCCGCCATAGTTTCGGGGCCGAGGGTAGCATATCCGTGGAAATGACAAGTCGATGAGTCGCGCCTGGTCTTTGGCGCTGCCCGTGCTGACGGTACTGGTCGTCGGCTATGCGCTGCTGGTTGCGGGCGTGCCGCGAAAGCTTCGCGGCGCGCGCCTGTACGGAGGGCCGAGCGAGGGCGCTGCCGTGCTTTCGCTGCGCGTCGAGAGCGTGGAGCGAGAGGGCGAGCGCGAGCGCGCGTTCTGGAATGGTCCGCTGCGCGTGCGCGCGCACGCGTCCGGCGGGCCGGAGGTGGAGGTGGAGGTGGTGAAAGCCGTGGGCGGCGTGGCGGATTTCGAAGTCCGCTTTGCGCGCCCCGTGCACGGTCCGATCGACTTGGAGCTTCGAGACGCAGCGAGCGCCGTGTTGGCGAGCGGTCACTTCGAGCTCGACCCGACGCGCTGGGCGGCGCACGCGCGTCGGCGCGGGGGATGGATCCGCGGGCGTGCCGATCGCGCGCTGGTACTGAGCGTGGCGCCCGAGCGCGGTGCTTTCGTCGTTGGATCCGCCGAGGCTCTGATCGTCCGCGTGGAGCGGGCGGGACTCCCGCTGAGCGGCGCGTCGTTGACGGTGAGCGCGGAGGGCGCGCGCTTGTCGGGCGCACAGGAGCTGCACACGGACGAACGCGGGCGCGCGCAGCTGTTCGTGGAAGCGAGTGAGCTCAATCCCACCGTGCGCGTCGAAGCGCGCACGGAAGGCGGTGAGAGCGGTCTGATCGATACCGGCATCCCGGTCGTTGGCGGAGGATTTCGAGTCCTGGCCGTGCCTGGCGCGCTACGCATCGAATCTGCGGTGCCGCGCACGGAAGCCTTCTTCACTCTGGTTTCGGAGCGGCTTCGTTTAGCGGGTGGCGTGATTGTGCTCAGCCCGAATGGTCGCGGGGGTTCGGTTGGGACCCTACCGCTGACCACCTGGCCAGCGCCGGCGTGGCTCGTGGTCTCGAGCGAGGTCGATCAGAACAGCGCTGCGGCGATTGGCTGGCCTCTCGATTTGGGCCCTGAGCCGGCGCACACCTTCGACGTGCCGGAAGCGCTCTTGTTGGACGGTTTACCGGCAGCGTTCGCGCGCGAGCAAGCGCGTCGCTCGAGCGTACGCTGGCTGACAGCGGCGTTCATTGCTTTGGCTTTTGTGCTCAGCGTGGTGCAGCTGGTATGGCGGGTACGCGCGGCTGACCGACATATCGCGGAGCATCTGCGCGAAGGACTGGAGCAGGAACAGGCCGCCCGCATTGCACCTCGCCGGGTGCTGCCCGTGCTCGTGGCGCTACTGGCGATCGCCCTCGGTTTCGTCGCGCTCGGCTTGATCGTGCTTTCGCGCTAGCCAGGCGCGCTTTCCTCAGATCCTCTCGTGGGCTCGGGCGTACCCGAGAAAGCCCCGCAATTTGGAGGATGGTTTGACCGCGCGCACCCTTCGTTACCTCGTCGCCGCTCTTGGCATTGGGATCGTATTCTTGGTCTGCTGTACTCAGGCGGACGCGCGTAGCCCGTTTTGGCGGCCGCGTCCGGCGCCGCCGCCGTATTCGTTTTCGATCGAAGACGAGAACGGCAACTCCCTGCCCACGTTCGTCAAAGACGGGCGCACGTTTCTCTTGGGCGAGCCGGGGCTCCGTTACAACATTCGCGTACGAAACCCCACGGGCCGGCGTGTCGAGGCGGTGGTGAGTGTCGACGGGCGGGATGCACTGAGCGGACAACCGGGCGACTACGTGAACCAACGCGGCTACGTGCTCCCTGCCTACGGCTCGCTGCTCGTGGAGGGATTTCGTCGCAGCCTGGAAGAGGTGGCGGTGTTTCGCTTCACGAGTCCGGAGGACAGCTACTCCTCGCGTATGGGCACGCCGCAGAACGTGGGCGTGATTGGCGTCGCGTTCTTTCCCGAGCGCGTGCAGCCGCCAGCGCCAGTGACTCGTCGTCCACGCCCGCTGCCGCGCCCGGCGCCGTTGCCTGACGACTACTTCGGAGATGGGCGCGCTAGCAGCCGGGACCTGGAGAGCGAACGGGCCCCAGAACGCCCGCAAATGAAGCCTGCCGCGCCCAGCGCCGGCTCCGCTCCGGCAAGTGAGGGGCGGGCCGACTCGGCGACGCGCTTGCGCGGCGCAGCCAAAGGCAGCTTCGACGACCAGCGCGAAGCGAGGCCGAGCGGTAGCGTGAACAACTTGGGGACCGAGTTCGGTGAGAGTCGCGAAAGCGTGGTGAGCTCGGTCTTCTTCGAACGCGCCTCGGCGACGCATCCTGCCTTGCTCGGTACGTTGCGCTACGACGACGCCGACGGCCTCGTTGCGCGCGGGATCGACGTTTCCGCGTACCGCTCGGCCCGATTTTACCAAGGCGAACCGCAGGCGTTTCCAGTCTCGCGCTTTGCCGAGCCGCCGCCCTGAGCGTCAGATCGCGGAATCGAAGCCGCGAAACTCGGAGAACAGCCGCGTGAGCACGCGGATCATCGGTGCGACGTCGCTGGTGGCGGCCATCTCTCGGCAGGAGTGCATGCTGAGCATCGGGTTGCCGATGTCCACCGCGCGCACTCCCAGCCGAGCCGCTGAGATCGGACCGATGGTACTGCCGCAGGGGGTGTCGTTGCGTGAGCTGAAGTGCTGCGGCGTGATGTCCAGCGCGCGGCAAGCGGCGCTGAAGGCAGCCACTGCCGGGCCGTCGCTGGCATACGATTGGTTGACGTTGACCTTGATCACCGGGCCCGCGCCGAGATCGGGCGGTGCTGTTTGTCGTGCTTGTCTGGGTAGTTGGGGTGCACTCCGTGGGCCATGTCCGCCGACACCAAGAGTGAGCGGGAGATGGCGCGAGGCAAAGCACTTTCATCCCGGGGCGAGACGCTGCGCGTCAGCCGCTCGAGCAGGTCCGATAGAAACAGCGAACGTGCGCCGGAGGCGCTTTGGCTGCCCACCTCTTCGTGGTCGTAGATGGCGACCACGCGCGTGGCTTCGGGATCCGGGGAGGCGCCCAGGAGCGCGCCCAGCGCCGCGTGGCACGAGGCCAGATTGTCCAGCCGACTCGAGAACAAGAACTCTCGTCGACTGCCGGCGAATGCCGCGCGCTGGGTGTCGTACAAGCACAGGTCGAAGCCGAGCACGTCGTCGGCTCGGGCGCCGCTGAATGCGCTGTTGGCCAGGCCTTCTGCCAACAGTTCGGCGAAGCCGCCGGCTTCTGATTCCAAGCCGAGCACGGGTAGCAGGTGCGTCTGCGCGTTGAGCAACAGACCCGCGCTGTTCACGTCTCGGTTCAGGTGGATGGCCAAGTTCGGAATGCGGCACACGACGCGCTTTAGGTCGATCAATTCGCTCTTGCCATCCGCGAACACCACCCGCCCGGCGACGGACAAATCGCGATCCAGCCAGGTGGACAAGAGCACTCCGCCGTAGACCTCGACCGAGAGTTGGCGGTAGCCGACGCAGGTCAGGTCCGGCACGGGCTTGAGCCGCAAGTTCGGCGAATCACTGTGCGCCCCGATCAACACGAAGCCCGCGTCCGCCGGGGCTTTGCTGCCGACCTCGAAGGCCACCAAAGAGCCGCCCGCGCGCACCACGTAGCCCCGCGTTCCGGGCTCCACTTGCCAGGCGTCCTGCTCGCGAAACGCCCGAAAACCAGCGGCCGTCAAGCGCCGCGCGAGCTCGCTCACCGCGTGGTACGGGGTAACCGAGGCGTCCAAGAAAGCGGCCAAGTCGGAGGCTTCGGGGGTTCTGTCCTGGTCAAGCATCGCCTGGGACTATACTCCGAGCCTCGTGATCACGCAGGACGTCTCGTTCGAGGGTTTTACCGCAACCGACTGGCAGCGCTTGGCCGACGTGTTTCGCGCGCCAACCAGCAGCTTCGGCGACGAAGCCGGCCACGATCGAGCTTCGCGCGGTGGGGTGGTGGCGGTCACGACCGGCAACCGGCTGCGCAAGCTGCTGCACACGAAGCGTGGTCGGCTCGACGTGCGCGTCGAATGGCCGATGAAGTTGCCCGAGCTCGCGGGGCGTTACGATGCCAGCTGGGCGGTGGAGTTGGCAGCCGGAGCACTCGAGGAGCTGGTGGAGCGATTTTCGGAGCGCCTGCGACCGCGGCAGGAGTATCTGGAGCAGGCGCTCGAGCTAGCGCGCGCGCTTCGTGAGCTCGAAGCCGAGGGCTTGGTGGCGATGTGGCCCAAGCGCTTTGCCGACATTCCGGTGCCCGGCTCGCGTGTGATCCACAGCGCGCTCGACATGTTCTGCTCCGAGGGGCGCGCGCTGGCCCTGGGCGTGTTTCGCCACGGCGAGCTGTACACGGGTCTCGTGGCACGCCGCCGCGGCATGGGCTTCGACCGCATCGTGGGCCCGGACGAGCTGCGCTCCGACATGGGGCTTTTGTCGGCTGACTTCCGTCGTGACTATCGCCACTTCGCGGCCGCCGCCGAACGCAACGTGGCGCCGCTTTCGCTGGGCGTGTTTGGCGAACTGCTCACTTTCCAAGCGCTGGCCAGAGACCCTGCACCGGGCGCGTTCGCGCTGGCCGTGGCGGCGCGCGATCTGCTGATCTCTCCGGTCAGCCCCGGCCTGGCCGTGCCGCTCGGGCTGGACGTTGGGCGTGCGGCTTTCGCTGGCCTGCGCGGGCTGGCGGAGCGCTTCGGCGCGGGCGCTGCGCTCGCACCAATGCTGGGGCGCGCCGAGGAGTTCGGGTGCCGCGATCTGTCCGCGCTCTTGGGCTTCGACCCTTGGGCAGCGCTGGTCGGTGTGTTCGAGCGAGACCGTCAGCCTCGGGAGCGCGACTAGGTGCTCGCTTCCGGTCGCATTCGGCGCCGTTTGGCGCTCGCGATCGTGCTGACCGCGATGATTCCGCTTTTGGCCGCGGTTTGGCTGGCGGAGAGCACGGTGCGCCAGACCTCTGCGCGCTTTTTCATTCCCGACGTGGGCGCGCACCTCGACAAGTCACTCGGGCTTTATCAAGAGCTCGCGCGCAGCATGAAGGGGTTGATGCGCCAAGAAGCCGCCGAGATCGCGCTGCGTCCTGCGCTGCGCCGCGCGGCCGCCGGCGATCAGGGCGCGCTTCCGGCCGAGCTGAAACGAGCGTTCGTCGACCACCCGAGCTTGGTCTCGCTGGCCGTGCGGGACGCGGACGGCAAACTGCTGGCCGAGGTCAAGCGCGACAAGCCGCTCGACCCGAACCACGAAAACCAACTCGAAGTCGGCAAACCCATCGGCGACGGCGATGGCCCCGAGGCCGATGACCTGCCGCAGCTCGTCGCCGTGTTCGCCGCCGACAAGAGCCATTTCGACGAGCTGGCAGAAATGAGCCAATTCGTCGATGCTTACAAGCAGGTCGAGCGCCGCCGCGAGTCGGATGAACGCAGCTACGTGCTCGCGTTCACGGCGCTCTTGTGCATTACGATCGTGGCCGCCATCGGCGTCGGCAGTTTGCTCGCGCGGGGCGTGTCGCGTCGCATTGCCGAGCTCGCACGAGCCACCCGCTTGGTGGGCGAAGGCGATTTGACCATTCGTGTCCCGGAAGGAGGCGGCGACGAGATCGCCGATTTGGCTGGGGCGTTCAACCGCATGCTCGGGGAAGTCGAGTCCAGCCGCGCACGCATCGAGTACTTGCAACGGATCAGCGCCTGGCAGGAAATGGCGCGTCGACTGGCCCACGAGATCAAGAATCCTTTGACTCCGATCTCGCTTGCCGTGCAAGAGATCCACCGCCGCTATGCGGGCTCTGATCCGGAGTATCAACGCCTGGTCGACACCACGCTCGAAATCGTAGAGGACGAGGTGGGCACGCTACGACGCCTGGTCGGTGAGTTCTCCGACTTCGCTCGCTTGCCGCAGGCGAGCCTGTTTCACGCCGACCTGGCCGACTTCCTGCGCGAGCAAGCGGCGCGCTTCGGCGTCCGCGGCGCCGAACGGGATAGCTCGGAGAACGCCCTGGATGATTTGCTGTCGCTTGGGCAAG
>Ga0247768_1000477_pt1 | contig 14470 bp, 14 predicted proteins | sample UWRJL016104C6_FD_179944 | JGI IMG/M metagenome (GOLD analysis project Ga0247768, IMG submission 179944) | Plant litter microbial communities from Arlington Agricultural Research Station in Wisconsin, United States - UWRJ-L016-104C-6 | ecosystem: Environmental > Terrestrial > Plant litter >... | reverse complement strand
CTCACTACTCGGCCCCGAAATGAAATCCACCGGCGAAGTCATGGGCGTCGACACCTCCTTCGGCAAAGCCTTCGCCAAATCCCAAGCCGCCGCCTACGGATCACTACCCACCACCGGCAAGGTGTTCGTCTCGGTCGCCAACCGGGACAAGCGGTCCCTCGTCTTCCCGGTGAAACGGCTCGCGGATCTCGGCTTCGAAATCCTCGCCACCTCCGGGACGGCGGAAGTGCTGCGCCGCAACGGGATCCCGTGCTCCGTGGTGCGCAAGCACTTCGAGTCGGCCACCGACGGCGTGGCCGAGCCGAACATCGTCGACCTGATCCTCTCCGGCGGGGTCGACATGGTCATCAACACCCCGTACGGCAACAGCGGGCCGCGGATCGACGGTTACGAGATCCGCACCGCCGCGGTGTCGCGCGACATCCCCTGCATCACCACGATCCAGGGTGCGGGCGCGGCCGTACACGGCATCGAGGCGCTCATCCGCGGGGACATCGGCGTGAAGTCCCTCCAGGAGCTCCAGGCGGCTTTGAAAGCCAAATCCTGACCGCCTGAGCGCGTCCCCCAGGCCACAAGAACCGGAAAGGCGAAGGACCAGATGTCCGAAAGTTTCGGAAAAAGGCTCGCGGAAGCGGTTTCGGCCCGGGGGCCGCTCTGCGCCGGGATCGACCCGCATCCCGCGCTGATCGAAGCGTGGGGCCTGCCCGCGGGCAGTAGCGGACTCGAGAGGTTCGCGCTCGGGGCGACCGAAGCGATCGCCGGAGAGGTCTCCGTCCTCAAGCCGCAGTCGGCGTTTTTCGAAGCCTTCGGGGCCCCGGGAATCGCCGTCCTGGAGCGGGTCATCGGGCTCGCGAAAGATGCCGGGACGCTTGTACTGCTTGACGTGAAACGCGGTGACATCGGCTCCACGATGGCCGCTTACACGGCCGCGTATCTGGCCGACGGAGCCGCTGTCGAAGCCGACGCGATCACCGTTTCCCCGTACCTCGGATTCGGCTCTTTGGCCCCCGCGCTCGACGCCGCGGCCGCCGCCGGAAAGGGACTTTTCGTGCTCGCCCGGACGTCCAACCCGGAGGCGCAGGGTCTGCAGAATGCCTTGCTGGGCAACGGAAAAACTGTCGCGCAGGGAATCGTCGACGCGGCCGCGGAGGTCAACGCGGGCGCCGAGCCGTACGGCGCCGTCGGCGTGGTCGTCGGGGCGACGATCGGCGTGGGGGAGCTCGATTTGTCGACGTTGAACGGCCCGATCCTGGCGCCCGGTTTCGGCGCTCAGGGAGCCACCGCCGCCGATCTTCGAAAGGTGTTCGGAGCGGCTCTCGACGGTGTGCTTCCGGCGTCTTCGCGCGACATTTTGAAACACGGCCCGGATGCCGATGCGTTGCGGGCGGCGGTGAAGCGGACTCGGATGTCACTCGCCTTAACCGTCGATTCCCTGGAAAACGGCCAATAGCAGGCGTTTGAATCAGCCCCGACCAGCCACCCCCGCATTGTGGCGGATGGTCGCAGGTGGGTACCGTCTCGTCACCCACCCAGATTTGAAGGACTACCGGAGGAAAACGTGGCACTTCCCCAGCTGACCGACGAACAGCGCGCTGCGGCGCTGGAGAAGGCCGCTGCCGCTCGCCGCATCCGCGCTGAATTGAAGGAACGGCTCAAGCGGGGCGGTACAACTCTGGTCGACGTGCTGAAGCAGGCCGAAGACAACGAAGTTCTAGGCAAGATGAAGGTCTCGGCTCTGCTCGAAGCACTCCCCGGCGTCGGCAAGGTTCGCGCCCAGCAGACAATGGAACGACTTGAGATCGCCCCCAGCCGCCGCCTTCGCGGACTCGGCGACAGGCAGCGCAAGGCGCTACTCGCCGAGTTCAGCGGCGAGTGACCGGCTTCGGTCATGACGGCCCGGATTCGACCGCCAGGTCGACGGGCGTAGACCGCTACGGTGAGCCGGTTCCGGGGGACGTTCCCCGGAACCGGCTCACTGTCGTATCGGGGCCGTCGGGAGTGGGCAAATCCAGCGTGGTCGGCGAAATGCGGCGGATGCGGCCGGACATCTACTTCAGTGTCTCGGTGACGACCCGGAAGCCGCGGCCGGGCGAGGTGGATGGGCAGCACTACCACTTCATCGACCGGGAAACGTTCGACAAAATGGTCGCTAACGGTGATTTGCTCGAACACGCTGAGTTCACCGGCAACTGTTACGGCACTCCCCGCGAGCCGGTGGAACAGGCGCTGCGGGCGGGCAAGCCGGCGATCCTGGAGATCGAGCTCCAGGGCGCGCGGCAGGTCCGCGAGGCCATGCCGGAGGCCCGCCTGGTGATGCTGATGCCGCCTTCGTGGGACGAGCTGGTCGGCAGGCTCACCGGCCGCGGCACCGAGCACAAGGAGGCCGTGGCGGCCAGGCTCGCCGAGGCCGAGCGCGAATTGGCGGCCGCGGGCGAGTTCGACGTCCGGGTCGTCAACGCCGAGGTGAGGGCCGCCGCCGAGGAGTTGCTAGACTTGGTCGTAGGTGAAGACTTCAACATTCGGTGATTCTTCGGATTCGAGAAGAATTTCCACCGTTCAATGATTCAGGAGCAGTGTCTGTGACTTCGACGCTAGGTGCATACGGCGAGGAACTAGAAGGCATCACCAACCCGCCGATCGACGACCTGCTCGAGAAGGTCAGCTCCAAGTACGCGCTGGCCATCTACGCGGCCAAGCGGGCGCGTCAGATCAACGACTACTACGCGCAGCTCGGCGAGGGCCTGCTCGAGTACGTCGGCCCGCTCGTGGAGCCGGGCCCGCGTGAGAAGCCGTTGTCCATCGCGCTGCGCGAGATCCACGCCGGTCTGCTCGAGCACACCGAGGGTGAGTAAGAAAAAAGTCGTACTCGGAGTAGGCGGCGGTATCGCCGCCTACAAGGCGTGTGAGGTGCTGCGCGGGCTGACCGAATCCGGTCACGACGTCCGCGTGGTCCCCACCGAAGCCGCGCTGAACTTCGTCGGCGCGGCCACCTTCGAGGCACTCTCGGGGCACCCGGTCCACACCGGCGTGTTCACCGAGGTGCCCGAGGTCCAGCACGTGCGGGTCGGCAAGGAAGCCGACCTGGTGCTGATCGTGCCGGCCACGGCGAACCTGCTCGCGAAGGCCGCGCACGGCATCGCGGACGACCTGCTGACCAACACCCTGCTCACCGCCAGGTGCCCGGTCGCCTTCTTCCCCGCGATGCACACCGAGATGTGGGAGCACGCGGCCACTCAGCACAACGTCGGCCTGCTGCGGTCCCGCGGCGCGGTGGTCACCGAGCCCGCCGCCGGGCGGCTGACCGGCAAGGACACCGGCAAAGGCCGGCTGGCCGACCCCGAGGAGATCGTCGACCTCGCGCGGTTGCTGCTGGCGAACCCGGACGCCCTCCCGCGTGACCTCGAAGGCCGCCGGGTCGTCGTCTCCGCCGGTGGCACCCGTGAGCCGCTGGACCCCGTCCGCTACCTGGGCAACCGTTCTTCGGGCAAGCAGGGTTACGCGCTGGCCAGGGTCGCCGCGCAGCGTGGCGCCGAGGTCACGCTGATCGCCGCGCACACCGTCGCGCTCCCGCCGCCCGCCGGTGTCGAGCTCGAACACGTTTCGACGGCCGAGCAGCTCCGCCAGGCCGTGCACCAGGCCGCGAAGGCCGCCGACGTGGTCGTCATGGCCGCCGCCGTGGCCGATTTCCGCCCGGCCAGCTTCGCCGAGCACAAGATCAAGAAGTCCGACGACCAGCCGGACCCGACGATCGTCCTCGACCGCAACGCCGACATCCTGGCCGAGCTGGTCGCGAACCGGCGCCCGGGCCAGCTCATCGTCGGTTTCGCCGCCGAAACCGGTGACGAGCGGGGCAGTGTCCTCGACCACGCCAGGGCGAAGCTCAAGCGCAAGGGCGCCGATCTGCTGGTCGTCAACGCCGTCGGGGACGGCAAGGCGTTCGAGGTCGAGGAGAACAGCGGCTGGCTGCTCTCCTCGAACGGCGCCGAACGCGCTATCCCGCTGGGCGCCAAGTCGCAACTCGCCGCCACGGTGTGGGACACGGTTGTGGATTTCAGCACGTCCCCAGTTGGACACGACCGTTAGACCACGGTAAATCAGTACGCTGTCAAGTACCAGACAACAGCGGTCAAGGCCTAACTACTTGAGGGATGTGACGTCGCCGTGCCCACGTCGAACAGCAGGCTATTCACCTCGGAGTCGGTGACCGAGGGCCATCCCGACAAGATCTGTGACGCGATCAGCGACTCGATCCTCGACGGCTTGCTGAGCAAGGACCCGCGCAGCCGGGTGGCGGTGGAAACCCTCATCACCACCGGCCAGGTCCACGTCGCGGGCGAGGTCACGACCGAGGCCTACGCCGACATTCCCACGATCGTGCGTGATGTCATCCTCCGCATCGGCTACGACTCCTCGGCCAAGGGCTTCGACGGCAACTCGTGCGGCGTGAACGTCGCCATCGGCTCGCAGTCCGCGGACATCGCGCAGGGTGTCGACACCGCGTACGAGTCGCGCGTCGACCTCGACGAGGACGAAATCAACCGCCAGGGCGCGGGCGACCAGGGCCTGATGTTCGGCTACGCCTGCTCGGACACCCCCGAGCTGATGCCCCTGCCGATAGCGCTCGCGCACCGCCTTTCGCAGCGGCTGAGCCGGGTCCGCAAGGACGGCGTGCTGCCGTACCTGCGCCCGGACGGCAAGACCCAGGTCACCATCGAATACGCCGGTGACCAGCCGGTCCGCCTCGACACGGTGGTCGTGTCCACCCAGCACGCCGACGGCATCGACCTCGACAAGATGCTGACCGTGGACGTGCTGGAGCACGTTGTCACCCCGGAGATCGGCCAGCTCGGGATCGACACCTCGAACGTGCGCCTGCTGGTGAACCCCACGGGCCGCTTCGTCATCGGCGGCCCGATGGGCGACGCCGGGCTGACCGGCCGCAAGATCATCGTCGACACCTACGGCGGCATGGCCCGTCACGGTGGCGGCGCGTTCTCCGGCAAGGACCCGTCCAAGGTCGACCGCTCCGCCGCGTACGCGATGCGCTGGGTCGCCAAGAACGTCGTCGCCGCCGGCCTGGCCACGCGCGTCGAGGTCCAGGTCGCCTACGCGATCGGCAAGGCCGCCCCGGTCGGGCTGTTCGTCGAGACCTTCGGCACCGAGACCGTCGACCCGAGCAAGATCCAGTCCGCCATCCAGGAGGTGTTCGACCTCCGCCCGGCGGCGATCATCCGCGACCTGGACCTGCTGCGCCCGATCTACGCGCCGACGGCGGCCTACGGCCACTTCGGCCGCCCCGAACTCGACCTCCCCTGGGAGAACACCAACCGCGCCCAGGCCCTGAAGGCCGCCTCCGGCGCCTGACACCGCTTCGCTCGCAGTGTCATGAAAGGGTCTTTTAGGACATTTTCCGTCATGAAAGACCCTTTCATGACAAGCGCGTCCCCGTGTGAGTGCCGTCGCGTTCGGGCGGCGGCGGATTCGGGAAGAACCGGACCTCCCGTACGGTTGCAATCACTAGTAGCGACCGACTCGGTGAGGAGAAGTCGTGGAAAAGGTGAAGCGGCCGAATCCGTTCCAGTGGGTGTGGCACGCGTTCGGTGGTTCGCTCCCTGAAAGCCTGCATCCGTGGATACTTCTCGACGTCACGGCCAAGACCCGTGTCCTCCGGCACTTCCTGCGCAGCATGGTGCTGATCTCGCCGCTCGTGATCTTCTGGCTGTTCGTGCCCGCGCCGCTCGGGCTGCGGCTCGCGCTGGTGCTGATGGGCGTCATCGTGGGGCTGTTCTACTCCTTCTGTTACCTGGAGGAGAGCGCCGAGCATCGCCTGGCCAAGGCCGGTTACTCGCGTGACGCGGCCAAAGAGGTCCTGGGCGCGCGGCACGCCGAACGTGACGCCGAGATCAAGGCCCGCTACATCGCCACTTACCGCGGCTGACCCGATCGGCTGTCGTGGCCGTCTGGTAGAGATCACGGTGTGAGCCGCCCGGAGACGACACCGCTGTGGGACATGCCCGAACCTGTGCGCGCGCCCAGGCCGGAGCGCGCGCCGAAAGCCGAGCCCGCCAAGGGCTCACAGGTCAAGGCCAAGCTCAAGAAGGCGAAGTCCGCGGCGGCCGAACGTCGCGGGCAGCAGCAAGGCGCGGCCGAGAACCCGGTCGCCAGGGTTGTGGTCGACATCCCGCTGACCCACCTCGACCGCACCTTCGACTACCGCGTGCCGGAGAGCCTCGACGAAGCCGCGGTGCCCGGCTGCCGGGTCCGAGTGCGCTTCGCCGGGCAACTGGTCGACGGCTTCCTCCTGGAACGCGCGGAAACGACCGAGCACCAGGGCAAGCTCGCGTTCCTGGAGCGGGTGACGTCCAGTGAGCCGGTGCTGACGCCGGTGCTGGCGACCCTCGGGCGAGCCGTCGCGGAGCGCTACGGCGGCACGCTGATCGACGTCCTGCGCCTCGCGATCCCGCCCAGGCACGGCAAAGCCGAGAGCGAACCCGCCCGCGAAGTCGCCGAAAACCCGCCAACGCCCGATGCCGCCGCTTGGGCGCGCTACCAAAACGGGTCCGCTTTCATCGAGGCACTGGCCGTGCCACGCCCCGCGAACGCGGTGTGGCAGGCGCTACCTGGCGAGAACTGGCCACATCGGCTCGCCGAGGCCGCCGCCGCGGTCGCCGCGACGGGCCGGGGCGCGGTGCTCGTCGTCCCGGACCACCGCGACCTGACCCGCCTGCACGAGGCGTGTGTCGAGCTGATGGGTGCCGAAGCCGTGGTTTCGCTGATCGCCGGGCTCGGCCCGGCGGAACGCTACCGGCGCTGGCTCGCCGTGCTGCGTGGCGCGGTGCGGGTGGTCGTGGGCACCCGGGCGGCGATGTTCGCGCCCGTCGCCGACCCCGGGCTGTACGTCGTCTGGGACGACGGCGACGACCTGCACCTCGACCCCCACGCGCCGTACCCGCACGTCCGCGACGTCCTGATGCTCCGCGCCCACGCGGACAAGGCGACACTGCTCGCGGGCGGTTTCGCCAGGACGGCGGAGGCGCAGTTGCTCGTCGAGTCGGGCTGGGCCCAGCCGATCGTCGCCGACCGCGCCGAACTGCGGGCCGCCGCACCCCGGGTGACGCCGGTCGGTGAGGACTTCGACGTCGCCCGCGACGAAGCCGCCAAAGCCGCGCGCTTGCCCTCCGTAGCCTTCGAAGCGGCGCGACAGTCGTTGGCCAACGGCGCACCGGTGCTGGTGCAGGTCCCGCGTCGCGGCTACGTGCCCGGACTCGCGTGCGGAAACTGCCGGACGCCCGCGCACTGCCGCCGCTGCGCCGGCCCGCTGGCGTTGCCCGGCGGCGCCGACGACGGCGTCCCCCGCCCGCCAGGGTGCCGGTGGTGCGGCGTGCCGGATACGAACTTCCGTTGTGCCGCTTGCGGTTCCGTACGTCTGCGCGCGGTCATCGTCGGCGCGAGGCGGACAGCGGAGGAGTTGGGGAGAGCGTTTCCCGGTGTCCCGGTGCGGACTTCGGGCGCCACCGAAGTTCTTGCTTCCGTGCCCGCGAAGCCCGCGTTGGTCGTCTGCACCCCGGGCGCCGAGCCGGTCGCCGCCGACGGTTACGGAGCCGCCCTGCTGCTCGACGGCTGGGCCTTGTTGGGGCGTCAAGACCTGCGCGCGGGTGAGGAGACGCTGCGGCGCTGGATGGCGGCCGCGGCGATGGTGCGCCCGTCGACGGCGGGCGGCCGGGTGATCGTTGGCGCCGAAGCCGGGCTCGCCGTCGTCCAGGCGCTGGTGCGCTGGGACCCGGTCTGGCACGCCGCGCAGGAACTCGCCGAGCGCAACGAACTCGGCTTCCCGCCCGCGATGCGGATGGCGAGCATCGAAGGCACCCCCGAGGCGGTCGCCGCCGTGCTGGGCGACCTCGCGCTACCGGAGTCGGGGGAGGTGCTCGGCCCGGTCCCGCTCGGCGACGTCGACGAGGACGGCCGCTCGGACCGTGAGCGCGCCCTGGTGCGCGTCGCCCGAGGCGAAGGGAAGGCGCTCGCGTCGGCCATCCACGCCGCCAGCGCGCGCCGTGACATGCGCAAGGAACCCGAGCCCATCCGTATCCAGCTGGACCCCCTGGACCTCATCTAGCCGCAGGACCTTGTGAGCGTTGCGGCCGGTTAGAACCGGCCGCAACGCTCACAAGCTTTTCGCCGATACGAGTCCCGGGTCGGCGTATTGATGCCGCGGCGCGGGAGGGGCAGACTCGCGCCATGCAGAGAAACCGGCCTTTCGGACGAGTCGCCGTTGTCGCCCTTTCCGCCGCGTTGCTCGTTCCGGCCACGGCCGGGACGGCTTCGGCGGCCCCGCCGAAATCGCCGGTCGCGGTCGGCTACCTCGGCGCGGTTTCGAGCATCGACGCCGACGCGACCGCCATCGGCACCAAGGTCCTGCGTGACGGCGGCAACGCGGTCGACGCCGCCATCGCGACGGCCGCGGCGCTCGGTGTCACGGACCCGTTCTCGGCAGGCGTGGGCGGTGGCGGGTTCCTCGTCTTCTACGACGCGCACACCGGCCAGGTGCACACGCTCGACGGCCGCGAGACCGCGCCGAAGGCCGCGGACCAGAACCTGTTCGTCGAGAACGGCCAGCCGTTGCCGTTCGACGCCGCGGTGACGAGCGGTCTCGGCGTCGGTGTCCCCGGCACGCCCGCGACCTGGCAGGACGCCCTCCGCAAGTGGGGCACACGCTCGCTCGCGCAGACCCTGCGGCCCGCGGCGCAGCTCGCCCGCGGCGGGTTTGTCGTCGACCGGACCTTCCACGACCAGATCGCCAACAACGCGGCCCGCTTCTCCGCGTTCCCGTCGACACGCTCGCTCTACCTGCCCGGCGGCGCGCCACCCGCGCCCGGCACGAAGTTCAGGAACCCCGACCTCGCCTCGACCTACGACAAGCTCGCCGCCCAGGGCACCGACGTGCTCTACCGCGGCGCGATCGGCGCCGACATCGCCAATACCGTCCAGCACCCGCCGGTCGATCCGGCTTCGACGCTCAACGTGCGTCCCGGCAAGATGACCACCGCCGACCTCGCCGCGTACCGGTCGATCGAGCGGCAGCCGACCCACACCGAGTACCGCGGCCTGGACGTCTACGGCATGCCCGCGCCGTCCTCGGGCGGGCTGACCGTCGGCGAGGCGCTCAACATCCTCGAAACCGTCGACGTCTCCAAGCTTAGCCAGGCGGACTACCTGCAGTACTTCCTCGAATCGACCCGTCTCGCCTTCGCCGACCGCAACCGCTGGATCGGCGACCCGGCGACCATCGACGTCCCGGCGAAGGAGCTGCTCAGCCAGCGCTTCGCCGACACCAGGGCTTGCCTGATCAACCCGGCGAAGGCGCTCGTGAGCCCGGTCGCCCCGGCCGACCCGCGGCACCCCGTCCCGTGCGGAGCGGGCACCACCGGCGCGCCGACGCCGTACGAGGGCGAGAACACCACGCACCTCACAGTCGCCGACAAATGGGGCAACGTCGCCGCGTACACGCTGACCATCGAGCAGGAGGGCGGCAGCGGGATCGTCGTCCCCGGCCGCGGGTTCATCCTCAACAACGAGCTGACCGACTTCTCGTTCACGCCGGTCACCCCGGGCGTCCCGGACCCGAACCTGCCCGGCCCGGGCAAGCGCCCGCGCTCGTCGATGGCGCCGACGATCGTGTTCCAGCACGGCAGGCCGCTGCTCGCCGTGGGCTCCCCGGGTGGCGCGTCGATCATCACCACCGTGCTGCAGATCCTCGTGGGCAGGCTGGATCGCGGCCTTTCCCTGGAGGACGCCATCGCCGCGCCGCGCGCCTCCCAGCGGAACTCGGCGCTGGCCCAGGTCGAGCAGGCGTTCTTGGACCTGCCCGTGACGGCCGAACTGCGGGCCAGGGGCCAAGGTTTCTCCACCGCTCCGGCGGAGATCGGCGCCGCGACCGGGGTCGAGCACCTTCGTGACGGCCGCTGGCTCGCCGCCGCCGAACCCGTCCGGCGCGGTGTGGGGTCGGCCCAGGTGGTCTGGCCGCACCGGTAAGACTCGTTCGCCAGGGCCTTGTGAGCGTTCCGGCCGGTTCTAACCGGCCGGAACGCTCACAAGGCCGACAACTAGACTGCTCTGATGCGCCTCGTCTTCGCCGGAACCCCGGCACCCGCGGTGCCTTCGCTGCGCGCGCTCATCGAGTCCGGCCGCCACGAGGTCGTCGCCGTCGTGACCCGCCCCGACGCTCAAGCCGGCCGGGGGCGGCAAGTGGTGCGCTCGCCGGTCGGCGCGCTCGCCGACGAGCACGGCATCGAGGTGCTCACCCCGCCGAAGGCGGGTGACCCGGACTTCCTCGCGCGGCTCGCCGAAATCGCGCCCGACGCGTGCCCGGTCGTCGCGTACGGCGCGTTGCTGCCGCAGTCCGCATTGGACATCCCGGCGCACGGCTGGGTGAACCTCCATTTTTCGCTGCTGCCCGCCTGGCGTGGCGCCGCGCCGGTGCAGGCCGCCGTGCGCGCGGGTGACGAGATCACCGGCGCGGTGACGTTCCGGATCGTCAAAGCCCTCGACGCCGGTCCCGTTTTCGGTGTGGTCACGGAGAAAATCGAGCCGGGTGACACCTCCGGCGCGCTGCTGGAGCGGCTCGCGGTATCCGGCTCGGCGCTGATGCTGTCCACGATGGACGGAATCGAGAACGGGACGTTGCGCGCGGTCCCGCAGCCCGAGGAAGGCGTAAGTTACGCGCCGAAGATCACCGTCGAAGACGCGCGGGTCTCCTTCGCCACCCCCGCGATCGCGGTCGACAGGCTGATCCGCGCGGTGACCCCGGATCCCGGCGCCTGGGCGGAATTCCGGGGCGAACGACTGAAACTCGCCCCCGTCACGGTCGTCGACGAACCCGGCCCGGCGCCGGGGGAGATCGTCGTCGAGCGGCGGCGGGTACTGGTGGGCACGGCCACGAAACCGGTGCTGCTCAGCGATGTGCAGGCACAGGGCAAGAAGCGGATGGCGGCCACCGACTGGGCGCGCGGAACACGGATCGAGCAAGGGGAAAGCCTGCAGTGAGTTACGACAGGGAACGCAGGCCGTCAAGGCCCGACAGGGGCCGTCCGGCGCCGCGCAAGGACGGCCCGAGCCGCCCGCCGGTGGTGGACCCCTCCCGGCGGGTCGCCCTCGACGTCCTGCGTGCCGTGCGCGAGCGTGACGCGTACGCCAACCTGGTGCTGCCGGATCTGTTGCGGGAGCGCCGGATCGTCGGTCGCGACGCGGCTCTGGCCACCGAGCTGACGTACGGAACGGCACGGGCGCAGGGCCTGCTCGACGCCATCATCGCCGCGAACCTCGACCGCCCGATCACCAAGGTCGACGCCGTTGTGCTCGACGGGCTGCGCCTCGGCGCGTACCAGTTGCTGCGCACCAGGATCCCGGCCCACGCCGCCGTGACGTCCACAGTGGACCTCGTACGCGAAGACGCCGGTTCGTACATCGCCGGTTTTGTCAACGCGGTGCTGCGCGGAGTGTCCGAAAAGGACGAAGAGACCTGGCTGGCCGAGCTCGCGCCGGACGAGGAGAAGGACCCGATCGGCAGCTTCGCGCTGCGCACCGCGCACCCGCGCTGGGTCGCGCGGTCGTTCGCGGAAGCGCTGGGCGACAAGGGAGCCGAGCTCAAGGCGGCGCTGGAAGCCGATGACGCGCGCCCCGAGGTGCACCTCATCGCCCGCCCGGGCGAGATCACCGCCGACGAGCTGGCCGCGATCACCGGCGGCGAGGTCGCGCCGTATTCGCCGTACGGTGTGCACCTGCCCGCGGGCACCGGTGACATCACCGGCCTGGAGCCGATCCAGCAGAAGATGGCCGCCGTGCAGGACGAAGGCAGTCAGCTGTGCGCGATCGCCGCCACGAAGGTCCCCGTGACCGGCAGCGACGTGCGCTGGCTCGACCTCTGCGCCGGCCCTGGTGGCAAGGCGGCCCTGCTGGGTTCGCTCGCCGCGATGTCCGGCGCGCACGTCGACGCCGTCGAGGTCGCCCCGCACCGCGCGGGCCTGGTCAAGGGCTCGACCGAAGGCCTGCCGGTCACCGTGCACATCGCCGACGGCCGTGAATCCGGGCTGGCCCCGGGCTTCGACAGGGTGCTCGTCGACGCGCCGTGCAGTGGTCTCGGCGCGCTTCGCAGGCGTCCCGAAGCCCGCTGGCGGCGGCAGCCGTCCGACGTCGCGGACCTGACGAAGCTGCAGGGCCAACTGATCTCGGCGGCGCTGGAGCTGGTGCGTCCCGGCGGTGTCTTGACTTACGTCGTCTGCTCGCCGCATCTCGCGGAGACCGAGGGTGTCATCACCGAGGAAGCCCGCCGTGCCAAGGCGAAGTTGATCGACGCGCGAGAGTTCTTCCCCGGGGTCCCGCTGCTCGGCGACGGCCCGTTCGTGCAGCTCTGGCCGCACCGTCACGGCACGGACGCGATGTTCTGCGCCATGGTCCGCAAACCCGAGTGACCTTCGCCTGACTGCCTCTGAAGGCCACCATGAGGGCGTCTAGTGCCCTCATGGTGGCCTTCAGAGCACGTTAACGAAGGGTCGCGACGAGGGCGGCCCACGCGGGACTCGGGAGCGTGAGGTGCCCCGCCGCGGGGGCCTTCGAGTCGCGGACGGCCGTCACCGGGCTGCCGAACGCGACCTCCACGCACGTGCTGTGTTCACTGGTGCCGCTGTAGCTGCTCTTGAACCATGTGAAAGCGGACATGACTATTCCTCCATGCGGTCGTATTCACTTGCCAGTTGGGTTAGCAACTGCCTTGACTCTCCCTTGTTGAGAGAACTTTGTTCGAGCCGGGTGCTGAGGATGTAATACGACTCGACGCCGGCTCGGTCGTCGACGAAAACCCCCGCCGCATAGGTGTCGGTGTAAACCGCGGTGGGATGATCGTCGAATTCCAGGATGTTGAAAGAACTGTCGTGCAGCCGCAGTGTCGCGGCCGATTCGGGGACCACCCGGATCGAGCACTGCGGCAGGTTGCTGGACAGCAGCAGGTGCAGAAGCTGTTCGTGCATCACCTTCGTGTCGCCGACGATCGCCCGCAGCGCGCGCTCGTGCACGAAGACCGTGCACCGCAGGGGATTCTTCCGGCTCAAGACATTCTGGCGGCTCATCCGGGCTTCGGTGAGAAGATCGATGCGTTCCCGGGTGTATCGGCCGTCCCAGCCGAAAGCCGTGCGCATATAGCCTTCGGTCTGCAATAAGCCGGGAATGGCGACAGGTTCGTAGACGATCAGTGATTTCGCCAGGTTCTCCTGGATGATCACCGACTGCAGTGGATCGGCGAGCTGGCCGAAATAGGGCCGGATCCAATACTGGTCGTCCTGGTGCGCGGCGAGCTTGAGCACGCGGCTGCGTTCGGCGGCGGTGGCGCCGCAAGTCGCCAGGAAGGTCGCGACCTCCACTATGGGCAGTGGCCGGACGCCGGTCTCCAGGCGCGAGATGTTGCTCGCCGGCCATTCCAGCCGCCTGCCCAGCTCGTGCCCGCTCATGTTGCGCCGCTTGCGCAAGAGCCTCAGCTCGTTGCCCAGCTCCCGGCGGCGCGCCGTCGATTCCTCGGTCATGTGATGGACCTTAAAGGCGCCGGGGCGGATAGTGGACTATGCCACTCGGAGTTTCATCCCAACGGATACCGCGGTGCGGCGCCGTACCGCCGCTTATCGTTGCGGCATGAGCAGAGTCCTCGGCCTGGTGGCCAGTTCGTGCGGCGGCCTCGACACCCGGTTCACGACCGATCTCGCCGCTCCCGCGGCCGAGCGGGGCTGGCGGCTGGCGATCACGCTGACGCCCACCGCCGCCCGCTGGCTCCACGAAACCGGTGGGCTCCCGGCGTTGCAGGCGTTGACGGACCTCGAAGTCCGGAGCGTTTCGCGGCTGCCCGGGCAGCCCCGGCCGCACCCGGACCCCGAGGTGTTCCTGTTCGCCCCGGCGACCGCGAACTCGGTGGCCAAGCTGGCGCTGGGCATCGCGGACAACCAGGCGCTGACCGTTCTCGGCGACGTGCTGGGTTCGCCCGCCGTGACCGTCGCCGTCGGCTACGCGATCACCGACGCGCGCCTCGACCACCCGGCGTGGCAGTCCCATCTCGACGCCCTCGCGTCGGCGGGCGTGCGCACCCGGCGCCTCGGCTCCTCCTGGACGGACGTACTGGACCTGCTTCCGCCCGGTTAGCGGCTCAGCTCAGCAGGACGATCTTGCCGCGGGCGTGCCGGGTCTCGCTGAGTTCGTGTGCGGCGGCGGCATCGGCGAGGGGGAACGCCGCCGCGACAGGAATCCGGAGACGGCCCTCACCGGCGAGCGCGACCGCCGTCGCGAGGCCGTGCACCGCGAGCGGGTCGGCGGAGGTGTCGGCGACGTCGGCGGGCGCCCCGTGAGACAGGTGGACACCGTGGGCCGCCGCGGTGAAGTCGGGCGCGATCGTCACCACGCGCGCCGGGTCTCCGGCGATGGCGACGAGGTCGGGGAG
>Ga0247768_1000475_pt1 | contig 14501 bp, 12 predicted proteins | sample UWRJL016104C6_FD_179944 | JGI IMG/M metagenome (GOLD analysis project Ga0247768, IMG submission 179944) | Plant litter microbial communities from Arlington Agricultural Research Station in Wisconsin, United States - UWRJ-L016-104C-6 | ecosystem: Environmental > Terrestrial > Plant litter >... | reverse complement strand
AAGCGATGTTAACCTAAATGCAAGCAGCTTCAACTAGGTTCAAATCCGTAACCATAATGTAAGTCTCTTGGCAGTGGCCATCAGTCTTAGGCGACCAGCCGATAATTGTCCATAGATCGGCACATATTAGAGATTGAGGGGCAACAAACCGACCTTGGTCGGCGAACTTATTCATTGCATTATGGCGTTCATATGGCTGACTGCTTGTGGCAGCATGTTACACAATGTTGAAATGTCAATTCCTCCTCCAATCACCTCTCTTCCCAAGCTTTGAGGGCAGGAGCTGAGGGGTTTCAGAGCAGAAAGAAGAGTGCATGTAAGCTGAAGAGAGGATCAAAACATATTCATGTCATATATTTTACATATTTGAGCCTAGTTGACACCGCTGAGATCTAACGTCGCACCGCTTGGATCCATCTTCACGCCGGTGCGTTCGAACCTAGAGCCGTTTTCCTCACTCTATATGATAAATCATCATAGGAACTTGAGGCTTGGCTAGAACCCCAACAGTATACCAAGAGCTGTAATAATTCTCTCGAGGGACAAAATAACCTTTTCAAACTACTGATAGTTGCCGTGGCTCTTTCCCAAAGGGGTTAGCGTCAACCCATAGATTAAATCCTAAAACGGACAATTCGCCCATGACCATCTCTGGTGGAAATATGAGAGAAAACTATTTCTGGTCGATTGCGGAAGCACAGCAGCATCATCGCTATTATGTTCTGGTAGGGATACGGGCAACCCGTGGCGCAAAGACAAGAGTCCCAGGTGTAATTGCTGCGATATCTTCGAACTGGACAGGAGCACACCCATGTAACTCGGTTAGATCGGTAAACTCTCCGATCCTGCAGCGATTGAAGCAGGTGAACCAGGTGTGTAGCTCCCCGCTGCATTTGGTATGAAACGGTTCCCAGGGGCCTGGATAATGAAACAGGGACATATAACCCATCATTGGTGGATGGAGAAGCCCAACCGCGAGAAAGTGGCAGATCATGCGGCAATCTACATCAGATATTAACTCCAGAGAGGGGACGTGACTCCGCAACCTGGAATTTACCTGCCGACATCACGACCCGAAAACAACATTCGAGTTCGATAGAATGATCGACCACTTCACCCCGCGCCTAGGCGAGATTCGCCTTATGGGTACGATTGTCAGTTTCTAGGTACTCCTTGATATTCCCGGTAACGTTTCCCGATCCGCCGGCGGAGTAATTTACAGAGCCGCAGCTTTGCCAGGTTAGTGCGGCGTTCCTGCCTAAATCCCAATACCAGTGTAGCTAAGAAACTCATTGGTGTAACTTAAGTAGGAGGAGAGATATCACTTCGTCGCGTCAAATCGCAAGTGTTGGTGCTGTCCATTACCACGAAACCAACAAGAGTCGAAAAAGATGGACGCCTTCAAACCACAATCGTTTTTGCGATGGCTCACCAGCGCTTCGCCGGCGCTGCTACTCCTTAGCACGCTTCTTAGCAATGTCCAGGTCGCCAGAGCCGACAATCCGATCATCCAGACCATCTATTCGGCCGACCCAGCGCCCATTTTGCACAATGGCCGCATGTACCTGTTCACTGGACATGACGAGGATGGCTCCAAGGACTTCAACATGAACGATTGGCGCCTGTTTTCTACGTCCGATATGGCGAATTGGCAGGATCATGGTGTTATTATGAGCCTGAAGACTTTCAGTTGGGCAAAGACTAGGGCTTGGGCTGGACAGGTGGGCAAATACTCTGCTGGACAAGAGATGTGAGACTAATTGAAGAACAGGTGATTGAAAGGAACGGAAAATTCTATTATTATGTTCCCGTAGCACGTAATTCCGGAGGTGGTGATATGGCCATTGGCGTGGTAAGCTTATTTTATACATTTTCAGCCTGCAATGTATTCTGTACATTTACTGATAGGGATCACCATGTTAGGGTGTGGCGGACAACATCACAGGTCCATATCGCGACGCCATAGGCCGTGCACTCGTTGCAAATAACCAAATCGACCCCACAGTCTGGATCGACGACGATGGGCAAGCCTACCTAATGTGGGGCAACCCAGATCTCTACTATGCAAAGCTCAACCCGGACATGATCTCAATAAGCGGCCAACCGGTGAAGATAAGCCTTACAACGCAGGGTTTCGGCGCACGACGAAGCGGCTCAAACTCCAGGGCAACAGCCTATGAAGAAGGCCCCTGGATCTATAAACGCAATGGAAAATACTACCTTATTTACGCTGCAAACTGCTGCTCAGAAGACATCCGCTACGCCACCGCACCAACCATCACAGGCCCCTGGACCTACGGCGGACTTGTAATGGCCACTGCAGGCGCGAGTTTCACAAACCATCCTGCTATTATCGATTTCAACGGGACATCATACTTCTTCTACCACAACGGTGCTCTTCCAGGCGGAAGCGGGTACACGCGCTCTGTAGCCGTCGAGAGCTTTAAATATAATTCCGACGGCTCGATTCCCACGATCTCTATGACTACAAAGGGTCCAGCTCAAATTGGTTCGCTAGATCCATATGTACGACAGGAAGCAGAGACAATGGCTTTCTCTTCGGGACTGAAGACGGAAGTAAGCAGCGAGGGCGGCATCGATGTCACGCAGATTTCCAACGGTGACTATATCAAAGTTGCTGGTGTCGCTTTCGGCGACGGCGCAAAAACCTTCTCTGCACGCGTTGCGTCATCTACTAGTGGCGGAAAAATTGAAGTCAGAGTAGGCAGCCAGAGTGGGACGTTGGTCGCGACATGTACAGTTGCTGGGACAGGAGGAAATCAGAAGTGGACGACGGTGACTTGCCCTGTCTCTGGTGCTAGCGGGAAGCAGGATCTATTTTTCAAGTTTACCGGTGGAAGTGGGGTGCTGTTCAACTTTGATTGGTGGCAATTTTCGAAAGCTTAGGTAGCACTGAAATATGTATGTAGACCCATACATTGGTTGAAATTATAACGGTGTGAGGTCACAGTGCCCTGCTGATAGAGCGAAAAGCAATCTGTTAATGTCTGATCGAATTCGGCATGAAATTGCATATTGCTGCAGGAGATGCAGTATCTTGGAAACCAGCGGCACAGTTGGGTGGTCGTGAAAACCACGATATACTAGGTGTAGTCCGCAAAAGTTTAAAGATGAGGCCGAACAAGGGTTTTCCTACCTATTTTGGTATGTGTTGACCACGTGACTACCTCGCAACACCCGTGGACCCCAGGCGATGAAGTGAATAAGAGATATCATGCTACCTCGTCTATTATTTCTTTTGTCGGAGACCCGTAGGCCTACTGTCACGCTTATAGCATTCTTAAATGGAAACCCGAAAGCCACCAAAAGTTTATGCTTGGAATTGTGGATTGTCTGATGATGGGGTGATCGTCACAGCCTTGCTGATAAAAATTACTACCCTCTCCAGCCTCATTCGTGCCTCCCAAAATATTCAACAACATTAATTTCCAAATACTTCAAATTTCTAATACATTTGAAATATGGATGTCCAAAAGAACGAACCAAAAATCGCATCAGCTGAGGACTACTTTTCAGACGACACCTCGGGCCGGAATGAGCGGGACTATGTACAACGCTCTGGATTAGTAGCAACTACCGGATTCGTGCGCGCTCGACATAGGGGGTTAGCATCCAATGCGAAGGCCCTCACGGAATCCGAACTCAACGCGCAATTGGAGAGACTCAATATACCTTCGCCGAGCGACCCCCAAGACATGAATTCGGTCATACGCGATGGTGTATTCCAGCATGTTACCGAGCTCCTGAAACAATACGGACAAGGAGAATGGGCACTTCGACCGCGGACGTTCTGTATTTTACACATGCTGAGTTCCACATACCTTATGGACAGGTTCATCGCCAGCGGACGAACGGACGCTTCACTGCCATACAACAAAAGAAATTTGCCAGATTTTCTGAAAGGCGAGATCCGTGAAAGATTTTTGAGAAGACAAGGTTTGGTTTTATCCGCTCATCATCTAGCTGAACTGGAATCCGATGGTGGTGCACATTTCAACTTCCACACCGAAGACATGATTGACAAGCATTTTACGGTCGTAAAAACGCTTGGTCAGGGCCGATGGGGCCTAGTGGAAAAAGTGTATGGGACTTTGAGCTTGAAGGTTTTTGCTCGAAAGCGTATCCATCGTGGCGAATCCGCGCTCCAAGACCAAACCAACCTCACCAAGTTTGAGAAGGAGTTAAGAGCCTTAAAAGCTGCCGCCCACGAGCACCTGGTTAAACTTGTGTCTTCGTACTCGGATCCAACTTACGTCGGCCTCATCATGTGGCCGGTTGCGGACGGAGATCTCAAATCGTTCCTTGCGAGCAGTGTCGATACCCCTGTGGATCGCAGTGCGCGACAGCAATGCCTACGGACGTTCTTCGGCTGCCTCATCACCGCATTGGAGTATCTCCATAACAACCGCATCATTCATAAGGATATCAAACCGGCAAATGTACTAGTGAGAAAAGAAAAGGTTTACCTGACCGATTTCGGAACCGCGCGAACACTAGGAGATGCTAGTAAAAGTATGTCCTCAGGAAGACATGACGATTTCACAGACCGATATTGTGCGCCTGAAGTGGCTGATTCACTTCCACACGGCAGGCCCAGTGACATCTGGTCCATGGGCTGTGTTTTCCTTGAAATGGCCACTGTGCTTCATAATCGTACTGTCAAGGAAATGGAGGACTATTACCGTCAGCATGGCATGCAATTGTTGAGCACATGGAAGAATCCCACCGCCTTTCGAGGATGGATTGAAGAGCTACGAAAAGACAAAGAGGACATGGCCCCCATGGACTGGGCAGAGGACATGGTGCAAGAGGTGCAAGGGGATCGTCCAGAGGCTTCGCAAGTATGGGCTAAAATCTCCGATTCGCAAGGGGAACATCGCTACTTCTGCTTCCAATGCCGAGATCAAGGGGTCAAGAAACCGACCAAGATGAATGTCTGTTTGGATTTGATGTCAAATGCGGTGGTATCCTATTTACAGAGACATGTGAAAAAGGAAAACAAGGTTGAGGAGGATACAGTTACGGCGAAAATGCTTGAAGAGGAGGGTGGGGGGGACATACCGCAAGAACATCGGTCAGCGAAAGAAGCCAATATAAATTCTCAGGAAGAAGTGCCACAAAACGAAGCTGCCCAAGCGCCTGCGGAAGTCAAGAGCATCGATGGGAGTTGTGCATCATCTGTTTCTTCGTCTCCACCTGTGGTTTCTCCTGGCGTTGACACTAGCCATGATGTTTTAGGGAATGGACGTGGAGATGAAGGGCATAGCCATGAGAAAGTCTTGAAAGATCAAGTGGAAGAGAAGCGGTCAATACCCAAAAAAGTCAGTTTCGATGTTCCAGCTACAGCCGATTCAAATCAGCCACTGCGCTTCCAGGGAATACAACAGGATAGAAGGCCGACACCGTCGGTCTCAGTCCGAGACAATGATTATGAGGACGAAAGCCCAATCGAGCCACCAGAGCCGTTGAGACCGCCGTCCTTAGATCTAGAGGATTGTTATCCACTCCCAAGCCCCACATTAGTCCCCTCTTACCTGCTCGCGTCCGCGAATCGTTTTTCCTTCGACGAGATTAATGCGGCAGATTCTAAATGGGGACTAACGAATCTATTCGTTTATGGACGGCTTATGTTTCCAAGCGTCCTCCGCGGCTTTGCCCATCAGTCGATGCAGGGGGTGTATGATCAGAAACATCAGAGACGGCTTGTACCCTCCTCGCTCGACTGGTCTGGTGTCAATGTCTCAGTCAAAAGGGCGGCCGAAGCAATGACTCCTGCTCGCTTGGAAGGGTTCGACATCTGGCGGCCCTCACACATGGAGTGCGCAGCAATTCAAGAAACGAGATGGACCGATCAGATTATTGACAATAGACAAGATAGAGGCCTTGAGTCACTCGCGGAGGACCCTCCTGGCACAGTAATGGGATTTTTGATAGTGGGCCTTGGTCAAGAAGCGTTACGATATTGTGACCTGGTGTTCTTGTCTGGAAAGAAGTCTTTAAGAAATGCGCAGGTAGATCCATCTCCATATGATCCCGTGGGCGCTTTGATGGAGCGGAAGACTGTGATTGTAGACGTCCAATTGACGTCAAAATCGGTTCGGTCTATTGTTGCTGACACGTATATTTGGGCGCATGGCGCGGACCATCTCCGTCATGCCTGGAAACCGGAGCACTTCATACGATCCTCGTCATTTCAGAAACTCTCTCAAGTCGTCGGCGACGGTTCTGCATGGAGCCAAGACTGGAGGGAGGAAGAATTATCGCTAGCACGTACAATGCAAATATCCTATGCATTGGCTGGTGATGAGCTCTGTAGTGCGATAGTGGCCGATGATTTTCAAGAGTTACAGGATCTTTTGGAATTAGGTTACGATCCCGATGCCGCTTGTAGAAGATACGGGACGCCTCTCCAAGCCGCTGTCGCTTATGATAGAGTGGACATGGTGAACTTATTGTTGCATTTCGGGGCAAATCCCAATTCTAAAGGTGGCAAGTTTGGCACGCCTCTGATCGCCGCAGCGATTGGCAGCCGGAAAGCTATCATGAAAATTCTTCTCAAGCACCGAGCAAATGTTTTTGCTTCAGATCGCCAGCACGTCAACGCACTTTACCAGGCCGTCGGGCAGGGTGATTATGCAGTTACACAGCTCCTGCTAGATGCAGGCGCATGGCTGAGTGGTGACTACGGTGAGATTGCGGACCTTGCAATTGAGCGACGGGACCGAGAAGTTCAGAATCTCTTGCTCGAATACGATGTACGGGGGGAGCATGCAGAGAGTGAAATTGTACATCATGGAAGTCAACGTCGTGAAGTTGGATTCGTGAAGTCCTCGTCTCGGATCCTTGCCGCAGTTGCAAATAAGGCTCTCGTCTTAGCTGGGAAGTCTGGGAAATGGAGAGGGAGGAAAGGAGTAGAGGTGACCCGAGCTGCACTCAGAGCCGGAGCCCCTCCAATGATTCTCGACTATCTCCGGGACGCTTTGAATCCTATACAAATGTTGTATGATATCCTTAGGGCGGCAGATAACGAACAGGAAAGGATAAGAGCGGAGGCACACGTCGAAGAAATTGATCAGAGATTCGAGGATCTAGGGACGGATGATGAATCAGAAAATGAAGATGATTTAGGGAGGGATAAGAATTTCGCTGCGACTATGGAAAAGGAAAAATCGGATACTCACATGAAGAGGCGCCATACTGTTGAAGTGGAAGAATCTGATTATGAGTACATCACAGGGGAGTCTCCCACCTTTACGCCACCTGAAGAGGACGCACAATCTGTTCAACAAGTGCACCAAAAACTCCATTTCTCAGAGCGCCAAAGGAGACCATATCACCGTCAAGGTCATCCCAGCTCCAACTTGCAAGGGCTAAACCAAGAGACTGACTTGAATGGTGGAGCAGTAGATGAAGGAATAGGACAACGCAGTGTCTACTTTAGCGCACCTTCATACTCGTCAAGTCAGGATACGCCGTCGCTCCGTTTAATAACGCCGGACTTACGTATGAACGTTGCGGAGAAAAATGAGAACCGTCCTCGAGGTTCACTAAAAGAGCGTCCTGCGTTCGAGCAATCCGATTACCCATCGTACGAAACTCAACATTCTCCCCGTATCACTTTATCGGCTCCACAAATCCCGGTAGACCGTGCCTGGTGGACTCAAGAATCGCCTCTTCCGGGAAGTTTTTCTACGCGGGGAATCGGCAATCAATACCCACTTACCATCCGCACAAATCCGCAGCTATTGGTAAGACGACCACCTCTCCGTACCTATTTAGCTAACTTTCTAGTCACCTCCCTCTCCTATTCGACGAGCAAGCTCAGTTGATACGGCGCAGCATCGTGAGCTTCGAAGAGATGATTCTGTTGCCCGTCTGGGGATTGAAAGCCCACATATGCGCCGCTCTAATTCGGACCGTGGCGGGGTGTATCGAGGGCAATACAGTCATCAAAAAAGTGAGAGTTCCAAATCTCAAAATGGTGGCTTTACAAACCATAGGCGATGTGAAAGGTGTGGTGGATTGGGGTGGTATGTTGGCATAATCAGAGGTGTCAGGAGAGAAATGACGTGCGACAGATGCTGGGGACGAGGTTGGATCGATGTCTATGCTAGAGGTCCATAATCTGTATGCTTGCCTTATTCTGTTAAGCAGTTGTAAATTTATTTTTTTTTGGTTCTCTTACAGCAGGAACTGATCAAATGTTGATTGAAGTGGCAGACCTCTGAATATAGGAGCTTGCTTTGGCTTGTCGCATTGGTTGATGGACGTGGTTGCATGCGTGTTTGACCCTCAGGCTTAGTAATGTGTACGGTAAATCCGTTCAAGTTCACACCACTCCATGGTATCCCAATCGACCAACCAGATGTAGCCATGTGGCCAATATGCAAGGAGCTCGATACAGACTGGGTTTTTTCAGCCCAGGCTGTGGTGTAATGCTTGTATCGTCCCATTTAGTATTTTTCATGCAACAAAACTTTCTCTACTATACTATATTGCCGCGAAAATGTTCTTAATGCCTTGTCTTCAAAATTCTTTACGTCGAAGAAAGAATAATCGTTGTCGGGGCTAATCGTAGGTCACTTCTCGGAACTACGATCTTTTCGTCATAATGACCTTCCCACACTGGAATCCAAAATGGATAGTTCATACGCTACTTTTGAACCGAGATTTCCCTATTCCATTTTTCAATTCTGCAATTATATCCAGAGAACTATTTGTTCTGGGTATGTGGGTAGATTACCGGGTTCGGATTACCCGATATGCACTTACCCCGCTGCCAAGAAATGTCACCGGTGAATACCATACAAACACTTCAACATGGAGAACATAACCCTGTTGTGAATTATAGCAAACTACTTGTGAGAGGGGCTGCCGATGGCAGTGCTCATTCAACCAGGTAAATTTCTATAACTCCTCCATAATTCCGATAACTTTCGGATACACGATGTTCTCATTTTCGCGCATGAAAGGTTATGGAGTCCCACCCGAAGAGCCGTCAAGATCAGCGCATCGGAGTCGAAAATCAGGACCACGCGGCGAGCCAAGAGAAAGGAAGCAGGTCCTACCTGACAGAGGACCAGAATTTCCCAGAAGTGAAGAAGAAGCATACGAGCACATTGCTGCCATAAGAGCTGAAAAGCTGAGTGCAACGGGAACGTCAATTGCTAGGGCACTGAACAACGTTTTGAAGGAGTGAGTTATTCACAACCACGGATGCGAGCCGGATATAACCTATTACCAAGATCCGCAAAACTCTACTCGGACTCTCATCATTTTCTCTTTGAATTAATTCAAAACGCAGACGACAACCAGTATGATGATCCGATACCGACAATGGGAATCTTCCTGGAGGAAACCCGCACCACTCGCATCTTACGGATAGACTGCAACGAGATCGGCTTTAGCCGAGCTAACTTGGAAGCCATCTGTAGCTTGTCCGAAAGCTCAAAAGCTCAGCCAGATCGAAAAAGGAAATATATTGGAGAGAAAGGAATGGGCTTTAAATCGGTCTTCGCTGTGGCAGATGTCGTCACTGTTCGATCCGGCTACTATTCTTTCAAATTCGTAAACAATAAATCGGAACCTCTAGCCATGATCATGCCACACTGGGTGGAACCCTCGAAGACCCAATCCATGGCGAACACTTCCATTACATTGGAGCTCTCCAGGGAGTTCTCCACGAAAAAGTTTGTGAAGAAACTCAAGTCTATGGATCCCGCATTCTTGATCTTCCTAAAGAACTTACAAAAAATTGAGATTGAACTTAATCACGAAAAGGAAACCGAGGGATGGGTATGGAAGCGGAGTGACTTTGGTCCAGAGGTACATGGATTAGCCACTGTTACTGTTCATGCGGGGGAAGAATCAACCGAATATGCGGTGTTACGAAGCACTGTATCGGACTTACCTCATGACGATCGCCGAACTGGAGTAACTAAAACAGGCCTAACCATGGTCTTTCCCGTTCGAACCTCTTCTGAAGATATTGAGGATAAAGTGTCATCTCTCTATGCATACCTCCCTGTTCGAGATTACGGATTCAGGGTAAGTCGGTCAAAACGGCCACTACTATTCAAGACAAATCGCTGAAGAGAACAGTTCTTGATCAACGCTGATTTTATTCTGGTGGCCAGTCGGGAGGATCTTGATCCCTCGCCCTGGAACAGGCATATCATAAAACAGATTCCCGCCGCATTTCTGGATGCCGTAAAGGGATTCACAGAGTCAGAAGGATCTATCCGGTATATTTGGCTGCGTTTCGTTCCCCTTCGAAAGAATCGACATGAGATTTTCGCAAAGCTTCATTCGAAGATTTTGGATCTGCTGAGTGAGCACCAAATTCTCGAGTCGCACGCTGGTGATCTGGTGAATCCGAATCGATTGACATACGTTCCCGAAAAGTTCCGGAATCGAAATGGATCGCCGTTGGTCCCACTAGAAAATGCGGAGATTATGCATATCTCTGAGAAATACCATCCGGATCATGAAAAGGCTATGAAAAAACTGGGTGTCAGAAGGATGTCTTCCACCACATTTCTGCACGAACTCTCCACTTATATCTCCAGGCGCTTCGAAGAATTTGTCAGGCAGCCACAAGAGTGGCATGCACGGCTGGCGAAAGTCCTTTCGTCACTGATACATAACGATGACAGCAGGCGCCAAGATATCGTGGTGCTTATACGGGACCTCAAAATAATCCCACTGCGGGATGGGCGGCGTTGGACAAGTGCAAATGAGGGCACCATACTATTTCCTCCAGATGGAAAGGTCATGGACGTCCCTAATGGAATTGACATCTTCGTTGTCCATGAAGATGCCTACAAGCAACCTGAGCGAAAACAACTATTGTTGCTCTTAGATGCAAAAAAGTACGAGAACTTCTATGTCTGCGAGGCTATCATCAACGCCCATGATCTTGAAGATTTCCGCCCGGAAGAGGTATCCACTGATGATCTTATCTCTCACATAAAGTTTCTCGTTGCCGTTGACTGGACCCCGGCAAAGTCAGACCAGTTGGACGTGTGGTTTGTTGTCGAAGATGGTTCCTGTCAACCAGGATCAAAAGTCTACATAGACAGCAAAGTTTCGTATTCCGCTACTTCAATTTTCAGAAAACAAAGGTCAAGGTTTCCCTTTCTTCATCCGAAGTATAGCTCGGAGCTTTCAAAAGCTTCTCAAAAGTGGACTGATATACTGTGTCGGTACCTCATGCTCGAGAAAGTTCCACGATTCGTCAGTCCGCCATGGGCCCTCCAGGACGGCATCTCATACTCTATTTCCAACGACTTTCGCTTCATCGTTGAAGAGAAATCGCCCATGGACGCTCTTCTCCTCTTGCGAGAACACTGGGGTCACTACGAAAAGTGGATCATGCCGACGAAAAACTCAAAGAGCGAACCAAAGGAGATTGTGAAATCCAAAACCGAAGTTAGAGAGTATTTATCCAGCATGGTTGTGCCATGCCGCGGGGGCAAAAAAGCCAGACTTGACAGCACTCTGCTTCCCAGGAAAAACATATACGTCGCAAATGGGTATAGGATACAAAACAAGAATCGATCCGCCCCAGCGAAAGACCAAACACTGCAAGATCCTAGGGACTATGTGAAGAAAATGAAAGGGGCTTTGCAGGGAGTCATAGGGAGAAGCAGTTCATCGGACCGGTTTTTACGCCCTCCGACCGACTATGATCTGCATGGATCTTCTAGGCTTCTTTCTAGAAGCTCTTCCCCGCCGCGGCACCGTCGGCACCGTTCTTTTCCGGAGGCTGGAAATGATGGCGACAACAGAAACGGTGGAACAGATAGAAATCATCAGCGTACACCATCTCATGCATCGAGCAGTCAGAAAGTGGATGAAGTCGTCGAAGAATCCAATGGTAACATGGTAAAGCACAAGTCAAAGAAATCCCGACACCGCAGAAAGCATTCAAAGGCTCGGGACGAGTCCCACGTACCAGGTTTAGATCAAGAAGAGGATGAGTCTTGGTCACCTGATGAAAGAATTACCGGCGGCCGTTTATTTCTCAACGTTCCCGATCCCAACGATGAACGCTGGGATTTCTTGGGACATTTCGGTGTTGTTGTGAAGATGAATGCAGCTGCCATCATCGATCGTCTTCGGCGACTAAGAGATAAAGGCTCCGTTACTAAAGAGGAGGTTAGTATGCTGTACGAGCAAATCGAAATCTCTGTTGCCGAAATCGGTGCCGATTCCCTTCGGTGAGTGGTTTTATTCTCTTGTTTCATGAAATGTATGCTGAGACAACGCTAGGTCGATCTTCGAGAAAGAAGAACTTGTGTTTTTTCCCGCAGATGGCCAATTCTCGCGGGACGCATGGGTCCGAATAAAAGACTGTGTCTGGGATGGCCCGGCTTGTCTTAGACATATTCGCTTGCTAGAGCCCGAATATGGAGCGCGATTCATTCTATTTTGTACTATATTGAAGTGTCGCAAAGCCAGCCTAACAGATTTGATTTCGGAAGCCAAGAAAATCGGCGAAGATGATTCTTTGCAGCATATCAAGCAAGTGTTCCAAGAGATCAATTCGCGAGTTGGAAGTAACTCAGCAAACGAAATCAAAAAGCTGAAGGAATTTCAAATATTCCCAACTAGGAAGGGAAATGACAGTGCAAGATCAATCCGTCTCCAGGACGCAGACAAGGAGTGGTACATCCCTGATATCCAAGACGTGGCAACGCATTTCAAAGATAAACGTTTCCTAGCATTCAATTACCAAACCATAAAGCCTCTACGCCCACTGTTCAGGTTGCTCGGGCTGGAAAAGAAATATCTATCACAGGCAGCTGTCCGAACCACTGCCCCTGGGAAGTCTTTTCGACAAAACCAAGAGTATCAGCTCTGGTTAAGGGACCGAATCCGATATGTTAAACGGTAAGTACCCCAACTCCAATTACATGGATTTCATAACCTCGGGCACTCCTATTCTGATATACCCCCATAGTCTTATCCTACCGGAGAGTGATCGGGACCGTAAATACGCCCTTCTCCGTGGCATCGAGATCTTCACTGCGAAAGAAATTTATACCACATGGACAATGTACAACCGCAATGGCGAAGTGGACAGACAGTATACACATACTGTCAAGCACGGCTTTGTCGAGAACGAGCGCGATGGTCGACTCGCGCTGTACATGTTACCGGAGGATTCTGAACCTGGAGACGCATCGATTGATCTTATCGTTGAACTCTCACAATATTGTGGTTTCAATGAGAACGGGGAGAACGCAGTCTTGCTTTCCCGTATTCTAGCCGAAAGAGATACGAGTAATATTGAACGCTATTTAAGCAGAAATGGGATATCTTTCGAGCCGGCGGGAGAGGATGCTGACACAGGTGGTAAGTCTTGCTATCCGAAGGGAGAAAGTTCGAGAGTCTTATCGGCATCTTACATCATGCAGACAAATCAAAAACGAAGAGTGGAAGCGGGATGCTGCACCTACCCGTCCATTTTCGGGATATACGAGATGGCCGCATGAATGTACGATCTCCGTTCGTATCGTTTGCAAAACCAGACATGACGTACACGACCTACGTGGGAGAGCTTTACGTAAGTTTCTCTGAGCCCCGGCATAAGACTTTCTGACTCCCAAATTACAGATATCCAAGGCCCTCGAGAGAATTTTAGGAAGTGATTACAATCCAAACCACCATTGGCTAAGCCCATTCCGAGCGAGGAACGGCCACTCGCCTTTCGAGCCTCAGGACAAGGACGGCTTCACGTTCAAATTCATTGACAAAAACGCTAAATTTCTAACCTATCTCTCCGACAATGGCTATGAATCAGCAGAATTGTTATCACACCTTCCCATATTTCATATTCACGTGAGCACATCAACGGGAGATATAAACTCAATATTTGAGATGAGTGTTGATCAGGTTACCCAGGCAAGAACTTCCATTCACAGAGCCTGTAGGGGCATAAAGCTGACCCGGCATACTCTAGGCCAAAACATTCACAGTGGCTGGTTTGGGTGGTCAAACTGCGTCCGAACTTTTGATCGCTGCACGAGTAGCGCGCGTTGATCAAGATCCCCAAGTGGTTTTCTTTCCCGATCCTTGGCAAATGTTCATTAAGGCGACAATGCGTCTAGAGCCTTTGGGTAACTACCGAGCTTCCTTTAGGGATGGAGCGCCAGGAATCGTAGTTCCTGCCCCTGGCCTGAGTAACGAGTGGGATAGCATTTACCACACGCCACTTAATGCGGCCACCTATATCAGGCTCATAGAGCTCAAGGGTGGAAAGATCAATGACCCTTTAAAGGCTGATATTCATATTGTTCCAATCACAAAACCGGGGCGATTCTGGGCATTGTCATATGCTTGGGGCCCACCCCCTTCGGAACAAATCCCTTACTATCTCGAGACGAGCCATGGCAGGTTACTTATTTCGGCTTCGCTAAACCTTGCTCTACGTAAGATCCGTGCTAGACGACAATCTGTTCGTGTTTGGGCAGATG
>Ga0247768_1000474_pt1 | contig 14502 bp, 13 predicted proteins | sample UWRJL016104C6_FD_179944 | JGI IMG/M metagenome (GOLD analysis project Ga0247768, IMG submission 179944) | Plant litter microbial communities from Arlington Agricultural Research Station in Wisconsin, United States - UWRJ-L016-104C-6 | ecosystem: Environmental > Terrestrial > Plant litter >... | reverse complement strand
TCGTTCGGAATTCCGCGGACGAATCTCGCTGCAACCCCGAGAGCTTCCGCAGCTGAAATGAGGCGACCCGTATTCGCGACGGTCGTAAGAAACCGCAAGTCGTCGGCCCGCATGTCTTTGGCTTGCGTTTTCACGCTTAGGTGAGGCTTTCACCGGCGTGCAAGTCTGCACCACCGGCGTGCCAATTCGTGTACGACCCGACGGTCGGCGAGGCGATCAAAGATTGGAGCCGCGACTACCGCGTCTCGCAGGCCGTTTTCCTGTCTGTCGACCGCGTGGATGACATCCGCGAATCCCCGCAGTCTTTGGGATTGGGTGCCGAAGACGTCGACCTCCTCGTCTGCAGTGACGCTGAGGAAATCTTGGGCATCGGCGACTGGGGTGTCGACGGTGTCGACATCTCTTACGTCAAGAACGTGGCCGAGCTGTTTCCGAAGGCAATTCTGCACTTTGAGGACTTCGGCCCGGAGAACGCCCGACGCATCCTGGACGAGTACCGGATCTTCAACGACGACATGCAGGGCACCGGCGCCATCGTGGTGGCCTCCGTGTTGTCCGGGATGAAGGTCACGCGTCAGGGGTTCGCAGACCAGCGTCTGGTCGTCTTTGGCGCGGGCACAGCCGGCTCGGGGATGGCTGATCAGCTTTCGGCCGGCATGGTCCGCGACGGGTTGTCCGAAGAGGAGGCCAAGAAGCGGGTCTGGCTCATCGACAAACAGGGCCTGATCACCGACGACATGCCGGGCTTGCCGAACTACCAGCAGGTGTACGCCCGCCCCGCCGCCGAGGTGAGCGACTGGACCAAGACCGACGGCCGGATCGATCTGCTCACCGTGGTGCGACAGGTCAAGCCGACCATCCTCATCGGAACGTCCACGGTGCACGGTGCATTCACCGAAGAGGTCGTAGGGGCGTTGTGCGACGGGGTCGAGCGACCGATACTGCTGCCGCTGTCGAACCCGACCGAACGCATCGAGGTGATGCCAGAGGCCGCGATCCGGTGGTCCGGCGGCAGAGCGCTCGTCGCGGCAGGGATCCCGAGCGACGCCGTCGAACACGACGGCACCACCTTCACGATCGGACAGGCGAACAACGCGCTCCTGTACCCCGGTCTCGGCCTGGGCGCCGTGGTTTCCGGTGCCACCCACGTCACCGACGGGATGCTGCTCGCCGCGGCCGAGGCGGTTGCGTCGCAGGTCGACCCGACAGCGCTCGGCGCCTCACTGCTGCCTCCGGTGGAGAACCTGCGTGCCTCGTCGGCGACGGTCGCCTACGGTCGAAAAGGCGCGAACCGAGTGCACTCTCCAAGGCGCGAAGGCGCCGCGAGACCGTGGTGTGATCGACGCGGAGAAGCTTAGCGGCGGTCATCAGGCGGCCCGTGTCAGCCAAAGCAGCCAAAAAGCGAAGGTCGTCGGCACGCACGTCCCTGCCGTGGAGGTTCGGGGTCAAGCGGAAGTTGCTAGTCGGTGCGGGTATTGCTGCGCGAGGGCGCCGACCGGAGCTAGCTGGTGTCCGTGGTTATCAACGCCGAATGTCAACTTCGGGAAGCGTCGTGCGAACAACGGGTCGGTGAGCGGCTCGAGGTCGATGCCGACGTTGATGTCCTCGCAATGCATGACGAACCCGGGGTGTTCGGGATCGTCGCGCCTCAGTTCAGGGACTCGTGAGCGGTGCGGCCGGTTAGAACCGGCCGCACCGCTCACGACTGCGGTGACCAGCGCCGATGCCGAACTTTGCCGCTCCCGAGGCGATCGCGGACGCTTCTGGGGATTCCTCCGTACGCGCTGAAGCACGAGGATGTTCGACGCCGACGACTCGACGAACCCGCTGGCCGGTGCACAGGCGACGTGGAGCCGATGGTCACGATCAGCTATCGCAGGGCACACGACTGGCCCGGCTAGGTCGGCGCAGCCACTGACGGACGTCATCGATGTTGGAAGCGCCGTCCCAGGGCCTTCGGTGCCTGACGGCCGAGGCTGCCCCGTCCCCTCATGCGTCTTTCGGCACGTGGAGGGCTGCGGAGTCGAGCTGTGAGCGGAGGAGTCGCGCGCCGGCGGTGATGCTCTCGGCCGGCGATCCGCCGGGCTCCTCGAGGTGGCGGCGGTAGCTGTCGACGAAGATCGACGTTCCCATCTGGGCCACGAGGCGCGCCGTCACCGGCTCCACCGACCGGTGTAGCAGCGCGTTTTCGACGGCCTCGGCGACGGCTGCGAGCTTGGAGCGTTCGCGTTCCTGCAGCTCCGGACTCGCCGAGATGATCGCCTGGCGCCGCGCCGCCATAGCGCTGTCAACTTCGGTGAGGAGTTGTTGCGCGGCGGCGGTTACCGCGGCGAGCACGGCGTCGACCGGCCCCACGGCCGGAGGGGCCGCGACGATGTGGTCGTACAGGGCGGGCGGTAGCCGCTCGGACCCGCCGAACAGCACCTCGCGCTTGTCCGCGTAGTGCCGGAAGAACGACCGGCGGGTGAGGCCCGCTCGTGCGGCGATCTCGGTCACCGTCACCGCGTCGAAACCGCGTTGCTCGTAAAGATGCAGGGCGGCGGCGTAGAGACGCTGAGCAGCGTCGGGATCCCATCGGGCCATGTCGGCATTCTAGGGCGCGATGGCACAGGGTGTCATCCCGTGCTAGCGTCTTTGACGGCACAGGGTGTCATCAAAGGGATGGGAAGTGGTTGTCGTGAGACAGGAGATCTGGGTCCTCGGCGCGGCGGGACGGATCGGGCGCGCCGTGGCGCGGGATCTGGGCCGGCGCGGGCACGCGGTCGTCCTCGTCGGACTGGACCGGGCCGTGCTGGAGGCCGTGGCCGCCGATGTCGGCGGTCCGGCGCGGGCCGAGAAAGTCAACGGCCCGTTGCCCGAGCTCGTGGCGGCGATCAGCCGGGCCCGTCCCGCAGTGGTCGTGAACGCCATGGGCGGCTACGCACGGAACGCGGCGGAGATCGCGCGTGCCGCGATGGGATACGGAGGGCACTACGCGGATCTCGCCACTGACCTGGAGGTGGTTCCCCGGATGCTGGCGCTGTCGAACGCGGCCGCCGCGGCGGGCAGCACGGTCGTCACCGGGTCCGGGTTCGGGGTGCTCGGCACGGAGGCGGTCGCGGCGATGCTGTGCCGCAACCGCCCCGTTCCTGATGCTGTACGCGTCGACGCGCTCCCGTCGGTGGCGACCGCGGGCGGCCGGATGGGGACGGCGTTCGCGGAGTCCATGGTCGACGTGCTGGTCTCCGGCGGGCGACGCTACTCCGGCGGCCGCCTGGTGCGCGAACGCCTGGGGGCGGAGGTCGTCCGGCACGTGACGCCGGACGGCACCACCGTCGCGTCTGCGTCCGCTCCGTCCGGTGAGCTGATCGCGGCGCACGCGGCCAGCGGCGCTGCGGAGGTCCGCTTCAGTTCGGCCCTCGTGCCGACCTCGGCCGTCGTGCGGGCCGTGGCGCCGCTGGCGGGCCGGTTGCTGTCCATCGCCGCACTGCGCCGGTTCGCCGTGCGCCGCATGGCGGCCGCGGAACTCCCGGTCGTCCCGCGCCCGCGTCCGCACTCGTGGGGACGCGCGGTGGTGACGTGGGCCGACGGCACCTCGCGCACGGGTTGGCTGCGCGCGGACGACGCGATGGATTTCACCTCGGCCGTGCTCGCCGAGGTCGCCGATCGCCTCATCGCCGGCGGTGCCCCCGCGGGCGCGTTCACCCCCGCCGCGGCGTTCGGGCCCGATGTGGCCGTCGCCGCGGGCGCCACGTTCGTCCTCGACCAGCCCTGACCGTGACCAAGACCGGGAGGAAGATCAAGATGGAGACGGAAACCAGCACCACGACCATTCCGGGCGCGGCCGGGCCGCGGCTCGTGGAGTTCGACTCGCACGGCACCGTAGTGCGCGGCGTTCTGCGGGTGCCCGAGGCCGCCACGCCGGTACCCCTGGTCGTGCTGGCCCACGGCCTCGGCGGGCTCAAAGAATGGACCATCCCGGAGCTGTCGGTGATGCTCGGCGACGCGGGCATCGCGACCCTCGCCTTCGACTACCGCACCTTCGGCGACAGCGACGGCACGCCCCGCGAGGAGGTCGACCACGTAGGCCAGATCGAGGACTGGCGCAGCGCAATAACCTTCGCGACGGCAGTGCCGGAGGTCGACAGCTCGCGCATCGCGCTGTGGGGTACCAGCCTCGGCGGGCGCAACGCGCTGGCCGCCTGCGCCCTCGACCACCGGGTCGCGGTCGTCGTGGCCCAGGTACCGCCCATCACGGGATCAGAGCAGTTGGCCGCGATGATAGTCAACGGAGGCAACGTCGAAGCGTTCCGCGCCGCGCTCGCGCAGGACGCCCGCTTGCGCCTGGCCGGTGGCGAGCCGCGCTACGTCGACATCCCGAACGACCCGGCGACCGATTACGGCAGCTACTGGGCAACGTTCGGCGAGGCGGAGAAGCGCAACTGGACGCCACATTTGACGCTGCAGTCGTTCGCCCCAAGCCTCGCCGACGACATCCTTCCGCTGATGCCGCGTATCGCGCCGCGCCCGATGCTGCTGCTCCTGACGAGCGACGACGCCCTGTGCTCGACCGATCAGCAGCTCGTGGCCTACCAGAGCGTGGACGGCCCGAAGTCGCTACAGGTCTACCCAGGCCACCACTACAGCCTCTACACGACCTGGAAGGCCGAGGCGCTCGGGGCGGCCGTCGAGTGGTTCGCCCGACATCTGCTGACCGACGAGTGACGGCCGTTCAGGTCCTCGTGTCACAGAGGGTGCCCCGGCGATCCGGCGACCAGGCGTGATCACCGGATCGCCGTCGGCCACGGCGGGCCGGGGCACTACAGATCGTCGCCTTGCCGGATCCACCAGCCATGCGTCCGCCAAGCGTGACGACCTGGGGGGACTTTCTGCGCAGCCGGTGGGCGGCACTGTCTCCCGCGCGGGTCGGATTGGTGCCCGGCCGGCGCCGCCGCACCCCGGGACTGCGCCGGGACGAGGTCGCGCAGCTGGCGAACTATTACCTCACCGGACGTGTCCGATTCCCCTGCCCGCAAAGTTATCGGCCGGTAGCAACGTGGCCGGGACGACGGCGTCGGTGACAGCGCTGTCCTGTCTCGTGGATGGTGACCCGGCAGTACACCCTCTATTTTGAGGGGAAGGGCCCGAGGGGTGGTGGCGGGTCCGCAGGTGGGTCTTGTGAGCGTTGCGGCCGGTTCTAACCGGCCGCAACGCTCACAAGGTCTTTGCCGGGACGCCCAGCCGATGTCCTGAACGACGCGTTCGAGACGTTCAACGTCCTCAAGGCGATCATCGTTTTGTTAACCTACTTGTGACCGCGACCTTACCACGTACCGAAATGGGTAACATGGCTCCTACCTGCTAGTTCCCCTCGAACTTGGGTTCAGCGCAGAGCCCCAGAGGCTACTTCGCGGCCGCACTTTGAAGGTTAGTCAGCCGCCCCGTCGTCCGGTGTCAGATCTCGAACATTCCCAGCACGACCACCTGTAGGTCGAGAAGTCGGACTGGATGGTGGTTCCATGAAGGACCATCCGTGTTCTACGGCAACTCAGGAGGCAGTAGCAGAAGATGCGAAGGACGCCAGTGGGCTCCCTTGCCGGTAGTACACGTGCTCGTAAGCGATCTTCATCTGAACGGTGTTCAGGTAGTCGACGAACTTGGCAGGTGCTTCACCCATCCCCGAGTCCGGAGCGGTCGAGACGAAACAGTCTCGCGCGATAGGCATCCCCACGCTATTGGAGTCTCCGACGGCTCCCCGAATCTTCGCGAACTTCTCCCCGGTGGCGTCAAATAGGTATGCGAAAGCCGGAGCATCGGATATCAAAAATTCGCTTCCCGGAGGGGCAAACATGACATTGATCTGAAGTGGAGCGAATGCTCCTCGAACCCGCTCGAACGCTTGCTCAATGTCTTGGCGCTCCATCAAGCCGTCCGAGTTGGTCTGTCTCCAGGCGGCGAGGAAGTCGTCCAAAACGCACCCAAGCGCCTCGTTGCCTGCCGGGTGGAGGCCGTGTTTCGCCAGAAACAGTCGACTCAGAGGTTCTTTGAACCTCGCGATCAGGTCGGGCCTGAGTGCGCGTTCGGCTTCGTCGATGCTGGCGGAGCGGACTTCGAGATATCTGGGGGAACGTGCGAGGTGCAGGGCGATACAGTCCTTCACCACGGTGACCAGACCGGGTTTGTTCAGGATGCTGCGATCTTGAATCGAAGCCGACACCTCGTGCAGATGATCCTCGACGGAGGATTTCCATAGATCCTCCAAAGATTGGGATGCGTAACGAATGAAGTGTGGAATTTTTCCGCATCCCCCAATCCCGAGCGGGCGCAACTCCCTCTTGGCTCGAACGTTGTAGGGAATGAGCGCGTCGCCACCGTTGGCATCCTTGAAGCTGAAATTCTTCAGCACGGCCCGCGAGACCACGTGTTGGTTCTTCACCAACCGGTCTCGTTGTGGAATCAAAACCGTGCGTTGTCGCGCCAAATCGGCAGAGGATCGGCGCGGCGGAAAAGTCCACCCATTCATACCTCAGTGTGGCACAGCGGCTGACGGCTCCTGTACTCGATTTAAGCGATGATGCGGCTGACAGCGCGCACGAGCGGGTCGCTCTCGGCGACGAGATGGCCGCACCGGCCTTGCGCTCCTCCAGCACTGAAGAATCCACCGGCACGACGACCGTTCACCGGCCCCAATGTGTCTGGGAACTTGTCGTCCGGAGTGTGCGGCGACACGTGGGATTGGCACGCAAACCACAGCACATCCCCGGTCCACTTGGCCAGAAGTCGTCCCAGCTGCGGGACAGGTTAGAAATGGGCTTTGAGTAGGCTAAACAGCAAGCAGGCCAGGTGGGACGGGTCCGTGTCGAACCCGTCCCATCCGATCCAAAAGTCCGCTTCAAGACGTTTTGAAGACCATCGTCAGCCGAGGAACCCGTCCCAGCAGCCGTGGTCCAGCCGCCGGAACGGCCTCACGACGTACGCCTACACATGCACTCCGATTGGGAGAACGCTTCGATAGCGAACGCGTGCTTGCCCATTTGGACAGGGTCCCGGCGTAGACGGACCACCCAAGGGTTACTCGTGTGACCACCTAGGCATGGAAGGTCGCCGACCGACCGACCGGACACAGGTGCTCCCACCGGCGCCCATCCGCGTTCCACACGTAGACGGATTCGTCTTCCTTGTACCGACGGGTGCTCCGCCAGCCGGCCACCAGCTCCCACGTCAGGCATTGCACAACCAATCATCAGCTCGCTCGTAAGGATCAGCGTCCAACGAACTCACCTCGACGAGCGAGAATCTGCATAGTCCTGCGTCCCCATCGGTCAAAGCCGACTAGCTCAGGCCCTAGTAGAACGCGTCGCAGACTTAGTCACCAGCCCCGTCACGCACGGTTCGGCACCGACATATCACCTGATCAGCCATAAAGATCCCTTGAAGCACCTAGTTGAATGTATGCCCTTCGGTCGCGCGCACCCGGCAACGGCACGACTGCTTGAGCGGATATCGCAATTTGCCATTCCCCAGAAAGGTGCTATGTTGCATAAATTTTTGGGTAGGCGGACCGTGCATCAGTAAGAAGAGTCCGATAGTTTGGAAGTTTAGAAATTCTCCGATTTACGACCTCAGCTTGAATTCCGGCCTCCATGAGGAGTACTGAAGCCAGTAACCATTGAAGCGAACTTAGGATTATAAACAGTCGTTCAATCTGGTCATCGGTCAACGATCGTATCCGGCGATGAGCAAATCCAACGCGCGCGTCTTCAACTTCTCGTGCCCATTTTTTGACATCACCAACGTAGGCTGGCGGTTCTGGGCCCAAGTGTTCGACCAAGGAGATCATCCTTTTTGCATACCCCAACACGCCGAGATGGCGGAGGCTGCCCGTAACTATATCTACATAGTTTGACCCCGTGTCCAGAAGCGTAGATTTGACGATTTCCTTAATTTCTTCCGCCTCTTCCTTGGGGATACTTCGACCGTCGGGGTGGAGACAGTCATGGATTCCTTCGGCAACGGTTGTCAATTCTAATAGGTGGGTTTCTAAATTAATTCTGTTCTCTGCGCCAAGCCTAGAGACAATCGACGGAAACGGTCCCAGTAAATGCGCCTTGTCGAGCCATGTTGCAACACCCGAAATGCCAATATCATCGAAATTTACAAGTTGATTCGAGTAGTCTTCCGAGTTTCTCAACGTGCGGATTGATCCGCTTGAGACACGGACCCAGCTACCTGAATTTAGTTGAGCACTCATATCGACCGGATCACACTCGACACCCAAACTCAACTCGACAAGACTTATGATCGGCGCTACATAGCGCAGGATGATCTCATCGAGGCTTCCCGAAGATATGGACGAGATCTCGACCCAAGCACGCTTAGCTATATGTGCATCCGTGATACTTGACCAAGATTCTGTGATGACATCTTCGATCGTTACGACGGCACCGTCTGAAAGATTCGAAAATACAGGATACTCGGGGCGAGTGTACTTGATCACAACTCCACTAATTGTATTAGCGGGGAGATCAACCCCCCGCTGAACCGCCCATTTATCCAAGTTTCGAAGACGGAACCGAATGCCTATTAAGTCGGCGCTTGCTGTTGACACATGACTACCATGCAGAAGTCGCCTGGGTGCCAACAGGCAGTGCTCAGGACCAGTTCCAATTAGCGGCTGCGTGGAGTTCAGAAATTGGCAATCTTGGGCAGTTATCTTACCAAATCTCCCCACGTCGCCATGTATCGTAATGGGTTGTCCGTATTCGTCGGTGCTCAGGATTTCCTGTGCAACCCAATGCTCATTGCTGCTCGCCTCAACCGTCTTCAGGAAGGTGCGTGGCGTTCCGTGCAACTGGAGCCGAATCTTGTTATCTTGCCGATACAGTCGACCTGGAATACGCACCTCCGGATCATCAATGGTCCAGAAGACACCGTTCTCGTCGTAGCTGTCGTTTATGTCAGCGTGCATCCAGCGATGATACGCTGCCGAGAACTCAATAGCCCGCCTAGCTTGACAGCGGTTGACCATCCGCTTCAGCAGCGACATCAGAGGCAGTCTTAACACCTTCGGAGCGCAAGACTTCCACTAGGCGCTCAATAGTGGGGAAAATGTTACTTTCGAGCCCTACGGAATTCTGCGCCTGTCGAATAGATTCAGTCGTATTTTTCTCTGCTGCCACAAAATCCGCGTATCCTGCTGCACACGACAAGTACAACATGTCCGTCAGGTCATTCTTTTTCCAATTTGCATCACCGTTAAGGTGTCGCAACATTGCGATGTGTGTATAGATGTGAACCATTCTTGTCGACCTGAATAGCTTAATCCATCCTTTCGTATCTAAATTAGCAAGACGGGATGCCGGGAGATCGAGCAAGGCAAATGCTTGAGTCAACTGCTCCCAGTGATCATGGAGTGACGACAGATACGAATACTCACGCTTCTTATTACTCTTGAGCCCAGAGTTCTTGAGGTAGTCAGTGATCGCCTGGTTCGCGTTTACCCATTTATCAATTGATAGACTAGGCTCTCCTTCTGGGTCCAGCAATACGTCCAAGATAACGCTAGGCGCTATTTGTGCAAGCTTGAAAAGCTCCGGATCGAACGGTGGCAATAGTGCCGCGTCTTTCATTCCGAAAAATATTGCATTCGGCTCCAGGGTGAACACGGCCCTGTGGATCGATGCTGGAGTTTTGACTCCCAAATTATCGGCGATCGCTTGTGCGAGCTCCAGCTTCCTGACCGAAATGGGATGGCGCATTGTCCAGCCGTTAGCGAGGGACCCCATTGCGATACCGACCTCATAGCGGCGATCGCCATATAAAGCACTCGTCTCATGAAGGTTTGCTGACGACAAAGGTAGAATCACGCCTGCGTCAGATGCCAATCTGATCAATTCACGAGCCGGTTCCACCTCTGACTTCTTCTGCACCAACTTTGGATCGACTAGCACTTGTGCAACCGTGCTCCAGTGGTTTTGGTCGAGGTATACGACGGGCCGCCCTTTCAGTGGATCAGACTGAAAAGGGCTATACGCTTCAGCAAATACAATATGCCCAGCATTTGTGGTGTTTATAACCCACCACTTCTCCCAGTCGAAAATTGTTTCCTTAAGCTGCGACACCAGAATGGGGTCATCTTCTGCTATCGGTTCCCAAAACTCTTCAGTATTCTGCAACACGACACCGCGACGACGAGTTGCGCGGTCGATCACCCAGTACTTGAATGTCTTCGATGACAGCGTGAAGGGCGTGTCGGAGTCAGGGTTCATCAGATCAGTATGAACTCCTCGTCGGCCAATGTCATCAATCGAAATTGACTCTTCTCCTCAACGTCATACCTGAGACGCCGGAAGTTCGTTCCCAGTAAAGACCTTATCGAGGAACTCGGCGTGGAAGGGACGTCTTTTGGCAGGCAGATGGGTGACCTCGGTTGCCGATCCACTCGGGAACGAGTCCCGACCGAAGATGGCCGCACCACACGAGTACGTGGCTACCTCATCGCCGATATTCGCGCCGCCGTCGAGCGCGTGACAGCAGTCGACAGTGTGGACACACCCGAGAGCCGGGTGATCGCCGATGACGGCTGACCACGCGTCCCGCAATACCGACGACAGAGCACATCAGCATCACAGGGAAGGCCAGCATGAAAACCGGACAGATCACCCGCCTATCGCTCACCCACCTACTCACGTTGAAGACGACCCGTCCGGCACAGCGGCCCCGGCGATACCGGAACCTCGATGGGCATCGCAGATCAGCCCGGAATCCCGGGCCTACTGGGAACCGCTCTGCGCCGCCATGGAACCGATGAGCCGCGAGGATCTAGCCGACATTGTGACGATCCTGCGCCGCATCGACACCCGCCGCGCCACTAGAGCACATCGCGAGTAGCAAAACGGATGGAATGCATTCCCGGAGGCACGCACCTTCCTTCACCCCTACTGCAGGGGTCATCTCATGAGGCGATGAGTCGAGTCAAGGAGCGCTGCGCGCTCGCGGGAGTGGATCTCTCAGTGATACCGAAGGGGCTGTCGTCTCAATTCTGCCCGACACAGTGCGGCGTCCGTTGTGACGATTAGATACCGAGGAGATAACACCACGTAACAGTCGTCAACCCCTCGACGACTCGTTGATCACGACGCTCCAAGCAATATCACCGCATCGAGCTAATTGATGCAGATGCTGTAACGGTCACGTTTGCTGATGACGATCTTGGTTATGTATCCACGAGGTGTTGTTATGATTTCACCAGAAAAGCAGGTGCTCGGTGTATGGTCGACGAAATCGATAGAGAGCCGATCGGCGCAGTTCCCTGGAATGATCTCAAGCCGTATATGTCGGTCATAGTTCTCCAATGTGTAGGCGCTGATCCAGCGCTGGCATTTGGTGCACTGGTCCGCTCATTGAAGGTCCCTGGTCGCACGCGCGCCGGGAATAGCATACGAACACTAGCCGAAAGTGAGCTAAGCGGATTAAATAAAGACGTGCCTGGAATCGGCAGCTTGGAGTCACTTGAGATCGATCAGCTATTCGGCCGCGTCACTCGTCAGCAGAGTCATCCGGGGTGGGTGGCAACCAGTTCGGAGTATGTGAATGTCGCACATGAACTTACAGTCGCCCTTAGGCGAGGAGCCCTTGTGGCGGTACGTGCCGAAAAAAATGTGATCGAACGATTGCAGAAGTGGCTGGATAAGCCACCTCGTCCACCGTTGCGTCGAATCGCTTCTGGAATACTGGAGGCAGCGTTTATGCAAGGAGCTGCCAAAAATATTTGGCTCCGTTCCGTGCAGCGTCGAAGCTCCCTGCGACCTGACAGTAAGGCGCTCGGGGGATCGAATCTAGGTGTTGCGCTGGATCCGGTCGAGGATGGATCCTTTGCCATGGGGTCGGCGCGTTGCGAGATGCCGGACGATCCAGAGATTGTGTTCGTCAAGGGCTCGATCGGCGTCACTGTGAGTAGCTCGCAGATTTGGTTCAAGGACTCATCGGATTTTCACACCTACGTTTTGACAATCGGAGAAATTCTGCAACTTGCAACGACGATCCTGGAGGACCCTAGTGCATTCTCGGCATTTCCGGGGCTTGCGCAGGAGGTGACCGACCTCAGTGAGATATCTGAAGCATATGAGGTAATTCCCGTCCATCCAGATGAATTACCTGAGTCATTGCGGGGTGGCGAAGATGTGGAACAGGCTGCCGATTTACTCCAGAGTGCGACTCTTGATGTGCGCGAGGGCGCTAAGGGGAATAAGTTCAAGATCGACGCTGGGATCGGCGGCGTATCAAGCGGTCGCCTCGCTGCTACACTCAATCGACTTGACGATCGCTTCGCGCTAGATATTGGATTCGATCGATCTGCCACTCAACCACTTAGGCCTGCTCAAGATGTTCTGGGAGCTTTAAATACGGGCGACTTGCTCGAAGTTTACTTTGCTTCAGGACACAAGTACTCCGCAGGAAAAGTATGGAGGCAGAACTTCACGCCAATCCCCTTCTCGGGCTGGGCATGGGAAGACTTCACTGGTTACGATATTACAAAGGAGAAGCCCATTGGAATGAGGGCACCCCAGGACATTCACGACGCAACCCACAGGGAAGGCGACAGATCTCTTTTTGCCTGGATTGTCGATTACTGCAATGAGGGGTGGCTTGTTTGCGATGATGGATCCGGCGAGGCGGCTGATTTCTTTCATCTTGACAATGATGACCTCCTTCGAGTATTTCATGTCAAGGCGGCAACTGCCGCCACCCCTGGACGTAGGGTAAAGGTTACGGATTACGAAGTCGTAGTCAGTCAGGCGCTAAAGAATCTTCTCTACATGGACAGAGTGCGCCTAGTGGAGCGACTCAGTAGGCCAACACTCTCTAATCCTGCTTGCTGGACTGACGGCGTTCGTGTCAACGACAATCGAAAAGAATTTCTGGACATGCTGGCGGCTAGTCGCCCGCAAGGGCTAACTGAGATAGTCGTCGTGCAGCCAAATCTAACTAAGGAAATGTTCGACAAGTTAATGGGAGACATTAATAGCAGTGTGACAACTCAGGACACGCTACGTCTACAGTTGCTCGAAATGCTACTTAAGAATGCCCGGCTGGCCGCTGTCAAGCATGTAACAGATCTAACAGTTATTGGAAGTGGATGAGAGGCACAAATATTGGCACCTTAGCACGTAAACGACAGTGGAGAATCGCTGGTCAACCGGTTGGTTTACGGCCTCACGTCCGGCGCAGCAGTGAGAGCCGTGAACTCCTCCGGGGAGAGCAACCGCAACCGTGTCCGATCAAACGCTCGCTTTCCTGTCCGCGTTGAGGGGAACACCGCTAGCTTGTCCCGGCCGATCGCCCTGGCCAGCATCGCCCGACGCTCTGCGACGTCCCCATCGATCCACTCCTGCTCTAGCACCTCGGCCGATTCCGGTTCCCCCGTCGCGTCCGGTACCCCATCGGCCAGAACATCCCGCTCCGCGAGCAGTGCTGCGAGATCCCGCACTAACGGTTCATTGGCCACATCGAATGCTTCCAATGACATCTTCCGCGCTCCCACGCGCGCCGACAATCCCTCTTGAAGTGTCTCTACCTCGGCAATCTCTGAGCGCACTGCCGCGAGTCGCTCGGCAGCCTGCGATCGTAGAGCCGACACTTCTGAGGCGTGACGGGCATCGGAAAGACGCCTAACCGTGAAGGCGAGTAGCTCCGCATCCACTGACCGGCGATCGATGAACACCGTCCCGCATCCCCGCCGTTGCTTCGCGCAAAAATACGTTGCCCGGGTCGTGTCATCCGGATATTTTTTCCCGGTTTGCTTGCGGGCTGTGAGCTTGCGGCCGCACCCGCCGCACCGCAGAATCCCGGTCCCCACATACGACTCACCCACCCTGCGACCCCGTTTGCGGCCAGCGAACAACGCCTGTAACCGGTCGTAGGTCCGCTCGCTCAAGATCGGCTCCCCCTCCAGCCGCCCTACGATCTTGCCTTCGTGCACTACGTGGCCGCCCAGCGATAGCCTTTTCATCGTCGCCGTCACCGTGGCATGAATCCACTCGCGCCCAGCCACTGTCCGAAGACCTGTCGCGTTCCAGGCGGTCACGACATCCCCCGCCGACATCGATCCCGAGACAAGCCCTTCCGCCGCCTCTACGATCGCCCGGCGTTCTCGCTCAACCAGTTCCGCCGACACGTCCGGTTGATCAGCTTTCGACTCACCTTCGGCCGGAACCCATGTCTGGTCCTTTCCGGGAAATCCAAACCGGCGCGGCCCACCTGTGCTGCGGCCCTGAGCGCGGAACGTCGTGAACCGTTTCTTCAGTCGCCGTGACGTGTCGTCGGAGGATCGAGCGGCGTGCGCGACCTCGATCCGCAGGATGAACCGGTCGTCGGGATCGGCAAGGTCCCGTTCGCCATGCGCGGAGAACACCTTGTAACCTTTTTCCGCCAGCTCGATCAGCGTTTCCAGGTCTCGGGGTTGGCGGAACAGTCGGTCGGTGTGCCACACCACGCACCCGTCGGACTCACCCGAGGACACCC
>Ga0247768_1000473_pt1 | contig 14503 bp, 16 predicted proteins | sample UWRJL016104C6_FD_179944 | JGI IMG/M metagenome (GOLD analysis project Ga0247768, IMG submission 179944) | Plant litter microbial communities from Arlington Agricultural Research Station in Wisconsin, United States - UWRJ-L016-104C-6 | ecosystem: Environmental > Terrestrial > Plant litter >... | reverse complement strand
CAGCTTCGTCGTCGCGACGACCTCCGCCGCGCGCGACAAGGGATTCGCCGCGGGCAAGCTGGTGCCGTCCTTCGCGGCGGCCATCGGCGGCCGTGGCGGCGGCAAGCCCGACTTGGCGCAGGGCGGCGGCACCGAGCCGGCCGGCGTCGAGCAGGCGATCACCGCCCTGCGCGGCGCTGTCGCGAACGGCGTCGGTTGAGCAAGCCTTCGGATGGCAGGCGCCCGGATCGGCCTGGAGAGGCCGATCCGGGGCGTGGCAGGAGGCTCGGCGTGGATGTCGGGTCTGTCCGGGTAGGTGTCGCTCTGAGCGATCCGGCCCCCATGCTCGCCAGTCCACTGGTTACGCTCGTGCGTGATGAGCGCGACGACACCGATGTTGAGCAGCTTGCCCGGCTTGTCCTCGAACACGAGGTGGTCGAGGTGATCGTGGGTTTGCCCAGGACACTGGCCGACAGGCAGGGTCCGGCGGCCACGATCGCGATCGATTACGCCGATCGTGTGGCCGTCCGTGTCGCGCCGGTTCCCGTGCGGCTTGCCGACGAACGGTTGACCACGGTCACCGCGTCCAGGATGCTGACCCAGCGCGGGGTCAAAGGCAAAAAGCAGCGTGCCGTTATCGACCAGGCGGCAGCCGTCGAGATCCTGCAAGCATGGCTGGACGGCGCCGCGGCTCATCGCGCGCGGACAGGAGAGTCATGACCGAGCCACGCGACGGCTCAGAGACAACCGGGGGCAGGCGGCGGCTCAGGCAGCCGCCGGAGCCCCCGGCACCGGCCGTGGAGGAGCGGAGACCGCGGCACGGACGCCGTGAGCCCGAGCCTCCACCGCCGGCACCGCCTTCTCAGCCACCCATGCCACCGCGCCGGACGCGGACGGCGCGGCCCAGCCAGGAGCTGCCGTCACCGCCTCGGCAGAGCCGGGAGATCCCGCTACCGCCTTCGCGGAGCCAGGAGCTGCCGCTACCCCCGCGGCCGCGCCCCGCCCGGCTGGCGCGGGAGCGGCCGGGCCCGGCCCATCCGAGCCAGGAACTGCCGTTGCCGCAGCCCTCGGCGAAGCCGCCACCGTTGCCTCCGTTGCCCCAGCCGCGTCCCCGGGGCCTCCCGCCGAGGCCACCCCATTCAGGTGACGCCGGTCTTGTCATGCCCGGGCGCCGGAACCTGATGCCCCCGCCGGACGAGCGGCCGACCGAGATCATCCGCTTCGACGACGAGCCGGAACTCGCGGCCTTCGCCGACGAGGACGTCGCCGAGGACGAGTTCGAAGACGACTACGAGGGCGAATTCGACGACTACGACGACGAGTTCGCCGACGAGGACGAAGACGACTTTTACGACGAAGACGAGCACGCCGAGCCCGAGTACATCGAAGACGAACGTCCGCCGCGGCGCCGCGGGAAGCGCAAGAAGCGCGCTTTCGGCTGGGTCGCCGCGATCGTCGTGATCGCGCTGCTCGTCGGCGGTGCCTGGTACGGCGTCAACAAGATCTTCGGCTACGACGACTTCACCGGCTCCGGAACCTCGGACATCGTGGTCCAGGTCGCCGACGGCGACTCGACCAACGCGATCGCCACCAAGCTCGTCCAGGCGGGCGTGGTCGCCAGCACGAAGGCGTTCACCAAGGCCGGCGCGGGCAACGGCGCGGTCACCAAGGTCCAGCCGGGCTACTACCTGCTGAAGAAGGAGATGTCCGGGACGAGCGCGGTGGACCGCATCACCGCGCCCAGCGCGCGGGTCGGCGTGCTGCAGATCCGGGCCTTCACCCAGTTCGACGACGTCACCCAACCGGATGGCAAGGTCACCCCGGGCGTGTACTCCTTGCTCTCGAAGGCCTCCTGCGCCGACCTGAACGGCAAGAGCACCTGCATCTCGGTCGAGGACCTGCGCAACACCGTGTCGTCCGCCGACCCGGCATCGCTCGGCGTGCCTTCGTGGGCGGTGGACTCGGTGAAGAACGCTCCGCAGAAGGATCGGCGGCTCGAAGGCCTGGTCGCCCCCGGCGTCTACGACGTCATGCCGGGGTGGTCCGCGACGGAACTGCTCACCCATGTGGTCAAGGTCTCGGCGGAGCAGATCCAGTCGGCGGGCCTCGGCGACAAGTCGGCGGTCGAGAAGCAGTCGCCGTACCAGATCCTCGTCATCGCCTCGATCATCGAACGCGAGGCCGTCCAGGTCGACTTCGGGAAGGTCTCGCGGGTCATCTACAACCGGCTGACCACGAACGCCACCAACGGCAAGTTGCAGATGGACTCGACGATCAACTACGTGCTCGACCGGCCGGAGCTGGCCACCGCGGACGGTGACCGGGCCAAGGCGGGCGCGTACAACACCTATCAGAACAAGGGCCTGCCGCCGACCCCGATCTCGGCGCCCAGCCCGGAAGCCCTCAAGGCCGCGCTGCAGCCCGCCCAGGGCGATTGGGTGTACTTCGTCAAGTGTGAGAAGAACGGGATCTCGTGCTTCGCCGCCACGGTGGAGGAGCACGAGAAGAACAAGGCCACCGCGAAGGCCAACGGTGCCTTCTGACGCACGCCGTGCCGCGGTACTCGGCAAGCCCGTGGAGCACTCGCTTTCGCCTGTGCTCCACGGGGCCGCGTACCGGGCGCTCGGGCTGGATGGCTGGACGTACGAGCGGGTCGAGATGGACGCGGAGGGCCTGCCCGGTTTCGTGGGCGGGCTCGGCCCCGAGTGGGCCGGTTTGTCGGTCACGATGCCGGGTAAGCGGGCCGCGCTCGACTTCGCCGGCGAGGTGACCTCACGCGCGTCTGCCGTCGGCGCGGCGAACACCCTGGTGCGCACCGGTTCCGGTGGCTGGCTGGCCGACTGTACCGACGTCGACGGGATCGTCGGCGCGCTGCGGGTGGCGGGTGGTTACGAGCCGGGGGAGACCGCCGTCGTGCTGGGCGCCGGTGGTACCGCCGCGGCCGCGGTCGTCGGGCTGGCCGCGCTGGGCGTGTCGACGGTGCGCCTGGTCGTGCGCGAGCCCGCGCGGGCGGTCGATACGGTCGAATCGGCCAAACTGGCCGGTTTGGACGTCGAAGTCCTGCGCTGGGACGAAACGGATTTCGCGCGGCTGGTCAGGGAGACTTCGGCCGTCGTCAGCACGGTGCCTTCGGCCGCGGTGCTCCCGCACGTCGGAGAGCTCGCGAGCGCGCCGTGCCTGCTGGACGTGATCTACCACCCGTGGCCGACCCCGCTCGCCGAAGCGGTCGCCGCCCGGGGCGGGCGCCTCGCGACCGGCCTCGACATGTTGCTGCACCAGGCTTTCGGGCAGGTCGAGCACTTCACCGGCGTCGACGCCCCGCGCGAAGCGATGCGCGACGCCCTCGCCGAGGCCACCGGCGGCCTCGTGCCCCTCCCGCTCACCTGACCTTGTGAGCGTTCCGGCCGGTTCTAACCGGCTGCAACGCTCACAACGTTGTCAGGCGCCAAATCCGGATGCCCCGGGTGGAACGCGCTGATAATCTGGCCGACTGCCTTGGGGAAGGAACACGCGGTCATGCCGAAGCCCGACAACGTCCACTACACCGACGAAGACCTGAAAAGCTCGTGGGTCGAACAGGTCCCGCTGCTGAACTCCACCGTCGTGCTCGCCGACTACGACCCGCGATGGCCCGCGCTCTACCAGCGCGAAGCCGATCGTGTGCGCGAGATCCTGGGGGACCGGATCGTCCGGATCGAGCACGTCGGGTCGACCTCGGTGCCGGGGCTGTGCGCCAAGCCGTGCATCGACATCATGCTCATCGTCGAGGACTCCTCGGACGAGCCCACCTACCTGCCGGACCTGGTGAACGCGGGCTACCGGCTTGTCATCCGCGAGCCGGACTGGGAGGCACACCGGTGCTTCAAAGGCCCGGACACCAACATCAACCTGCACGTCTATTCGCCGTCCACCAAAGAGATCGAGCGCTATCTGCTTTTCCGTGACCGCCTGCGCGCCCACGACGCCGAGCGTGACCTGTACGCGAAAACCAAGCGGGAGCTGGCAAAGCGGACCTGGAAGTACATCCAGAACTACGCCGACGCCAAGACCGCGGTCGTCGAGGAGATCCTCGCCAGAGCCCGGGAAGCCGCGCCGTACGACAACTTCAGCGAGATCTACGCCGAGCACTCGGAGTCGAACCCGTATCAGGTCCTCTACGACCGCCCGGCGATCCTGAAGCTGGCGGGAACGGTGGCGGGCAAGCGGGTTCTCGACGTCGGCTGCGCCGCCGGGCACCTCAGCGCGAAGCTCGCCGAGCGCGGCGCGGACGTGCTCGGGATCGACCTCAGCCAGTCGATGATCGGCCTGGCCCGGGAGAAGTACGGGGAGCACGCGCGGTTCGAGCGCGCGGACCTGGCGAAGCCGCTCGACTTCCTCGAAGACGACTCCATCGACGTCATCACGGCCTCGCTGGTCATGCACTACCTGCTGGACTGGGGCCCGACGCTCGGTGAGTTCCGGCGGGTGCTGCGCCCGGGCGGCGCGCTGGTGATGTCGGTGCACCACCCGGAGGACTGGCACTGGTTCGACCGGCCGAGCTACTTCCGGACCGAGCAGGTCACCGACGAGTTCCCGATGGGCGGGCGCCCGCACGAGGTCTCGTTCTACCGGCGGCCGCTGAGCAAGACGTTCGGCGCGCTGCGTCAGGCCGGGTTCGCCGTCGATGAGATCGCCGAACCGATGCCGGTGCCCGAATGCCGGGACATGGCGCCAGGCGCCTACGAGAGGTTGACCACGAAGCCGCAATTCCTCTACTTCCGCGCGATCGCCTGACGCCGGGTAGCTTGGCGGACATGAAGATCGCCATCCTTGACGACTACCAGGACGTCGCGCTGAGCTACGCCGACTGGAACTCCCTCGACGCCGAGATCGAGGTGTTCACCGAGCCGTTTCACGACGCCGACGACGTCGTGAAACGGCTCGAAGGCTTCGACGTGGTCGTGGCGATGCGCGAGCGCACGAAGTTCCCCGCGGAGGTGCTTTCCCGGCTGACCGGGCTCAAGCTGCTGGTCAGCACCGGTGCGCGCAACGCGGCCATCGACGTCGCCGCCGCGCGGGAGCTCGGCATCGTGGTGTCCGCGACCGGGTACATCTCCCACCCGACGGCCGAGCACACCTGGGCGCTGATCCTCGCCGCGGCCCGGAACCTCCCGGCCGAGTTCCGGTCGATGCGCGAGGGCGGCTGGCAGGTCGGCGTCGGAACCGGCCTGCACGGTAAGACCCTCGGCCTGCTGGGGCTGGGCAGGCTCGGCTCGCGGGCGGCCAAGGTCGGCCAGGCTTTCGGGATGGAAACCATTGCGTGGAGCCAAAACCTCACGCAGGAGAAGGCCGATGAACACGGCGTGACCGCGGTGTCCAAAGAGGACCTGTTCGAGCGGTCGGACGTGCTCTCGGTCCACCTCATCCTCAGCCGCCGCACCCGCGGTCTTGTCGGCGCGGCCGAATTGGCGCTGATGAAGCCGTCGGCGATCCTGGTGAACACCTCGCGCGGCCCGATCGTCGACGAGGACGCGTTGCTGGATGTCCTGCGCCGCAAGGCGATCCGCTGCGCGGCCATCGACGTCTACGAAACCGAGCCGCTGCCCGCTGAACATCCCTTGCGCACGCTGGACAACGCCGTCCTCACCCCGCATGTCGGCTACGTGACCCGTGAGGTTTACGAGATCTTCTACGGCGACGCCGTCGAGGACATCGCCGCCTTCCAGGCGGGCAACCCCATCCGCGTCATGGAGTGACCCGCCCGCCCGCCATGCCATGAACGGACCGTTCCTCGCGAAAAACGCCATGAACGGTCCGTTCATGGCACGGTGGCGCGTAGGCCCCCGGCTATCCCAACTCCGCCAGTACGGCGTCGGTGAACGGCGGCCAGGCTTCCGCGGCCCACGGGCCGAACGGCCGGTCGGTCAGCGCCACGCACGCCGCGCCCGCGACCGGGTCGACCCACAAAAACGTGCCGGATTGCCCGAAATGGCCGTAGGTGGCCGGTGAGCTGTTCGCGCCGGTCCAATGTGGACTCTTGTGGTCGCGGATGGAGAAGCCGAGGCCCCAGTCGTTGGGCTTCTGATGACCGAAGCCGGGGAGCACGCCGTTGAGTCCGGGGAACACCACCGAAGTGGCCGCCCGCACGGTTTCCGGGTCGAGGAGCTTCGGCTCCTGCAACTCGGTCACGAAGGCGATCAGGTCGTCGACGCTCGACGTCGCGCCGGCCGCGGGGGAGCCCTTCAGTTCGGTGCTGACCATCCCGAGCGGCCCGAAGAGGGCTTCGGCCTGGTAGTCGGCGAAGGCGATGCCGGAGTGCTCGGCGAGCGCGTCGGCCAGTTGCTCGAAACCGGCGTTGGAGTACAGGCGCCGGGTGCCGGGCTCGGCGACCACCTTGTGCGCGTCGAAGGCGAGCCCGGAGGTGTGGGCGAGCAGGTGCCGGATCGTCGAGCCTTCGGGGCCCGCGGGCGTGTCCAGTTCGACGACGCCTTCCTCGATGGCGATGAGCGCGGTGTAGGCCGTCAACGGCTTGGTGACCGACGCCAGCGCGTAGGCGCGCCGCGTGTCACCGTGCTGGGCGACGACGTCGCCGCCGGACCGCACGACCGCCGTCGAGGCGTTGTCCACGGGCCACTGGTCGATCAACCGCACACTATCCATGAGACCAGAATACGAACGGGGGCCGGCCCGGCTCCGAAGAGCCCGGCCGACCCCCGTCCGGGGACACCGGCGTCAGGCGTCGAGGTCGCTCGCGATGAGCTCGGCGACCGCGTCGACCGCTGCCTGGGCACCCTCGCCCTCAGCGGAGATGAGCACCTCGTCGCCGTGCGCGGCGCCGAGGGCCATCAGGTTGAGCACACTGCCGGCGGGGACCGGTGAGCCGCCGTTCTTGGCGATGCTGACCGCTACCGGCTGCGCGGCGGCCGCCTTGGCGACCAGCGCGGCGGGCCTGGCGTGCAGGCCGACCTTGCTCGCCACGGTGACACGTCGTTCGGGCATGGAGGGGAGTCCTTTCGTGCTTTTCGGTTACGGCGAAGCTACTTCGCCGCGGTGCGCTCGAGGTCGGCCTCGATCGAGTCGTCCTCGCGACCGGGAGTCCGCATGTTCCACTTGACGATGACCCAGCGGAACACGAAGTAGTAGATCACCGCGAAGACCAGCCCGATCGGGATCAACAGCCACGCCTTGTGCGCGGTGTCGAGGCTGGAGTTGAACGCGAAGTCGATCGCGCCGGCGGAGAACGAGAAGCCGAGGTGGATGCCGAGGGCGTTCACCAGTGCCAGCGAGATACCGGTCATGACCGCGTGGAACAGGTACAGCGGCCACGCCACGAACATGAACGCGAACTCGATCGGCTCGGTGACACCGGTCAGGAACGACGTCAGCGCCGCGGCGATCATCACACCGCCGACGACCTTCTTCTGGTCGGGGCGCGCGGTCTGCCAGATGGCCAGCGCGGCCGCGGGCAGGGCGAACATGAAGATCGGGAAGAACCCGGTCATGAACGAACCGGAGCCCTGGACGTGACCGAAGAAGTTGTTCAGGTCACCGCCGTCGAAGATGAACCACACCGGCACGTTCAGGAGCTGGTGCAGACCGATCGGGATGAGCAGGCGGTTCAGCATGCCGTAGATGCCGCCACCGACGATCGGCGCCGCGGTGACCGCGCTGCCGATGTTGTGGATGACGTGGTCGACCTGCTTGAAGATGAGGCCGAACAGCACACCCAGGATGATCATCACGAACGAGGTGATGATCGGCACGAACCGGCGGCCGCCGAAGAACGCCAGGTACGCCGGCAGCTTGATGCGGTGGTAGCGCTGCCACAGGATGGCGGTCACCAGACCGACGATGACACCGCCGAGCACGCTGTAAGGCCATTTGATCGGGGCCGTCAGCCAGCCGTCCTTGAAGCCTTCCATGTCCTTGATCGGGGCGAAGACCTGGACGACGTGGTTGAACACGATCCAGCCGACGACGGCCGCGACAGCGGTCGAACCGTCACCCTTGCGGGCGAAACCGACCGCGATGGCCACCGCGAACAGTAGCGGCAGCCAGTCGAAGAGGCCACCACCCGCCGCGGCGAACACCTCGGCGACCTTGTCCCAGCCGAGGCCCTTCGGGCCGAGCAGGTCCTCCTGGCCGAGTCGCAGCAGGATACCTGCGGCGGGTAGAGCGGCGATGGGGAGCATGAGGCTACGGCCGAAGCGCTGCAGGCCGGCCAGTCCCCTGCCCTGCCCTTTGCTGCTCTTCGCCCCCTCCGCGGTGGTGGCGCTGCTCATCGAATACCTCCATATTGGGGATGATGGCCGAAATCCGGGGAATTCCGGTCCAACTGCATAGTCACCTGGTAGTGATCGCCCCGGTACCAGGAAGTCATGTCCTCCACGGGTTCTCCTTGTGAGCTGGAGACCCGGCGGAAGACGAGGAGCGGGCTGCCGGCGCGCATGCCGAGCAGGCGCGCCGTTTCCCTGTCGGCCGATTCGGCCCAGACGGTTTGCCAGGCGTGGTCGGGCCGGACGCCGTACGCCTTGGCGAGCTGTGCGTACAGAGACTGGGTGAGGTCGAGTTCGAGCAGGCCCGGCATCTTGCCCGCGTGGTACCAGCCGCGCTCGACGGCGAGCGGGACACCGTCGGCGCGGCGCAGGCGCATCAGGCGGTGCGCGGGCGTGCCTTCGTCGATGCCCAGCGCGTTGGCGGCCGGTGTCGGCGGGACCTCGGTGGCGGTGCGCAGGACCTCGGTCGTCGGGGTCATGCCGCGCCGCAGCATGTCGTCGGTGAACGACATCAGGTAGAGCTGCAGCTCCATGCGCCGCGTGGCGGTGAAGGTGCCCTTGCCGCGCACGCGCGACAGCAGCCCTTCCTCCACCAGCTTGCCGATCGCCGAACGGACCGTCAGGCGCGAGACGTGGTAGCGCTCGGCCAGCTCCCGCTCGGACGGGATGGGCGCGCCGGGCGGGAGTTCACGCTCGACGGCCCGGCGGAGGATTTCGCGGAGCTGGGCGTGCTTCGGGGTCGGTCCGTCGACGACACGGTCGGGCGGCGGGACGTGCGCGGCAGCGCTGATCGCCATCACTCCCCTTCGTGCTCGCCTCGCCCCGGTACTCGCGCCGGGGCCGGAACATTGGTACGTTCCGGTCTAGACCAATGTCTGATGGGGCAGAGTGCTCCTTCACCCATTGGGGTGTCAACCACCGTTATGACTTCGTGCCCCAGACTGGCGGGCACGGCGGCGGCCGGAGTAGTACAAGCCGGGTGGTCGGCGTTCGGGACGATGTTAGGAACAAGGGAGGCCGTGATGGCGGACGACAGGCCGGAAAAGATTCTCGCGGCGCTAGGCGGGGCCGAGAACGTCATCGAGATCGAGGGGTGCATCACGCGCCTGCGGTGTGAACTCGAAGACGGTTCGATCATCGACGAGCCCGCGCTCAAGAAGGCGGGCGCGATCGGCGTGATGAAGATGGGGTCGGTGGTACAGGTGATCGTGGGGCCCGAGGCCGACACGATCGCGAGCGACATCCAGGACTTGATGTGAGTCTCGAGATCCTCAGCCCGGTCGACGGCAAGACCGTCGCGATGACCGAAGTGCCCGACCCGGTGTTCGCCCAGTCGATGGTCGGCCCCGGGGTCGCGGTGCAGCCGTCGGGTGGCCGTCAGAACGCGCTCGCGCCGGTCGACGGCACGGTGGTGACGCTGCACCCCCACGCCTTCGTGATCGCCACGGAGGCCGGTCAGGCCGTGCTGGTGCACCTGGGCATCGACACGGTGAAGCAGAAGGGCGAGGGGTTCACCCTGCACGTGGTCAAGGGCGAAACCGTCCGCGCGGGGCAGGCGCTGGTGGAATGGGACCCCGACGCCGTCGTCGCGGCCGGTTACTCCGCGATCGTGCCGGTGGTGGCGCTCGACGCCGCCGCCGAGGCCCTCACGGACATCTCCACCGGGGCGGACATTTCGGCCGGCGACCCGGTCTTCACCTGGCAGGGCTGAACCAGCCGCAGGCCGCGAAGGGGCCCCGCGAGATCTTCTCGCGGGGCCCCTTCGGTTCGTTGGCGGGTGGGCGGGTTCAGCCGGTGACGACCTGGCCGTTGTCGACCTTGACCGGGACGGCGGGCAGCGGGGTGCTGGCGGGCCCCTTCTTCACCGCGCCGGTCAGCGCGTCGAACACCGAGCCGTGGCACGGGCACTTGAGTTCGGCGCCCGCCGGCTTCACGGCGCAGCCCTGATGCGTGCAGATCGCGCTGAACGCGACGGCGGTGGTGTCGTTCGTGCGGGCGATCATGATGTCCTGGCCGTCCGAGGTCTTGGCGGCCTTCGCCTGGCCGACCGGGATGTCGGCGAGCGCGGCCAGGCTCTGGCCGGGGGCGGCCTGCTTGGCCGGTGCGGCGGTACCACTGTCGGAACTGCTGCTGCCACAAGCGGCGAGCGCGACGGTGCCCACGGCGGCGCCGGCGACAGCGGCGCCGGTGGTCAGGACATTTCGGCGGGTGTGTAGTTCGGCAGTCATGCTTGATCATACGAAGTACACCGCCGATCGGTTCAATCCGGAGCGACACCGACAGGTTACTGACAGGTGACCGACAGCACGGCCGTGGCGATTGTGCGGTGAACTGAACCGCAACGGCGTCCCGTCCGTGTTCATGTCGAAGTGGTTTACGTAAAAGGATCGAGGAGCGGGGAAAAATGGTCACATGGGCGTTGCGGATACTGGTGGCCGCGGGGTTGCTCGGCTCGGCTTGGGTGCACTACGAACTCTGGCAGGAGAGCTTCCGTGACATCGACGTCATCGGCCCGTTGTTCCTGGTCAACGTCGTCGCCGGGGTGGTGCTGGCGATCGCCGTGCTGGCCTGGCGGCACTGGCTCCCGAACCTCGGGGCCTTCGGTTTCGGGGTGGCCACCCTGGGCGCCTACATCCTCTCGCTGACCGTCGGGCTCTTCGAGGTCCATGAGCAGTTCAAGACCCCCGCCGAGTTCTGGGGCGTGGTGACCGAGGTGGTCTGCATCCTCGGCGGCCTCGCCCTGATGGTCATGTACCGGCCTCGCCGCGTCGCGTGAAGCCGGGCACGTGACCAAGGGTGCCGAAGACGAACTGATGCGCGCGCTGCACGACGACCACGCGGGCGCGCTCTGGTCGTACGCGCTGCAACTGACCAATGGCGACCGTTCGCGCGCGGAGGACGTCGTGCAGGAGACCCTGCTGCGGGCCTGGCGCCATCCCAGGGTGCTGGACCAGTCGCTGGGCTCGTCGCGGGCATGGCTGTTCACCGTGGCGCGCCGGATCGCCATCGACGCCTGGCGCATGGCGGCGTCGAGGTCGGAGGTCAGCACGGACAAGCCGCCGGAGCTGCCGGTGGGGGACGGCACCGACCGTGCCGTGCAGGGGTGGCTGGTCGCCGAGGCGCTCGCCGAACTGTCGGCGCGGCACCGTGAGGTGCTCCTCCTGTGCTTTTTCCAGGGACACTCGGTGGCGGACGCCGCCCAGCGCCTGGGGATCGCGGAGGGGACCGTCAAATCGCGGACACATTACGCGTTGCGCGCGTTGAAGCTCGTGCTCGAAGAGAAGGGGGTGACTCAGTGACCAAGCCGGAGAACGACCCGTTCGAGACCTTCGACGCCGCGTACGTGCTCGGGGCCTTGCCACCTGAGGACCGACGGGCGTATGAACTGCACCTTCGCGACTGCCCGCGGTGCGCCCGTTCGCTCGAAGAACTGTCCGCGCTGCCAGGCCTGCTCTCCGAGGTCACCCCGGACATGCTCGACGACGAACCGCCGCCTTCGGACCTGCTGACCTCGACGCTGACGAGGGTCGCGCGCACCCGGCGGCGCCGGTCCGCGGCGATGGCCGGCGCGGTCGGGGTCGCGGCCGCCGCCTGTATCGCGCTGGCGGTCACCGTGTCGTGGCCGATGACCATGATGTCCGGCAAGCCGCAGGAAGTCTCGATGCAGGCGCTGGGAAACTTCCCCGTCGAGGCCGATCTCGGCCTGGAGGACCAGGACTGGGGCACCCGCGTCTCCATGTCCTGCAGCTACGGCGCCGCCGACCGCAGCCGCGACTACGTCCTCGTCGCCGTCCGCCGCGACGGCGCCGTGACCGAGCTGGCCACCTGGACCGCCATGCCCGAGGACACCGCCCGCATCGTCATCGGCACCGCCATCAAGCGCGCCGACATCCAGGCCTTCGAGGTCCGGACGAAATCCGGCGTCGCCCTGCTCCGCCTCACCTCCTGACCCGCCCTCGCCGAGGCGGCCTCGGCGACCCGGCGAGTCGGGCGCGGCTGGTCCGGCGCGGCCAAACGCTATGAACGGACCGTTCCTCTCAAAAACTGAGATGAACGGTCCGTTCATAGCGTTTCGGCGCGTATTTCAGGGGCGGGGCAAGGTGGCAGGGTGAAGGTGGTGAAGGCCTCCTTTACGGCGTCAGACGCCGTAAAGGAGGCCTTCACCACCTTGCGGGCCGCCCGAACGCCTTGTGAGCGTTGCGGCCGGTTCTAACCGGCCGCAACGCTCACAAGCCCCACCCACGAACCCGCCACCGCCACAGTCACGTTGTCCACCTCAAGCCGGAACCGTGCCCTGCCCCGCAATAACCCCGCGAAACACTCCCGGCCTTTCCCTCAAATAGCACGAGCCCCGCCGAAAATGGCCGCGGAAGTCCGCGAGTGGGATACCTCGTACGGTTTTTCCCGGCGTGTCGCTCCGTTCGCGGCGGGCTTGGTTGCCGGGGTGGCCGGGTGCGGCCGAGGCTGGATGACGTGTCTTGGGAAATCATCGCGCTTTTCGCGCTGACAGGGTTGGTGATCGGCGTCGCCGGTCGGTGGGTGCTGCGCGCGGCGGGTGCGCCGGCGCCGCCATGGTCTTGTGAGGTGGCTTCGGCGGTGCTGTGGGCCGCGGTCGGCTGGTGGTGGCTGGCCGGGAGTGGCCCCGGCTGGTGGCTGCCGGTGCCGCTGGCGGTCACCGCGTTCGCGGTGCCATTGTTCCTGGCCGACTTGCGGTATCTCCGCCTGCCGACGGTCCTGACGGCGGCGGCTTACCCCGTGTTCGCGGCGGCGATCGGCTTCGCCGCGGCGCAGGGAGGTGCCGCGCTGGCGTGGCGGGCGGGGTTGGGCGCGCTTGTCTTCGGTGGCCTGCACCTGGGGATGCACTGGTTCCGGCCGGACTCGCTCGGCGCGGGTGACGTGAAGCTGGCGGGGAGCCTCGGCGCGGTCTTGGGCGCGGTCGGGTGGGCGGCCCTGGCGCTCTGCGCGCTGGCGTCGGCGGTGGTCACGGTGGTGCTGTGGGCGCTCGCCCGCCGGTGGCGGGCCGGGGTCCCGTACGGGCCCGGTCTGCTGGCGGCCACCTGGTTCCTCGTGTTGTCCCCGGTCAAGAGCGCGGGGTGGCCGTGATGAGGCCTGTGTGTCGCGAGGGGGCACAGCGTGGAAGGATTGTCGCGTGTTGCGCTGGATAACCGCAGGTGAGTCCCATGGCCCTGCCCTTGCCGCTGTCCTGGAGGGCATGGTGGCCGGGGTCGAGGTCACCACTTCCGACGTCTCGGAGCAGTTGGCGCGCAGGCGCCTCGGCTTCGGCCGAAGCCCCCGTATGGGCTTCGAAACCGACACGATCCAGTTCGTGGGCGGGGTCCGGCACGGGCTCACCCAGGGCGGGCCGGTGGCGGTGCAGATCGAGAACTCCGAGTGGCCCAAGTGGGAGAAGGTGATGGCGGCCGACCCGGTCGACCCCGCCGAGCTGGAGAACCTGGCGCGCAACGAGAAGCTGACCCGGCCCCGGCCCGGCCACGCCGACCTGCCCGGCATGCAAAAGTACGGCTTCGACGACGCGCGTCCCGTCCTGGAGCGGGCCAGTGCCCGCGAGACGGCATCGCGCACGGCGCTGGGCACGGTGGCGCGGGCGTATCTGCGCCAGCTGCTGGGTGTCGAGGTGATCAGCCACGTGGTGTCCATCGGCGCCGCCGAGGCGCCCGAGGGCCCGCTGCCGCAGCCGTCCGACCTCGCCGCGATCGACGAGAGCCCGGTCAGGGCCTTCGGCCAGGAGGGCACCGACCTCATGGCCGCCGAGGTCGAAGCCGTCCGTAAGGCCGGGGACACCGTGGGCGGGGTCATCGAGGTGATCGCCTACGGCCTGCCGCCGGGCCTCGGTTCCCACGTGCACTGGGACAGGCGCCTGGATTCCCGGCTCGCCGGCGCGCTCATGGGCGTGCAGGCGATGAAGGGGGTCGAGGTCGGCGACGGCTTCACCACCGCGCACCGCTGGGGGAGCAAGGCCCACGACGAGATCGACCGCGGCTCCGGCCCGGCCGGGGTGACAAGGCGGTCCAACCGGGCCGGTGGGCTCGAAGGCGGCATCACCAACGGGGAACCCGTGCGGGTCCGCGTCGCGATGAAGCCGATTTCGACCGTGCCGAAGGCACTGGCCACAGTGGACACCCAGACCGGGGAGGCGGCGGTGGCCATCCACCAGCGCTCCGACGTCTGCGCGGTCCCGCGGGCGGGTGTCGTGCTCGAATCCGTGGTCGCGCTGATCCTGGCCGACGCCGCGCTGGAGAAGTTCGGCG
>Ga0247768_1000472_pt1 | contig 14505 bp, 13 predicted proteins | sample UWRJL016104C6_FD_179944 | JGI IMG/M metagenome (GOLD analysis project Ga0247768, IMG submission 179944) | Plant litter microbial communities from Arlington Agricultural Research Station in Wisconsin, United States - UWRJ-L016-104C-6 | ecosystem: Environmental > Terrestrial > Plant litter >... | reverse complement strand
TCTCGGGTGTACGTTGAGCGTCTCGGGGTAATGAAAACCGATACCATATTCACTTAAAATATTTTCCACGCCATCGATCTACCAAGGAGCACCGATCATGAAGATCGCGTTCGTCGGCAAGGGCGGCAGCGGTAAGACCACGCTGGCCTCGCTGTTCACCGGATACCTCGCCAGCGCCGGGCGGCCGGTGCTCGCGATCGACGCCGACATCAACCAGCACTTGGCCGTCGCGCTGGGTGCCGGTGAAGCGGAGTCGCTCGCGCTGCCGACCCTCGGCGAGAACATGGGGCTCATCAAGGAGTACCTGCGCGGCGACAACCCCCGGATCACGGACGCGGCCTCGATGATCAAGACCACCCCGCCCGGGCGCGGTTCGAGGCTGGTGACACCGTTCGAGGAGAACCCGATCTCGGACGCCTGTTTCTCGGACGTCGGCGGCGTACGACTCGCCGTCACCGGACAGTTCGAAGAGGACGACCTCGGCGTCGCGTGCTACCACTCGAAGATCGGCGCCGCCGAGCTGCTGCTGAACCACATGATCGACCGCGTCGGCGAGTACGTCGTGATGGACATGACCGCGGGCGCGGACGCATTCGCCTCGGGGTTGTTCACCCGCTTCGACGTCACGTTCCTGGTGTGCGAGCCGACGCTCCGCAGTGTCGGTGTGTACCGCCAGTACGCCGACTACGCGAGCGATTTCGGCATCCGGCTCGTCGTGGTCGGCAACAAGGTGAACGACGCCGACGACGTCGAGTTCCTGCGTGAGCAGGCGGGTGACGACCTGATCGGCTGGATGGAAAGTTCCCGTCACGTCCGCGCCGCCGAGCGCGGCACCGCGCGGCCGATCACCGAACTCGAGCCGCACAACCTCGAAACCCTCGGCACAATGGTGTCCACTGTGGACTCGGTGCGGCGGGATTGGGCGCGTTACCAGCGCCAAGGCGTCGAGTTCCACCTGCGGAACGCGCGGGCGTGGGGCAATGGGCGGACCGGTGACGACCTGGCGGCGCAGGTGGACCCGGAGTTCGTGCTCGGGCCGCCGGTGATGGCGAGTCGGGAATCCTAGGGACTGTTGCTGGGTTGGGGCTGTGGCTGGATCGGGGCTGTGGCTGGGTTGGGGCTGTTGCTGGGTTGGGGCTGTTGCTGGGTTGGGGCTGTTGCTGGGTTGGGGCTGTAGCTGGGTTGGGCTGTGCGTGGAATGCACGCGGAGGCGCGTGGAGTGCACGCGGGTGTGCACAGGTTGCACACGGGTGCGCGTGGCTTGCACACGCACCCGTGTGGGCTGGTCAGTCGTCGGCCGCGTCGTCGGCGTCGGCTTGACGGGTGCGCTCGCGGGCGATGTCCAGCGCGCGGCGGGCGGTGGCCTCGTCGGGGTACGGGCCGAGCAGGTCGATCGCGCGGCCGCGGTCGTGGTGCTCGACCTTGTTGGTGCGGGTGTTGTAGTACCAGCCCTGGTCCGGATTCGGGTCCTCGTGTGCGGATGCCATGAAAAGAGGGTGACACCGCTCGGGCCGCCTGTCACGGTGAACGCCGTGGACGCGCAAAAGTTCGAGACGGAACGCCTGTTCAACGCGGACTACCTCCGGTTCATGGCGGGGCCGCTCGGAGACGAGCGCAGCGACGCGGACGCGGCCTTCATCTGGCGTCTGCTGGGTCTCGAACCGGGCGTCGACGTGCTCGATCTGGCCTGCGGGCACGGTCGCATCGCCAACCGGCTCGCCGGGCGCGGCTGCCGCGTCCGGGGGCTGGACTACACGGCGCTGTTCCTGGAACGTGCCCGCGCCGACGCGGCGGAGCGGGGTGTTGACGTCGAGTACGTGCAGGGCGACATGCGTGAGCTGCCGTGGAAGGGCGAGTTCGACCTCGTCGTCAGCTGGTTCACCGCGTTCGGCTACTTCCACGACGACGGCAATCGGCAGGTCCTCGCCGCGGCCGCGGCCGCCTTGCGCCCGGGTGGCCGGTTCGTCCTCGACCTCAACAACCAGGCCGCGATCATGAACACCTTCCAACACACCGTGGCGCTCGAGCAGGACGGCGACATGCTCGTCGACCGCAACTCGTTCGACCCGCTGACCGGCCGCAACAGTGTCGAACGGACGATGATCATCGACGGACGCGCGAACCGTCTCGAGTATTTCGTCCGGCTGTTCCCCTTCACCGAGCTGCGAAGCTGGCTCCTCGACGCCGGATTCGCCGCTGTGGACGGCTACGGCGAAGACGGCGAACCGCTGAACTTCAAGCACCGCCGGATGATCGTGGTCGCGCGCCTGGGGTCGTGAGTGTTTCGCGGGGTTCTAACCCCGCGAAACACTCACGACCTAAATCGGCCAAATGATGAACTCGGGCAGCCGGCGCATCGCCGGGGTGTCCCCGATATCGGCCAATGCCCGTCGCAGCACGTGGAGATGCTCGACGGTCAGTTCGAGCGGCGGCTCTTCGGGCTGGTAGGTGGTGCCCAGCGGGTAATCCTTGCCTGGCTCGCTCGTCATTTCGATGTGGCAGCCAAGGACATGACTGACCGGCCGGGTTTCGCAGAACCTCACCAGCCTGTCGACGGTCGCGACGAACGCGGGCCAGTCCCGGACGTACAGCCGCCCCGGGTAGAGCGAATCCCCGGTCAGCAGCAACTCGGTTTTACGGTCGTAGAACACGGTTGCCGCGACTTGGTGACCCGGCCCGGCGATCACGTCGACAACCCGCCCGCCGAGGTCGAGCTCCACGATGTCTTCGGGCCAGTTCCCGAAGCCGTAGAACGCGGCCACTTCGGGCTGCTCGCGGCCCACGATCACGGTTTCCGGGCGGTCGGTGAACTGGACATCCCCGGCGACATGGTCACCGTGGCTGTGCGTGTGCCCGACAACAAGCCCGTACCGCTCCCGGGGGTTCCGCTCCAGCCAGGCACCGATGAGTTCGTCGACGACCTGCCGCAGCGGGAAGTACTCGGCTTCGGGCGTCGCCCCGGTGTCGAGCAGCAATGCGCGCTCGTCACCGAAGAGCAGGTACAGAAACGGGCCCTCATAGTGCACAGACTTGTTCTGCCGCAGGATCACCGTGTGCTCGTTGTACTCGTGCACCTGGATTTCCGGCGCCTTGTCGTGCTTCGGCGAAGGCCAGCCCGCGTGCCATCGCACACCGAGCCCTGTCACGGCCGGTACCGATACGGGATTTCGGTCGGGTCACCGGTCGGCCCGAACTCGTTGCCCGGCGGTTTCTCGGTCTTGTCCGACTCCGCCCGCTCTTCGGCCAGCGCGTCGAACCAGCCGCGATCGGACGGTCCGCCCGGGCTCGGCATGCCCGGCCCGGGCACACCGGGTCCTGGGCCGTTCTGGCCGGGCATGGCGGGACCCGGTGCGCCGGGCCCCGGGCCGCCCGGGCCCGGACGCCGTGCACTTGGCTGCGGCAGCGGGAAACCACGGGGAGGCGTGTCCATCTGCGACTCGTCCACTTCGGGTTCGGGCTCGACGATCGGCTCCTCGGGTGGCACAGGCACCGGAGGCGGCGGAGGCGTGGGCGGCGGCGCCGGGTTCTGCTGGCCGGACGGGACCGGCACCAGAGGCGGCGGTGTTGTCGTCGACGGCGGTGTCACCGTCCGCCAGACCGGCGCGGGACCGATGTTCATCGGCGCCGGGGCCCGCGTGGGCGGTGTGCTCGCGGGCGGCGCGGGAGCTTCCCGCGCGGTAGGCGCGTCCTTCGCGGGCAGGCTGCCCGCAGGCCGCGGTATCGGGTCCAGGCAGGAGACGAGCACAGTGGTGTTCCGCGGCTCCTCGACCTTTCGGCCGCTTCGCTCGCGGTAGACCATCTCGCCCTCAGTGTCGATCTCGACCAGGTAGCCCGCCTCCGCCAGCTGCTCCTCGTCGAGGTCCACCAGCTTCTCGTAGCGCGACGGCACCACACGATAGATGGGCCAGGACAGCCTCGAGTGCTGCTGGTGGAACTGCGCCAGCAACGCGGCCATCTGCTGCTGCCACGGCAACGACATCGACTCCGCTATCGACCGGGGCAGCACGACGTACCCCGGGTCGACGCCTGGCCAGCCCCGGTTCAGCTGATCGGCCAGCGGCGTACTCGACGCAGGCCGAGCCGCGTGCCGGGGAAGCTGCGGAGCCCCGAAAAGATCTCTGGGGTCCTCCGCGGAATCGCCCGTACCGGGTTTTGCCCGCTTTCCGAATTTCTTCGCCACGGAACCGATGCTAGACGCCGTACCCGGCACGTGCCTTCGGCGAGCTAGACACCGGGCCGCACGGCCTGCGGCACGACCTGCCGCTCGTCGAAGGAGAACGCCCTCGTGTGCACCGGGACGCCGGTCTGCTGCGCCTCGACGACCTTGTTGTCCCCCAGGTACATCATCACGTGGTGGATGGTGGCCGGGTTCGACGGATCGGTCGCGAGGAAGATCAGGTCGCCGGGTTGCGCCTCCCGCACCGGCAACATCGCACCATCGTGGTACTGGTCCTGCGAGACGCGGTCGAGGATGATGCCCGCCTTCTTGTACGACCACTGCATGAGCCCCGAACAGTCGTACGAGTCGGGCCCTTCGGCGCCCCAGATGTACGGCTTGCCCTGCTCGGCGAGCGCGGCCTGGATCGCGATGCCCGCGGCCTCGTTCGGCGGCAGCAGCGGCCCCGCGCCCTGCCCGCAGCCGACGACGTCGACGACCTGGCCGAGGTTCTGCACCAGCGTGGCCGCCATCGACTCCCACTTGTGGTACCGATCGGGGAAGCCGGACCGCTCCACGGCCTGCGCGGCGTCGCCGGGGCGTTTCTTGTCCCAGTCCGGCACCGCCAGCAGGACGTCGTAGAACTTGTTGACCTCGTACTGCGGGTCGGTGACCTGCGCGACGGTGCCCCAGTCCATCGACGGCCGCATCTGGAAGATGCCGAGCGAGTCCCGGTCGCCGTAGACGAGGTTGCGCAGCCCCGATTCGGTCATGCCCGCCTGGATCGCGACCTGCCACGCCCTCGGCGACAGGCTGCGCTGCTTGCCGATCCCGATGATCAGCGAAACCGTGCCACGCTGCTCGTCGGTGAGGTGGCCCGCGTCGGCGGCCCCGACGTCCGGCTGCCCGGGCTGCGTCGGGCCGATCGCGGCGTCACAGCTGGTGTTGAGGATCCCTTGTGCCTGCGCCTGTTGCTGGTCGGTGACGACCTTCGTGACCGTGGCGATCGTGATCACGGCGACGAAAACGACACCGAGCAGCGCGAAGATGAGCAGACGCAGGCGCATGGCGGCTCAGCCTGCTTGCCCGTAGTGCGCCACCCGCCACCCGGCGGTGGTGCTCACCACGGTGATGCTCAACTTCGGTCCGTCGGTGGGGATGTCCACCTCGAGTGAACTCGTGTAGGAGGTGACGACCGTCGGGTCACCGGTGAGCTTGGACGCCGGGATGTTGCCGGGGTCCACTGTGGACATCTCCGGCAGGTACTCCTCGGTGGTGTAAGGGCGAAGCCCTTCCAGCCACTGCTGGTTCGTGATGCCCGCCGGGTGCGTGACCCACGCCGTCGCCCACTGCTTGGCGATGGTCAGCCCTTCGGTGTTCGGGGCGGCCGACGTCGGCGTGGCCAGCGGGCTGGAAAGCCTGGTGGGCAGCGGCGAAGTCGTCGACGACGTGATCGGCGCCCCGACCGGGAGCCGCGACGGCGCGCTGGTCGACGAGTCCGGCGCGAAGGCGTTGGACGGTGTCGGCGCGACACGGTTGCCGAGCGTCTTCGGCAGCACGATGCCGAGCCCGACGATCAGCACGACGAGGATGATCCCCGTCGCGGAGAGGTGTTTCGGGGAGCGCAGCGGCCAGCCCCACAGGCGGCGGTAGACAGCGGCGCGCCCGCGATTGGTCCTGATCGGCACCGGCTACCTCCCGACCACGCGGTCGGTGTCCAGCGTGTCCTCTCGCACCTCAAGCCCGCGAGAAGGCCGGTACAGCACGAAAACCGGCTTGCCCGCGACGACTTCGGGATCCACCCGGCGCGGCCTCGGCACCCGCGGCGCGGCGCGGCCGGGCTGCGTCGGCACGTTGTACTCGGGCACCAGGTAACCGGCGTCGGCCTGGCCGGCGCCGGAACTCATCCTCGACGGCACCACGACGGGCTCGGGCTCGTCGCTCCACCGCCGGTCGAACACCGGGGAGGTGTCGACGCGACGGCTGGCGTTCACCGGACGCCTTCCGCCGCCACCAGTGCTGCCGCCCTGGATCACGTAGTCGCCGGACGACCCGCCGAGCGGGTTGTCGCCCGGGAACACCGTGGCCCCGCCGCCCGCGGGCAGCGCCGCCCGCGCACCGGCGCCCGCCACCTGACCGGCGCCACCGGGCCACGGCGCGCCGGACCACGAAGCGGCCGGACGCGGAATGCCGCGACGCTCGTTGTCGAGCCGCTGGGAGCTCGCGAAGATCGTGGCCTCGGGCCGGAACCGCCCACCGCCCACCGTCGCGCCCATCGGCCCGCGAACCTCGCCGTCGACGACGTCGTCGGTCTCGCGGACGTTCTGCCAGAAGTTGTCCTGCGGGGTCGGCCCGCTGGGGGTCTTGCGGAAGCGGGAAAAGATCCCGCCACCCTGTGTGGGTACTGCCGTACCGACCATCCCCACCGACATCTGGACCATCTGCGAAAGCCGGCGGACCGGTCGGCCGACCATGAACAACAGGACTGTCACCAGTCCCGCCATTACCATCTGGGTCAGCATCGACAAGGAATCGCCCGCGGTAAAGATCGCCTGGAGCAACAAGGCGTGCACGCCGGCGAGCACCGACAACACGACCAAGTTGAACGCGACAGCTCCGGCCACCTTCGCGACCCGGCGCAGGATGTCCGGGTGCAGCAGCGCCACCAGGCCGATCAACGGCGCTGTCAGCGTGAACAGCCTGATGATCACCTGCGCCAGCAGCACCGATGCCTTGGCGAGCAACTGGAAGAGCGAGTAGACCAGGCTCTGTCCCAATGCCAGGAAGCCGGCGCCGGTCCGGCTGCCGTCATCACCGGTGAAGTACCCCGTGGCCGGGCCGAGCTTCGTCGAAATGTCCTTGTAGGCGGCCTTTTTCCCATCGACGACGTCCTGCTTGGCATCGTCACCGGCCACGATCTGGTTGCGCGTGAACGCCTGCGCGTCCAAAAGCGGCTTGCCGAACTGCTCGGCCTGCGGCGCTGTGGGGGAGCCGAACTCCCCGCGCAGCCAGTTGTTGTAAACGATCTGGTTGTGCAGATCGGTCGGCAGCACGTCACGGACGACACGATCGCCGGTGGTGTCGATGAACCCGGCCTGGATGTTGGTCGTGGTCTGGACGATCGCCTTGTCGATCGGATCGTAGTACCGCAACAGGGCCAACGACGAGGCGGCGAGCCACACGGCCGCCAGCGCGTACAAGGCCCTTTTACTGACCGCGGACAGATCTCCGCGCCAGATGTTGCGGAACATCATGATCGAGAGCAGCAGAGCGGCGAGACCGAACAACTGCGCGTAGATGTTGTTGTAGACCTTCTCCGCGCCCGACTTGACCGCACTGTAGAGCGGGTTGAGCAAGCCACCTTCGAGCACCGTGTAGTGCAGGGAGTTGGTGGCGCCGACGATGTTCTTCGCGATGTTGAAGAGCTGGCTGCCCGCCCACGTGTCGATGGTCGAGTTCGGCGCGGTTATGCCTGCCAGCGGTCCACAGTTGGTTTGAAAGGTTTCCCAGGTCATGCCCGCATAGCCGTAATCGACGTAGGCACTGCCCGGCTCACCGTGTCCCTCAGCCGGGTCCAGGGCGCCGACCATGCCGGAGCCGGGGCGCTCGGGGTTGGGCGCCTCGCCGCAGGCGGCGGCCGAGGCCGCGGGCGCGGTGGCGATCGCTTGGAGACCGACGATCGTCACCACCATGATCATCGTGGCGAGACGGCTCGGGCGGTGCTTGCCCGGCTTAGGGCCGTCCTTGATCCGGCGCTTCAGCGCGTGCCAACCGAAGGCGACGGCCAGCACCGTCGCCACGGTGATCAGGGTGTTCATGCCGCGTCCCGGCCGGTGCCGCTCTTACCGGCCGGCGCACGGTCGTGGCCGTTGTGCCCGTTGCCCAGCTCCCCGGACAGCGCGCCAGTGTCGGTGGCACGCGGTTCGAGGGGCGTGTCGAGGATTTGCTCCTCGGTCAGGCCGACCTCGAGCTCGGCTTGCAGCTCGAAATCGGGCTCGACCTCGACGTCCTCCGGGGGTTGCGCCACATGCTGCGGCACCAGCTCGGCACCGGGCTCGGGGTCGCGGCGGACCTTGTCGGACGGCCTCGCCTCCTTCGACCCCGGGGTGGTGTCCATGACGTTCCTCAAGTGCTCGAGATGCGGTCCCGAGAAGTCCACGCGGATCCTCTCTACCCCACCGGCGCCGTCGCCGAAGATGAACTGCCTGGGTTCACGGTCACGTTCCAGCCCGTCGCGCGCGGCGCCGGGCCTCCTGCCGAGCGCGGCCACCACTTGCTCGTAGCCGACTCCGACGGGCACTTTCAGCAGGCGCAGCGCGTCCGCCTGTGCGTCGTCATCGTCAAGCCGCCCGACGAAAACCGAGTCGAGCAGCGTCACGAAACCCTGGATCTTCAGGAAGTCCGCCGGGATCTGCGAGGAGAGCAGCACCCGGACGTTCCACTTGCGGGAGTCACGGGCGAACCGGTTCATCAGCACCCGCCCGGTCGGCACCTCGGAGAGGAAGAACGCCTCGTCGATCCAGACGCCCTTGCGCTGCTCTTTCGGCTTTTCGTAGACCGACCGCTGGGTCAGCCAGGCGGCGAGGTTGAGCATCTCGACCCCGAGCGACTCCGCGTCGGTCCAGTGCTCCCGGCCGACCCCGTCCTTCGGCAGCGTCAAGCCCGCCATGGTCAGGACCGTGAGCCTGTCGTCGCGGGTCTCGGAGTACGGGTCCTCGCCGGACTCCGGAATCAGCAGCGCCATCCGCTCGCGCATCTCGTCCAGGAAGTCGGCGACCACGACAGCGTGCTCGTGGTGCTCGCTGGAGTCCCGGCGAAGGGCGTCGATGACCTGCCCCGGGTCGGCGTCGAACCGGCCACCGACGGCGCGGACGGCACGCAGCAGCACGATGCGGCTCTGCGCCATCCGGGCGATCTCGTAGGGCAGGACACCGCTGAGCACGTCGAGCACCAGGCGCCGCCTCGTGGCGCCCGCCAGCGCTTTTTCACGCCGCCAGGCCCGCTCCGGGTCGTCCTCGTCGAGGAAGTGCTCCAGCAGCGGCTCGGCGACCACCCGGTACGGGTTGAGGATGCCGGGATCGGCGTTGAGCAGGTTGATCGGCCGCGCGTACGGCCGCATTTCCGGCAGGTCGCACAGCCGCGACAGCGGGCCCGACGGGTCGAGGATCGTCCAGTGCGCCCCGGCCCGCAGCGTCTTGTAGACGATGCCGCCGCCGAGGAACGACTTCCCGGCGCCGAGGCCCGCGACCATCGCCGTCAGCCCCGAGCCGTCACGGATCTCCTGGGCCATCCACGGGTCCCAGGCCACCGGGCGCCGGGTCGCGGTGCAGGTCTCGCCGAGCAGGATGCCGCGGCGGTCACCGACCTCGGCCGTCGCCGTCGGCACCGAGGACGCCGCCCAGACCACGGAGCCGCGGCGCATGTACGCGCCCGAGGCCACCGGCTCGCCGGGGATGAACTCGCGCGCCATCGCGTACTGCGCTTCGGGGTGCTCGATGGCGATCTTCGGCTTGTAGAGGTCGAGCAGCTGCTGGGCCAGGCGCAACGTGTCGCGTTCGGTCGGCCCGGAGACCGCCAGGCGCCACCACGAACGCACCCGGGTGGCCAGCGCGGTGAAGCCCGACGTCATCTCGTCGTCGATCTCCAGCACCCGCCCGGCCTGGCGCGCAAGCGATTGCGGCGGTTCCAGCTCGTGCTCGTCGGTGTAGTGCTTGACCTGCGAGCGCACCTTGTTCATCTGGCGCGAAAGCTCGTTGGCGACCTCTTCGGGCCGCCGGACGTAGATCCGCGCCGACACCTCGACCGAGGCCGGGAGCCGGTCCGCGTGCTGGATCCACGGGTCGTCGACCTCGGGGATCTGCAGGCCGTGCATCTGACCGACGGTCAGCACGGCGACATGGCGGGACACCCCCGCATTGGACCCGGTGCGGCCACGCACCGTAAGGGTCGGCGCGTACGGCTCCGAATGGAAGTCCGCGGCGTCGGTGAAGCTCGCGAGGTCCTCGGGCTCCCAGGTGGACCCCGGGACGGCGGGCATGCTGCGCGGGGCGGGCAGGCCCAGCGAGCACGACCGGTGCATCAGCCAGGACATCTCCTCGGCGTGCACGGGACGGCCTTCCAGCCCGGCCGAGCCGATCACCTGGTCGAGATGCTCGACCTCGGAGTCCAGCGCGGTGAGCTCGGCGTCGACGGCCTCGGGCAGGATCCGGCGCAGTAACGGCGCCGCGCGCTCGACGGCCCTGTCCACCGCGCGCCTGGTCTGCACCTGGACGCCGATGTAGACCTCTTTTTCGGCCATCGAGCGGCCCATCAGCTGCTGCTGCTCGCCGATCAGGTAGTCGTCGAACGACAACGCGCCGGGCGTGTCCTGCGGACGGCCCATCGCGTTGTGGACGTGCGCCTCGGCCCACATCCGGATCGGGTACGGCCGGTTCGTCACGCGCAGGTGCAGCCACCGGCCCTGCAGTTCGGCGTACTGCCCGGCGATGGCCGCGATCAGGTCGCGGCGCTGGGAGTCGGACCGGAAGGACCAGCGCTGCGGCGCGAGCCGGTACCAGGCGTACACCTCGAACCCGGTGCGCAGCAGGTGACCGTCGATGCTGCGAGCCGCGATCGAGGGCGTATAGGTGGGGACAGCCGTCTCCCCGGGCAGGCGTCTGCTACGCCGCCCGCCGGAGGATTGGCTGGCCTGCGCGGAGCGGACCTGCTGGGGCGGTTGCCAAGCACTGGCTACCGGCTGCGGGTCACGATCCCGTTTACCTCGGCTTCCGCCGCGACCGAACAACGACTACCTCCCGGCCGAGACCGGACCACGGCCCCGGCGCGCTTGTGGTTTGCCCTGCGCCTGGTGATATGTGATCGGTTGCCTGCTCTTGGAACCGCTCCGGCGGCGGTTCTTCGGTACCGGACGGGTTGCCCGGACCCGGATCCGGCTGGCGGAGACCGCCCCACCGTCCCCGCTCGTGCGCTCGCGCGGCGCCATCAGCTCCCGCCCCCACATGGTGAGGACGGCGCCGAGGGGCCGCTCATGACTGATCTTCGAGGTGATCAGCCTCGTGATCACGATTGTCCCGATGAAGGCCCACGCCGTCGAGAAGAAGCCGAACGAGATGCCCATCATCCGCTCGACGGTCAGCGCGACCAGGAAGATCGGGATCCCCACGGCCCATGCGACGTAACGGGCGCGCCAGGGAAAAGTCGCTTTCGGGGGACCGAGCCAGACGGCGTCGACCCGGTAGACCTCGTCATCTGTGCGAATACGCAAGGCCGGCCCGCCTCAGCCGGTGAACAAGCCGGCGATCCACTGGCCCACGTTCACACCGAGGCCACTGACCGCGAGCCCGATGACCGCCAGCGCGATCACCACTCCCGCGAGCCGGCGCATCACGCCGGCGTTGTCACCCTTACCGCCACCCAGCCAGAGCAGCAGCAATGCGACAGCGAGCAGCACCAGCGGAACGACATTGTCGATCAACCACTTGTTCACGCCCTTTGTGCCCAGCTCGCCGTTCTGCGCGAGCTGCACAATGTTCATCGTCATCATCGCTTTTACTCCCGGTGCGCGGAGCGTTGTCGCACACGGCACCGGGCCGCGCCGCTCCGCTGTGGTTCCAGTGCTTCGTACAACATCATGGCGTCACGAGGTGTAGTGGTCAAAGCGCGCTCTGTAGATATCCATCCGTCCGGTCGTCACCCTGCACGGCCAAGCTCACCGAATCCTCGCCCTCCATCATCGTTGCAAGGGTGCCCAGGAATAACCCCGGCCACCCGTATTTCGCAGTATGCCGGTGACCTTGCTCACTCGTGGGATTTTTACTCACTCTGAGTGTGGGTTTTCAGGGCCTCGTGCTGCCGCGATCAGTGTGACATGCCCCGTTCGGCGGCTAGCCGCGAGTCCGCACAGTGAACAGCCCCAGGACCGTGACCACTGATGTCGATCACTCCTTAGGGCAAGACCGGCTACGGTCCGCCGGGAAAACCGCCACTATTCGATTACTCATCGTGATATCCGCACGATTTGGCGATCTTGCCCGGTCAGGTCCGCCGCTGCGCGAAGACACCCTCCGGGAAGGCGCCGGCGGCCACCGCGGTGCGGCTCAACCGGCGGCCGAGATCGTGCAGCCGGTCGGTCTTTTCGGTTCCGAGGTGTGACCACGGCGCCATCGCGGCCCGGTTGGTGGCGTCCTCGATCGCGGCCCGCGCCTTGACGCCGGCCTCCGTCAATTCATTTGCTTCAGCAAGGATTCCGCGCGCACGCAAAGTGTCGACTTCGGCGTCCCACTGCTCGTGGGACCAGCCTCGGCTCTTTTTGGCCATCGCCTCGAGGAAGCCCTTGCCGGTGGCGACGTGGGTGACCAACGCGCCGAGCCCGCTGAGCCCACCCTCGACGAGCGCGGCGATGTGGCCGTCGCCGCGGAACTCGCGGAGCAGCGTCAGCGCGTGCCAGAGGACTAGGTGCGGCTCGTTGGGCCAGGGCAAGTCCGCGTGTGCCGCGTAGAGCGGACGGCCTTCGACGGTGCAAGCCTCGCAGGCTTCGCGAGCCAGCTCCGCGGCTTCGGCGACCTCGGCGGACGCGACGACCTCGTCGCCCAGCAGGCGCCGCAGCGCCGCGTCGACGGAGTCGAGCCGGGCGGCGAGAATCTGCTCCGGGGTCGCCAGCGTCCAGGCCCGGGGGATATGACGTGCGACGAGTTCGGGGTTGAAGTTGAAGAAGGTGGCGGCAACCACGCCTGGGCCGACGGCCCCGAACGACGCCGAGCGGCCGGCGAAGTAACACATCCGCCCCGGCCGGAGCCCCGCCCCGACCAGATGCTGCTCGGTCTCCGGGGCGAAGTAGGTCATGGAGTGCAACGGCTCCAGCACCCGGTGGAGACGAAAAGCGACTTGGACGTCCTCGGCCTGCTGCATCCCCGCACCATACCGCTCGGTATGCCGCTCCGCACCCGCCGAACGACGCCTCCGGCGATGCTATGAACGGACCGTTCCTCTCAAAAAATGCGATGAACGGTCCGTTCATAGCGTCCCGGGCCGCCGCCGAAGCCCGCGCGCGGACGCGGGGCGCCCGGTGAAGGGGAAGGGAGCAAACGAGCCGGCATGTAAGCCGGATCCTGTCCACGTGGTGCCTCGCGGCACCACGATGGGCGGCCATCCATCTTGGCCTGCCGTCGCCGGCAGGCTCCAGCGGCCTACCCGCAGGCATCGGACGGGCCGTCCTCGAGCGCCTGCGCAGGAGCTCGCGCTCCCTCTTGGCCTTGCTCCGGGTGGGGTTTACCTAGCCACCCCGGTCACCCGGGGTGCTGGTGGTCTCTTACACCACCGTTTCACCCTTACCCCGCTCGCGCGGGGCGGTCTGTTTTCTGTGGCACTGTCCCGCGGGTCGCCCCGGGTTGCCGTTAGCAACCACCCTGCCCTGCGGAGTCCGGACTTTCCTCGAAGCGCCGGAACGCTCCGCGACCGCCCTGCCGACTCGTTTGCCCGGCGAATACTACTGGTAGCGCTAGGGGTGCAGGCAGTTGAGGTTCTTCTCACCGTCGGGCCGGACGGCGAACCAGATCCCGGCGACGCCCTGTCCCAGCCATTGGCCCGGTTCGATGTCGCCTAGGTAGCGGTAGAGCGGCCAACCATTGAGCATCGCCTGGCGGGTGCCGTCGATCCGGGAAGCGGTACCGACCAGTGCCGGGTCGATGCCTTCGGCCGTGGGTTTCCGCCGGGTCAGCACCGGGGCCCAGTCCTGGGCGCGGACGCCGGAGCGGTGGGACCGCCACGGGCGCGCCTCGTCCTTGCCGAAGCGGTAGAGGACGGCGCCGTCCCCGTCGGTCACGATGGCGCCGAGCTGGGGGAGTTCGGTCGCGATCAGCTTGACGGTGGCGAGGACCGGGATACCGGCCGTCCTCGGGGCAACGAGCCGGGTAGCTGACATCGTTTTTCTCCTTTTTCACGGCGAATTCGCGCCGCACGAGGAAGCGGTTGAGCCATAAAACAAGGCCGCTTCGGGAATTGCCTGGCCTGCTGTGATCTTCGGGGGCTTGTCGCAATTGTGTCCCCGTATCACCCCGCAGGTCTCTACGGTGGGTACCGAAGGAAATCCGGAGAGTGCCACTGACGCCCTTCGGTACCGTCATATCGGACATACGTGAGTATGGTTCACGTTTTGCGGAAGCAATAGCCGTTCGTTGCTGGACACCGGCGAAGCCGTGGGGCATTCTCCGGACCCTGGGATCGACGCGGCGGATCGGAGCTTTTCCGGTGGGAACGGCAGCCGGCATTCTCGGTGGTGCCGCGGTGTTTCCGGGGCGGGCGGCCGAGCTCGGCACCTTCCGGGAGTTGCTCGCCGGGACCATCGGCGGCGA
>Ga0247768_1000467_pt1 | contig 14615 bp, 14 predicted proteins | sample UWRJL016104C6_FD_179944 | JGI IMG/M metagenome (GOLD analysis project Ga0247768, IMG submission 179944) | Plant litter microbial communities from Arlington Agricultural Research Station in Wisconsin, United States - UWRJ-L016-104C-6 | ecosystem: Environmental > Terrestrial > Plant litter >... | reverse complement strand
GCCGATGCAGGGGCGCGGCGACCGCGCGGGCCAGCAACCCGGTGCCCAGCGCGCCGAGCAGCAGCCCGATCGCCGAGAGCATGATCAGGCTGGACTTCTGGTCGCCGGAGCCCGGGTTCGGCGGGACGACGACCAGCAGGACACCGAGCAGTGGCACGCCGCTGGCCAGCGCCCAGGTCAGGACCAGTCGCGTCAGCACGGTGACCGGCAGGGAGTTCTTCGGCGGGTTGACCGCGAGCGCCTGGGTCATCACCGGCCGGGCCACCCACTCCGCGGCCAGGTAGGTGAGGCCGACGGTCGTGAGCCCGCCGAGCCCGACAGTGAGCGTCACGCCGTACGCGTCTTCGGCGGAACCGAGGATCCCCGCGAGCGCGCCGAGTGAAATCGTGCCGATGAGCCAAAGCGTGCCGCTGACCGTCGCCATGTCCGTCGGCAACCGGAGCGCGCGCCGCGCTTCGTCCTGCGTCGGGGCCCGGCCGAACAGGAACCAGATCGCCGTCCGCCGTTGCAGCCAGGCCGTCCACAAGGTACCGACCAGCACCGACAGCGCGACGATCCCGGCGGCGGTGATGCCGAGGACCCAGCCGCGGTCGCCGACCTCCCGTGGCATGCCTTGCAGGACCAGCAGCAACGCGACCACACCGGAGCCGCAGACACTCGAGCCGATCCCCAGCGTGGCGAAGCCCAGGCTGGTGCGCAGCACCTGCCGGAACCTCCCCAACTGGGCGTATCTGCGCACGGGGTGATGGTATGGGGTCGCCGGAAAATCACGGGCGCGACTCGGTCCCGCTCATTTACCCTCACCGGCGGACCGGACAAGCTCAGTTAAGGAAGTCTCGATGAAGGCGCTCGGCGAAAAAGAGATCAGGACGTCGTTCGTCAACTGCTCCAAGGGTGAGGCGAAAGGCCTTACCTTGCCGGCCCGCGTCGACGAGATCGACTGGGACGGGCTCGACTTCCTCGGCTGGCGTGATCCCAAGGCCACCGCCCGGGCGTATCTCGTGCTGTGGCACGACGACGAACCCGTCGGACTCTCCTTGCGCGCGGCCGACGGCCCGACGAGCCGGCTCAAGAGCGGCATGTGCAACTTCTGCGGGACCTCGCACGGCCTCGCCGACCTGACGCTGTTCTCCGGCCGTCGCGCCGGGCAGTCCGGCAAGGACGGCAACACGCTCGGCACGTACCTCTGCGCGAACCTCAAATGTAGCCTCTACCTGCGCGGGAAGCTGAAGCCGGAGCTGATCCAGCCGGCCGAGACGCTCACCTTCGACGAGCGCGTCGCCAGGATGGAGACCAAGGTCCACACCTTCGTCGGGCAGGTACTGGAGACCCGCTAGACAGGCTGCTCCGGCTCGGTAGCGGTGAAGTCGTGGACGGAGTTCTTGGCGTCCATCAGGTGCCGCAGGGTGGCTTCACGTGCCGCGGCGGGGTCCGAACGCCGGATGGCTTCGAGGATCTCGCGGTGTTCGTGCACCGCCTTGCGGATCTGCCCCGGCAGCCGCAGGGCGGCGCGGCGCTCCTCGCCGACGAGCGAGAGGACCGAACGCAGCAGGTCGGCGACGTCGTCGTTGCCCGCGTTGCCCGCGATGACCCGGTGGAACTCGGCGTCGGTCGCGATGACCCGCAGCATGTCGCCGTCGGCGGCGGCCTGCTCCATCTCGGCGACGTTGCTCTCCAGCTTGCTCACCACACGCGGGGTGTGCTGGTAGGCGAGCCGCTCCGCGAGTGTCGGCTCGACCGTCGTCCGGAGGTCGAAAAGCTTCTCGACGAGCTGTTCGTGCTCCTGGAACCAGCTTCGCAGCGGCCGCTGACCGACGTTTTCGTGGTCGCGCACGTACGTCCCGGAGCCCGCGCGGATGTTGACGTACCCGATCGAATCGAGCACCCGGAGCGCCTGCCGCAGCGAACCGCGGCTGATGCCGAGCTGGTCGCACAGGACGCGTTCGGCGGGCAAACGCGACCCGGCGGGGAGCTGGCCGGAGTCGATCAACATGCGCAGATGGTCGACCGTGGCACTCCAGACCTGCTCCGAACGCACCTCGTGCACTTCGGGGGGCTGTCCGTCGGCGGCCATCGGGGGAATCTTGCCAGGTGGGCCGCGGGTGGACCACATTGGTCTTACCACTGAACCGGACGCCGAGTCCGAAAGCCGCCAGCGCCCACGACTTGTGGCGGCCAAACTCGTTGGCATGACTGAAATCCGAGTACTGCCCATCGACGAGCAGATCGCCAAGGAAGTCCGTACGACGCTGCTCGCGCCCGGCTACGGGCACCCCGCGTGGAACGACGAAACCGCGGGGACCGCGCCGTGCCGCCTGTGCCTGACGATGATCAAGCCCGGCGAGGAACGAATGATCCTGTTCACCTACGACGCGTTCGAGGGCCGGGAAGAGCTTCCGTTGCCCGGTCCGATCTTCGTGCACGAGCGTGAGTGCGTGCCCTACGCGGAGACCGGTTTCCCGCAGTCGTTCACGCGGAGCCCGGTGGTGCTGGACGCCTATCGCGCGGGCCGGGAACTGGTCGCCGAGAAACGGGTCGACGGCGTCGACGCGGAGGGTGAATTGACCGTTTTGCTTGAGCGGCCCGAAATCGACTACGTCCACGTGCGCAGCGCGTCGGCCGGGTGTTACCTGTTCACCGTCCAGCGGCGGTGAGTGTCTGACCAGACACACCCGCTAAGCGCAGCGGCCCCACCATGCCTAGGGTGCGAGTCGTGAGGACACGATGAGCTGGTGGCACGCGGCGATCATTCTGGTGGCGGGGGTCTGGGCGGGCACGATCAACACCGTTGTCGGCTCGGGCACCCTGGTGACCTTCCCGGTACTGGTGGCGCTGGGTTATCCGCCGCTGACGGCGACGACGTCGAACGCGATCGGGCTCGCGCCCGGCACCATCAGCGGCGCGATCGGGTACCGCAAGGAACTCGCCGGGTACTGGCCGCAGGTGATCCGGTACGGCGTCGCGTCCTTCCTGGGTGCGATCTGCGGCACGATCCTGCTGCTCAAGCTGCCGAAGGACGCCTTCGAGACGATCGTGCCCGCGCTGGTCGGGCTCGCCGTCGTGCTGGTGATCGTGCAGCCGAGAGTGTCCAAATGGGTCGCCAAGCGGCGTGAGGAGAACGGCGCAGAGCAGCGAGGCGGCCCGCTGCTGCTGTTCTTCATCTTCCTGATCGGCATCTACGGCGGCTACTTCACCGCCGCGCAGGGCGTGATGCTGATGGCCGTGATGGGCATGATGCTCTCCGAGCCCCTGCAACGGCTCAACGGCACCAAGAACGTGCTCGCCGCGGTGGTGAACGTGATCGCCGGGACGATCTACGCCTTCGTCGCGCCGATCAGCTGGCCGGTTGTCCTGCTGCTGGCCATCGGCTCGACCGTCGGCGGCCAGCTCGGCGCGACGATCGGCCGCCGCCTCTCGCCGCTCGTGCTGCGCACGGTGATCGTCGTCGTCGGCGTCGCCGCCATGGTGCAGCTGATCATCAAGCAAGTCGGCTGACGTGCTCTGAAGGCCACCATGAGGGCACTAGAGTCCCTCAAGGTGGCCTTCAGAGGCATTGGCGATCTGGCGAGCTAGCGGGGGAAGCTGCGCGCGGCGTCGAGGAACATGTTGTTCTCCTCGGGGGTGCCGATGGTGACCCGCACCCCGCTGCCCGCGAACGCACGGACGATGATCTTGTGGTCCAGCGCGTGCGTGAAGAAGTCCGTCGACCGGTCGCCGAGCGGCAGCCAGACGAAGTTCGCCTGCGTCTCCGGCACCTCGTATCCGGCCTCCACCAACGCATCCCGGACGCGGACGCGCTCGCCGACGATCTCGGCGACCCGCTCCATCAGCTCGTCCGCCGCGTCCAGTGACGCTATCGCCGCGGCCTGCGCGACCATGTTGACGCTGAACGCGACGTAGACCTTCTTCAGCGCGGCGGTGATGTGCTCCGGCGCCACGGCGTAGCCGACGCGGAGCCCCGCCAGGCCGTACGCCTTCGAGAAAGTGCGCAGTACCGCGACGTTCTGGCGGGAGCGGACGTACTCGAGCCCGTCCGGCACGTCGGTGTCGGTCACGAATTCGCGGTACGCCTCGTCGAGCACGACAAGCACGTTCGCGGGGACGGCGTCGAGGAACCGCTCCAGCTCCGCGCGCCGCACGGCCGTCCCGGTCGGGTTGTTCGGGTTGCACACGAACAACATTCGCGTTTTCGGGGTGATCGCGGCGAGCATGGCGTCGAGGTCGTGGCCGTGCGCGTCGTTCAGCGGCACCGGCACGCATTCGGCGTTCGCCACCTGGGTGACGATCGGGTACGCCTCGAAGGAGCGCCACGGGAAAATGGCTTCCTCACCCGGCGCGCAAACGGCCTGCACCATTTGCTGGCAAAGCGAAACCGATCCACAACCGATCGCGATCTGGCTCGCCGGAAAGCCGATTTCGCGCGTCAGCCGTTCGGTCAAGGCCTGCGCGCCACTGTCCGGATAACGATTCACCGCCGTCGCGGCGTCGACGATGGCCTTCGCCACACTCGGCAGCGGCCCGCCGGGAACCTCGTTGCTGGCCAGCTTGATCGCGCCCGGGATGACCTGTCCGGGCACGTACAGAGGCAAGGACTCCAGGTCAGCGCGGGTCGGGACGGCGTGGACACCGGACATATCGGCGGCTCCTCAATATCGTGTGAGATCGGTTCACACGCTATACGGATTTCGTCAGGCCTTCTCCTGTTTACCCGTCAGTGGTTGAGTGACTACATGACCCTCACCCACACCGATGACTACCAGCGTGCCGACGGCACCTCCGTCCGGCTCACCTTCGCCGAACCGGACGGCGCGATCCGCGGTGGCTTGGTGGTATTGCACGAAGCCGACGGCGTCACCGACGGGGTGAAGTTGCTCTTGGCCAGCCTGGCGACCGAGGGCTGGCTCACCGTCGCCCCGCATTTCGCGGGGGAGAACCCGGCCAGCGAGGAACTGCTGGACGCGACGGACGTCACAGTCGCCTGGCTGATCGAGCACGGGGTCGAGGCCGATCTCATGGGGGTCGTCGGGTTCGACCTCGGCGGCACGGCCGCGCTTGTCGTGGCTTCGAACCGGAAGCTCGGCGCCGCGGTCAGCGTCGGCGGCCAAGGGGTCGGGGAGCTGCCGGTGCTCGTCGAGATCGCGGGCAGGCTGACGAGCCCGTGGCTCGGGATGTACGGCGACGCCGGCGACGAATCCGGGGCCATCGAGGTGGAGCAGCTCCGGGACGCGGCCGCGTCGGCCGACGTGGTCACGAACGTCGTGCGCTACCCGGGCGCGAACCACCGGTTCGACGCCGATCCCGGCGCGGCGGAGGAAGCCTGGCAGCGGACGCTGAGCTGGTTCGACGCTCATCTGCGCTAGTGGTGGTGGGTGGTCGGAGGGCTAGCATCGGCGGGTGACGCACAACGCCGATGCCCCCGAAGTGCTCTGGCGACCTGAGCCGAGCCACGTCCCCGAAACCAAGATCGACCGGTTCCGCCAGTGGCTTCGTGCCGAGCGCGGTGTCGAGGTCGACGATTACCAGTCCCTCTGGGAATTCTCCGTCGAGCGCGCCCCCGAGTTCTGGGACGCCGCGGCGGAGTTCCTCGGCGTGCGCTGGCACGACGAGCCGCGCGAGATCCTGTCCGGCGAGATGCCGTCGGCGACCTGGTTCGACGGCGCCACGCTGAACTACGCCGAGCACGCGCTGTCGGGCGGAGTCGCCGGGGCGACCAAGGCCGACGACGAGCTCGCGGTGATTTTCCACCGCGAGGACGGGCATTCCGGCCAGCTGACCTTCGGCGAACTCCGTTCGAAGGTGGCCTCGGTCCGGGCCGGGCTCAAGGCACTCGGCGTGTCCAAAGGCGACAGGGTGGCCGCACTCGCCCCGAACTGCCCGGAGACGCTGATCGCCTTCCTCGCCAGCGCGAGCCTGGGCGCGATCTGGTCGTCGTGCTCACCGGATTTCGGGATCCGCGCGGTCGACGACCGGTTCGCCCAGATCGAGCCGAAGGTGCTCATCGCCGTCAACGGATATGTCTACAATGGACGGACGTTCGACACCCGGCCGACCGTGCAACGGCTGCGCGACGAGATCCCGGGGCTCGAAGCGACCTTCCTCATCGACTACCTCGGCGGCGGCCGCCTGGACGGCACGCTCGACTGGGACTCGCTGATCACCGGGAACACCGGGGCGGAGCTGGCGTTCGAGCCGGTCGAGTTCGCGCACCCGTTGTGGATCCTGTACTCGTCGGGCACCACCGGCCTGCCGAAGGGCATCGTGCACAGCCACGGCGGCATCGTCGTCGAGCATCTCAAAGGCCTTGCGCTGCAGAATGATCTGGGCCCGGGTGACCGGTTCTTCTGGTTCACCACGACCGGCTGGATGATGTGGAACTTCCTGATCTCCGGCCTGCTCGTCGGCTCGACCATCGTGCTCTTCGACGGCAGCCCCGGCCATCCGGACCTCAAGGCGTTGTGGCGCCTGGCCGAGCGGCACCGGGTGACGTACTTCGGCACGTCCGCGCCGTACATCCAGAGCTGCCTGAAGGCCGGCATCCAGCCGGCCGCGGAGTTCGACCTCGGCTCGCTGCGCGCGGTCGGCTCCACGGGCGCGCCACTGAGCGACGAAGGCTTCCGCTGGATCGCGGCCGAGGTCGGGGCGCGGCTCCAGATCAGCTCGGTCTCCGGCGGGACCGACCTCTGCGCGGCGTTCTTCGGCGCGGCGCCGGACCTGCCCGTGTGGCTCGGCGAGCTGTCGTGCCGCACGCTCGGCGCCGCCGTCGAGGCCTTCGACGAGGCGGGGAAACCGGTGCTCGAAGAAGTCGGCGAGCTGGTCGTGACCAAACCGATGCCGTCCATGCCGGTGTTTTTCTGGAACGACCCGGACGGAATCCGGCTGCGTGAGGCATATTTCGAGATGTACCCCGGGGTCTGGCGGCACGGGGACTGGGTGAGGATTACTTCTCGGGGTTCGGGTGTTGTCTACGGACGCAGCGATTCGACCTTGAACCGTGGTGGCGTGCGGATGGGGACGGCCGAGTTCTACCGGGTGGTGGAGGGCTTCGACCAGGTGGCGGATTCGCTGGTCATCGACACCTCGGCGGCGGGCAACGAGGACGGGCGGCTGCTCTGCTTCCTGGTGCTGGCCGACGGGGTCGCGCTGGCCGACGTCGAAGACGAGCTGCGGAGGGAACTCCGTAGCGCGCTGTCACCGAGACATGTACCCGATCGGTTTGTTGTGGTGAGGGAAGTACCTCGTACCTTGAACGGTAAGAAGTGTGAGGTACCGGTAAAGAAGATCCTCTCGGGAGTGACTCCGGAGAGGGCCGTGAGCAGGGACGCCTTGGCCAACCCGGACGCGTTGACGCCGTTCGTGGAGCTGGCCCGTGGCGGTGATTGAGGGGGAGCATGCTCGTGGTGCTGTCGTTGAAGCCATGGTGACGGGGACACGCGCGCACGCGAAGTGGCAGGTCGCGGGGGCCACGTCGGTGGTGGTGATCACCTGGGTGACCAGGCTCGCCGGGCTGATGGCGCTGGTGTCGGTGATCGTCCCGTCCGGGCGCCGAAGCCTGCGCGGGCACGTCGCCGAGTGGCTCGAACTGCCGCAGGACGCGACCACGGCCGCGGCCGCGATGACGCTGGTGACCGGCGTCCTGCTGGTGCTGCTCGCGTCCGGCTTGCGACGTCGCAAGCGCCGCGCGTGGCAGCTGGCCGTCGCCGCGACGGTGGTACTCACGGTGTCGCACCTGGGCCTCCGTCACCTGTTCGGCGCCGGAATGGTCTCGATCGTGTTACTGATCGCCCTGCTGGCCACCAGGCGGTACTTCATCGCGCTGCCGGACCCCGTCACGGGCCGCTGGCGGGCCGCCGTGGTCTTCGTGCAGCTGGTGCTGGCCGGGTTCGTGCTCAACGTGATCCTGCTGTCGGTGGCCCCGCGCACGATGCTGGACCCGCTGACGTTCCCGCAGCGGATGGCCGAGTCGGGCCTGGCGCTCTTCGGCGTCAGCGGCGACGCGGTGTTCCACGCGATGTGGCTCGAAGACCTGACGGCCAGCGTCGGCCTGCTGTTCGGCATCGCCGCGATCCTGCTGGGCTCCTACTTCTTCCTCCGCTCGGCGGAGCCGTCGCCGCACCTGTCCACAGTGGAACTCGGGCGCCTGCGGGTCCTGCTCGACGCCAACGGCGAGCGTGACTCCCTCGGCTACTTCGCCCTGCGCCACGACAAGTTCGCCGTCTTCTCGCGCTCCGGCAAGGCCGCCGTGACCTACCGCGTGATCGCCGGTGTCGCCCTTTGCTCGGCCGACCCCCTCGGCGACCACGAAGCCTGGCCCGGCGCCATCGAGGAGTACCTCGAGGTCTGCCGCCGCCACGGCTGGATCCCGGCTGTCATGGGCGCCTCCGAACTCGGCGCGACCGTCTGGGCCCGCTTCGGCCTCGAAGTGCTGGAGATCGGCGACGAGGCCATCGTCGACGTCGAAGGCTTCACCCTGGACGGCCGCACCATGCGAGGCGTCCGCCAAGCCGTCTCCCGCACCAAGCGCGCCGGCTACAAGGTCCTCGTCCGCAAGGCCGAAGACCTCAAGCCCGGTGAACTCGCCGAACTCGAAGCCCTCGCCGCCAACTGGCGCGGCACGGACACCGAACGCGGCTTCTCGATGGCGCTGGGCCGCATGGGCGACCCCGGCTCGGTGCTCGTGACCGCCGAACAGGGCGGCCGGGTCCGCGGCCTGCTGCAGTTCGTCCCCTGGGGCGAGCACGGCCTCTCCATGGACGTCATGCGCCGCGACCGCTCCGCCGACAACGGGGTCAACGAGCTGATGATTTCGGAGCTCATCCTGGCCCTGAACGACCATGAGATCCGTCACGTCTCCCTCAACTTCGCCGCTTTCCGCGCTCTGCTGGAGCAGGGCCACCGCATCGGCGCCGGCCCGGTCGCCAAAACCGCCGCGAAGGTCATCCGGCTGGCCTCCCGCTGGATCCAGATCGAGAGCCTCTTCCGCTTCAACGCCAAGTTCCAGCCCAGGTGGGTGCCCCGCTACCTCGTCTACCCCGGCGTCCGCGAACTCCCGCGCGTCGGCATCGCCGTCTTCGAGGCCGAAGGCCTCGGCGGCCGCTCCCCGTTGCTGCTCAGGGTGCTGCGGCGGTAACCCGGGGGTGGGTTTTCGGGCCCTGGCAGCACTGTGTAATCTATCTCGGCAGTGGTCGTTGTTCCGGGAGGCTTCGCCTAGTCTGGTCTATGGCGCCGCACTGCTAATGCGGTTGGGGGTAACCCCCCCTCCCGGGTTCAAATCCCGGAGCCTCCGCTGGTGCTCGTTCAGGCGAGTGCTAGGTTATAACTGAAGTTGAAGACAGCAAGACCTAACTGAACATGCGCCCGTAGCTCAACGGATAGAGCATCTGACTACGGATCAGAAGGTTAGGGGTTCGAATCCCTTCGGGCGCACGCACGGTTGAGACAGAGCTAGACCATGAAACCCCCTGGCAACAGGGGGTTTCATGCGTTTCCGGGTCTCCCGTCTTGATCATGCCGAGTGGCCTTCAAGATCATCTCCACACAAAACCCACACTTTATGAAGCACTTTCGTCGATCGCCCCGAGCATCGTCGCCACTTTCGGACTGGCCTGTTTCCGCCCGAAGTAGGTGTCCTGAGTGACACTCACCCGCTTGTGCCCGAGCTGATCGGCGATCTCACGGACAGTGAGCCCGGCATCGTGCAACAGCGTCGCCGCCGTCTTCCGGAAATTGTGGCTCGTCACCCAGTCGAACCCGAGCGGGTCCATCGCGTCCCGGAGATCCGACGCCGTGTTCGACCGGTCCCGAAGCTTGCCCTGCTGCGACGGGAACACCACATCCCACTCGTTCGCCACCCGAGGCCGAGCCTTGAGCAGCTCGACGAGCCACACCGGCAGATGCAACACCCGCCACCCCGACCGAGTCTTCGGACGCGGCTGCAACACCAGCCCCACCCCGCGCTGACGAATGACCGTCGCCCGCACCTCCACCGTCCGAGCCTCCAGGTCGAGCGCGTCCCACGTCACCGCCAGCGCCTCACCGATCCGCAGCCCAGTGCCCAGCATGAAGTCCACAATCATCGGGATATCGCGGCCGACAGCCTTCGCGTCCAGCCGCACCCCGATCCGGAGCCGCCGCACCTCATCGAGTTCCAGCGACGAGTTGGGCCTGGTCAAGGAAGCATCCGCACAGATTCGGGTGCACCCCACAGCGCCCATGTTCAAGCTCTACATGATCAACGACGAGGAGGCATTCTTTGGCTTCTACCCCGTCCGCGAGCACGTCATCACCTTCGGCGGTGAGACCCAGACCATGTATGACCTCATGGGCAAAGACGCCATCCTGTTCCACCACTCAGCCAACGACGACGACACCTCTACGGGATCCCAATATGTCGACCAAGCGAAAACTTGGTTCGATAGCATGTGGTCGAGCATTGCCACGGATTACGCTCGGTGAGTGCAGAACAGCTCCTTGCTGACTCTTGGGCACTTCTATTGGACTTTGATGGTCCAGTTTGTTCAGTCTCTGCTGGAGTGCCTGCCCGGGAATTGGCGACTCAGCTTCGAAACTTGCTTATGCGAGAGGGGCACTTGAAACTTCCCGATCATGTCGCTATCGCTGTCGATCCATTTGAAGTTTTTCGCTACGCCGCCACTCTCGGCGACAAAGAGGCTCGATAGATTGAATCTGCGTTTGCTGCTCATGAACTTGAGGCAATCGCCTCGGCGACCAAAACGCCTGCTTCTGAAGAACTATTGCATTGGTGGAGCGAGTCCGACCGCCGCATTGCAATAGTAAGTAACAATAGTGTGGGGGCGATTAGTGCCTACCTTGATCTTCATGGTCTGAGTAGTCTTGTGAACTACATTTCAGCTCGAGTTAGCCCGGATGCTGCTCGGCTTAAGCCGAATAAGTATCTTCTTGACCAGGCAATTGCTGCGCTTGGCGTTGATTCAAGTGATTGCGCTCTGATCGGCGACTCGATTACAGATGTTCAGGCTAGGCAAGCGGCTGGGGTGAAAGTAATAGGATACGCGAATAAGTCAGATAAACTAGCCGCGTTCAGGGGTTTGCGTGCTGACGCTATTGTTGAGAGGCTCAAAAATCTACTTTGAGTATCGGGCTCGCGGGGCCTGCCCTCATTCATGAGATGCGGGCCTAATAACTCCCCGTCCAAGTGGAATTATTTTGACCGGGATAAAGTTGACATAGTGGTAGAGCGTCAACGTGGGAGAATTGGGTTTCTCGGGTTTGCCTATTCCGCGGTGCTTAGGTAGTCCAAGTCGAGATTGACACTGCGCTTGAGGTCAGCGTATGAGTACTCCTCGTCATTTGTCACGGCAGCGGTGCCGCCTAAGAATGGGCCGCAAGACTCGACCGATTGTTGAATCCAAGCTTCCGTTAGCCGTGACCAGAGAAGGGATTTAGCTTGGGTGTCAGTTTCATTTCGAAGCCTGCCCGCAATATCAGTCGACGACCGAGATTTTGCGCTCAGCCATGCTTGCGTATCCACTAGTGGATTGGAGGGCTTGAGGTCTTCCGGCAGTCGCTGCAGGTCGGAGCTGGAAAGGATAAAGTGAAACAGAACGGTGTAGCTCTGCGCGTTCCATGAAAGCTCGGCTTCGACTCTGACTTGTAAGATTTTCGAAAAAAGAACACCTTCAATGCTGCTGGGCTTGCCATGTCGTGAGGTGATCTTCTTCTTTAGCTTTGACATTCCTTTATTGAATTCATTGGGAAATGCAAAACGCTCATATCGCCTGACGATGGAGTTCTGAAATTTTACTATTTCCAAATCGTGTGACCATGAAGCTAGCTTTTCAAAGCCTGCAAGCATTCCTTTCTCGATCGTCATCATTCGATCTAGGTCTGCTACCGCATTACTTGTATACCATGGCAAGGCTGCGTATCGAACAAGTTCACCGCTGGCCGCCTGGTCTGCCTTCTCTTGATCAACTAAGAGGACAGGGCAGACTTGTATGTAAGATCGCTCATCGGAATTTCGAACAATGTCGCATGTTTGCGTCAGGAGAACTATGGCTTCAACGCTTGACGTCAAGTTAACCAGCCCGGATCCCTGGCGTTCACTGGCGGCCTTCAGTGATATTTCTGTTACCGGCTTCGTGAGGTCGGCAACGTGCATAAATTTTTTGAAATCTGCAACGTCACCCTGACGCCAAGTGCTCATTTTTTGAGTTACTAGATGCGCCATGGGGGGACCCTTGGTGTCAGGCAAGGCCACTTCTACCACCGCTCAGCCGAAGTCTTCAATATGTAATAGGGTCCCGTGCACATCACGTGGACTCTCTGCTGTTGACAGACGTTGACTGGGATTCAAGCTCTCAGCCTTCTTTACGTTGCCATCGAGGCGATGTGCCAGAATTCGCTCATATCGAGATATGCCACCCAGGCGCGGTGTCAGGAGGTACGCGCGAGTTTTGGCAGGATCTCCTTTGTCCTCTTTCTCGAGCAGTGAAGCTACTAGAGAGAGATTCTTTACATTATTGGAACTTATTCTAGCGCCTTGTAGCCAATTGTGAACGGTTCTCCGGGAAACTCCAATCAATTGGCCAATTTCGTCTAGTGTCAATCCGCTGGCTTGGTGTATGCGCCTAATTGAATCGCGGAAACTGGACTCAGTGAGAACTTTTGCTTCTTCGCTGGGTTCAACTGCTTTAGTTTGAGCAGTTTTCGCTCTTGGGGTCGATGGTGGACCGAAAGGCGTTTCAGTGCGTTGAGTGCGTGGAGCTGTCGGCGTTACGGCGAAAAGTCCCACATCACTAGTAGGTCCCATGACTGCACTTAATAGTAAGCCTGACAAAACCCCAATTCGGGCTGGGGTATGCGTTCTTCGTGCTGTAGGAGACGTTGCTACCGACGATGTCGCATTGGGCTGATCGAAACTTTTGTCATCAGTATCGGAAAAACCCGAAGTAGAGTTAGAAGTGGGAGGTTCTCCATAGTAGTATTTTAATGGCATCTATAAATCGCCTCCAAAATTGGAGATAAATTCATCGGTGATGAGCCATCGAAATAAGCGGTAGGATTTCTCGGCAAACTCACGAGCCAGCAATGAAAGTGAACTGGAATCAAATGGCCCCCCCGCTCTTGAGAAAACGTCAATGTCCAACATCCAGTGTTCAACAGTTGGTACTGTTAAGCTTGGGTCGAGTATGGCGCCAGCCGGGAGCCATCCCCAACGTGCTTGAATGCTTGCATTTCCATCGATAAATAGACTGTCGCATACCGAGTGTTGAACCTGGACATTTTCATGTGGAACCTGAAGTCCGGCTAGTGCAACAGGTCGGACCATCTTATCCAATCGATCTAGATCGTCCCTCTCTTGTATTCTGTTTACATAACGCATTCCTAGGCGGTCAAATACCGGAGGTGCATAAGATTTTTGAGTAGCCTCTAGAAGGCCAATTATTCTTTGAATAAAATCTTCTCGGCTATGGTACGAGGTGGCTTCAATAGAAACGAAGTTCTCCGCTAAGACAATTTTCCAGCAGCCTTCAACATCTGACATTGTCCAGATCTTGTTGGTGTCACTTTGCTGTGACACCCCTTCCTGGCTTACGACGATAACCGTGCCGGTTTGTTCGCGGGCTACAGGGTATTGCGCGGCAAGGAGGACCCTGGCGGCATCGACAGTGGACGGACCGAAGCTTAGTGGTTTGGGAAATCTGACCTGGCAAAGCACTGTCGCCAGCGGTGCGCGGGAGAGCGGTGTCTCGTCGACTGGTCCAGTGAACGGATGCATCATGTCTCCAGGTGGCGGGGTACCCTCAGCCTTCTCACTCTACTTCACATGGTACTTCACACTGAGTGCCCTGCGTCACAACTTCATGCCAATGGGCGCAGACCTGCGCGTTGAATCTGGACGTGTGTTCAGTGGATCTTGGTCGTGCCGCGTGTCGAACTTGGCTCTATGGGATCAAGGCGCGCCGCCAGCGGCGGCGCGCACGTCACCACCCGTTCACCGGCCACGGGGCGGGCGCACCCGTCCCGACACGCCGGGCTGCCGCTCCGCTCCGCCCAGCGGCCGGGCGGTGCGCCCGCCACGTCCGTGACCGGGTGGCAGTCTCGCCCCTGGCGGCGCGCATGGCTCATAGAACGCACAGGACCTCCCCGTTGAACGTCGTGTAATGGCCCGTCGCTACCCAGACGATCACTGTTACGCCGAGTGCCACCCCGAAGCCTGATCGTGACAACGGCCGTCAGCACCGCGTCAAGGCGGGAAAGCGTGCCTTGACCCGCCACTGCCGTCCGCGTCCGCGGCTTCATATCGGGGTTGCGGGGGAGGTGTGGGTGGGCGGCTACGGGAGCAGCGTGAACGCCCGAACGTGGCGCGGACGGACCACAGTGAAATGCCGGTGGTCCAGGGTGGCGACCTCGTCGACGTCCAAGCGCTCGGCCAGGGCAATGACGGCCGCATCGCTGGTACCAAGAGGTAGGTCGGAGTACTGCTCGACGAGATCAGCCATCCGTGTGTAGTCGGCCGGAGTCAACTCGACCGTGACCAGATCACCGTCACCGAGCGACCGCAGGAAGAGCGCCTCTGCCTGTGCGCCAGCCTTGGCCGCCAGGAGGTAGCCGACCTCGGCCACTATCGGAGC